>Ga0209584_10000412_pt1 | contig 13132 bp, 16 predicted proteins | sample NGEPerD_FD_184507 | JGI IMG/M metagenome (GOLD analysis project Ga0209584, IMG submission 184507) | Arctic peat soil microbial communities from the Barrow Environmental Observatory site, Barrow, Alaska, USA - NGEE PermafrostAB12-D... | ecosystem: Environmental > Terrestrial > Soil > Wetlands >...
GGACGGCACCTATGCCTATACGCGCGACGGCTCGTTCCAGATGGACGCCACCGGCCGCATCGTCACCGCGCAGGGCAATGTGGTGATGCCCGCCATCACGATCCCGCAGAACGTCAGCGGATTGACTATCAACGCGCAAGGCCAGGTTTCCGTCGTGCCGCAGGGCTCATCGACGCCGACGGTGTTGGGGCAGATCACGCTGACCCGCTTCATCAACCAGGCCGGTCTGTTGCCGGTGGGCGACAATATGTACACCGAAACGCCGGCCTCGGGCACGCCGCTGGACGGCATCCCCAATACCGACGGCGCCGGCGACCTGCAGCAAGCGAGCCTCGAACAATCCAACGTCGATTCGGTCACCGAAATCACCAACCTGATCGCCGCGCAGCGCGCCTACGAGATGAACGGCAAGGTGATCACCGCAGCCGACCAGATGCTGCAATCGACTTCCGGCCTGATGCGCTGAGGCACCGCCATGATCCGCAATCTCATCGTCGCAATCGCCGCCCTGCTCGCGCTCGGCGCCGCCGCCGCCGCCGCGCCCGATCAGGAACGCCCGAAGCTCAAACCGGAAGCCACCGTCACCGGCAATGTCGTGCGCATCGGCGATCTGGTCGAGCACGCCGGCATCGTCGCCAAGGTTCCTATATTTCGCGCGCCCGATCTCGGCTCCACCGGAACGGTGTCGGCCGCGGCCGTGGTCGAGGCGGTGCGTAACCATGCGCTGATCGGGCTCGATACCGGCGAGCTCAGCGAAGTGGTGGTGACGCGCGCCAGCCGCATGATTCCGGCGAAGGACATCGAGGATCGCGTCGCGCAGGCGCTGTCGGCGCAATACGCGCTCGGCCCGGCCAAGGATATCGTGGTGAATTTCGAGCGCGAGCTGCGTAGCGTTCAGGTGGAAACCACCATCAAGGGCGAGCCGCGCGTCGCTTATCTCAATTACGACAGCCGCAGCGGCCGCTTCGACGTCACGCTCGACATGCCGACCGGCGCCACTACCCGCGGCACGCTGCAGCTTTCCGGCCGCGCGGCCGCGACGGCGGAAGTCGTGACCTTAATCCGGCCGCTCGAGCGCGGCGAGGTGATCAAAAGCGCCGACGTGGCTGTTGAGCGGCGCCCGCGCGCCGAGATCGGCCGCGATCTCGTGCGCGACTCCGAGCAGGCGGTCGGGCTCGCCGCCCGCGGCTCCTTGCAGCCGGGCCGTCCGCTGCGCCTCGCCGACCTGATGAAACCGGAGCTGGTGCAGCGCAACGAGACGGTGACGCTGGTCTACGAAGTGCCGGGCATCACGCTCACGGTGCGCGGCAAGACGACTGAAGGCGGCGCCGAAGGCGACGTGATCTCGGTGCTCAACGAACAATCCAAGCGAACGGTGCAAGGCGTGGTGGTCGGTCCCGGCCGCGTCATCGTCAGCACCGGTTCGTCGCGGCTGGCGGCCAATCTGCCGCCCGGCCGCTGACACAAGGTTCTAAAAGCGTAACTGTAACGTCGAGTTGGTGATCAATGGCAAAACGAAACGGCGCCGTCGCGCCCTTTGTGAAAGTGATGTCGATGAAAGTCCACACCGTGACGCGTCACGCGGTCCTGGCCGCGATCGCAACCGCGCTGCTCTCGAGCTGCGCGGCCATCGACCGGGTCAAGAATATCGGCCAGCCGCCGCCGCTCGCCGCGGTCGACAATCCGACCGCGCGGCCGGGCTACAAGCCGGTGCAGATGCCGATGCCGGCGGCGCAGCCGGCCTCCTACAATCCCAATTCGCTGTGGCGCAACGGCTCGCGCGCCTTCTTCAAGGACCAGCGCGCGCACCAGATCGGCGACATTCTCACGGTCAAGGTCAACATCACCGACAAGGCCAATATCGCCAACGAGACCCAGCGCAGCCGCACCAATAGCGAGGATTCCGGCGTCACCGATTTCCTCGGCAGCAAGGTGATGAAGTCGCCGGCGACCGCGATCCTGCCCGGCCGCATCCTGACCGCCGATTCGACGGCCTCGAGCGACGGCAAGGGCTCGGTCAACCGCCAGGAGGCGCTTTCCACCAACGTCGCCGGCGTGGTGACGCAGGTGCTGCCGAACGGCAATTTGGTGATCGAGGGCCGCCAGGAGATCCGGGTCAATTTCGAGATCCGCGAACTGATCGTGGCCGGCGTGGTGCGGCCGGAGGACATCGAGAGCGACAACACCATCGATTCCACCAAGATCGCGCAGGCGCGCATCGCCTATGGCGGGCGCGGCCAGATCACCGATGTGCAACAGCCGCGTTACGGCCAGCAGGTGCTCGACGTGGTCTTGCCGTTCTAGTTCTTGTTCACCCTCCCCCTTGTGGAGAGGGTCGGCCGCCGCAGGCGGCCGGGGTGGGGGTCGGCGTTTGTGCCCCACCGGTTTGTACGAGTGGTTGCGTGGTCAGTGCAGCCCGAGTGACCAGTTGAGTTTGGCTCCCGCGCCGTTTTTCGCATCGCGCGAGCGTAGACGGCGTCAACGACGCGGCCTCCGGCAGCTCCCCCGCCGGAGGCCGCGTGCGTTTGGGGGGCAGCGCCTATGTGCTCGCAACTCAAGCCGGCTAGAAACGACGGAATTATCGCTTCAGCTCGGATGCCAATCCATGCCGATTTTATTTAGCCAAATTGGACACCACCAATAACGTCACCTTTTGTGTGAATTGAAAGAAGTTTGGCTTTTTCACTTTGAACATTCGCATTGCTCGCCATCGCGCTATCCCATTCATCGGCCGCCCTAAACATTTCCTCGCTAAAACGATCAGCTTTTAACTGAAGATAGTTTGGTTGCTTCACGCCATTTAGGGTGTTGCCTTCAAACCAATTGAGGTGCGTACCCGTAGTTTGATCAAAAAATTCAAAACGGCTTAAGACCTTTTGTTTATTAGCAGCAATCTCTGCGCTACCGGAATGGATAAGGCTGCATCTAAGCTGATAACAATCTTCAGCCGAAATGAAAATTTGTGAAGGTATTGGACCTCTTGCCGGCCTAGTAAATTTTGGCTCAACCCCTTGCTTGCACCATCGCTCATACCGCGCTTGCGATTTGCCTGGACCTGGATCTTCCAGCGAAGCACAAATATCCGGAATCATAAGTGCAAGGCTAAGTGCTGAATACAGATTGCCTTGCTTGATTGCGTTGCGCCCTGCGTCGGTAAAGCGTTTCATTTTTAAGCGACCTTCTAAAATGTGTGGCGGCCGCGGCCTATTTCCCCGCCTGCTTCGCCGCATAGGCATCCACCAGCGCGCGGATCATGCGCTGATAGGGCACGCGCCGCGCCTTGGCCGCGTGCTTGAAGAAATCGACGCTGCGGCGCGACAGCGAGAGCGTGACCTTCACATTCTCCTCGCGCGGCACCAGCGCGTCCGGCGCCGGCAGGAAGTCCTGCACCACGCGCATGCGGCCGATCTCGCCGGCGCTGTATTTAACGGTTCTGTTGCTCATAGACGCTCTTTCCTTTCCGCCAGTAACCGGCGCCGAAGATGCGGATACGGCCGTCGCGCCAGGTGAACCGCACCGTCATGATGCCGCCGCCGACCTGCCCGAAGCAGTAATAGCGCTGCTCCGCCGTGCTGTGACTCAGGTCCTCGGCGATCACGCGGCGCGGGTCGAAGAAGGCGCGCTGCGCCAGCGAGAATGGAACGCCGTGCTTGACGCGGTTCGCGCGGTCCTTGATCGCGTCCCATTCGAAGCTCGGCTCGCCCGCCATCGTATGGCTATTCTACCATATAAATATATGGAAGGAAATTGTTACGGTACTAGGATTATATTCCATATTTCCGCCACACTCCCCTTGCATCCTCCTCTTCGCCTGGCTCGGCTGAGGGCGTCTTCGCGAGACGTTTCGACGACGGAGCCATCGGGTGGGCGGCGCCGGAGAACGGGCATCGCCGCCCGGACCGGCAGCGGGAAACCGCTTGCCCGGTTGGCGCGGCGCCTGCTGCTGCGGCTCGTAACCGCGGCACCGGGAGGCCTCGGGTCGCCGTCCGTCCCTACTATGGGGGACTGCCTTAACTGGCTGGACGCGGCGCGGACGAAGGGCGGCGAAAGCGGCCCGGATCAGGGAGGGGGATCCCTCCCGTCCGCGCCCGGAAGTTACGGCCCCGGGGACAGAAAAGCCGCGATGGAGCGCCGAGAGGCGCCCGCGCTCCCGACAAGGGAGCGCGGCAAGACGGAAGACTGGTGCGCCGCTTGGCGCTCCATCCCCTCGGCATTTTGCCGGGGTGGAGAAAAGAGGAAGACGGCGTACCCGGCGCCGCTCAAATAATACGGGCGATGGCGCTTGGCTGTTTGAAATTTGAATCGGGAACGCACGGGCGCTAGCCTAATTCAGCTTGTCATCACCGGGCTTGACCCGGTGATCCCGCTTAGGAAGGCAAGGCCGTGCCACGTGAATCGGGATGGCCGGGTCAAGCCCGGCCATGACAACGGAGAACCCTCAATCGTCTCTATACACGCGCTCGCGCTGCTCGTGGCGCTCCTGCGCTTCCACCGACAGCGTCGCGATCGGGCGCGCTTCCAGGCGGCGGATCGAGATCGGCTCGCCGGTCTCCTCGCAAAAGCCGTAGGTGCCGTCGTCGATGCGCCCGAGCGCTTCGTCGATCTTGGCGATCAGCTTGCGCTGGCGGTCGCGCGCGCGCAGCTCGATGGCGCGGTCGGTTTCCGATGACGCCCGGTCGGCGATATCCGGATGGTTCTGGTTCTCCTCCTGCAGATGCAGAAGCGTCTCCTTGGCCTCCTTCAAGATGTCTTCCCGCCAGTTGAGCAGCTTCAAGCGAAAATAGTCCCGCTGCCGCTCGTTCATGAACGGCTCCTTGTCGGACGGCTGATAAGTCTTGGTTTTGGTTCTGGCCAACATCCCACTCACTCCCTGACTTCTTTTGTTCTTGGTGCGACGATTTGTCCCCGCGCGGCAGGCTTATATACGCGTGCCAAGCCGCGGACAACATCCGAGTGGAGTTGGCCTACTTGACGGATTATTATGACAGTTCAGTGACTTAGGCCGATGACCCGGCTTGGAGGGCGCAACCGAAGGCTAGCGGATGCCGGCTTTTGCCAGTTCAACCGCCACGCGCAGGTCGATTTCGCCCAAAACAGTGTCCAGCCCGGGGTCGCCGGTTTGCTCGCTTAAGCCCTCGGCCGCGACCTTGAGGCGCGCCAGCGTCCCGCCATCCACGCTGCCATCGAGCAAAGAGAGCTTGAGCGTATCGAGCACGTCGAGCACCTTGCGGCCCTTGGCGACCGCGCGTTTCTTGCGCTCGGCCGGGTTCTCGACGCCCTGCAAGGCGATCAGCGCATCGACGGTCGAGACCGCGCGCAGCGAACCGGCCGCGGCGGCATTGCGCGGCGCCTCCTGCTCGCTGACGGTGAAGGCGCCGCCGGCGCTGCGGCGCGCCGTGGCCGGCGCCGACGCCAGCGCAGTTCCGTTCGATCCGTGAATGCGCATCGCTTAAAACCCCACCCGAGCGTCGTCGGTCCCCGAATACCTTTAAACCTGGGCCGTTATGGTTAATCCCCGGTAAAAACGTCGGCAAAAACTGCCGCCCTGGACCTTTCCTGCCGGTCGGCGCGCGGCCTGCGTTCGCCGCGCCGATTCAAAAACCGCAACGTTGCCAGAGTCTTGAGCAGCGCATGCGGGTTGGCACGGCGTTCGCATAACTCATGACAGTCAACCGTCACATTGGGGAGCAGTGATGACGAGGACGTTGCGAGCCGTAATTCTGGCCGTGCTTATGACCGCGTTCGCTATGCCGAACGCGGGAGCGACGTCGCGCATCAAGGACCTCGCCAATATCGAGGGCGTGCGGCAGAACCAGCTCATCGGCTACGGACTGGTGGTCGGCCTCAACGGCACCGGCGACACCCTCAACAACATCCCCTTCACCAAGCAGTCGCTCACCGCGATGCTGGAACGGCTCGGCGTCAACATCCGCGGCCAGACGCTGCGCACCGGCAACGTCGCCGCCGTGATGGTGACCGCCAATCTGCCGGCCTTCGGGACGCAAGGCACCCGCATCGACATCGTGGTCTCCGCGCTTGGCGACAGCAAAAGCCTGCAAGGCGGCGTGCTGCTGGTGACCCCGCTGCTCGGCGCCGACGGCAATGTCTATGCGGTCGGCCAGGGCTCGGTGGCGATCGGCGGCTTCCAGGCCGAGGGCGAGGCCGCCAAGATCGTGCGCGGCGTGCCGACGGTCGGCCGCATCGCCAACGGCGCGCTGATCGAGCGCGAGATCGAATTCACCTTGAACAAGCAGAACCAGCTGCGCATGGCGCTGCGCAATCCCGATTTCACCACCGCTAAGCGCGTCGCCGCCGCCATCAACGACTTCATCGGCTCGCCGACCGCGGAGCCGCTCGATCCGGCCACCATCGGCATCACCATTCCGCAGCAATATCGCGGCAACGTGATCTCGCTGCTCACCGAAATCGAACAGCTCCAGGTCGAGCCGGATCAGGCGGCCAAGATCGTGATCGACGAGCGCTCCGGCATCATCGTCATGGGCCGCGACGTGCGCGTGTCCATGGTGGCGGTGGCGCAAGGCAATCTCACGGTCACCATCACCGAATCCCCGCAAGTGAGCCAGCCGGCGCCGTTCTCGCGCGGCGGCACCACCAGAACCGTCCCGCGCACCAGCATCGGCGTGCAGGAGGACAGCAAGAAGCTCGCGCTGGTCAAGGACGGCGTGTCGCTGCAACAGCTGGTGGACGGGCTCAATTCGCTCGGCATCGGCCCGCGCGATCTGATCGCCATCCTGCAGGCGATCAAGGCGGCGGGTGCGATCCAGGCCGACATCGAGGTGATGTGATGGCGAGCGCCCTGCCCGTGAGCGCGCCAGGTTTAAGCGCGCTTGATTTGCTCAACATGACCCCCCCGGCCGCCGGCAAGCTGTCCGCCGCCGGCAAAGACAAGACGCGCGCGGCGGCGCAGGACTTCGAGGCGGTCTTCCTCAATTCCATGTTCCAGCACATGTTCACCGGCATCGACGGCGAAGGCCCGTTCGGCGGCAAGGGCGCCAGCGGCGTCTGGCGTTCGGTGCTCACCGACCAATACGCCAAATCGATCGCCAAGGCCGGCGGCATCGGCATCGCCGATCAGGTCTATCGCAGCCTGATGGCGCAACAGGAAATACGCCCGTGAGCGCGCGCTCGGCCGACATCCCGATCGCCAGCGTGGGTGAGGCCGAGCGGGTGATCGCGAACCTGAACGCGATCATGGACCGGCTGGTGGAGACGGTCGAGGAAGAGACCGCGCGCGTGCGCGCCGGCCGATTGGCCGACGCAGCCATGCTGGCCGAGGGCAAGGCCGAGCTCGGCCGCCGCTATGCCGTCGAAAGCGAGCGCGTGAAGGCCGCCCGCGAGCTGATTGCTCGCTCGCTACCCGATGCGTTCGATAGGCTGCGCAAGCGGCACACGGCGTTTCAGGCCTTGCTGCAGACCAATCTGACGGTGCTGGCGACCGCGCATGCGGTGTCCGAGGGCATCATCCGCGGCGTGTCGGGCGAGCTTGCGCGCAAGCGGGCGCCCTCGACTTATGGCGCCACCGGCCGTGCCAATGCGCCGAGCGCCAAGGCAAGCCAGCCGCTGGCGATCAGCCGCACGCTCTAACCATCAATTCGTTGCAGGCGGCACGCCTTAAGTCGTCACCGAGACCTTCAAGCCGGTCACCGTGTCGATCTGGGTGCCGTCGGGCATGGTGAGAATATTTGTCTTGGTATTGAGATAGGCGCCGTTGGCCATTTGAACGAGCGAAGCGGGATCCACATACTTCGCCCCGGTCGTCGTGTCGTATTGCGTGCCGTTCGGCATCGTCAGGATGTTGTTGGTGGTGTCGATCGTTGTGCCATCCGGGAAATAAATAAAGGGGTCCAGTGTGTTCGTCGGCTTCACCATTTTCTGCTGTGCAGAAAGTTGGTCCAACGATTCTTGCATCTTCTTTGCAGCCGCCTGCTGCTGATTTGTCGACGCAATCTGCGCGAATAGGGTCCCCGCATTGGTGACGCTGGTTTGCGAGATCGTCGCAAGCGCGTTCGCATTATTCGAACTTTGACCCAGAAAAGAGCTGATGCTGCCGTTGCCGCCGGCGTTGTCCAGCATGCCCAACAAGCCGCCTTCATTTTGTTGATTTTGGATTGCCGTCATCGTGTCGGCAATCCAGTTCGAAGTCGCGCTCGTGCTGAAAAGCGACGAGTACGAAATGCCGACAGTCGCAGAACCGATAACCGACGTCATACGCGTATCCTTCCGAGGCAAAAAGCATACGGCAAGACAGTTAAGAAAGTTTCACCGTTAGCTATTTATTAAGACGCAATCCACGCGACCGCGACGCCCACTATTGCAGCGGATCTGCGCGATATTGGCGCAATCCGCCCACGCAACATTATTTCAAATTCGAATTGAATTGAGTCGGTTGCGCTAAGCTAGCAGTAACTCATTAACCATGAACTTTTACGGGCCGTTTGGGGCTATGTGCGATGACATGTCCGATCCACTGGATCGCACATGTGTAGCTGCCAGTACGGCAAATTCACCAGAAAGGTACCTTAAGATGTCTGACATCGTTCTCTCGGCAGGTGTTCGTTCGAACCTGCTGCAGTTGCAGCAGACTTCGGATCTGATCAACCAGACCCAAAACAGACTGGCCACCGGCAAGAAGGTCAATTCGGCGCTCGATAACGCCATCAACTTCTTCACCGCACAGGGCCTCGACACACGCGCCAACAGCCTGAATGGCCTGCTGGACTCCATGTCCAACGGCATCAATACGATTCAGGCCGCCAACAACGGCATCACGAGCATCACCAAACTCGTGCAGTCGGCGCAAGCCCTGGCCAGCCAGGCGCAGCAGACCAGCGACACCACGACCAGGGCGAGCCTGGCCACGCAGTACGCTGCGCTGATCACCCAGATCACCCAGCTCGCCAAGGACTCGGGCTTCAACGGCGTCAACCTGCTCGGCGGCAACAACCTCACGATCACGCTGAACGAGACCGGGTCTTCGAGCGTCGCCGTGACCGCCGTCGACTACACCAACGGCACCGCTGGGCCGCTCAGCCTAAACGCTGCGGCCAACAGCTGGGGCAGCTCCACTAACATTACTGCGGCCTCGACCGATCTGAGCGCTGCGCTCACCTCGTTGCAGTCGGAGTCGCAGACACTCAGCGCCAGCTTGTCGACCGTGCAGATCCGCCAGGATTTCACCAAGGCGACGATCAATACGCTGCAGAGCGGTTCTGCCGCCCTCACCCTGGCCGACTCGAACCAGGAAGGTGCCAACCTGCTCGCGTTGCAGACCCGCCAGCAACTGTCGTCCACCGCGTTGTCTCTCGCTTCGCAGGCCGACCAGAACGTGCTGCGGCTGTTCCGCTAAGCTTCGTCGACACTTCCTACGGAAAACGGCGGCCTTCGGGCCGCCGTTTTTTGCATCCAGCGCAATTATGGTTAACGAATTCTTAATTGAGGGAATTTAACCATCCGTCAACCCTAACAATTCATTATTGCGGCAAGCGATTTGGCCCTACCTAGGGAGGAGCTAGCCATGAGTGACATTGTACTTTCCGCAGGCGTTCGTGCGAACCTGCTGCAGTTGCAGCAGACTTCGGATTTGATCACGCAAACGCAGAACAGGCTGGCCACCGGCAAGAAGGTCAATTCGGCGCTCGATAATGCGATCAACTTTTTCACCGCGCAGGGCCTCGACACCCGCGCCAACAACCTGAACAGCCTGCTGGACTCCATGTCCAACGGCATCAACACGATTCAGGCCGCCAACAACGGCATCACGAGCATCACCAAACTCGTGCAGTCGGCGCAGGCACTCGTTAGCCAGGCTCAGCAGGCCAACAACACCACGACCCAGGCGAGCCTCGCCACGCAGTACGCTGCGCTGATCACCCAGATCACCCAGCTCGCCAAGGACTCGGGCTTCAACGGCGTCAACCTGCTCGCCGGCAATACCCTGACCGTGACGATGAACGAAACGGCCACTTCGACGGTCAGCGTGGCCGGCGTCGACTACACCAACGCCACCGCTGGGCCGCTCAGCCTAAACGCCGCAGCCAGCAATTGGGCCAGCTCCGCTAACATCACCGCGGCCTCGACCGATCTGAGCGCTGCGCTCACCTCGTTGCAGTCAGAGTCCCAGACGCTGAGCTCCAGTTTGTCGACCGTGCAGATTCGCCAGGACTTCACCAAGGCGATGGTCAACACGCTGCAGTCGGGTTCTGCCAACCTCACGCTCGCCGATAGCAACGCGGAGGGCGCGAACCTTCTCGCTTTGCAGACCCGCCAGCAATTATCATCCACCGCGCTGTCACTGGCGGCGCAGGCCGATCAAAACGTGCTGCGGCTGTTTCGCTAACGGCAAACTGACACGGCGCAAGGTCTCGGCCTTACGCCGCGCCCGTAACGACAAGCGACCGCAAGGAGCGGCATCAAATGGGTCTCAAGGTCGAACTAAAACCCGGCGAGCGGTTTATCCTCGGCGAATGCCTGGTCACCAATGGCGATCAGCGCACGCGGCTGCTCATCGAGGGGCGGGTGCCGATCCTGCGCGAAAAAGACATCATGACGCCGGGGCAGGCCGACACGCCGGCCAAGCGCATCTATCTCTCCGTTCAGCTCATGTACACCGCGCGCGACCCACGCCTGCATCATGAGACCTATTTCGCGCTGATGCGCGACCTGGTGCAGGCGGCCCCGAGTTCATGGCCGCACATGCAGGCCATCAGCAACCACATCATGGCTGACCAAATGTATATGGCGCTCAAGAGCGCCAAGACCCTGATCGCTTACGAGAAGGAGCTGCTCGACCATGCGACACGCAACACGCGCTTACGGCGCGATCGCGAACAAGACCGCAAATCCGCGTGAACTGGAAGCTGATTTGCTTTTGAACGCGGCCGCGCGCCTGCAAGCGATCCGCGACGGCTGGAACGACAAAAACCCCGAACTTGACGCCGCGCTGCTGTTTAACCGCAAGCTGTGGTCGATCTTCGTCACCTCGGCGACCAGCCCGGAAAACCCGCTGCCAGCGGGGGTGCGCCAGAACGTCGCCAATCTGGGAATCTTCGTGTTCAAGCAGACGCTGGCGATCCTGGCCGATCCGAAGCCGGAAACTCTCGGCTCGCTCATCAACATCAATCGCGAACTGGCGGCCGGCTTGCTCACGCGCGCCTGATTGGCAGCCTATAAATCAAGAAGACCGCGGCATGGCCGCGGTCTTTTTTATTGGGCGGTGAGGGCGCGGGCCCCGCCTCCTACGTTACCCCGTCACAGGCGCAAGATAACTAAGAAGATTGAGCGATGCCATCCTCGCTGTTGTCGACAGCGACGCCGATAGGCTCGTCTGCAATGACAGAATCTGCGCGCCGACCTGATTGACGTCTACGCCCTCGATCGATTGCTGCATGGTGGTCAGCATATTCGACGTCTGCTGGTGCTGGCTTTGCGTCGAAGCCATGGCCGTTTGCGCAGTGGCGAGGCTGCTCTCGATATCGGTGATATTTTGAACGCCCGCCGGAACGCCGAGCGCCGAATAGACACGGCTGTTGAGCGCGGCATAGCTGGCGGATGCATTGGGATCGCTCGGGGAGTAACTGGTCGCCGCCAATGCGGCGATATTTTGCACGATCCAGCGAATGCCCTGTTCGTTGGCCCGCGTCCCGTAGGACACGATCGTCGTTGGATCGATGCGCGCTGTCGCGGTCGATCTCGCCGATCCGGCTCCATCCTCGCCGGTGTACCAAAAAACGGTGTTGGCGGACGTCCCATCGACCAGCGCCGAGGCGGTAGCGGGCGAACCGCTGACCCGCTGTGGCGGATCTTCGAAGAAGTCGTTGGATGCGGCCATTGCGGAGGCGGCCGACAGCGATGTGCTTCCAATCTTGCTCACGCCGGCGGTAAGCGCAGCCTGGAGATTTGCCGCGGTCGCGGCCGGCGTTGCGCCGATGGTGAATTGATTGGGTCCCGGCGGCGCCGATGTCGTCGCCTGGAGCTGCAGCGTCTGGCTCGTGCCGTCGGGCAGCGAGAATGTGTAGGTAATGGCATCGCCGTTGTTGGGATTGCTCGCCCCGAGAGCGACCGAAATCGCGGCCGGCGAGCCGGCTGGGCCCGTTACTGTCGCTCCCGTGAGTGTCGAATTGACGCTCGCGAGCTTGAGGCCAAATGGCGAGCTTGCTGCATCCTCGCTCACCGCAACGGTTGCTCCCACGGCGGCCGGAATGACCAGACGGCCCAGCCCGTCGGCGCCAAGGTCGGCCTGGTTGCGCTCGGCGATCACCTGTTTGAGGCCCGCCTGCACTCCATTGCCATTAAGAATATGATCGGCTGTGTCGACCGACGGCTGGCTCACCCCAGTTCCGGAGAACAGATAACCGTTGCCGCCTTGCGTATTCAGCAGGCTGAGAATTTGATCGAGTTGGCTTTGGGCCGTTTTCTGAGACGTGGTCTGGCCGGTGCCATCGACGGCAAAACTTGACTGCAGCGTGGCCCCTTGAACGGTGCTGCCAATGCTGCCGATTTGCTGGAGCACCGCCTGTTGGATGCTAATGCTCGTTCCGGCATTTGTCATCGTGTCATTAAAGCTTTTGATTGCCGACAACTGCGCGTTCAGTGCCACGGCAATTCCGCTTTGTGACCCGAGGCCAGCATAAGTATCCGCCTTTTGTCCCGACCCGAGCTGCCGTTGCAGATCGGCGAGCTGTTTGTTGATGTCCAGCGCCGATTGAATGAGCGGGGCAATATTTGATGAAACGCCTGAAACCGTCATGACATCCTCACATCAAATCTGCAGCAGTGCATCTAACATCGCCTTCACTGTCGACATCACCCGCGCATTCGCGCCGTAGGCAGTTTGCAGCGTGAGCAAATGCGCCATTTCGTTGTCGACACTGACCGCAGACGTCGAATTGAACCGCGTTTGGAGTGCGTTGACGACAATGTCCTGACCTGCTTGCAGGTTACTGGCGGCGTTTGCCGCGATGCTTTGCGTGCTCACCATCTGGCCCATATAGGCCGACAGCGTCCCTTGGAACGGCGAGGCGGCCCCGCCGATGCCAGCCGCCGGAGAATATTCGAGCGACGCATTGACCAGTTGATTGTAAATAAAGTTTGGCCTGGTCGCGTCGCCCGCTGG
>Ga0209584_10000417_pt1 | contig 13102 bp, 13 predicted proteins | sample NGEPerD_FD_184507 | JGI IMG/M metagenome (GOLD analysis project Ga0209584, IMG submission 184507) | Arctic peat soil microbial communities from the Barrow Environmental Observatory site, Barrow, Alaska, USA - NGEE PermafrostAB12-D... | ecosystem: Environmental > Terrestrial > Soil > Wetlands >...
GTGTACGGCCTGGCGATGTTCGTGATCGCCATCGCCAGCAACTTCAACGGTTATCTCGTCGGCATGGCCATCGGCGGACTTGGCTTCGGCGTGTACATGGCCGTCGACCTCGCGCTCGTTGCCGACGTACTGCCCGACACCGACAACAACGCCAAAAATCTCGGCGTGATGAACATCGCCGGCGCACTTCCCAGTTCCATCGCGCCGGCGATCGCGCCGGTCATTCTGGCGATCAGCAGCGGCAGCTACGGCGTTCTATACGCGGTCGCCGGGATCTGCGCCATCATCGGAGGTGCCGCCATCCTGCCGGTGAAACGCGTCCGCTGAACGGCCGACATCAACCCGGTTGGCTGGGGTGGATGGATGTCAGCCCACGCTCCGGGTCCGACAGTCCGTTCGCGGATGGCCGCATGCTCTAGCCTCGTGCGCATCCCCATTGCGAGAACCTGAGGGGAGCTGCCTTGGCAAACCCGTTGGTCGAGACCAAGCTCTACCTCCCCAGGCTCCGGCGAAGTTTGGTCGCCCGCCCGCGGCTGAGCGGACGGCTGCTCCGTGGTTCGGACGCCAGGCTGACGTTGATCTCGGCTCCCGCTGGATTCGGCAAGACGACGCTGCTCACCGCCTGGCTCGCCGCCGCGGCCACGGACGACCGGTCCGTGGCCTGGCTCTCCCTCGATCATGGTGACCGCCAACCCGCGACGTTCTGGACCTACGTGATCACCGCCCTGCAGACCGCGTTGCCCGACGTTGGTGCCGGCGTTCTCCCGCTCCTGCAGTCGGCCCAGCCGCCGATCGAGACCGTCCTTACCTCGGTGCTCAACGACCTCTCGGCCACACCGAACGACGTCGCCGTGGTGCTCGACGACTACCACCTAGCCGACGGGCCCGACATCCGTGACGGCATGACGTTCCTGCTGGAGCACCTCCCGCCGCACGTGCATCTGGTGATCAGCAGCCGAGCGGACCCGCTCCTGCCGTTGGCGCGGCTGCGGGCCCGCGGTGAGCTGGTCGAGGTCCGCGCCGCCGATCTGCGCTTTACCCCCGATGAAGTTGCCGCCTACCTCAATGACGTCATCGGCCTGAACCTCGCTCCGGACGACATCGCCGCGTTGGAGGGCCGGACCGAAGGCTGGATCGCCGCGCTTCAGCTCGCCGCGATCTCGATGCAGGGTCGGACGGACATCCGCGGATTCATCGCCCAGTTCGCCGGGAACGACCGGTACATCGTCGACTACCTCGTCGAGGAGGTGCTGCAGGCTCAACCCGACCCGGTTCGCGAATTCCTGCTGTACACGGCGGTTCTCGACCGGCTCACCGGGCCGCTCTGTGACACCGTCACCGGCCGCGACGACGGCAGCCAGCTGCTCATCACCCTGGAGCGCGCCAACCTGTTTCTCGTGCCCTTGGACGATCGGCGGGAGTGGTACCGCTACCACCACCTGTTCGCCGACGTGCTGCGGGCGCACCTGCTCGCCGAGCAGCCGGACCTGGTTCCGGTCCTGCACCAGCGCGCCAGCCTGTGGTACGAGCGCCACGACCTCACGGAGGAGGCAGTCAGGCACGCCTTGGCCGGCCTCGATTTCGACCGTGCCGCGTACCTGATCGAGCTGGCCACACCGGCGATCCGCCGTCACCGGCAAGAAGCATTGCTGCAAGGTTGGCTCAAGGCACTGCCCGACGACACAATCCGACGCAGCCCGGTGCTCAGCGTCTTCTCCGGATACATGCTGATGGTCTCCGGCGACCTCGCAGGGTTCGAGGGCCGACTCGACGACGCGGAACGCGCGCTGGCTGCCGTGCCCGACGGGGACAGTCCTCCGTGGGCTGACACCAGGGAACTCCAGACGCTGCCGTCGACCATTGCCATCTACCGGGCCTCGATCGCCCAGGCACGAGGAGATGTGGCGGGCACGGCGGAATATGCCCGGCGCGCCCTCGATTTCGCCGGCCCCAACGATCATCTGGCGCGGGGCGGTGCGCTTGGTTTCCTGGGGCTCGCCGCATGGGCGACGGGGGACGTGACCGCCGCGCTGGAAACGTTCGCGCAGGCAGTGGCGAGCCTGCACGCTGCCGGCAACCTCGTCGACCAGTTGAGCAGCACGGTCCTGCTCGCTGACATGTGGCTCGCGGCGGGCCGACCCAGCAGGGCACGCCAGCTGTTTCAGGGTGCGCTGCGGTTGGCCGAGGCGCACGGTGGTCGTGTCGCGCGCGCGACCGCCGAACTGCACGTTGGGGTCAGCGAGATCTACCTCGAGATCGACGACCTCGAGAGCGCCAACCGGGAACTGCAGGTGGCGGGGGCGCTGGGCGATTCGGCGGCGATGAGTGAGAGCCGTTACCGGTGGTTCCTGGCCATGGGTCGAGTCGCCGATGCCGAGGGCGACCCACTGGCGGCCATCACGCTGCTGGACCAGGCACAGCAGCTCTACTTGCCTGGGCTCTACCCGGCCGTTCGTCCGATTCCGGCGGTGAAGGCCCGGGTCTGGATCCGCCGGGGCGACCTCGCACTGGCGGCAGACTGGGCCCTGGAACGAGGCGTGTCCGCGACGGACGATGCCAACTATCTGAACGAGTTCGACCACCTCACCCTGGTGCGGCTGCTGATCGCGCAATATCGGCTAGACCACAACACTGGCACGCTCGACCAGGCGGCCGGCCTGTTGGACCGGCTGGCCAACGCCGCCGAAACCTCGGGACGTGCTGGCAGTCTGCTCGAGATCCGCTTGCTGCAGGCCCTGGCACACCACGCACGGGGGCATCAACAACAGGCCCTGCAGTCCTTGGATCACGCCTGGGCCGGTTCGCCAGAGCCCGACGGCTACGTGCGGCTCTTCCTGGACGAGGGCGCCCAGATGATCGAGCTCCTGCGGGCGGTTGACCAACTGGGCGACGCCGGCGGCCACGCGCGTCGGGTGCTCGGGCACCGAACATCTCGAGACGGCGATGCGAGCGGGCCGCCGCAACACCGGGCGCTGTCCTTGACACTGCCATCGGCAGAGGTGTTGAGCGAGCGGGAGCTGCAGGTCCTCAGGCTGCTCAACAGTGAGCTGAGCGGCCCGCAGATCGCCCGGGAGTTGTTCGTCTCGAACAACACACTGCGCACCCACACCAAACACATCTTCACCAAACTGAACGTCACCAATCGCCGAGCGGCGGTCCGTCACGCACGCGAGGACGGCCTGATCTAGCCGCGCCCCGTGCTCCCGATCTCACCCCATCAGTCACATCGTTGGGTGACGCCCAGTCACCCCACCCATCCCTACGTTCGAATCAACCCGCGGCGCTCCGCCAGGGTCCTGAACCAGGGGAGCCAGACATGACCATCACCACCACCACGCTCACCCGCGCGGCCGGCCTAAGCGCCGTCGCGGCGGGCCTGCTGTTCTGCGCGGTCCAGATCGGCCACCCCAATGTGGACCTCGCACTCGTCACCACGACAGAGTGGAAGGTCCGCCAAACCGTGAAGGTCTTCATGGCCGCCCTGTCGCTGGCCGGCATCACCGGCATCTACCTCCGCCAGGTGAAGCAGACCAGAGTGCTCGGCCTCATCGGGTACCTCACCTTCGCCGTCGGCTACCTCATCATGCTGAGCAACGAAGTCATTGGCCTGGTTGTCATCCCATCCATCGCGGGCAGCTCCCCCGGCTACGTCAGCGACGTCCTCCTCGCGGCAACCCTCGGCCATCCGGCCGGCGACATCGGCCTGATGCAACCCCTCAGCGCCGCCGGCGGCTTCACCTTCATCGGCGGCGGCCTGCTCTTCGGCATCGCCCTGTTCCGCGCCAACATCCTCGCCCGCTGGGCCGCTGTGGTCCTCGCCGCCGGCTCTGTCGCAACCATCGCGATCCCCCTGCTGCCGCAGGTCAACCAGCGGCTGTTCGCCATTCCCACCGGCATCGCCCTGATCGGACTCGGATACTCGCTGTGGCGCGACCAGCGCACCCCGGCCGCCCGGCCCGTGCCCAGCTCCGCCGGCTCACCACTTGATCCTGCCGCCGTCAGGTGACCGTCCGCCCGACTGCAGGCACCGCCCGGTCGACTCGGTCGACCGGGTGGGTGCCGTTCGCGCTGCTTGCCCTTGTCCTGGTGCCCGCGATCAGTGGTTCCTTGCGTTTGATCGAGGTGGCCGGTGGTCCGCACGTGATGCCCGCGAACCCGAGCATCACCGCCTCACCCGCGCCTGTGGTCGTGCACATCGTCTGCGCCGTGCTGTACGCCGTCCTCGGCGCCTTCCAGTTCTCGTCCGCGCTGCGCCGTCGCCACCCGAGGTGGCACCGCAGAGCGGGCCGGGTGCTGGTGGTGCTGGGCCTGGCCGTGGCGTTCTCGGCGTTGTGGATGACGCAGTTCTACCCCCGCCATCCCGGGACGGGGGACCTGGCCTATGTGTTCCGGCTCGCTTTCGGGTCGGGCATGGCAGCCTGCATCGTCCTTGGGTTCACCGCGATCCGCGGTGGTGACGTCGCCCGTCACCGGGCATGGATGACCCGTGCCTACGCGCTCGCTCTCGGCGCGGGAACCCAGGTGATCACCCTAGGCGTCGGTCAAGCGGTCTTCGGCAGCAACGAACTGACCACCGACCTGGGCCTGGGCGCGGGCTGGGTCATCAACCTCGCGGTCGCCGAGTACGTCATCCGACGCCAGAGGGTCCGCGGACCCCTCCCCGCCAAGGCGCCGGCCACGATCGGGCCGTCATGAGCCAGACCGCCAAACGACAACAGGCACCTGGCGGCTACCGGCTCCGGGTCGGCGGCCACCTCGACCAGCGTTGGTCCGCCTGGTTCGATGACCTCACCCTCACCCGTGAAAGTGACGGCACGACAAGCCTCAGCGGTGCCGTGACAGACCAGGCGGAGCTACACGGGCTGCTCATGAAAATCCGCGACCTCGGCATCACCCTGATCTCCGTGGACGTCATCGACCCACCAGACAAGGCAACCCCCATCACATCGGGGTGAGACAGGTCCCGCAGTGCAGACTGGTGGCTGACATCCGGCCGCATGCCCTACCCTCGTCGCATCCCCACCGCGAGAGCCCCTAGGGGAGCTGCCTTGGCAACCTCGCTGGTCCAGACCAAGCTCTACGTCCCCAGGCTCCGGCGGAGTCTGGTGGCCCGCCCGCGGCTGAGCGGGCGATTGAGCCGTGGGTCAGATGCGAGATTGACCTTGATCTCGGCGCCCGCTGGATTCGGCAAGACCACACTGCTCACCGCGTGGCTCGCCGCGATCGCCACGGAGAACCGGTCGGTGGCGTGGCTCTCCCTCGATGAGAGCGACCGCCAACCCGCCACGTTCTGGACCTACGTGATCACCGCCCTGCAGGCAGCGGTGCCTGGCATCGGAGCCGACGCGCTCCCGCTCCTGCAGTCGGCCCAGCCGCCGATCGAGACCGTGCTCGCCGCCGTGCTCAATGAACTCGCGGCGACCCCGAACGACGTCGACCTGGTGCTCGACGACTACCACCTGGTCGACGGGCCCGACCTCCGTGACGGTATGACGTTTCTGCTGGAGCACCTCCCGCCGCATGTCCACCTGGTGATCAGCAGCCGCGTCGACCCGCTCCTGCCGTTGGCTCGGCTGCGGGCCCGCGGCGAGCTGGTCGAGGTCCGCGCCGCCGACCTGCGCTTCACCCCCGACGAAGTGGCCACCTACCTCAACGATGTCATCGGCCTGGACCTCACCCCCGACGACATCGTCACACTGGAGGGCCGGACCGAAGGCTGGATCGCCGCGCTCCAGCTCGCCGCGATCTCCATGCAGGGACGAACGGACATCGGCGGATTCATCGCCGGCTTCGCGGGCGACGACCGGTACATCGTCGACTACCTGGTCGAGGAGGTGCTGGCGCGGCAAACCGAACAGGTCCGCACCTTCCTGCTGCGCACCTGCCTGCTCGACCGGTTGAACGGCCCGCTGTGCGATGCCGTGACCGGCGAGCCCGGCGGCAGGGCCACCCTGGAAGCCCTGGACCGCGCCAACCTGTTCCTGGTCCCGCTCGACGACAGCCGCCACTGGTACCGCTATCACCACCTGTTCGCGGACATGTTGCAGGCCCACCTCGGTGACGAGCGGCCCGACGAGGTCACCGACCTGCACCGCCGCGCCAGCCGGTGGTACGACCACAACGGGCAGCCGGCACCGGCGATCCGGCACGCGGTCGCTGCCGGGGACATCGAGCGGGCAGCGGACCTGATCGAACTGGCCATCCCGGAGCTGCAGCGGAACAGGCAGGAGGCCACCATCCGCGGCTGGCTCGACGCCGTCCCCTACGAGGTCGTCCGGATGAGGCCGGTGCTCGCGGTCGGCTTCGTCGCGGCGTTGATGGCCGGCAACGAGTTCGAGGGCGTTGAGGCCCGCCTGCGGGATGCGGAGCGGTGGCTGGAGCCGGCCGTCGGGGACGGCAAGGAACCTCACGCCCGTTCGGAGGGAATGGTCGTCGTTGACGAGCGGGAGCTCTCCCGGCTACCAGGGGTCATCGAGATGTATTGGGCCGCGCTGGCGTTGGTGGGAGGTGACGTACCAGCCACCCTCAGGCACGCCCAACTGGCGATCGACCGGGCCGACGACGAGGACGACGTCACCCGGGCCGGGGCCTCGGCCATTTCCGGGCTGGCGTTCTGGGGCAGCGGAGATCTCGAGGCCGCGCATCGCGCGTATTCCAGCTGTGTCGAGCGGTTGCAGCGGGCCGGGCACCTCTCCGACGTCCTGGGATGTTCGATCACGCTGGCCGATATCCGCACGACTCAGGGTCGCCTGAGCGACGCGCGGCGCACGTTCGAGCGGGCCTTGCAGCTCGCCGCTGAGGTAACCGGGACAGTGCTCCGGGGAACCGCGGACATGTACGTGGGCATGAGCCAGATCGCCGGCGAACGCGGCGATCTGCACACCGCCACCCAACACCTGGCACGCAGCCAGGAGCTTGGCGAGCACACCGGAATGCCGCAGAACCCCTACCGGTGGCGCGTCGCCATGGCCAGAGTCCGGGAATCCCAGGGCGATCTGGCCGGCGCACTCACCCTGCTCGACGACGCGCAGCGGGTGTACCTGGGCGACTTCCTCCCGAATGTGCGGCCCGTCCCGGCGCTGCGCGCACGCGTGCTGGCCGCGCAAGGCCGATGGCGCGAAGCACTCGACTGGGCCCGGGAGCAAGGCCTGTCCGCGGACGACACCCTCACGTACGTAAGGGAATTCGCGCACATCACCCTCGCCAAAGTGCTCCTCGCGCGGTACGCGTCCGACGGTGACAAGAGTTCGCTGAATGATGCTTCCCGGTTGCTGGCGCGCCTGCGGCCCGCCGCCGTTGCGGGCGGGCGAGCGGGCAGCGTGATCGAGATCCTGGTGCTGGAGTCGCTCACCCACCAGGTCGGCGGCGATATACCCCGCGCGCTGGGGCCATTAGTAGAGGCGCTGACCCTGGCGGAACCGGAAGGCTACGTTCGGGTCTTCGTCGGTGAGGGGCCACCGATGAAGTCCCTGCTCAAGGCCGTGATCAGCAGGCAGGCAGGGTGGGATTACGTTCGTCGGCTCCTCGCCGCCTTTGCCGATGATGACAGGACCGCCCAGACCGCAACCCTCGGCGAACCGGCCACCAACCCCAGCCGGCGACTTGTCGAACCCTTGAGCGAACGCGAACTGGATGTGCTGCGCTTGCTGGCAACCGACCTGGACGGGCCAGACATCGCCCGCCAGCTCTTCGTGTCCGTAAACACCATGCGCACCCACACCAGGAGCATCTACGCCAAGCTCGGGGTGAACAGCCGGAGGGCAGCGGTCAGTCGGGCCGAAGAGCTGGGCTTCGTGTCACGCAGCCGCGACCGCTGACCCCCTGATCACCGGCGCCGGCGCTAGGCGAGGAGCAGCGCCACCCGAAACCTGAGCCACACCACGTCCGCCCCCGAGCGCCGATGACCGAGTCTGAATCACCACGTCCCCAACGACCGGGTCACCACATCAATCATCAAACGTGATGATGTCGGCTCACCACATCTCCTTCTACCTTTCAATCACACCACCAAACAACCGGGAGATTCCATCCGGGAGCGGCGAAGGGAGTCCGATGAACGAGATATCGACCGCCGGCGGAGCCGGACGATACGAAATCCGCCTCAAGGGCCACCTCGACGCCCGCTGGGCCACCTGGTTCGACGGGTTGACCCTCACCACCTGCAGCGACGGCACCACCACCATCCACGGCCCCGTCGTCGACCAGTCCGCGCTGCACGGCCTGCTTCAGAGGGTGCGCGACCTGGGCCTGCCGCTGATCTCCGTCACCCGGGACGAACCAGATCCCCTCACCCCCGAGCCCTGCTAACTCTAGATACTGCAATCCATTTCCTGCTCGCAGCCATCCCGCCAGCAGTGCGGCAGCCGATGCCCGGCCACCGCGGTGAGGACGACAAGCTCCCGTAGTTCCACCATCATCACGACAGCCGATGCCCGGATGCCGATGGTGGTCCAGGGGAGAAAAGCGAGCCCGGGAAAATGCGGTACCGGCGGCGTCACACTCCCCCGGCCTCCGGACTCAGCAACAGGTTCGACGATCCGGTTCCTACGCAGCAATGTCGCCACCAGATGCGTTCTCCGCCGACCACGTCGAGTCGGTCACCGACGCCTTCACCTCCGAGCGGAACCCAACCGCCGCACCAGATGCCCGCCAGCCATTTGCTTGCTGCATCGAAGGGCGGGGCATGTCACCCACCAATGCCCGAAAGGCAACACCATGATCGAAGTAGAAAACCTCAGCAAGCGATACGGCACCAAACTCGCCGTCGACGGATTGAATTTCGTCGTGCAACCCGGAATCGTCACCGGGTTCCTCGGCCCAAACGGTTCCGGCAAATCCACCACCATGCGGATGATCGCCGGGCTCGACCAGCCGACCGCCGGCCGGGTCACCGTGAACGGCGGTGACTACCGGTCCGCCGCCGCCCCGATGGCCGAACTCGGCGTGCTCCTCGAAGCGAAGGCGGTGCACACCGGCCGATCAGCCCGCAACCACCTGCTCGCACTGGCCCAGACGAACGGCATCAAGGCCCGCCGAGTGGACGAGGTGATCGACATCGTCGGCCTGCAGGAGGTCGCCGGCAAACGGGTCGGCGGGTTCTCCCTCGGCATGGGGCAACGCCTCGGCGTGGCTTCGGCCCTGCTCGGTAACCCGCGGACCGTGGTGCTGGACGAACCGGTCAACGGGTTGGACCCGGAAGGGGTGCGGTGGATGCGCACCATGCTCAAGGACCTCGCCGCCGACGGGCACACCGTGTTTGTGTCCTCCCACTTGATGAGCGAGATGGCCCAAACCGCAACACGTCTGGTCGTCATCGGCCGGGGACACCTGATCGCCGACACCACCGTCGATGAGTTCGTGGCCCGCGCCTCGAACCATTCCGTCACCGTCCGCACCCCGGAAGCCGCCCGACTACGGGACCTGCTGCTCGGCCCGGACATCACCGTCACCAACGGCACCGGCCAACCCGACGTGCTGGGGGTCGACGGACTGACCGCCGAACACATCGGCACCATCGCCTGGCAGAACCAGATACCCATTTTCGAGCTGACCGTGCAACAGGCATCCCTGGAAGAAGCGTTCATGACACTGACCAACGACTCCGTCGAATACCGCTCCACCGAGATCCCGGCCTCCCAGATCACGGACACCGCGGTGGTGACGCCATGACCGACACCCTGACCCCCCCGCCGGCAACCAGTTCCGCCAACCCCCGGCTGCGAGTCACCGGGCCGCGGGTCGTGCTGTCCGAATGGACGAAGTTCCGATCCCTGCGGTCCACCCTCTACACGTTGTTGCTGGCTGTCGTGTTCATGGTGGGTCTCGGTGCCCTGATCTCGGCCATCACCGCGAATCAGCCCGGCGGCCTGGAGCCGGGCCAATCCGCGATCTCGGCGTCGCTGTCCGGGATCTTTTTCGCGCAGTTGGCCATTGGTGTGCTGGGGGTGTTGTTGATCAGCGGTGAGTACAGCACCGGGATGATCCGGTCATCCCTGACGGTGGTGCCCCGCCGGCTGCCGATGCTGTGGGGGAAAGTGGTGGTGTTCGCCGGCGTGGTGTTCCTGACCATGTTGGTCGCCAGTTTCGTGGCGTTCTTCGTAGGCCAAGCTTTGCTCAGCACCCAGCACCTGGACGCGTCGTTGACCGACCCCCATGCGCTGCGGTCGGTCGTCGGCGCAGCGCTGTATGTGACCGTCGCCGGTCTGACAGCACTGGCGTTGGGTGCGTTGCTGCGGAACACCGCCGCTGCGATCACCACCTTCGTCGCGGTGTTCTTCGTCATCCCAACAATGACGCTCCTGCTGCCCGCCTCCTTGACCGACCACTTCGTTCAGTATTTGCCCTCCAACCTTGGCGCAGAGTTGACCGGCGGCACGCCCGGCCTGGCCCACGCGTTGGGGCCATGGACCGGATTCGGTGTGCTGTGCGGTTACGCCGCCATCATGATCGGGTTCGCCGCCTGGCGGCTCCGACGCGTCGACGCCTGACTCGGACTACCTCGTCGACGATGTCCTGCGGGCGATGACATCGGCGGATCGAGACTTCCTGCTCAAAACGAGCCTCACCGAGATGGTGAACAGTGAATTGGCCGATCAGCTCACCGGACGCTCCGACAGCCGTCGCGTCCTCGAAGGGATTTTCGAGAGCGGCGTTTTCACCGTCGATTCCGATCGCATCGGCGTTGAGCATCGCCCAGCAGATCGAGAACGGTCAGGCCTTATCTATTTATTGGAAAGAGGAACACACTGCGCTAAGTGGCTACCCAATGCCAGTCACTCCACCGCGATTTTCCCTGCATAAGGAAATAATCCGCATTAAAAGGAGAAACGATGAAAATCACGAACGCCAACCTCATTCGATTGGCCGGATTGTCCGCACTGATAGGGGGATTATGTTACGTAATTGTTGGGGTATTCCACCCGGCAAATGATCCAGCGTCGGTGACTACCACGAGTTGGGCAACCGTTCACGTGATCGCCTGCGCCATGTCTTTCTTCGGACTTTTGGGTTTGGTAGGAATCTACGCCAGACAAGCGGTGAAGGCCGGCTGGCTTGGCCTAGTAGGCTTCATCTTGCTGAGCCTCTGGTTCGTAGTCGTGATGGGTTTCACCTTCGTAGAAGCCTTCATCCTGCCGCAACTAGCGGCCACAACTCCGGCACTTGCGGATGCCTGGATGAAAATCTTCAACGGCGGCACCAGCACCCTCAGCCTCGGCGTACTTCCGACGCTCTGGACGCTCAACGGCTTTGTCTACATTCTCGGTGGCCTCCTGTTTGGCATCGCGACCTTCCGCGCTCGCATCCTGCCTCGTGGCGCAGGCGTACTACTCGCCCTCGGGACAGTATTGGCGCCGGTCGGTGCTGTTCTTTCCCTCTCGGCGCAGCCCAAGATTGCAATACCAACGGGTCTGGCCCTTGCGTGGATGGGCTATGCGCTCATGACTGAGCGTCAAACGCCAGCCGCGGATCGCAACAACCAAGCGGCCAAAGCAACCTCATGATCGGCACTGCTACACCAGTGCACCGACGAATTTCGCTAGCGGCGGGGATCGCCTACGTGCTTACCTTTGTTTCGATCCCCACGCTCGCTTTGTATGGCACAGTGAGAGGTGCGAGCTACGTCACCGGCACAGGAGGATCAGATACGGCCCGCCATTGTTGGTGGCATCCTGGAGATTATTGTGGCTCTCGCCGGCATCGCTACTGCCGTCATCTGTTCCCTCTACTGAAGAAGCAGAATGAGTCGTTCGCGTTAGGGTTAGTAGCAGCCCGAATCCTGTAATCCGGCACTATCTTCGCCGGCGTAGCGTCATTTTTGTCGATCGTGACCTTGCGACAGAATGGAGCGGGGCCGGAATTGCTGGGTACCTCCCACGCGCTAGTCGCGCTTTATGACCGCACCTTCCTCCTCGGCCAGAGTTTCATGCCGGCGGTCTGCGACCTACTGCTAGGGATCCTGCTGTTCAAATCTCGGCTAGTACCGCGGCGTCTGTCCGTGATCGGTATCGTCGTAGGGCCCCTGCTACTTGTTGGCTCCCTCTAACCCGTCATCGACCGGACCTACCCGTTGGCCGACACAGTGGCGGGACTGCAACACGTCGAAGCCGGACACGCACGCGGCAAGGTCGTCAACACGGTCACCTGAGAAGCGCAACGGCGCTGCCAAACCGAAGATCCACTCGGGGGTAAAGTGCAGAACCTCTTGGGCAGAACAAATTTCGCCCCTCCGAGGGAACTGCTTCATGGCGTCAAAGCCTCTGGCGGACGGATCAGTTAATGCCTCGTCCCCCGACTTCTTGCAACGAGTCCGACCCCGGGTTACGGAGGCGCCGTTCTGACGGTCATTCGTTCGCCAGGTCGCCCGAAGATGCTGAGAATCTCGGCGGGTGCATCGCCGGTGCTGCCGAACCAGTGCGGCACTTTGGTATCGAAGGCGGCGACGTCTCCCGGTCCGAGCACCAGGTCCTGATCTTCGAGGACGAAACGCATGTGCCCGGACAGCACGTAAATCCATTCTTCGCCGTCGTGGGCCCGGGGCTCCGGCGTGGCGTTACTGGTCGGGATGACGATCTTCCAGGCCTGCATCCCGTCCGGTTGCCGGGTCAACGGGATCACCGTCCTGCCCTTGACCCGACCAGGCTTGAGCCACAGTCGCGGGTCACCCTCCTCGGGCGCCGCAACAAGGTCGTCCAGCGGCACCCGATAGGTATGCGACAACGCCAGCAGCAATTCCAGAGTGGGCCGCCGCTGACCGGTCTCCAACCGCGACAAGGTGCTCTTCGAGATCCCCGTCGACGCCGAAACCCCGGTCAAGGTCATCTCTCGTTGCGCGCGAAGTCGTTTGAGCCGGGGGCCAACCTGCTCGAGCGCGGCGACGATCCTCGCTGCCGAAATGTCATCCACCAGGCTCATCTGACTCGGAATTCCCAGAAACAGCAACGTTCATAGGTGAACCGGACCCACGCCGCCAGCCTTAAGACATGAATCAACACGACGTGATAATCATCGGAGGTGGCGCCGCCGGCCTATCCGCAGCCCTGGTGCTTTCCCGGGCCCGCCGCACAGTCCTGGTGGTGGACGCCGGGAACCCACGCAACGCCCC
>Ga0209584_10000418_pt1 | contig 13085 bp, 11 predicted proteins | sample NGEPerD_FD_184507 | JGI IMG/M metagenome (GOLD analysis project Ga0209584, IMG submission 184507) | Arctic peat soil microbial communities from the Barrow Environmental Observatory site, Barrow, Alaska, USA - NGEE PermafrostAB12-D... | ecosystem: Environmental > Terrestrial > Soil > Wetlands >...
AGCTAGTGGCGGACGTACGACGATTCATCGCCACGCTCTCAGTCACCGATCGAAGACCACCTGTATGGCGATCGTTGCAAAAAATTCTGTTTGATAAATCGAATTCTTTCGTCGAGATTTGCTAACCATTTTGAAGGCTCTTCTCCGAACGGGCGCAATAATTCTTGAGCGAACGAAGGATCCCTGCTGATTCGCCCGATCAGCGGCGTAATTCGGCCGGCGTTGAATCGGCCGAAATCGGGCCAAATCCCAGGTAGTTCTTCTTTGAGCTCCAGAAGTTTGGACCGCGCGAATACTCATTCACTCGCAGCGCACGCGAGCAACGACGGAGTGTGGTTCGACTCCCGTGCCTGGATCGTCGGGGGGCGCCGTCGCTGACCGGCCGCATCAACTGCCACCACTGTCAGGGATCTAACCGTGCACCGCTCCGCACGCTTCGCACTACTCGCATCCGTCATCGCGTCGATGCTCATCGCGGCGCGGACTTCCGCCCAGGACCGCGACGCCTCCGGTGCTCCGGGCGACTTCGTCATGCGCAATTTCCACTTCGCGGATGGCTCCTCGCTGCCTGAGCTCCGCATTCACTACGTGACGCTCGGCGCGCCGCGGCGCGACGCGTCGGGCATCGTGCGGAACGCCGTGCTCATCCTGCATGGGACCACCGGCAACGGCGGGGGCTTTCTCCGGCGGCAGTTCGCCGGCGAGTTGTTCGGCCCCGGCGAGCTCCTCGACACTGCGACACACTACATCATCCTCCCCGACGGCATCGGAACGGGGAAGTCGACAAAACCGAGCGACGGGCTGCATGCGCACTTCCCGCACTACGGCTACCACGACATGATCGTCGCGCAGCACCGTCTGGTCACCGACGGGCTGCACGTGAATCACCTGCTCCTGGTGATGGGCACATCGATGGGCGCGATGCAGACGTGGATGTGGGGTGAGGCATATCCGGATTTCATGGACGGGCTCGTGCCGCTGGCGAGCGTGCCGACGCAGATCGCCGGACGGAACCGGATGATGCGCACGATGATGATCGACGACATTCGGAACGATCCGGCGTGGATCGGTGGCGACTATGTCACGCAGCCGCCGGGACTCACGGCGGCCGTGCAGTTGCTGTTCATGATGACGAGCAGCCCGCTGCAATTACAGAAGCAGACACCGGCGCGCGACAGCGCGGACGCGTACATCCGCCAGTACCTCAAGCGCACGGTCGCGAGCGAGGACGCGAATGACTACCTGTACCAGTTCGCGGCGTCGTCCGACTACGACCCCGCGCCCGACCTCGAGCACATCGTCGCGCCACTACTCGCCATCAACTCCGCGGATGATCAGGTAAACCCGCCCGAGCTGGGGCTGATGGAGAAGCTCATCACGCGCGTCAAGCATGGGCGCTTCGTGCTCATCCCGATCAGCGACAAGACGCGCGGGCACGGCACGCACTCGCTGCCGGCGGTGTGGAAGGGGTATCTGTCGGAGTTCCTCTCCCAAATCGGTCGCGCTCACGAAGAGCCGCAGTGATGCGTGACGAAATGCGAGCGCACCGCGCACTCGACCGACCCGCTCTGAAGGAACGTCAGCGTCGCCCCGCGTCGAAAAGGTGCGTGATCCCGACCACGTCGCGGTAGAAGTCCCTCGCCCGGACGACATCCTGGCACACTCGTCACGTTTGCGTCCTAGATACGCATGATCTCCGCCACATCCCTCGTCCGATTGCTCCGACGCACTGTTCCGTGTGAGCCACGAGATCACAAAAAACACGTGCCGCCGCAAAACCCCGCCAGCAGCACTGTCACAAACGCGAATGGCAGTTTGAGCCGGCCCAGCGGCGCACCTTCACGCGCCGCCCTCATCACCATAAGGATTGCCCCGATGGACGCACGCTTTGTTGCTCGCGTGCTCAAAACGAGATGCCGCCGCCGACCGTGACGACCTGACCAGAGATATAGTCGGACTCCGGAATGCAGAAGAGATATACTCCTCCAGCAGCTTCCTCGACCGTGCCGAGTCTGCCGAGTGGGATGAGTCGCGTCTCGAGTGATTCGATGAGCGCGGGCTGCACTCCGAACATGATCTTCCTGCCCGCGACCTCAGCGAAGTTGTCCCCGCTTTCCAGAGGCTGGGTCAGGCGTGTGCGAATGAATCCGAAAGCGACACAATTGACGTTCACCTTGTATCGCCCCCACTCCTTGGCAAGCGTCTTCGTGATCCCCACGAGCGCCGCCTTCCCCGCCGCATAGTTCACCTGTCCCGGATTGCCCCCGAGCCCGGATACCGATGAGATGTTCACGACCTTCCGGAACACCTCCCGTCCCTCCGCCGCCTCTTGTTTCGCGAACTTTCTGATGGGGTCCGCTATTGCACGAAGGATTCGAAACGGCGCCAACACGTGCACATCCATGACGGATTGAAATTGTTCGTCCGTCATTTTCTGTATGACGCTATCCCATGTGTAGCCGGCGTTGTTGATGATGATATCGATGCCCCCATATGTGTCGAGCGCGGTTTGCACGAATCGCTCGGCGAATCCGCCGTCGGTTACACTTCCGACGCAGAGCACCGCGGACCCGCCAGCAGCGCGAATTTCGCTCGCCGATTCGCGCGCGGGCTCCTCGTCGAGATCGTTGATCACCAGATGCGCGCCCTCGGATGCAAGCTTGACCGCGATCGCACGACCGATTCCTCGTCCGGCGCCGGTGACGAGCGCCGTCTTTCCATCGAGGGTACCCGCCCGAGAATTCACGCCGTATTCGACCGATTTGAGATGAACGATTCGATCGACTCGCAGATCGCGCGGGCGCCCTCGCCAAATACCATCGTTATGTGATTTCCCGGCACGACAACGTAGCGGCAGTCCTGGAAGGTCTTCGCCGTTTCCTGCGCATACTGCGGTTCCACAAGCGCGGGACTGCCCGGCGGTCCATACGGCCCGATCGCGTTGAAGAGCATCACCGGCTGGCGAACGCGCGCCACGAGGTCACGCCACGGCTCTGACACAACGCCTTGCAGCGCCTGCGCGACGGCGTTGGCACTCGTGGACGAGCGCGCCGAACCATCAGCATTCTCGCGTATCTCCGCGCGAAAATATCCTTCGATGGCATCGTCCCAAACGCCGTCCATGTAGGGTGCAGTGCGCAATTCCGCCAGATACGCATCCGGCGAGGCGAAGGTGCGCGTCAACCGGTCGAGCGATGGCTTCAGCATTTCACCCACGCGCGGATTCAACGTGATTGCCGCATCGATGGCGATGACCTTTTCGACGCGATCGGGATGGTGAGCAGCAATGTAAATCGACAGAAACGCACCGAACGAGTGCCCGCCGAGCACTACGCGCCCCAGTCCGAGCGCATCGAGCAAGGCCAGCACATCCGCCGCGTGATCGGCCATCCGATAACCTGCATCGGGCGCCGCGGTCTGCCCCCGCCCGCGAAGGTCCGGTGCGACTACACGATGGCGCTCGCTCAGCCCGGCGCCAATCAGGCCGCCAAAGGAATGCGCGTTCGCGGACAGACCATGCAACAGCACGATCGCAGGATCGGCGTCGCCGAGATCCAAAAAATGTGTCCGTAAGCCGTTGATCTCGAGCACGCGATCGGCGCCTTCGTCATCGCGCCGTCCGGAGTGGTACGCTGCGCCAGTGCTCATGAAGTCCCCTGTTGCGCGTGGTAATCCGTCACCGACGATGCGTGCACCGAAGCCGCGAACTCGGCGCGCAAAATGCGCTTCAACGTTTTGCCAGCGCTGCTGCGAGGAAAGTCGGAGACGATGACGACGCGGCACAACTGCTGGTAGCGCGCGGTGACCCGGGCGTTGATCCACGCGCGAAGCTCATCGGCGTTCGCGGAGTTTTCGCGCTTGAGAATCACCGCCGCGACCGGCGCTTCCCCCCACTTCGCGTGTGGAACCCCGAACACGGCGACCTCGCGGACCTCCGGATGCTGCACCGCGACCTCCTCGATGTCCTTCGGAAACACGTTCACTCCTCCGGAGATGATCATGTCCTTCTTGCGATCGACCAGATGAAGAAAGCCCTCGGCATCTGCGAAGCCCACGTCGCCGGTGTGCAGCCAGCCATCGACGATCGCCTGGGCAGTGAGATCCGGTCGCTTATAGTAACCCGGCATGAGTAGCGCCGAGCGGCCGATGATTTCTCCGATCTCCCCAGTGCGTACCGCGGTACCACGGTCGTCGATGATTCGCATCTCGCTGAACGCGATCGGTGCCCCGACCGAATCGAGATGCATCCTGAAATCGTCGCGATCGAGAACGGTGATGAATCCTTCCGTCAAGCCGTACAATTCGTACAGCGCGTCCGGTATGACATCGAGCCACGGCTCCTTGTGTTCGCGCAGCCACGGCGCTCCGACGGAACACAACATGCGGAGCGACTGCAACTTCTCCGCGGAGAAATTCGGCGCGGTCATGACAGCAACGATTTGCGACGGCACCATCATCACGTGCGTGACCTGCTCTCGGGCGATCGTCTCAATGAACTCGATCGGGTCGAAGCGCTGTTGCAGCACGTACCGGCATCCGAGCAGCCACGCCGGCATGAGCGTGACGAAGGCTCCATTGAATACGAGCGAGCCCGCATGCATGACGACACTTTCAGGAGTAAAACGAAAGGTTGCCGCGAAGAGGGTTCCGTAGGCGGCGCGGATGTCGTGGGTGTGGACGATCCCCTTCGGCTCCCCGGTTGTTCCGCTCGAGTAGACGATGTTGTAGATATCGCTACCATCGATTTGCACGGGCGGGGGTGCGACCGCCGACGCCGCTCGCGTGCATCGATCGTAGCTCGCGTACCCGGCGGGTACCTCGCGTCCCGTCATCAGATAGTTCGCGTGCGGAATTTCGGACAGCGTCGGGCGCGCCCCGCTCAGCGCCGCGGCCATCTCCGGCGCGGCGATGACGGCGCGGGTATCGGCGTCTCCGAGAAGTGTCTCGAGTGCCGCACCGCGCAGCAACGTGCTGAGCGGCACCGCGACCACGCCCAGCATGGCGGCGGCGCGATAGCACTCCAGAAGCTCGACGCAGTTGGGAAGGATGATTGCGAGCTTGTCCCCTTTCTGCAGTCCCAGATCGGTGAGCACGTTCGCGAGTCGGTAGACGCGGGCTGCGTGCTCGCCGAAGGTGAGACGTTCGTCGCCGCAGACCAGCGCGATGCGATCGTGTCGCAGTCGCGCGTGCCGCTCCAGCAACGAGCCGACGTTCACGGTTCGCAGCTCAGCGCTGGAATCGCAGGGCAAGGACCACGATTGGTCCTATCTCAGGCGAATTGATCAACTCGCCGTGCTTGTGGCCAAAGCCACAGGACGTCCCCGGCGTGTAGATGGCGGGGCGACCCGATGCGATCCACTGGTTGGCTTGCGTGGTACCTCCGGTGCAGGCAAAGAGATTCTGCACGCTGAGATTCAGCGTCGAGTTCGTCCCCAGGTTTGGGAGCTGGTAGCCGATGGATGCGTCCAGCGTTCCGAACGTCGGAATCGTCCCGTTGTTCACTCCGGAGATGAATGTGTAGCTATTGACGAATCGCGACACCCACCCGAGACGCAGCTTAGGTGTGAATACCTCACGAAAGTCCATTCCGATCGTGGCCTTGACCGTTGGCGCATTGAAGGCGGTCGCCTCGACAGGGTCGGTCGGCCGGCGCTCGATCTTGTCCACCTTTTGAAAGCTCGCGGTGCCGTTGAGATCGATCAGAGGCGTCAGCAGATAGCGCAACCCGATGTCTGCACCGTGGAGCGTTGCCTGGCCGACGTTGAAATAGGTGAGCGGTATCTGCGGGCCACCCGTCGCCCCGGTGATTGCGGCGCCCGTTCTGGCGTTGAATGCGAAGGTCGGACCGCCAAGCGAATCGGGTGTCGTGAAATTAGCGATGACGACGAGCGGGCTCTGGAAGTCGTCGAAGCGCGAATAGTAGCCCACCACATCCAGATACACCTTGCTGGCGAGCACTCCTTTGTAGCCCAGCTCCCACGTGGTGTTCGTCTCGGGCTTGATGGGCGCGATCGTGTTGACCACGTCGCCATCGCGGTTCTTGATGAGAAATCCGTCGCGGTTGCCGAAGACGCCGACGAACGGCTGAAAATCCGGAAAGAAGAAGCTGGTCTGGAGAATCGATGGCGATTTGAAGGCGCGGTTGTACGTGACGCGGATCGTCTGATCGGGAGTCGGGCTGATGAGAATGCCCGCCTTGGGACTCCACTGTCCCGAGTAGAGATCGTGCTTATCGTACCGAACGGCGCCGACGAATTTGAGCCACGAACGCACGGGTGCGTCGACTTGTGCGTACGCGCCCTTCTGGTCGATCGTAACGTCTTCGCCCGTCTGCCGATCGAGCAGCCAGCGGCGCATGGAGCTCACATCATCGTGGCGATATTGCGCGCCATACGTGAACCGAGTGCCATTCAGCGCTCCGAGAGAGAAGGTGTTCTGGACTTCCGCCGCGCTGAAGTTGGCCTTGTCCGGAAAGGCGGACAGCGCTTTCACGGAGTCGTCGCTGATCGAGGGAAAGCGCAGTCGGTTCTGTGCGAAGCCGTTGAGTTGATAGGTGTCCCCGGATCGCGATTCGACATGATAGGCCTGCGCAAACCAGTTCTTGTTCGCATAGCGAAGCTGACCGTGACCGTACTTCCAATCGACGATCTGGTTGCGCCCCACGTTCGTGAGGCCGATGGTGTTGGTCTTGCTGAGACCAGCGTCGGCTTCGAGCCTTCCGCCTTCGCCGTTGAAGTAGTAGACGAGCGCGCCCTCGCCGCGAGCGATGTTGGTATTGAAATCAGCGCCGATCTCGGGGGACGGAGTCGTTCCCGAGATCGGCGCATAGACATCGTGATTGCTGAAATCGTTCGCTGCGGCATATTCGGCCGTGATTTTGTAGCCCCAATTCTGAGCGAAGACGCCGGCCTGTCGACCCTGGATGTCGCGATAGCTTCGATTCCCACCGGCGGCCTCCAGCGTCGTGCCGGGGAATTCGCGCGGATCCTTGGTCGTGAGCGAGAGCACGCCGCTCGATGCATCGGGGCCATACAGCGCGGACCCGGGTCCGACGAGCACTTCGACCGCGGCAATGTCGATTTTGGGAATCGTCGTGAGCGAGCCCAAGGGCAAGCCGCTTTCGGGGAGTGTGGCGATGCGCCCATCTTCGAGTTGCAGCACGCGATTGTTGAACGCGGAATTGAATCCACGTGCATTCACGGCAACCGACATGACACCGGTTTGAATGAAGTCGAGTCCTTCCACTTGTTTGAGTGCCGGTCCGAACGAATTCCCGGCAGCGTTCTCGATCTCGCTGGCCGTGATGCGAGTGACGGTGGCGGGTGCTTCGGTGATTTTTTCGCTGCGGCGCGAGGCCGACACGACGATTCCTGCGAGCTGGATGGGGGCCGCGCTGAGTGTGACGGCGACGGTTGCCTCTTCGCCGTCGTGCAGGACAATCGGGATGGTCACGGGCCGATAGCCGATGCGCTGTGCCCTGAGGTCGTACGCGCCGGCGGTCACGCCGCCGATGGAGAAGCGCCCCGAGCCGTCGGTGACGGCGGAGAACGTCGTTCCGACGATGAGGATCCGAACGCCGCTCAGCGGAGCTTTCGCGGAGTCGACGACGGCGCCTGATACCTTGGCCGACTGGGCGGCGAGTGACAACGGGAGCGCGATGGTGAGCAGAACCGACCGAAGGAACGTGAATCGGTTCCGAAGTGACGCGAGCTTTCTCATCGTCCGTTCCTCATGGGTCGAGTGCCGGGGGAAGGAGTCAAACAGGAGGGAACCGGCCCTGATGGCTGATAATACGTATTAGCTAAAGCGTATTAGCATCGTGCGAGCGAGAACATGGGATCGCGCTTTCCACTTGTCAAGAGAAATGTTTTCTGCGCCGTCGGCACGTCCACTCAGCTCCAGCGCATCTCCCACTCGCAGTAGCAGTCGCCCTCGTGCTCGCACCGCACGTGCAACACCGTCACCGACTTCCCTCCAGCAAGCTCGATGGCACGTCGCAGCCCGCCCGTCTGGCGCTGGCAGAAGAGCGGATCGACCGGTTCAAAGCCCACCAGGCGGACCACCGCGCGAGCGTCATCGACGTCGACCAGGACGATGTCGCCGGGAGAATAGTAGAGCCGAAAGAGCGACACCGACTGCGTGACGAACTCCATCGGCGACGACTTCTGCAGCAGCCCGCGGTAGAGCCGCTGGCCGAAGGACTCGATCGCATACGCGCCGGCCTCCTCCATCCAGTGCGGAGACTCCTGTCCCAACTCACGGTCGGCACTGTGCCACAGCGCAACCAGATCCGCGTACGGCAGATCATCGGTCATTCCAATTCGCAACAGCCCGTTGGCCAGCGCGGGATCGAGTCGTGAAACGATGCGGTCGAGCGCAGCGGCGCCATATCGTGTGCTCACGAACTGCATCGTCGCCTTGGCCGTCGAGCCCCGCGCGACAGCCTTCATCGTCGTGCTCCTCATGACACACCCCTTGGAACGCTCGTCGTTCGCCTCACCATGAGTCGAACGGCGAGCGGTGAATTTGCAGCAGGCCGGGTTCCCTTCGTCTCCGACTGCAGCCGCCTGATGAGCACGCGCGCGGCCCGCGCTCCCATCTCCCGAGCCCGGATCTGCACCGTCGTGAGCTCGGGTGTAACGAGTTGTGCGGCATCAATGTCGTCGCATCCAATGATCGACATCTCTTCCGGAACACGGACGCGTGCGGTCAGGCATGCCTTCAACGCGCCAAGAGCCATGAGGTCGTTCGCGCAGAACACGGCGGTTGGACGAGTAAGCTGCCCGAGTAACGTGCGCATGGCACTGATACCGCCCGCCGCGGTCGCCGGCGCGCGCCGCAGGTGATCAGACGCAACCCGAAGTCCCGCCGCTCGCAACGTCTGCACGAACCCGCGCTCTCTCGTTCGAAATGCCCAATAATTGCTCGCAGGCCCGAGGAAACCGACGACGCGATGACCGAGTCCCAGCAGATGCTCCGCGGCGAGGCGCCCCGCACCCAATGCATCGCTTGTGACCGACAAGTACATGTCCGACGGCTCGTCTATCAACGCGACGTTGAGCCCTGCAAGCGCGTCCCCTGGAAGAGACGCCGCTCCGATGGCGTCGATGATCACGCCATCGATCTGCCTCGCGCGCAGCGACGCGACGTGCGTCTCGGCCGGGACGTCCAGGCCATTGCACAGCACCACCGCGTATCCCTCCTCCGTCGCCACTCGCTCGACGCCGTCGACGACATCAGCGAAGAATGGGTTGGCGAAGTCGGGAACGATAACTCCAAGTGAGTACGAGCGGCTTTGCACGAGCCCACGTGCAACCACGTTGGGTTGATAGCCCAGGTCGGCTGCCGCGCGCAGGATGCGCTGGCGCGTGACTTCAGCGACGCGCACGGAGGGCCGACCGCCGATCACCTGAGAGACTAGCGGCTGCGACACTCCAGCCATTTGGGCCACGTCATGCATCGTCACGCGGGCCGGGCGAGGCTGCAATGGCTGTGCGTTGCGTGTCGGGGCTGCACGGCGCTTCATACGATTGAGTTAGCACGCCGGGCGAACCAGCGCAATCGGGACGCGCGGAGTCGGCGGCTCGCGCCAACACTGCCGCATATGGACCCACCCGATGCGCGCAACCGCTACGCCAGCGCGGGCCGCCGCTCCTCCATCAGCGCCATCATGTTGTTCTCCGAGTCCCGAAACTCCGCCAGCCACAGCTCGTGGTCCGGCATCTTCGCGATCATGTGCGGCTCGTCCACGAACGCGACGCCCTTCGCGGCCAGGTCGCGCTTCGCTCCCTGGATATCGGTGATGAAGAAATAGAGCACCGACGTCCCCGACGCCTCCCCCTCCGCCCTGCTGAGCATGAGGCGCGTGGTGCCGCACTGGAAGAACGCGAGCGTCGGGCCGGCGTCGAAGAGGTGCTTCACGCCGAGCGTGTCTCTGTAGAAATCCCGCGCGCGCGCGACGTCCTTGCACACGATCGCGATCTGGCCGATACGGCTCTCGCTCAGGTTTGGCATGGCGGTGCCTCCGGGAAGTCGCGCGGCCCTTGCCAGGGGCACCCGCGCGAGGTTAGTTACATCAGCTAACTATCAAATAGTTACCTTAGCTAACTAATAGTATTGCACATGTCTTCCGCATCCGCAAGACCCCCACAGCCGCGCGCCAGGACGCGCGGCAGTACCATAGACCTCGCCGACCGCCTCCACTCCGCCGCGCTCCACCTGCTCCGGCGACTCCGCCGCGAGGACGACGCCTCCGGGCTCCCCGCCCCGCAGCTCTCCGCCCTCTCCGTCATCGTCTTCGGCGGACCCCTCACCCTGGGCGAGCTCGCCAGGGCCGAGCAGGTGCGCCCGCCGACAATCTCGAAGCTGATCGTCGTGCTCGAAGCGAAGGGACTCGTCGACCGCGTCGTCGACGCCGGCGACCGGCGCATCGTGCGCGTCAAGGCAACGGCGCGCGGATCGAAGCTCCTGCACGACGGGCGCCAGCGACGGGTCGCCGCGCTCGTCGCGTCGCTCGCCGCACTCTCGGCCAGCGACAGTGCGCTGCTCGCGCGCGCGCTGCCAGTGCTGGAAAAGATTTCGGGAACGACACGCGCAGCGAAGTAGCTACTTTCGCCGCTCCGGGTCCAGGTCGAGCGACGCGGAGTTGATGCAGTAGCGCAGCCCGTTCGGCCCCGGGCCGTCATCGAAGACGTGGCCCAGATGCGCGTCGCACGCGCTGCACAACACCTCGGTGCGGCGCATGCCGTGCGACGTATCGTGCGCCTCCGCCACCGCGGTGCCATCGATCGGCGCCGTGAAGCTCGGCCACCCGCAGTGCGCGTCAAACTTTGTCTCGGAAGCGAACAGCGGCTCGCCGCACCCGGCGCATTTGTACGTTCCCGCGTCCGTCGTTTGCGCGTACTTCCCCGTGTGCGGGCGCTCGGTGCCCTTCTCGCGCATCACGCGGTACTGCTCCGGCGTCAGCTGCGCGCGCCACTCGGCGTCCGTCTTCGTCACCTTCTTTGCCATGCTGCCTCCTGGTACAACTAGATCGCCGCCCTCTTCGCTTCCCCGCCCGGTGGCCCGTAGAAGATCACCCAGACGGTCAGGTCATCGCTGAAATCCTCGAAGCGATGGATCGTGCCGGCGGGAACGTGCAGGAGCTCGCCAGGCGAGAATACCTTGCGCGTTTTGCCGCACACGAAGACGCCGGTGCCCCTGATGACGACGTACGCCTCATCGCGCGCATGTGGCGTCTGCTCGTCGGCGCCGCGCGGCGCGTAGAGCCCCGCCTCGAACGTCCCGTGCCTGAACACGATGACGTACTGCTCATCGGGCTCCGACGGCAGCGCAGCGACCGCCTTGTCGATGTCGATCTGAAAGCCGTCGCTCACTCGCCGTACGGGATCCAGATGTTCTTGACCTGCGTCGCCTCGCGCAGGAACGCGGGTCCCTCGGCGCGCGCGTGAAACCAGTCGAGCGACGACGACTCGACCATCGTGCGCTTCATGTTCGACGCGGACGCGCGCTCGACGGCCGCGCCGCCCTCCGCAGACCCATGGTACCACACCGCATTCACGTCGTCGTGCTCGGCGAGCACCAGCGCGAGCGCGGCCTTGGCGCCGGTTACGATGTTCACCACCCCATCGGGAACATCGGAGGTTTCGAGCACGGAGTACAGATCCGTCGCCGCGAGCGACGCGCGCTCGGACGGGATCGCGACGACCGTGTTCCCCATCGCGATCGCCGGCGCCACCAGCGAGATGAGGCCGAGCAGCGGCGAGTCCTCCGGCGCCGCGATGCCGATCACACCCATCGGCTCGTGCATCGCCAGCGCGACGCCGCGGATCGACGGATCGTGCACGGCACCGTCGTACTTGTCCGCCCACGCGGCGTAACTGAACAACCGCGATAGCGTCGCATCGACCTCGCGTACACCGTCGCCGCCCGTCATCAATGCGATGCGCGCCGCGAACTCACTCGTGCGCGCGGCGAGATTCTCGGCGATGTAGTAGAGCACCTGAGCGCGCGCGTGCCCGCTCATGCGCGGCCATCCCGCGGCGGCATGCGCTGCCTCGACCGCGTTGCGGATGTCCTTGCGATTCCCCTCCGCCACCTCTCCCACCAGCACGCCCAACGCGCCCTCGACGCGACGCGAGCCGCCCGCGTCGGGGCGGACTTGCTTGCCGCCGATGAAGAGCTTGGGTGTGCGATCGATGCCGGGGAGCGCACCGTCCGCACTCGCGCCGCGCGCGGGCGCGCCCTTGCGTGATGGCGCCGCAGCCGCACGCGATGCCGCGTTCGGAATCGACGGCGCGTGCAGATACTCGTACATCCCCTCGCGCCCGCCCTCGCGGCCGAACCCACTCTCGCGATATCCACCGAATCCCACCGCCGCATCGAACAGATTCGATGAGTTCACCCACACCACGCCCGCTCTGATTTTCGGCGCGATGTCGAGCGCGAGGTTGATGTTCTCCGTCCACACACTTGCCGCCAGTCCGTACGGCGTGTTGTTCGCGAGCGCCACCGCCTCGCTCGGCGTTCGGAACGTCATGCTCACGAGCACCGGCCCGAAGATCTCGACCTGCGCGATCATCGCGCTCGGGCTCACGCCGGTGAACAGCGTGGGCGGATAGAAGTAGCCCTCGGTGGGGCACGCCCACGACGGCTGCCACATCGTTGCGCCGTCGCTAACGCCCTGCTTCACGAGCTCCGTGATGCGCTCGAGCTGCGATGGCGCGACGATAGCGCCGATGTCCATCGACTTGTCCAGCGGCGCGCCGACACGGAGCTTCTCCATCCGCGCGCGCAACTTCTCCGTGAGCGACGCCGCGATTCCCTCGTGCACGAGCAGCCGCGATCCCGCGCAGCACACCTGCCCCTGATTGAACCAAATCGCGTCGACGACACCCTCCACCACGCTGTCGAGATCCGCGTCGTCGAAGACGATGAACGGGCTCTTCCCTCCGAGCTCCAGCGAGAGCTTCTTCCCCGACCCGGCGGTCGCGCGTCGAATCTGGCGGCCGACGTCGGTCGATCCCGTGAACGCGATCTTGTCGACACCGGGATGCTCGACGAGCGTCTTCCCCGTGCTTCCGTCG
>Ga0209584_10000419_pt1 | contig 13074 bp, 10 predicted proteins | sample NGEPerD_FD_184507 | JGI IMG/M metagenome (GOLD analysis project Ga0209584, IMG submission 184507) | Arctic peat soil microbial communities from the Barrow Environmental Observatory site, Barrow, Alaska, USA - NGEE PermafrostAB12-D... | ecosystem: Environmental > Terrestrial > Soil > Wetlands >...
ATGTCGGCGATCGGATTCGCACCGGTCATCGCCGTGCTGCACACCGATCGGAAGAGCGACGCGAACGGATTGAAGCCGCATTTCTCGGCGGAACCGGGTTCGCCGCTGGGCGGTGCCTCGCTGCTCGCCGCCAGGCGGTCCGGCGTTGAGCTGCCGCAGCCGGCCAGGGCCAGGGTCTACCCGAATCTCGGCGTCGTCTACGGCACCGTCGACCCGGCCGGACTTGCCGCCCTGAGAGCCGACCCCGCCGTGCGAAAAGTCCAGCCCGCCAACCCTTTCAGCCTGATTCGCCCCGTCGCCGCGTCCGACAACGGGTTTCCCGCCGAGCACACCTGGGGGCTCGACGCGATGGCGGTCCCCGACCTGTGGGCGCAGGGGCTGACCGGTGCGACCGTCAAGATCGCGCACCTCGACACCGGGGTGGACGCCGCGCATCCGGCGCTCGCCGACGCCGTCACCGAATTCGCCGAATTCGACCTCACCGGCCGGATCATCGCGGGGGCCACGGCCTCCGATTCCGATCTGCGTGACGGGCACGGCACCCACACCGCGGCCACCATCGTCGGTCGGGCGGTCGACGGCCACCACGTCGGTGTCGCTCCCGGCGCGGAGTTGTGCGCGGCCATGGTCATCGAGGGCGGCGACGCGATCGCCCGCATCCTGGGCGGAATGGACTGGGCCGTCGGGCTCGGCGTTCGCGTGCTCTCGATGTCCCTTGGCGTCCGCGGGCTGGTCGCCGATTTCCTGGACATCGTGCAGGTGCTGCGGGACAGCGGCGTGCTGCCGGTGATGGCGGTCGGCAACGAGGGACCAGGCACCAGTCGATCTCCCGGGAACTATCCGAACGCGCTGTCGGTGGGCGCCTGCGATGCGGCCGGCGCGGTGGCCGATTTCTCCTCCAGCCAGCGTTTCAAGCGCCGGACCCAGCCGCTGGCGCCCGATCTGGTCGCACCTGGCGTCGAGGTGATCTCCGCCAAGCGAGGCGGTGGCTGGCGGACGCTGTCCGGATCCTCGATGGCCACTCCGCACGTCGCCGGCCTGGCGGCACTGCTGATGCAGGCGCGACCGCAGGCGTCGATTGCGCAGGTGGAGCGGGCCATCTTCACCTCCGCGCGGCGCGGTTCGATGGATCGCGAGCGGGCGAACCGTGGCGCGGTCCATGCCGGTCTGGCGCTCACCGCGCTCACCGCGCTCACCGGCTGAAGCACGGCGTTCCCACACCGGCGCACCCATCCGCCGTGCACGCAGGGGTGCTGCAACCCCGCGGGTTAGCATGGCCGGGCCGGAGCGAGGAGGTTCCCGATGGCGCTCGGACGGATCGACCCCGAATTGCTACGCCAGCTTGACGAGGCGGCGGCCTCCGGGGTCTCGGTGACGGCAGTCGTCACCCTTCGTCGCACCCCGGGCACGGCGCCTGACCCGGCGGTTGTCGAGCAGCAGGTGCAGCATGCGGTGGACCGCACCATCCAGATCACCGGTGAACGCCCCGGCGACGTGCATGTGATGGGACGGCTGTCCGTGGCCTACATGTCGGGGACGGAGAGGTTCCTCCGCGAGTTCGTGGAGCAGCCGGAGGTCGTCTCCGCGGTGGCCAACCAGACCTCCGCGGTCCGCGGAGCAGCGCCGGCCGAGGATCCGACTCGGGACCGAGCCAACGGGGACGGCAGCGCCGAGGACGTGTTGGGCACGCCGGTGCCGGCCGGCGGCCCTGCGTCAGGCCGGTCGCCCGGCGTCACGAAGCACCGACCCCACTGATCCCGGCTCGGAGAAGGCGCTGCGGTCGCCTCCTCGGCGGCCCACGGTCATCAGCCATTCAGCCGAACAAGGCGGGAAGTGTTCCCTCCCAAGCGGTTCGCAGCTCGGCCAGGGACAGTCGGGCCACGCCCTGAATGTCCAGCACCTGCTCCTCCGGCGTGCCGTGGTCGCCTGCGTCCACGACGCCGATCTTCAGCCACGGCTGGCGGCGGACCGTGCACATCTCGGTGAACCGCAACTCCTCCGTGCGCGGCACCGCGACCACCACCCTGGCCGTCGACTCGGCGAACAGCATCACGAACGGATCGACGTTCTCCGGCAACAGGATCCGCGCGCCGGTCTGCCCGGACAGGCACATCTCGACCAGCGCCTGCGCCAGCCCGCCCTCGGACAGGTCGTGTGCGGCGGAGATCATCCCGTCCCGGGAACCGGCGATCAGCACGTCACCGAGCAGCTTCTCGGCCGCCAGGTCGACCTTCGGCGGGAAACCACCCGTGTGCTCGTACATCACGGATGCCCACTCCGACCCGTCGAACTCGTCGCGGGTGTCGCCGAGCAGCAGCAGGGTCTCGCCGGTGTCCTGGCCGATCCCGGTGATCGTCCGGCGGCGGACGTCGTCGATGACGCCGAGCACACCGACCACCGGGGTGGGCAGGATGTTCGCCCCGGCGGTCTGGTTGTAAAGGCTGACATTGCCTCCGGTGACAGGGATCCCGAGCTGTGCGCAGCCGTCGGCGAGCCCGCGGACCGCCTGCGAGAACTGCCACATCACCGCCGGGTCCTCGGGGGAGCCGAAGTTCAGGCAGTTGGTCACCGCGGCCGGCGCGGCGCCGGTGGTGACCACATTGCGATACGCCTCTGCCAGCGCCAACTGCGCGCCGGCGTACGGATCGAGCAGGGTGTACCGGCCGTTGCAGTCGGTCGCCATCGCCAGGCCACGTTCCGGAACCCTGGTGTCGCTGTCGTTCTCGGTGACCCGGATGATCCCGGCGTCGGCCGGTTGGGCGAGAACCGTGTTGCCGCGGACGTACCGGTCGTACTGGTCGGTCACCCAGGAGCGCGAGCACAGGTTGGGCGAGGCGATCATCCGCAGGATCAGCTCACCCAGCTGGTCCGGCGCCGGGCGGGCAAGTGACTCAGAGCTGTTGGCCTGCAACGCGTCCTGCCAGTCCGGACGGATGAGCGGCCGCTCGTACACCGGACCCTCGTGCGCGACCGTCCGCGGCGGCACGTCGACCACGGTCTCGCCGTGGAATTCGATGATCAGCCGGCCGGTGTCGGTGACCTCGCCGATGACGTCGGCCTGCACCTCCCACTTGGCGCACACGGCAAGGAAGTCCTCGACCTTGTCCGGGGTGACGACCGCACACATCCGCTCCTGCGATTCACTGGACAGGATCTCGGCGGGCGTCATGCCGTCCGCGCGCAGCGGCACCGCGTCGAGTACCACGTGCATCCCGCCGCTGCCCGCGGAGGCGAGCTCCGATGTGGCGCAGGACAACCCGGCGCCGCCGAGGTCCTGGATGCCGACCACCAGTCCGGCCGCGAACACCTCGAGGGTGCACTCGATGAGCACCTTCTCCGCGAACGGGTCGCCCACCTGGACCGACGGCAGTTTCTTGCGCGCGCCGCCCTGCCCACTCTGACCGGCCGGACCGCCGTCACCGGCGAACGTCTCGGAGGCCAGCACCGACACCCCGCCGATGCCGTCCAGGCCGGTGCGTGATCCGTAGAGGATGACCTTGTTGCCGGTCCCGGAGGCGTGCGCGGTGTGCAGGTCCGCGCTGCGCAGCACGCCGATGCAGGCCGCGTTCACCAGCGGATTCCCGGCGTACGACGGGTCGAAGATCACCTCGCCGCCGATGTTGGGCAGCCCCAGCGAGTTTCCGTAACCGGACACCCCGGCGACGACGCCGGGCACCACCCGCTGCGAGTCGGCCGCACCGGCCGGCCCGAACCGCAACTGGTCCATCACGGCGACCGGCCGGGCGCCCATCGCCAGGATGTCGCGGACGATCCCGCCGACCCCGGTGGCGGCACCCTGGTACGGCTCGACGTACGAAGGATGGTTGTGCGACTCGATCTTGAAGGTGACCGCCCAGCCGTCGCCGATGTCGATCACGCCGGCGTTCTCGCCGATACCGGCCAGCATCTTCGAGCGCATCTGTTCGGTGGTGGTGGCCGGAAAATACGCCAGGTGCACCTTGGATGACTTGTACGAGCAGTGCTCTGACCACATCACCGAGTACATCGCCAGCTCGGCGTCCGTGGGGCGGCGGCCGAGAATCTCCTTGATCCGCAGGTACTCGTCGTCCTTCAGCCCGAGCTCGCGGAACGGCTGCGGCACACCGGGTGTCGCCGCGGCCCGGGCGACGGTGTCCAGCTGCGGACCCTGGTCGACCAGGTCGACGGCACCGATCGGATCGGTGATGTCCAGCAGGTCCGCTGCGGTCGGGTGCGCCAGTCGATCAGCCGGGTGATCAGCCGGTTGATCAGCACCGCCGAGGTGCGCTGCGCGCTCGGTCATGTCAGGCATGGGTTCCCGCCCCGGTCAGCGCCGTGCCGATCCAGTCCTGCACCGAGACAAAGAGGCCGAGCCCGTCGTCGGTCGGGCCGGTCAGCGCGTCGATGGCGTGTTCGGGGTGCGGCATCAGACCGGCAACCCTGCCGTCCGCCGAGCAGATACCGGCGATGTCCCGCAGTGCACCGTTCGGATTGCCCTGGGCCGGCCCGTCACCGACGTAGCGGAACAGCACCCGGCCAGCACCCTCGAGTTCGTCGAGCACCGATTCCGCCGCGACGTAGCGGCCCTCGGCGTTCTTCATCGGAACCAGGATCTCCGCACCCGGCTCGAAGCGTGAGGTCCACACCGAATCGGTGTTCTCCACCCGCAGCCACTGGTCCCGACAGATGAACCGCAGGCCGGCATTGCGCACCAGCGCCCCGGGCAGCAATCCGGCCTCACAGAGGATCTGGAACCCATTGCAGATGCCGAGGACGGGCAAACCTCGTCGCGCGGCGTCGATCACCGCGCGCATGATCGGCGCCTGCGCGGCGATGGCGCCGGCGCGCAGGTAGTCGCCGTAGGAGAACCCGCCCGGGACCACGACGGCGTCGACACCGGCCAGGTCCTCATCGGCGTGCCACAGCGCTACCGACTCGGCGCCCGCGTAACGGACAGCGCGGGCGGCGTCGACGTCGTCCAGGGTCCCGGGGAAGGTGATGACACCGATCCGCGCAGCCGTGGTCGGCACCAGCGCATCGGCTGCACGGTCCGTCACCGGGTATCCCGGACTGTGCCGGCTGTGTCGAAGGTGCCGGCTGTGTCGACTGAGCGGACGGTTTCCGGAGCCATCCTGGTGACCGTCCAGGTTTCGATCACCGGGTTCGCCAGCAACGTCCCGGCGATCTCCTCGAGGTCTGCGTCGCTGACCGAGTCGTCGACCTCGAGATCGAAGTGTTTGCCTTGGCGCACGGCACTCACCCCCGGCTGTCCGGTTCTCGCCAGCGCGGACAGGATGGCCTTGCCCTGCGGGTCCAGGATCTCGGGTTTGATGACGACATCGACGGCCACGCGCGCCACGGCGGTGCTCCCAGCGGGTTCTCGAGCGATCAGGGTGCCGAGCAGCCGGACCCCCGAGTCTCCGGCGCACCCGACCGAGCGCCAGCCTATCGCGGGGCCGGGACCGATCCGTCACCCCGCGGCCCCGTCTCATCGAGCAGTGCCTCACCCGGCGGTGACGAACGTCCCAGCCGGCATCACGGACCTGACGTCGGCAAGCCGGCCGACGTCGTTCGGACATCACCGGCACCCCTTGACGATGTCGACGCCACGTTCGGCTCGCGCGCGGACGGTCGTCACACCGGCGCCCAGCGAGCGGCGCAGGCCGTCCGTGACAACCTCGTCGATCTCCTCCTCGGTGAATCCGGCCACCCGATCGAGGGCGTTCGGCTGACTGTCGGCAACCAGGTGCACGTGGGTGTCGAAGGAGCCAGGCAGCACGGTGGTTGCCGGATGGTCGACGATCTCCCAGTCCGCGCCGAAGGTCCGGGAAACCGGATTCGACGCCGATGATCCGTCCGTCCCGCACCAGCACGGTGCCGCCGCCGTCGAGGAATTACTCGCCGTCGAACGCCCTGGTGCCGCGGATTGCGTGCATCGCGCCTCGGAGGACTCCAACTGGCAGGCGTCGTCAATCGGTCATCAGGGCATGATTCGGTGGACACGGAGTACGGTGACGCCGAGACACGATCCACTCCCGTCCGATCAGAGCATTCGCACCGAACGAGTACCTCCACGGTCACCCAAATGGCCGTATACTCGCTACTAGCAGTGATTGAGCGGAGTGCGAGATCCGGGACGAGGTCGTCCCGTCACGAGGAGGTCGTTCCGATGCCTGGTTGGCAGCCGGGAAGCCCCGGCATCTGGATCGGGGAGGGGACCCAGCGGCTGTTCGCGGCGCAGGCGCCCGGTCAATGGATCCTGCGGGACGTTGACGGTGTCGAGCTTCGGCGCAGCCGGACGTTGGTCGGGTTGGTCGCCGAACTCGGCCCCATCGACTCGGGTCAGAACGGGGCAGCACCCTCGTGGGTCTCCTCGCCGGGATCGTCTCGGAACGGATCCGTGATCTCCCGCAGCGACACCAGAGCAGCTCGCAGCTGTGCCAGGCGCTCGGGTCCCAGGTGGTTCGCCCATTCCCGTTCCACCTGACGAACCACCGCGGCCGCCTCGCGGGTCGCCGCCATGCCCTCCTCGGTGATGCACACCAACCGCGCCCGGGCGTCCGTTGGGTCCGCCCGACGGGTCACATAACCGGCCCGCTCGAGCTGGTCAACCAGAAAGCCGGCGGTCTGCTTGGTCACCTGAGCCTGCTGGGCGAGATCGGTGAGTCTGGTTCCGCGCGAACCGATCCGCTGGAAGATGCGCGCCTGCGCCAGGGTGATGTCGTCTCGACCGGACGCCGTCAACGCCGCCAACACCCGCGCCTCCATCGCTCGGTAGGGGAGGAACAACAGCACGCCGAGATTGAGCTCGGCGGGTTCGTCGGACACCTGCACCCCTTGACGATCGTCAGATTCGCTGACTACATTTGCCTCATTGGTCAGATTCTCTGACAATCATGCCAGGAGATGACGGCATGGGTGGCGGGACGAGAGGGGCCGGCCGTGGATCGCGATGTGGTGTGGCAGCACGTGGACGAGCAGCGGGCCGCGCTGGCTGACGTACTGGAGGGCCTCGGTCCGGACGAGTGGGACCACCCGTCGCTCTGCGCGGGGTGGAAGGTACGTGACGTCGCCGCGCACGTGATCTCCTCGCCTCAATCCGGACTGGGCACGGTGTCAGTGGCGATGATGCGGGCGAAGGGCAACTTCAACCGCTGCATCCTCGACGAGGGGAAACGGGCCGGGATCCGTCCGACCGCGCAAATTCTCGCCGACTATCGCCAGTACGCGGGATCCCGGCGGCGGCCGCCCGGAACCACGTACCTCGACCCGCTGCTCGACGTGCTGGTGCATACCCAGGACATCGTTGTCCCGCTCGGCCGCCAGCACGACATGCCGCCCGCTGCCGCATGCGCGGCGGCCGGGCGGGTGTGGGGAACCTCGTTCCCGTTCCGGGCCCGCAAGAACCTCGACGGGCTGCGACTGGTGGCCAGCGACGTCGCGTGGTCGGTCGGCGACGGCCCGGCGGTGCACGGTCCGATGGCGCCCTTGCTGCTGGTGCTGACCGGACGCCCGGCAGGCCTCGCCGGTCTCACCGGGAAAGGCGTACCGCTGCTTTCCGAACGGCTCGCGCGCTCGGCCGCGGCGGCGCGGAGAAGGTCGCCTCCTCCACGGACGCCAGCGCCCCCGCAACGCTGATCCATCCGCTCAGGGGGGCGGCGGGGCGGTCGGTTCGGCGTCCCGCCGCCGGAGCCGGACCGGACGGACAACCGGCAGCGGGGCGATCATCGGGCGGTTTCGTCGGGTCGGCTCCGGGAGCGGACCGTCTCCCCCGTCGCCGACGTCCTCGTCCACGATCGGGAGTATCCGTGGCGGCGGCGTGACGGTCTGCGTCTGCCACCGGCGGCCGAACAGATAGATCACCGGCAGCGTGGCCAGCAGCGGCCCGATGATCGCGACCGGCCGCAATAGCCACCAGGTCACCGTCGGCGCCACCGCCTCCACCTGGGTACCGAAGATCGTCCATTCCAACCCGCGGGACAGCGCCATGCCGGTGGTGTGGAACAGGAACAACGGCAACGCAAACCGGGTGAAGACAGCAGTCGCCCGGGAGAACAGCCCGCCGCGCGTCAGCCCGCGGAGCACCGAGGGCCGGATCAGTTCGGCGACGCCGACCTGGAAGATCGTCAGCGCGATGATGCACACCGTGGGTGGCGCCATGTTCGAGCCCTCGCCGGGTACCCCCACCATCGACCCGGGGTACAGCCCGGAAAAGACCAGGCCGATCAACGCGAACAACCCGGCGGCGGCCATCACCCTGGCCTGCTGAGCGGAGCGCGGGGATTGATACTCCCAGTCGATCCGCCCGTCGGAGTAGCGCGGCGCGGAGTCGACCCCTGAGATGCGCCCGTGGAAGTACCCGAGCTGGAACGCGAAGCCCCAGACGAAGACCATGTTGACCCACTCGATGCCCGGCACCTGGTAGCGGAAGCGCAGCACGTCGACGATGACCGCGAGGCCGCCCAGGAAAACCAACACCAACGCGTCGTACCGCCGGTGCAGCCACACGCTGATCGGCATCAGGCACACGAAAACCAGGTAGGCCACCACGAACCACAGCGGGGACAGCACCATCAGCACGGCCCGGCCCATCCAGTCCAGGTCGAACACGATCCCGACGATGATCCCCAGGATCACCCAGGTGACCAACAGCGCCGCGGACGGGATGGCCAGCGATTTCGCCTGACGCAGCGCGAAATGCCAGAGCCGCTCGCCGCGCGCCGCGGCGCGTTCCCAGGACTTCAGGTGGACGTACGCGCCGATGTAGAAGAACAAGGGCATGACCTGAAGCAGCCAGGTCGCGATCCAAAGCCCTGAGGTGAAACCGAGCGGATTGGTCGCGTATGGACCGTCGTCGTTCCAGACCAGGATGGTGAAACACCAGTGCCAGAGGATGACGACCAGCAGCGAGAACGACCGCAGGAAGTCGGCGTAGGGATCGCGTTCGGCCCGTCTGGCCACGATTCCTCCTCCCTGACTTCGCGCCCGACTCCACTGGTGACTTCCTGAGCCTGACTTCCTGCCCGACAACCCCGATTCTCCCCGGTCGCCCCGCCGGAGACCGGACCGCGGCAGCTGCGAATGCGTCCAGTCCCGCCGGTCCCGGTCGGCCCTCATTCGGGCCACTGTGGCTGTTCGGCGATGGCCCCGGCGGCCTCGCGGCGATTCCGGTTGATCAGCCCGTACGCCCATGGTGGCCCCACCCACAGGCTTTGGGTCCACGATAGAAGTATGGGTTTCGCGGTGCAGGTCCGACCCGCGGTCGCACGCCCGGCTCGTCGCCGGCGCTTGTGGGCGCTGTCGGCCGCCATCGCGACCATCGTTCTGAGCAACGTGATGTCGAACCGGATCCTTCCCGGATGGGCGTACGTCCCGTGGAACCTGACCGTCGCGTTCGTCCTGCTCGGCATCGCCTACCTCGGCGGCTCGGGACCGGTCGCCGTCGGGTTGGGCATTCGGCACTGGCACCGCCCCGTCGGTGTCGGGCTGCTGCTCGCCGGTGGCACCGCGCTGATCTTCGCGCTGGGGATGTTGCTGCCGGCCACCCGCAACGCCTTCGTCGACACCCGGATCGGTGACGCCGGCGTCGCGGGGCTGCTCTGGGTGGTGCTGGTGCAGATTCCCCTTGGCACGGTCGTGCTGGAGGAGGTCGCGTTCCGCGGGGTGCTGCCGGCGTTGATGGGCGCGTCGCCGGCCATCCGCTGGCGGTGGTGGCCGGTCGTCGGGGCTTCGGTGATGTTCGGGTTGTGGCACATCCTGCCGTCGATCGGGATCAACCGGGCCAACGCCGCGGTGGGCGACGCGCTCGGTCCCGATCAGTGGCTGACCACCACGATCGCGGTCGCTGCGATGACGCTGACCGGGATCCTGCTGTGCGCCCTGGCACGGCTGGGCAAGGGCATCAAGACAACGATGCTCGTGCACTGGGCGACCAACGCGCTGGGGTTCTTTGCCGCCTGGTTACTGGTCCATTGAGCGGTCCGTTGAGCGCAGGCGGCGCCCGACGGCCAAGCCATTGCCGCGGAGACCCACGAATCGCCGGTTCCACCGCCGGGCGTTCGCAACCGGTCGTGGGACGTAGCCTTGCCCTGGCCGGGCGCCCGCACGTCCGGTCCTGCCGGCCTCTGTTCGCCCGCCGGACGGATCGCACCGACTCGGACCACGGAGAGAACATCGATGAAGATCACCAAGTACGGGCATTCCTGCCTGCGCGTCGTCGATGAATCGGCGAACATCCTGATCGACCCTGGCACGCTCTCCGCCGGGTTCGAGGGATTGACCGACCTCACCGCGGTGCTTCTCACCCATCAGCACCCCGACCATCTCGATCGCGACCGGTTGTCGGTGGTGCTCGCCGCGAACCCTGGCGCCAGCGTGTACGCCGACGAAGCCACCGCGGGGCAGCTGGCCGAGGCCGGGGTCGAGGCCGCCGCCGTGCACTCCGGCGATCAGCTCGACGTCGGGACCTCGGTCCGGGTGGTGGGGCGCGATCACGCCATCATCCACGTCGAAGTTCCGGTGATCCCCAACGTCGGCTACCTGATCGGCGGCCGGCTGCTGCACCCGGGGGACTCGTTTGCGGTGCCGGGTCAGGGCGTCGAGATCCTGGCGGTGCCGGTGTCGGCGCCCTGGATGGCGATCAAGGAGGCGGTGGAGTTCTTTCGCGCGGTACATCCCGCCGTCGCCTTCCCGATCCACGAGAAGGTGCTGGCCAACCCGGCGATGGCCTACGGGTTACTCGCCCGGCTCGGTCCCCCCGATGCCCGTTGGATCGATCTCGACGACGGGCACACCGAAGAGCTGTGATCGGCGCCCCTGCGTTGCCGCGCCCCGCCCTTCGACGGCACGATGGTGCGCGTCCCGCGAGACAGTGCGGGAGCGGACGTCCGGACAGGGCGATGACCCGACCAGCCCACCGACCAACTCACCGATGATCACTGCATCGACGGGCCGGCCCGCGCCGGCCCTGCGGAGGTAAGACATGGCCGAGGCCACGGGCACCACCGGACCGGCCCCCTCGTCCGGGGGCGATCCTGCTGGGGAGACCGGCGGCGGGACCGGCCGGACGATCGGGACGGCCGCCACTCTCGGCACCCGCGTCCGCCGCCCCTGGCGCCTGCCGACCGAACTGGAGACGGACAAACCCGCCGGCGCCCTGGTTCTCCGGCTCGTACTCGGCAGCGCCCTGATGCTGTTCCTCGAGCTGGCGCTGATCCGCTGGCTGGGCGCGAACGTGGTGCACCTGAGCTACTTCTCGAACTTCGTCCTCCTCGGATCGTTCCTCGGCATCGGGCTCGGCTTCCTGATCTCCCGCAAACGCTGGTCGGTGTTGCCGTTCACACCGGTGATCCTGGCGCTGCTGGTGATCTTCGTGTTCCTGGAACCGGTCACCATCGACCGGGCCGGTGACGAGGTCATCTACTTCACCTCGTTGAGCACCCAGGGTCCGCCGGCCTGGCTGGTGCTGCCGATCATCTTCCTGCTGGTTGCGGCCGTGCTGGCCGGACCGGCCGAGGTGGTCGGCCGTTGCTTCGGCCACTTGCGGCCGCTGACCGCGTACCGCTGGGACCTGGTCGGGTCGCTGATCGGGATCGGCTCGTTCACCCTGCTGTCGTTCGTCCGCGCCCCCTCGGTGGTCTGGGGCATCGTCGTGACGATCTGCTTCGTGATCCTGATCAACGGCTGGCCGCGTTTTCTGGGCGCCGTCGCGGGCCTCGCGATGATCGCGGCGCTGATGGTGGAAACCCTCGGCGCGGGCGTCTCCTGGTCGCCGTACTACAAGGTGTTCACCCAGGACCGGATCCTCGGCGGCACCTCGCTCACCGACATCTCGGTCAACGGAGTGCCGCACCAGATCATGCGGGCGGCGGCCCAGCGGCTGCAGGAAGAACCGCAGTACGGACTGCCCTACCTGCGGGCCGCCGGAAATTCGCTGGACAACGTGCTGATTGTCGGCGCCGGATCGGGATCCGACGTGGCGATCGCACTGTCCAAGGGCGCCAAGCACATCGACGCCGTGGACATCGACCCGCGGCTGATGGAGATCGGGCAGGAGAAGAATCCCGACCACCCGTACGACGACCCGCGGGTGACCCGCTACGTCAACGACGGGCGGGCCTTCCTGCAGACGACCGACAACACGTACGACCTGATCCTGTTCGCGCTGCCCGATTCGCTGGCCCTGGTCACCGGTGCCTCGCAGATCCGGCTGGAGAGCTTCCTGTTCACCGAGGAGGCGCTGGAGTCCGCGCGCGATCACCTCACCCCCGGCGGATCCTTCTCGATGTACAACTACTACCGCGAGGACTGGCTGATCGACCGGCTCGCCGGGACCGCGTCGGCCGCGTTCGGGCACACCCCGTGCGTGGACAAGGTGGGCGGCGGTGAGGCCGTCGTGACGGCCGCGCTGGACGAGTCGAATCAGTCGTGCGGGACGGCCTACGTGCCCAGCGGCACCGTGATCGGGCCCGCCACCGACGACCGACCGTTCCTGTACTACCAGGGTGGGCCCATCCCGTCGATGTACCTGTGGGCACTCGGCGGGATCCTGCTGATCTCGCTGCTGTTCGTCCGGGCGTTGGGCGGACCGTTCCGGGCGATGCGGCCGTATGCCGATCTCTTCTTCATGGGCGCGGCGTTCCTGTTGCTGGAAACCAAGAACATCGCCACGTTTGCTCTGCTGTTCGGCACCACCTGGGTGGTGAACGCGCTGGTCTTCGGCGGTGTGCTGATCATCGTGTTGGCCGCGGTGGAAACGACCAGGCGGTTCCGCACCCCGCCCCTGCCGCTGGTGTTCGTCGGGATCGCCCTGTCCCTGCTGGTCTGCTATCTCGTGCAGCCGGATTGGCTCTTGACGCTGCCGTTCCTGCCGCGGCTGATCGGGGCCGTGCTGCTGGCGTTCGTGCCGATCTACCTGGCGAACGTGGCGTTCTCCAAACGCTTCGGCGCGTCCGACGACTCACAATCCGCGTTCGGGCTGAACCTGCTGGGCGCAATGCTCGGAGGCTGCCTGGAGTACCTGGCGCTGCTGACCGGGTATCGGAACCTGCTGCTGATCGTCGGTGTGTTGTACCTGGTGGCGTTCCTGCTCGCACC
>Ga0209584_10000427_pt1 | contig 12997 bp, 8 predicted proteins | sample NGEPerD_FD_184507 | JGI IMG/M metagenome (GOLD analysis project Ga0209584, IMG submission 184507) | Arctic peat soil microbial communities from the Barrow Environmental Observatory site, Barrow, Alaska, USA - NGEE PermafrostAB12-D... | ecosystem: Environmental > Terrestrial > Soil > Wetlands >...
CTCCATCTCCTGCACGCGCGGACGGACTTCCTGCTCCGCGAAGTCGTGCACGGCATCGCGGAACGCGCTCTCCTCTTCGGACAGCGCGCTTAGCGGGGCGTGCGCGGCCGTTGCGTTTGTAGTCATGCGAACAATCTTACTGCAGGGGCTTCGTACGCGCAGCGCCGCCGCGATCAGCCCGTGAGGCTCTCCGCGAGGCGCAGCGTTGCGGGCGCGTTGTTCTCCGCGCAGCCGTCGCCGCAGTAGCGCTCGGGCGTTCCCGCGGGGCGCTCGCAGCGGCGCGGATCGACACGCGCGGCAAGCGCGACGCCGGACTTCGCGAGCACCACCGCTGCGAGCTGCTCGTTCACGCCGAACGCCGTCGTCACCTGCACCGGAATTCCGGGGTGTTCGGCGGAGATCTCCGCAACCATCCGCGGGATGTCGCGCGTGGAGTGCTTGCCAGGGGAGAGCATGTACGGGAAGGCCACGATCTCCGTGGCGCCGGCCGCGACGCACGCCGCGAAGCCCTCGGCGATGGTCGGTGCGGCCAGCTCCATGTGCGCCACGCGAACGATCACTCCCTCGCCCGCCATGCGCTGCACCAACTCGCCCACGCACTCGAGCATGTGGTTCGCCGCTTCCTTCATCGATCCGTGGTCGATGATCAGAATTCCCTTCATCGTTGCTCCTCGCCTCATCCAGGGACCCGTGAATATAGCCGGATCCGTGCCCAGCGCTCAGCTCTCGAAAACCTTCACTGCCAGCTCGACCTTGCCGAACGGGGCCGAGACTTGCGCTCCCTGCACCGAGCCCCGCACGCGCTCCAGCATCTCGCGCGCGATCGCGATCCCCTCGGCCACGGCGTGCTCCTTCGACTTCTCGCTCGCCTTTCGCATCCGCGCGAGCACCGCCTCGGGCACCACGACGCCCGGCACCTCGTTCGCGAGAAACTCGGCGTTGCGCGCGGAGACGAGCGGCCAGATCCCCGCGACGATCGGGATGCGCACGTGCGCGATCGACTCGAGAAACTTCTCGAGCTGGGCCACATCGAATACCGGCTGCGTGATCGCGTACTCCGCGCCCGCGTCGACCTTCCACTCGAAGCGCCGCAGCTCGTACGACGGATCGATCGCCGCGGGATTCACGCCGACGCCGATCGTGAATGCCGTCTTGCTCCCGAGGGAGTTGCCACCCGGATCGAGTCCCTTGTTCAAGCGGCTCACGAGATTCGTGAGCCCGATCGAATCGATGTCGAATACCGCCGTCGCATCGGGATAGGGTCCCATCTTCGGCGGATCGCCCGTGATGATGAGCAGATTGCGCAGCCCCATCGCGGACGCACCGAGCAGATCGCTGAGCATGCCGAGGAGATTGCGGTCGCGGCAGCAGTAGTGCGTGACCGTCTCCATGCCGATGCGCTGCTCGATCAGGAGGCTCGTCATGAGCGCGCCCATGCGGCTCTGCGCGCGCGGGCCGTCGGGAACGTTCACCGCATCGACGCCCGCCACCTTGAGCGCCGAAACTCCCTCGAGCATCGATGTCGCATCGACGCCGCGCGGCGGCACGATCTCCACCGAGGTGACGAACTCGTTGCGCGCGATCTTCCCCGCCCAGCGCGACCGGCGCGCGAAGGGCATCTCCTCGACGCCGACTGCCGCGGCGGGGCCCTCGCCATTCGATTCATCGAGGCCGAGCGTGTGCGGCATCTGATAGCGCACGCTCGGCTTGCGCTGGTTGCGCGGCATGAGCGGGCGAATGCCATCGACGAGCGCCTTGATGTGCTCGGGCGTCGTTCCGCAGCATCCGCCGATCAGCTTCGCGCCGGCCTGGATGAAGTGGCGCGCGTAGCTCGCCATGTACTCCGGGCTCGCCATGTACATCGTGCGTCCGGAGACATCGCGAGGCATGCCGGCGTTCGGCTGCGCGCTCAGCTTTCGCTTCGTCACCGCCGCCATCCGCTCGATCGCCTCGAGAATCGCCTGCGGCCCGACGGAGCAGTTGAGGCCGATGACATCCGCGCCCCACTCGTCGAGCGTGCGTGCGACATCCTCGGGCGTCGCGCCGAAGGGGGTGAGCCCATCCTGGCCGATCGTCATCTGTGCGATGACGGGCGTCGTGAGCGAGAGCTCGCGCGCGGCGGCCAGCGCCTGCTCGATCTCGCCCAGGTCGCCGAAGGTCTCGAGGAGGAAGCAGTCGGCGCCACCCTCGAGGAGCGCGTGCATCTGCTCGCGAAAGTGATCGCGCGCCTCCTCGCGGCTCGTGGCGCCGAAGGGCTCGATGCGAACGCCGAGCGGGCCGACGGCGCCGGCGACGAGCACGTTGGCGCCCGCAGCCTCGCGTGCGATCTCGGCCGCGCGCTTGTTGAACTCCGCAACGTGATTCTCGAGCCCGTACTGCGCGAGCTTGAGGCGATTCGCGCCGAATGAGTTCGTCTCGAGCAGCTCGGCGCCCGCTTTCACGTACGCGCGATGTACGTCGAGCACGAGCTCCGGCGATCGCACGTTCAGCTCATCGTAGCACTGATTGATGAAGACGCCGCGCGAGTAGAGCATCGTGCCCATCGCGCCGTCGGCCACCATGATGCGCTCGGGATTGGCGATCTCGCGCACGTCGGGGCGCTCGGAAACGCGAATGCCAGTTGCGATGGTCACGCGGCCTCCGTCTCGGCCGCCGCGCCGCGCACCACGTAGTACTTCGCCTGCGGATGATGCACGACGATCGCCGCCGTCGACTGTTCGGGCATGAGCTGGAAGGCCGACGTGAGCTCGATGCCGAGCGCCTCTGTGGCGGGGAGGAGCTTGAAGAGCTGCGCGTGGCCTTCGAGATCGGGACACGCGGGATAGCCCCACGAGTAGCGCTTCCCTTGAGTATCCGGCATTCCCATCTCGCGGCGAATGAGCTGATGCACCCACTCCGCCGTCGCCTCCGCGGCCTCGACGCCGAGTCCATGGAGATAGTAGCCCTCGGAGAACTCGCCCTGGGTCTGCAGCACCTCGAAGCGACGCGTCGCCTCGTCGCCGACGGTCACGATCTGGAATGCCGCGACATCCACGTCGCCAGATTCCACGGAGCGGAAGTAGTCGGCGAGGCAGAGATGCTCGCGTCCTTCCTGGCGAGGGAAGGGGAAGCGCGTGATCTCGCGCAGCGATCCGCCGTCGCTCTGCATCGCGGCGGGATCGTACACGATGAGATCGTTGCCGCTCGACTGCACGGGGAAGTAACCGTACACCGTCTGCGGCGCGAGCCACTTCTCGCGCTCGGCGCTCTCGGAGAGTCGCGCGAGCGTGGGGCGGAACTCCTCGCGCACCGCCTTCTCCCACGCGGGCCCGGAGCCGCGACCGCCCCACTGCAGACGGAAGAGCTCATCGATGTCGAGGAGCGCGAGCACCTCGGCGATCGGAATGTCCCGCTTCACCTTCGCGCCCCAGAAGGGCGGCTTGGGAACCGGATTGTTCGCGATCACGGCGCTGCGCTGGCCCGCGCTGTCGCCGTGCGAGATGTCCTTTCCAACCGCGGTGCGCAGAAAGACATCCTTGCGCGCGCTGTCGATGAGCTCGAGCAGCATCGGGCCCTTTTTGTCGACGTCGATGAGCGACTCCATCGTGTCGAGCCCCTCGAATGCGTCCTTGCAATAGAAAACGCCCGGCGCGTACGCGCGCTCGTTCTCGAGGAACATCGCGCGGCGCCCGAAGCGCCGGTTGATCGCCGCGCCGCCGATGAGCACAGGAAAGTCGAGTCCGCGACGGTCGAGCTCCTGCACGCAGATCGGCATCTGCTTCGACGTCGACACCAGCAGCGCCGACAATCCAATCGCCGTCGCGCCCACCTCGATCGCCTTGTCGATGATCGTGTTCACCGGCACCTGCTTGCCGAGGTCGTACACGGTGTAGCCGTTGTTCGACAAAATCGTGTTCACGAGCGACTTCCCGATGTCGTGCACGTCGCCGTACACCGTCGCGAGCACGACCTTTCCCTTCGTGTACCCTTCCTTGCGCTCGAGAAACTTCTCGAGATGCGCCACGGCCTTCTTCATCACCTCCGCGCTCTGCAGCACGAAGGGGAGAATGAGATCGCCCGCGCCGAATCGGTCGCCGACCTCCTTCATCGCGGGGAGGAGCACCTCGTTGAGCACGCGCACGGGGTTCTCGCGCACGCCGGCCGCATCGAGCGCCGCCTCGACGCCGTCCTTCTTGCGATAGAGCACGTGCCAGCGCACGCGCTCGTCCGGCTCCATCGCGGTCGCATCCGCCGCGCCACTCGCGGCTTCCGCCGCGGCGTTCGGCCCGCGCGCGGCGAAGTGCTCGATGAAGCGCTGCAGCGAATCCGGGCGACGGTTGAACACCATGTCGTCCGCGAGCGCGCGCTCGCCTGCCGGGATCTCCACGTACGGCGTGACGTGCGCCGGATTCACGATCGCCATGTCGAGCCCCGCACTTACGCAGTGGTGCAGGAACACCGAGTTGAGCACCGCGCGCGCATGCTGGTCGAGGCCGAAGCTCACGTTGCTCACGCCCAGGCTCGTGAAGACGCCGGGGAGCTCGCGCTTGATCAGCTTGATCCCATCGATGGTCTGATGCGCCGAGTCGAGCCACTCGGCCTCGCCCGTCGCGAGCGTGAAGGTGAGCGCGTCGAAGATGATATCCTCCGGCTCGAGCCCGTACTCCGTCGTCGCTATCTCGTGGATGCGGCGCGCGATCTCGAGCTTCCGCTCCGCCGTCTTCGCCATCCCGACCTCGTCGATCGTGAGCGCGACCACCGCCGCGCCGTTCGCCTTCACCACCGGAAGCACGCTGTCGATGCGCGTGCGGCCGTTTTCCATGTTGATCGAGTTCACGATCGCCCGCCCGGGAATGTGCTCGAGCGCCGCCTTGATGACGTCGAGCTCGGTGGAGTCGATCATGATTGGCGACTCGACGCTCATCGAGAGCAGGCGCACGACCTCCGACATCTGCACCGCTTCGTCCGCGCGCTCAGTGACCGCGACGCAGACGTCGAGCACGTGCGCGCCCGCTTCCATCTGCTCGCGCGCCACCTGCACGATTCCTTCGTAGTCCTCGGCCAGCAGCAGCCGCTTCACCTTGCGCGAGCCCTGCGCGTTGACGCGCTCGCCGATGAGCAGCGGCGGCGGATCCTGGTGCAGCGTGATCGCGCGCATCGCCGACGACACGCGCGGGATGTGCGTTTCCGGGCGCTCCGGCTTCTCGTGCTTCGCCTCCACTTTTTTCACGGCGGCGACGATGGCACTCAGATGCTCCGGCGTCGTACCACAGCACCCGCCGACGATCCGCACGCCGAAGTCGTGCACGAACTCCGCGAGCGCGGCGGCCATCGGCGCGGGCTCCAGCGGATAAACCGCCTCGCCGATGCCGGTGTTGAGCGGGAGCCCCGCGTTCGGGATCACCGAGATCGGTAGCCGCGCGTGCTCGCCGAGGTAGCGGATGGGCTCGCGCATGTGCTCCGGGCCCGTCGAACAATTGAGTCCGATCACGTCGACGCCGAGCGACTCGAGCGTCGTCATCGCGCTCGCGATGTCGGTGCCGAGGAGCATGCGGCCACTCGTGTCGAGCGTGACCTGCGCCTGCAGCGCGACGCGGCGTCCGAGCTCCGCGAACAGCCGCTCGATGCCGGAGATCGCGGCCTTTACCTCGAGGATGTCCTGTGAGGTCTCGATGAGTAGAACATCTACACCTCCTTCGACGAGCCCCTTCGCTTGGCTGTAGTAGTTCTCGGCCAGCTCGCCGAAGGAGATGTCGGAGAGCGTGGCGTCGGCGCTGGAGGGGAGCATTCCGGTGGGGCCCATCGAGCCGGCGACGAAGCGCGGCCATTCCCGCGTCGCGAACTTCTCGCACGCCGCGCGCGCGAGTTTGGCGGCGCCTACGTTGATCGCGTCGGTCTTGTCGCCGAGCCCCCACTCGATGAGGCGGCGCGGCGTGCTCTGGAAGGTGCACGTCTCGACGACGTCGCAGCCCACCGCGAGAAAGGACTCGTGGATGGCCTGAATGACGTCCGGGCGAGTGAGCACGAGGTTGTCGTTGCACCCCTCGAGCGACTGTCCGCCGTAATCCGCGGCGGTGAGCCCTGCACGTTGGATGTTCGTTCCCATCGCGCCGTCGTAGATGAGTACGCGGCGAGCGAGGGCATCGAGATAAGCGGAGGGGAAGCGTTGTGGTGGCATATCGTAGGCTGAAGACGCCGCCGGCGAACAGCGCAGCGTGCAAAAGCAAAAAATGCCCAGTGCACGCGCGGGCACTGAGCCGGCGCTTTAGCGGAATGTTTTACGTGGCCGCAATTTGCCGTAAATCGCCACGAATCAATTGTATTGCAAGCTAGTGGCGAGCGTCGCGCGCGACAAGCGCGGGAGGCTCGTGCGAGAAGGACGAGTGTCAGCGAAAAATGGAACTCATTACGGCGATCTGAACGACGTAGATCACGACGTACGCGGCAAGAGGTGAGAAGTCCATCATGCCGAAGGGCGGCAGCACACGCGCGATCGGCTTCACCAGCCAGTCGGTGAGCGTGTACGCCGCTCGGGCCCACCAGGAGTAGCGCATCCCAATCCATGAGACGACCACGCGCACGATGAGCGCGATCTTGAGAAGCTCGAATGCCGACTCGATCACCAGCGCCAGGATCCCCATGCCGCCTTCGCTCGCGGCGAAGGCTACCGAGAGAACGGCCGTGCGCACGAACTGCAGCGCCACTATGAGCAGCACGCCGATCACGACCACCGCGGCGAGTCCCCACCAGGGCGCCTGACTCGGGATCCCGCCCGCGCGCACCACGCGCGACTCGATCGGCACGAGCATCGGGTCGATCACACGGCGACAGAAGCGCGCTACGCTCGAGAACGGATTGAGCCGGCGCGTGCGCACCGACCAATCGAGCACCGCGATAATGAGAAAGATGCCGCCCGCAACGAGCAGCGCGATGCGCAGCACGTAAATGGCGAGATCGAAAAACGGCATTGCGGCGGTCACGCGCGGTAAGCTGAGCCGGCAGTCGCACGCGAGCAAGAGCCGCGCGCGCGACCGCCTCTTGCCGTCACGGCGTCAGCGACATCCCCAGATTCTTCGCGACGAACGCGAGCTCGTCGGTCGCGGCGTCGATCTGCTTCGACGTCGGCTTGCCGCCGCCATGCCCCGCCTTCGTGTCGATGCGAATGAGCACCGGCGCCGCCCCCGCCTGTGCTGGCTGCAGCGTTGCCGCGAACTTGAACGAGTGCCCCGGCACCACGCGATCATCGTGATCGGCGGTCTCGATCAGCGTCGCGGGATACGAGACGCCGGGTTTGATGTTGTGCAATGGGGAGTACGCGAACAGCGTCTTGAATTGCGTGGAGTCATCCGAGGTGCCGTACTCGGGCGCCCACGCGCCGCCGATCGTGAACTTCTGGTAGCGCAGCATGTCCATCACGCCGACCGCGGGCAGCGCGACCGCGGCGAGATCGGGACGCTGCGTCTCTACCGCGCCAATGAGCAGCCCGCCATTGGAGCCGCCGCGAATCGCGAGCTTCTTCGACGACGTGTACTTCTGCGCGATCAGATACTCCGCGCTCGCGATGAAGTCGTCGAAGACGTTCTGCTTCTTCGCGAGCATCCCTGCCTCATGCCACGCGCGCCCGTACTCGCCGCCGCCGCGGATCACGGCCACCGCGTATACGCCGCCCATCGAGACCCACTGCAGCATCGACGGCGAGAACGCCGGCGTCATGTTGATGTCGAAGCCGCCGTAGGAGTAGAGAATCGTCGGATTCGAGCCGTCGAGTGTGAGCCCCTTCTTGGCAGTGACGAAGATCGGGATCTTCGTGCCCTCCTTCCCCGTCGCGAACAGCTGCTTCGTCTCGTAGGCCGTGCTGTCGAGCGGCACCTTGGCTACGAGAAAGGGCGTCTGCACGCGCTTCTCGATGTCGTAGCGATAGACGGACGCCGGTTGCAGGTACGACACGTACGAGTAGAACATTTCCCACTCGTTCGGCTTTCCGGAGATCGCCGCGACCGTGCCAATGCCCGGGAGCTTGATCGTCGCGACCATGTTCCCGCGCAGCGCGTACAGCTGCAGCACCGAGTGCGCATCCTTGAGCACGTTCACGACGAAGTGTCCGCCGATCAGCTCCACGTCCTGCATCTTGTCGGAGCCCTCGGGAATCAACGCGCGCCAGTACTTCTTCGCGGGCTTGTTGATGTCGACGGAGACGACGCGGCCGAGTGGGGCGTCGAGGCTGGTCTGGAGAAAGAAGATGTCGCCCGCGTTGTCGATCACGCGGTTCTCCGAATCTTCGTCGTCGATGAGCGTGACGAGCGGATTGCCGAGCTTCGGCTTCCCCGGATTGATCATGTCGATGAAGAAGATCCGGTTGTTCGGATTCGTCCCATCGAACACGTAGATGATCGCGTACTCGCCGTCGTCGCTGACCGTCGCGTTGATGTTCCACTGCGGATGATCGGGGCGCGCGAGAATGAGCTGGTCCTTCGCCTGCGGCTCGCCCAGGAGATGATAGTAGAGCTTCTGCCCGGTGTTCTTCGCGAGCATCGCGTTCCCGCTCGTCGGCTCGTCGAAGCGCGAATAGAAGAAGCCCTTATGATCCTTGGTCCACGCGATGTTCGAGAACTTCACCCACTTGAGCGTGTCGGGAAGGTCGACACCCTTCTCGAGATCGCGCACGCGGATCTCTTCCCAGTCCGATCCCGCCGCGGCGACGCCGTACGCGAGATACTTCCCGTTCTCCGTCGCGTCCCACGGCCCGAGAGCGACCGTTCCGTCGGTGGAGAGCGTGTTCGGGTCGAGCACGAGCTTGCGCACGCCCTTGAGCCCGCGCTGCATGTAGATCACGGCCTGATTCTGCAGCCCGCTGTTCTCGGTGATGAAGTAGTCCTTCCCGCGCTTGATCGGCACCGCGTACTTCGGATAGTTCCAGACGCGGGTGAGCTGCTCCTTGATGGAGGCGCGCTCGGGAATCGCATTCAGATACTGGAAGGTCAGCGCGTTCTCCGCCTCGACCCACTGCTTCGTCTCGGGCGAGTCCGTGTCCTCCAGCCATCGATACGGATCGGCGACGGACTTGCCGAAATAGCTGTCGCTCTGATCGCTCTTGCGCGCCACCGGATAGTGCGGCGACGACTGGGCGGCGAGCTTCGGAGCGTTGGCTGAGGACATCGCGAGGGCGCAGAGCGCCAACGCGCTCACGAGCGGTAGGACGCGCATTGGAAGTTGGAAAGGGAAACGATGCAATGCACGCCCGGCGCTCAGCGTGCGCTCGACCACGACAATGTAACCCCAGTACTATGGCCGAAGTTCACTCCGGCCGGCGCGTGCGTACCGTCGTCGATCCGATCGCCACGCCGAGGCATGCGCCCGCCGCGAGTGCGAGCCACTCCCACCACGCGGTCGCGTGCGCGCCGGCCGCCAACGGAATCACGAGCAGCGCCGCCGCCAACGACGCCAGCACCGCGAACAATGCTCTTCGCCCCGCGCGCGTGGCCCAATACAGCGCGGGCGCGGAGAGGCCGGCGAGCCAGAGCGCGGTCAGCCATGGCGCCTCGCGTCCGTACTCGTAGTCGAAGGGGAGGAAGTAGCTCCAGCCGAGCCCTGCATCCATCGGCAGTGTCCGCTCGCGAACGACGCCATGATCCTCGGCGCGAATCCACAGTTGTTTGTGAACCACCCCGCCCGCGACGAAAATCGTGTCGAGCTTCAGCGGGCGATGTCGCGGGAAAACACTGTCGAGCCGGATCGTCGGGTTCTTCACCTTGAGATCGCTCGCTCGCATGCGCAGCGAAAAAATCAGACTCCCGCGCCGCTGCCCGAGGAAGAATTGCGGCTGCTTACTCGGATCGTAGACGCTCGCGATCGACGAGTACGTCCCGCTCAGCGCCGCACCAGCGACCGACCCCTGCACGACCACCGAATCCGACGAGAGTTTGCCCCGCACGTCGACGCTCGCGCCGTCGAGACCGTTCTTTATCGGCAGTCCGCCAGCCGTTGTCCACAGCACTTTTCCCGGGAAGTAGTCGTGGTGCAGATCCTCGGGCCTCCACTCGCCCCAGTAGATCGACTTGGATAGCGAGATGTGCGTGAGCTCCGCACTCGCCATTAACACCAGTGCCCATAGCACCGTCCAACCAATCGCGAGTCTCTTCGCTGCGCGCCGATCCGGCACCAGCACCACGCGCCACACGTCCGCAAAGAGAATTCCGAGAAAGCCCCCGAACGAGTTCGTGAAGACGTCGCCAAGGCTGGAGTCGCGTCCGGGGATGTAAAGCTGGAGCAGCTCGACAGTGATCGTCGTCACCAATCCGATCGCAAACGCACGCCGTCGCGACAGCCCCGCCAGTCGCAGTCCCACTCCCAGCGGAATGAAGAGAATGACGTTCAGCACCGCATCCAGTACCGATTTCTCCCCGCACAGCAAACACCAACTCGGCGGTGATCTCGTTGCGCCGTACTGCGGTGTGAGCGTGAGAATCGCTATGAAGAGAAATCCCGCGATCCAAGCTGCGCGACCGAATGATCTTTGTGGTATCAACGCAACAGTCCGTGGCGTACGGTTCGAGAAATTGTGTGCGAAAGGTCGCGGAAACGCGCGCGCAGTAACGGGATGTTACAACATCGAACGGTTGTCTGCCCGATGCCGCAGGTGGCACCCTAACTGCAAGACTTTGTCGCACGAATGAAGGGAATAATACTCTGTGCAGGTCGGTGCTCCGTATGAGCTTGCCGGTTCACTGCACCACTGAGCACATCTTCACGGTCGACGTGGAAGAATATTTCCAGGTCGGCGCGTTCGATCGTGTCGTGCAGCGAAAGGATTGGGACTCGCATCCGAGTCGCCTCGAGCACTCGATCGGAATTCTGCTCGAGCTGCTCGCGCGTCATCATGCGAACGCGACTTTTTTCACGCTGGGATGGGTTGCCGAACGCCATCCGTTTCTCATGCGTCGCATCGTCGACGCGGGACACGAGATCGCATCGCACGGACATTGGCACCGGCGCGTGGATACGATGACGCCGGATGAATTCCGCGAAGACATTCGCGTATCGAAAGCCATCCTCGAGGAGCACTCCGGCTCGCCCGTCTGGGGCTTTCGAGCGCCGAACTTCTCGATTTCACCCGGCACCGAGTGGGCGTTCGATATCCTCCTCGAGGAAGGATATCGCTACGACTCCAGCCTCTTTCCGATCCGTCGGCCGGGCTACGGCTACCCGAACGCGCCGCCGATTCCGCACCTCATCCATCGCCCCGCCGGCACGCTCACCGAGCTTCCACTCGCGACCACGGAGTGGCGCGGGATGCGCATCCCCGCCGCCGGCGGCGCCTATCTCCGCCACCTCCCATTTCGCCTCATCCAGCGCGCCTTTCGCGAGCACGATATGAACGGCATGCCCGCGATGTTCTACATTCATCCGTGGGAGCTCGATCCCGATCAGCCCCGGATCGCCGTGCCGTGGCACACACGCCTGCGGCACTACTCCGGATTGCGCAAAACGCGGCCACTCCTCGAGCGGCTGCTCGGTGAGTTCCGTTTCCGGAGCGTGGCGCAGTGCCTCAAGCTTCCGATGTCCTTCGCGACGAGCAACAGGGCGGCCAGCGCCGTCGAGTGATCGCACGCGTCGAACGATTTGCGGGAGCAGCACCGGAGTGGGACGCGCTCGCGCGCCGCTCCCCCGGCTTCACCCACTTTCATCTGTACGGATGGCGCGCGGTGATCGAGCGTGTCTTCGGCCACGAGTGCGTCTACCTCGCGGCATACGACGATGCGGGCGCGCTCGCGGGCGTGCTCCCGCTCGTGCGCGTGAAGAGCTTGCTCTTCGGACACTTCCTCGTGTCCATGCCCTTCCTCAACTACGGCGGCCCCCTCGGCACTAGCGAAGCGATCGTCGCGCTCGCGGCGCACGCATCGGCCATCGCGCGCGAGAGCGGCGTCAAGCTCCTCGAGCTGCGCAGCCGCATCGCACTCCCGATCGACATGCCGGTGTCGCACCGCAAGATCACGGTGGTGCTCGACTTGCCGAACAGCGAGCCCGCGCTGATGAAGCAGCTCGATGCCAAGCTGCGCAGCCAGGTGCGACGTCCGCAAAAAGAAGGAGTGACGGTGAAGTTCGGCGCGGACCAGGTCGCGCCCTTCTTCGATGTCTTCGCCCACCACATGCGCGACCTCGGCACGCCCACGCAGCCGCGCCTCCTCTTCGACACGATCGCCGCCATCTTTCCAGACGACGCATGGTTCGGTTGCGCGTGGCTCGAGGGGCGTCCTGTGGCCTGCGGCTGCGCATTTCGGTGGGGTGACGAGATCGAGATCACGTGGGCGTCATCGCTCAACGAGCACAAACGCATCGCGCCGAACATGCTCCTCTACTATCGCTTCATGGAGCGCGCGATCGAAAATGGCATCACGAAGTTCAACTTCGGGCGCACGTCGCCGAACAGCGGCACGCATCGCTTCAAGTCACAGTGGGGCGCGCACGACGAGCAGCTCTTCTGGTACGATCAGGCCGCGAGCGCCGACGTGAAGACGCCCTCGCCAACGGACTCCGGCTATTCGTGGGGCCCGCGTATCTGGAAGAAGCTCCCGACGTCGCTCGCGACTTTGCTCGGTCCGCGAATCGTGCGCTACATCCCTTGAGCTGGCGCCGGCAGCTTCCGGTGAGCTCGACGATCACCGCGAGCGCGCTCGTGCGCGCGATCGTGCCGGCACTGGGAGGCGGCGCCGGCGAGCGCGACGCGCTGCGCGCCGAGCTGCAGAGCGCATTCGGCGCCGCCGATGTCGCGCTCGTCGACAGCGGCACATCCGCGCTCGCGCTCGCACTTCTCGCATCGACTCCCGCAGGCGGCGTCGTCGCGCTTCCGGCGTACGCCTGCGTCGACATCGGCGCGGCCGCGATCTTCGCGAAGCTCCGCGCGCGCCTCTACGACATCGATCCCGTCACGCTCTCCCCCGATCTCGCATCGGTGTCGCGCGTGCTCGAGGCGGGCGTGGACTCGATCGTCGTCGCGCATCTCTACGGCTATCCCGCGAAC
>Ga0209584_10000428_pt1 | contig 12986 bp, 15 predicted proteins | sample NGEPerD_FD_184507 | JGI IMG/M metagenome (GOLD analysis project Ga0209584, IMG submission 184507) | Arctic peat soil microbial communities from the Barrow Environmental Observatory site, Barrow, Alaska, USA - NGEE PermafrostAB12-D... | ecosystem: Environmental > Terrestrial > Soil > Wetlands >...
GTTGTCGGGTGGGGAGCGACAGCTCGTTGCGATTGCGCGCGCGTTGGCCCCCAGGCCCAAGGTGCTGCTGCTCGACGAGCCGTTCAGCGCGCTGGACCCGCGGCGGCGCACGCTCGTGCGGCGCGAGGTGCGCGCGATCGCGCGCGAGCTTGGAATTACTGTGTTGCAGGTGACGCACGACTTCACGGAGGCGGGGCTACTCGGCGACGTCGCGATTCTCATCGACGCGGGACGCGTGCTGCAGAGCGGGCCGCCCGAGCGATTGTTTCGCGAGCCGGCGTCGCCGTACATCGCGGAGTTTCTGGGGGCGGAGAATGTGTACGCGGGGGAGGTGCGGTATCTCGACGATGCCTTGCCGGACTTTGCGGACGATGCGAGGGAGTTGTTGGCGCGTGGGCATCGCGCGATTGAGTTTCTCGCCGGAGGGTTGAGGCTCTACACGGTTGGCGATGCGCCGGCGGGGCAGGGGCACGCGGTGATTCGCGCGGAAGAGGTGCTCATCTCCGCGGCGGCGCAGGAGAGCTCGGCGCGGAATCAGTTCAAGGGAGTGGTGAGCGAGATTGCGACGACGGGGGCGTTGACGCGGGTGACGGTTGAGATCTCGAGCGGCGGAGGGAAGAGCGCGCCGATCGTCGCCGCGCTGACGACTCGCTCGGCGCAGGAGTTAGTGCTGAGGGAGGGGAGCGAGGTGTGGGCGTCGTTCAAGGCGATGGCGGTGCATCTGTGTTGAGCACCGCCATCGCGATGTAGCGCGGGGCTACATCTTGTCCAGCGCGTCCTTCCCGATTGTCGGCGCCCACGGAATTAGCTCGTACTGCGCCAGCCCGCGCTGATAGTACGGATCGCCGTCCCGGATGCGATCGAGCGCTGCGATGACGTCGTCGTCCGGCACGCGGAGAATGAGCAAGCCACCGTTGCGCGGATGCGCGGGGCCTGAGGCGACGAGAAGCCCCTGCTCGTTGAGCGTCTTTAGATAGGCGCGGTGATCATCGACGGCGGCGACGACTTCCTCGAGCGGCCGGCGGTAGCGGAGAATCGCGATGGCGTACATGAGGAGAAATGTAGCCGGGCCCGTGAGCTCCGCGCGATCGAGGCAAGCTGCGAAACAAAACGTTGGCATTGAGCAGCCAAACCCTGGCTATTGTCTCACCCTCGTATCCCATGCATTGGCAATTCCTTTTGCAATAACCCAACGGATAGGTTATTCTATCAGTGCCGACCGTCTTGCGGATTGGGCATTTCGTGTGCGACTACGATTCCCTCCACGCGAGCATGACCGCCCCACGTGCACGTCGTGCACCCGCACGGAGTAGTTGTCGTTGAGCTAGCGACAAATGATCGCACGCAGCGAGTTCGGGAATCGGATGGGTTGAGCGCACGCGAGATCGCAGCTGCGATGCGACTAGTGGCAGAGCACGCCGAATTTCTACTTCGTTGTTGGAGAGATCGCCATGGCTAAGCACCGCACGCCCTTGTCAGAAATCCTGGCCCAAATACCCGCCGCCCGCGCCCGTAGTGAGCGTGAATGGAAAGCGGGGAAGCGCGCGGTAAGTGCTCGTTACGATCGGGCTACGGGTCGTGTGGTGATGGAGTTGAGCAACGGATCCGCGTACGCATTTCCGATATCGTCGATTCCGGAAATGGCACACGCAAGCGCAAGGGCGTTGTCGAAGGTGGAGGTCGAACCTGGGGGATATGGCCTGCACTGGGAAGAGCTCGACGCCGACCTCAGTGTGCCTGGGCTGCTGATGTCATCGCTCGGCCGCAAGGAAAAGCTGAGCGAGCTTGCGCGCATCGCGGGAAGGACGAAGAGTCCCGCGAAGGCGGCGGCGTCGCGAGCGAATGGCGCGAAGGGAGGACGGCCGAGAAAGACGGCGCGGTGACTACGACGGCGCGCTCATGAGCGCGTCAGGGTTCGACGAGGTTCGGTTCGTGCCACACCCCGGGAATCCCATCCAGCTCGTACAGCGCATCGCCGCCGTGATAGAACCCGACCTTCCTCACGGTCGCGGATTGTCCGGTGTGCGTGATCTGCTCGTCCGAAGCGGGTCGTGAAATTTCCACTCCGCACGGAAGAATTCGAGCGCCTCTCGCTTTTCGATACGAACGGCGTCGCCGATATCGAACATCGATTCGTACGGACTTCTGAATACCGCGGCAGCGCTCCGCACATGGGCATGCAGCGCCTCGTGTGCGACTCGCCGGTCAGCCCACGCTCCGCTGAAGTGTACCGCCTCCTTGGCATCGCGAAGGGAGACACCTTTCACATCTCGAACGATCTTGATGCTCGCGATTGGCGAGGCGCCCAGTCGGCGCAGCTCGGTGAGCACGGCCTCCCAGTCAGCGCCGCTCGCGAGCATCGTGCGTGCCACCTCGGATAACTCACGTTGGATGGCTAAGGCGTTGCGGTCGGATTTCATCTCGGGCACCTAAGATCTTCCATCGCCACGGGCGTATCGTCACTCGAATATCTCGACGTCCGCCATTCTCCCCGGCCCTCGTGAACGCTGAGTCGAACACCGGGATGCAGACGCGACTGGGGTGCCGTCTCGAACAGAAAATGAACGGTCGCGGGTCCGACATCATCTCCAACCTTCGCAGGCGGTCCATCGAATTCGATCACCACGCTCCACTTGTCATGTGGAACGCTGTCGTCGTCATCCGCGAAGTGACCGATGCCGACGTAACGCAGGTACGTGGGCATCCGCATGCGACCGCCCTCCTCGGGCGAGAGCCACTTGACGATCGCTCGGTGCTTCATGTGCTCGTGCCATGGCCGGCGCTCGCGACAAAGTGGTAGCGAACTCTGGCGAAGATTACGGCAATCGTGAATACGGGTATCGCGAAGATGCTCATCGCGAACCCGGGAGAGAGCGCCCAGAGTCCGCTCGCCAAATATCCAAATGCGCGCAAGCTGTTCGGGAATGGAAAAAGAACGAACGCAAAATTTTGTGGCAGCCGCGCGAGCCCCAGGATCAGCAGCAGTAGGCAACCCACAAACCATAGCGCGATTAGCTGGTACCATCGCATGGCGCCGAGCTTGGATACCAAGCCCACGCCGTCGCCTCGAGGTGAATGGTCGGGTGAAGCTACAACCACAACACCCGCCTCACCACCGTCATCAGCGCCTCGAGCATCGTCAGCCCGCTCGCCGCCTTCGCGCGCCAGGTCGCGCTCGGCCCCAGCGCCACGATCGGCGCGGCGATCGCAATCGCCACTACAGAGATCGCGATCACCGCGAGCGCGCATTCCTGCACGCGTGTCATTGAGTTGTTCATGGCGCCTCCCGTGAGTGAGTTGGTTCCTCACCCCTAAAGACGCCGGACGGTTACACGCTCAGAGCTATCGCCACCCCCCAAGTATCGCCCCCATCACCACGAGCGCCACGACGAAATACCCGCCGTTCACGAGCACGTACGTCAGCGGCCGGCGCTCAAAGACCGACGCGATACCGAATCCCATCGCGACCCAGCCGAAGCCTGCGAGAAAGCCCGCCGTCGCGCCCCACGCGAGCGTCGTCTTCGGATCGTTCAGAAACATCGCGAGATTCGCCGACATCACGAGCGTCAGCAGAAAGGCGATGAGCATGCCCATTCCGCCCGCCTTGGGTGGCTCGTCGGCGCCGAAACCGTTCGCCTTCTTCCACGCGTTGCCGAACACCGCCGGCGAAAACCACAGTCCGGCGAGCAGAAACGCCACCACCGCCGCAACGAGCACCGCCCACACGTTGAGTGTCTGCATGGACATACGATCGTTCCTCAGAGGTTGAGAGAATGCTTCATTGTTTCGACCAGTCGATCGGCCCGCTCACGAATCGCCGATGCAGCGTCGCCAGCAACTGGGCGTTGCCCGCGGTGAGATACTCGTACGCGCGATCCCACTCGTCGCCGTCCTTCCAACCCGTCTGCGTGAGCCGCACGAGCGTGCCCGTGCCGTGATCCTCGAGCTCGAATCGCGCCGTGGTGCGCTGCGCCCGCACGGTCGGAAACTTCTCGGGCGCGAGCGCCGAGATGACGATCTCCTTCTGCGGCGCAAAGCTCACGATCGTTCCGCCCGCCGAGCTTCCGCCGGGAAACCGAACCATCCAGTCGCCGCCGGGCTTGAGATCGACGACGGCATTCGGCGCGAGCCAGCTGCTCAGCCCCTCGCTCGTCGACAATGCCTTCCACACCTCCGCGCGCGGAGCCGGGACGGTCACCGCAATCGCCAGCACCTTCCCCGCGCCGTCGCGCGCATCGGCCCGCCTCATCGAAGCGCTGATGATCGGCGCGGCCACCGCGAGCATCACGAAGAGGACAAAAAAGAGCGGGCGACGCATTTACGACCTCCCCAAAACAGTTGGTTGATCGTTCAAGTAAATGCTGCTATCTTCCCTTGTCAACATTTTTCTTTCTCACATGCCCCCTGCCGTTCCCACCCGCGACCGCCTCGTCAACTCCGCCCGCTACCTCTTCTGGGAGCGCGGCTACGCCGGCACGAGCATGGCCGACCTCCTCGCCCACGCCGAGGTGAACTCGGGGAGCTTCTACCACTTCTTCGAGAGCAAGGAGGCGCTCCTCCGCGAGGTGCTCGAGGGCTACCTCTTCGCCCTCCGCCCCATGATCGTCGACCCCGCATACGCGCAGACCGACGATCCCGTCGAGCGCATCTTCGCGATTCTCGCCGGCTACCGCGAGCGCATCCTCATCACCGATTCCAAATACGGCTGCCCGCTCGGCCGCCTCGCCCTCGAGATCGACCCCGAAAATCGCCCCGCGCACGCGCTCATCGCGAAGAACTTCCAGGGATGGATCGGCGCTGTCCGCGAGTGCGTCGAAGAGCTCAGACCTCGCCTCCCGCGCGGCACCGATCTCGACGCGCTCTCGACCTACGTGCTCGCGATCATGGAAGGCGGCGTCATGCTCTCACGCTCGTACGGATCCGTCGAGCCCTTCGACCGCACGGTCACGCAGCTCCGACAACACTTCCAGCTACTGCTCGCCGCCACGCCCTCGAGAAAGAAGCCGGCCGCAAAACGGAAGAAGCGCGCTTCCCGCTAGAACGCCACCCGCGCCCCCAGCTGCATTCTCCACCGCGACGCATCCGTGTTCACCACCTCGCGCCCCGGCAGCGTCACGTCGTACGCATTCCGATTGTTCGCCGCATCCGACGCGCGCAGTCGCAGCAGTGCGACGTCCTCCGTCCCGGCGCCCGACAGCGTCCCCGTCTCGCGAATCAAACCCCAATCGCTGTTCAAGAGATTGAGCACGTTGTAGACCTCACCGATCAGCTCCACATCGCGGCCGCCCTGCCCGACGTGCAGCGTCTTCGCCACGCGCGCATTGAAGATGTTCTGCCACGGATTCTGGCACGCATTGCGCGGCAGGATCTTTCCGCGGTTCTCCCGCAAGCACGCCACGCTGTTGATGAACTTGTTGAGGCTATCGTATGCCGCCGCGTTTGCCGGCACGAGCGCGTTCACCGTGGAGCTCACCGCGCTGTCGCGCACGAGCGTGATGTCCCCCGGCCCCGTCGGCACATACACGGCGTCGTCCGCCTGCCGGTCGAACGCGCCGACCTTGTTCCCCACCGCATCCGCGTTCGCGTCGCCGTTCACGATGAACGTATACGGCGTTCCCGATCGCCCGAGATAGATCGCCGACACCGCGAAGCCCCACGGCAAGTTCTTCGTCGCCGTGATCGTGATCTTGTTCGGGATGTTGTACGTCGAGACCGCGAGATTGCGCGACGCGAGCGTTCCGTCCACGGTTGAGAAGCCGTAGTTCGACACGGACTGCGCATCGCGCAGCGAGAGATAGTCCTTCGCATCCATGTGCGTGTACGCCAGCCCAAGCTCCATTCCGTTCGACCACGCCTTCTGCACCTGCGCGGTGCCGATGTACGTGCGGTCGCCGCTCTTGTTGCTGTTCTTCAGAATCGGTCCGTACGCGCTCGACACGATGCCCGGCGTCACCGTCGGCACCGATCCCTTCTTCGATGTCGCCGCGATCGTTCCGTACATCACGCGGCCGCCCTCGCCGCTCAACGTTCCCACCGGCCCGGCCAGATTGTCGTCCGTGATGTAGAGCGAGTTCATCCCGTGGATGTACGTGAAGTCCACCGACGCGACCATTCCGTACGGCAGCCGCTGATCGGCGCCAAGCGCGAGCTTTGTGCCCTGCGGGAGCTTGAAGTCGTTGACGAAGTACGAGAGCGACGCGGCCGAGGGCGCGGAGCCGGTGGTGCACGATGTGGGCTGCACATTCGGATCGGCGACGAAGTTCGGCGCGCCGGCGCCCGAGCAATTGAGCAGCAGCGCGCCCGTTCCTGTGTTCGAGTACGCGAACGACATCCAGCTGTACGGATCGCGCCCCGTGAATATTCCCGCGCCGCCGCGGATCGCGGTACCGTCGCGCACATCCCAGTGGAAGCCCACTCGCGGCGAGAACTGCGTGACCGGTGCAATAAAATCGCTCGTGTTGATCCCGAAGCTACTCGCCGCGAGCGAGTCGTTCTGCCTGGGCGCATCCGGGAACGACGAGCGATCGACGCGCACGCCGAACGTCAGCGCGAATTGCGGCGTGACGTTCCACGCATCCTGCACGTAGGCCGAGAGCTGGTGCACGCCGAAGTCCGACGTCGCGGCGCCGGGCTCGAGCGCGAGGTTGCGCATGAAGCGCGACGGGCGCCCCGCGGCGAGCGAGTCCAGATCGAAGAAGACGTACTGCCCCGTCGCATTCGAGAAGTTGCCGAAGGTGAAGTGCATCAGCTCGGCCTGCGCACCCACCGTCACGGTGTGATTGCCGAAGGAGCGCGTGAGGTTGTCGGTCAGCTCCGCGTCGCGCTGGCGCAGCGTGAGCAGCTGGCTCGACGGATCGGCCCCGGCGATAAGCCGCGTGCCGGCGGCGCCGACGTTCGTGACGAAGATCGCGGGCGCGTCGCTCGCGGTGCTGCGCGGCTCGTTCGTCACCGCGTAGCCCGCGAGCACCTCGTTCGAGTAGTCGCCGAAGAGCGTCGACCACTTGCCGTGCCCCGCCCACGTGCGCGCCTCGGGGGCGAACGCCGCCGACGTCAGCCGATAGTCGCCATTGATCGCGCGCGCCGGCGAGATCGAGTCCTGCGTGATGCCGTGCGCGTAGTTGATGCTCAGCTCCGCCGTTCCAGTTTTCCCTGTGACGGCGGTGATCTTCGCGAAGACGTTCTGCGCATCGCTCGACGTGTTGAACGCGCCGAAGGCTCCGGGATTGATGCCGTAGCCGTTGAGGATATCCGAGAAGCGCTGCGCGCTGTCCGCCGTGATGCCGACGTTCGACGTCGAGCCGATCGTCGGCCCGGAGAACGGCGTCACGCGATGACGAAACTCACCCGCCGCGAAGAAGTGCAACTTGTCCTTGATGATCGGGCCACCGACCGATCCGCCGTACTGCTCCACGTTGAAGTTCGGGCTGCCGTTCCCCGCGGTGTCGTTCCCCGCGAGCGACTGGCCCTGATAGAAGCCGAAGAGCGAGCCGTGGAATGCGTTCGTCCCCGACTTCGTGATCGCGTTGATCTGCCCGCCCGTGAAGCTCCCCTGCCGCACGTCGAAGGGCGCGGTCTGGATCTGGAATTCCTGCACGGCCTCGAGCGGCAGCGAGCGCGCGCCCTCCTGTCCGCCGGGCGTTCCGCTGCCGCGGCTCAGCCCGAAGTAGTCGTTGTCGCTCGCGCCGTCGACCTCGATGTCGTTCATCCGATTGTTCGCGCCCGACACCGAGGTTCCCGTTACCTCGGGCGCGGTTTGCAACAGCTCGGTGAAGTCGCGGCTGAGCAACGGCAGCTTGTGGATCGAGCTGTCGCTCACCGTGTGCGCGGCGCCCACGTGCGACTGTGCGAGCACGGGGCTCTGCGCCTTCACCACCACCTCCGCGAGCTTCGCAGTATCGGGCGAGAGCACGAGCGAGAGCGAGTATCGTTGGCCGAGCGAGAGCATGATCCCGTCGCGTGCGGCGAAGAGCCCCGTCACGCGCGCCTCCACGCGATACGGGCCGCCCGGAGACAGATGCTCGGCCGCGAATCGCCCGCCTGCATCGCTGCGGAGCTCGAGCTGCGCGCCGGTGCGCCTGTTGACGATCGTGACCTGCGTGGCGACGGGCGCGCCCGCGCTGTCGGTGACGCGCGTCGTGCCTTCTATCGCGGCGTCGGTGACGCCCTGGGCGGCTGCGGTGGACGCGCCGACGATCGCGAGCGCGGAGGCGAGACAGGCGATTCGGTAGAGCACGGACACGTTAGGCTCGAGGGCGTGGTGCGGCGAGGACAGAAGATGCTACGCCCTTGATCCCCGATATGCAACACGTTGCCTATCGGCGTGCCATATTACGGAATGTCGGGTAACGAACGAGGTTCAGGCCCTGAGCAGCTTTCCCGCGGCCCTGTCGCTCGCCTCGACGATCGCCTTGTGCCACTCGTGATAGACGAGGATCAGCCGGCGCGCGAGCGGCGTGAGCTTCGCACCGCCGTGCTCCGAGCCGCCGCGCGTGATGTCGAGAATCGGCGCGCCAAGGGTCCGCTCCATCTGTCGGATGCGATTGATGCACGTGCGATAGCTCATGTCGCACGAGTCGCAGGCGCCGCGGATCGTCCCCGCAACGTCGACCGCCTCGAGCAGCCGTATGTATCGCGGCCCGACGAAGAACTCGCCGTCGCAGGTGAGCCACCCCTTGAGCCGCGTCTGCACCCGCCCATCGAGCAGCCTCGGCGCCGTACTCGCAGTAGATGCGCGCTTCGTTTTCCCCGCGCGCGCAGTTGCCCTGCGTGGCGCGCTCGTTTTCCGTGCCACCGATATCGACATAAGTTCAAAGTGCACACCGTTCGCGCGGAACGGAAGCACGCAGAAAACTTCACCCGACAGAACTCATGAACCCCAAGCGCGCTCTCCCGTTTCTCGCCGCCATCGTCGCCCTGGCGACCCTCTCCGCCTGCACGAAGCACGATGTCGCCCCGCCCGCCGACGACACCATAGTCGTCTTCAACGCGGGCAGCCTCGCGCGCCCGCTGCGCGCCGCGCTCGACTCGTTCACCGCGGGCACGAATATCAAGATCGAGCAGGAGAACGCCGGCAGCATCGAGACCGCACGCAAGCTCACCGAGCTCCATCGCATCCCCGACCTCGTCGGCTCCGCCGACTACCAGATCTTCCCGACGTATCTGATGCCGGGGCAGACGAGCTGGTACGCGCGCTTCGCGCGGAATCGGATGGTGCTCATGTATACGCCGAAGTCCAAGTCCGCGTCGACCATCGACTCACTCAACTGGTACAAGGTGCTCGAGACGAAGGGCGTGCAAACCGGCCGCGCCGATCCGGCGCTCGATCCGAACGGCTATCGCTCGCTCGTCGTGATGCGGTTGGCGGAGCTCTACTACAAGCAGAAGGGACTCACCGATCGCCTCATTGCGAATTCATCCGCGCACGTCGTTCGCCCGAAGGAGGTCGACCTGATGGGACTGCTGCAGGCCGGCGAGATCGACTACGCGTGGTCGTACGAGTCGGTGGCGCAGGCGGCGAAGCTCCCGTACGTCACCCTCCCGCGCGCAATCGATCTGAGCGAACCCGCGGACTCCGCGCAATACGCGCTCGCGACGGTGCGCATTCCGGGAAACACGCCCGCGGACACGGTCGAGCTCAAGGGCGAGCCGATTCTCTACGGCTTCACCGTTCCTCGCGACGCACCGCACAAGGCGCTCGGCGAGAAGTTCGCGGCGTTTCTGCTCTCGGATGCGGGGAAGCGCATTCTCGCGCGCGAGCATCTCGACGCGCTGCCTGCGCCGATCTTCGTTGGGGATTCGATACCAATACTGACCGCGCCCAGGAGCGCCGGGGTTCAGTCGCACTAGTGCGGATACGCTCTACGCGACCGCGAACACCCGCTTCGCACTCTCGAGCGCCTCGACCAGCTGCTCCACATCGTTCTCGTCGTTGTACACGTAGAACGACGCACGCGCCGTCGCCGCCACACCGAGCCTCCGCATGAGCGGCTGGGCGCAGTGGTGCCCGGCGCGGATGCAGATGTTGCGCTCGTCGAGGAGTGACGCGAGATCGTGCGGATGTATGTCGGCGACGGTGAAGCTCAGCACCCCGCTCCGCTCCGCGGCGCTCGGCCCATGCACGCGCACGCCCTCGATCGCCGACACGCGCTCGTGCGCGACTTTCACCAGCGCGCGCTCGTGCGCCGCCACTGCATCCATCCCGATCGCCGTCAGGTAGTCGCACGCCGCCGCGAGCCCCACGGCGCCCGCAACGTTCGGCGTTCCCGCTTCGAGCCTGTGCGGCAACACGTTCCACGTCGTCTGCTCATCGCCAACGAAGGCGATCATGTCGCCGCCCGTCTGATACGGCGGCATCGCATCGAGAATCTCGCGGCGCCCGATGAGCACCCCCGTGCCCATCGGGCCGAGCATCTTGTGCGCGCTGGCGGCGTAGATGTCGACGTCGAGCGCGTCGAAGCTCACGGCCATGTGCGGCGCGCCCTGCGCCCCATCGCACACCGACAGCGCGCCCACGCTGCGCGCGATCGCCGCAATCTCCGCCACGGGATTGATCGCACCCAACACGTTCGACACGTGATTGAACGCGATCACCTTCGTCTTCTCGCTCACCAGCGCCGCGAGCACCTCCACATCCGCTCGGCCATCCGCCGTGAGGGGACAGATCGTGAAGATCGCGCCGCGCTCGATGGCGATCTGCTGCCACGGGACGAAGTTCGCGTGGTGCTCCGCGCCCGTGACGATCACCTCGTCGCCCGCGCCGATGTTCGCCCGCCCCCACGCCGCTGCGACGACGTTCAGGCTGTCCGTCGTTCCGCGCGTGAAGATCACGCATGCCTCGTCGCGCACGCCGAAGAATTGCGCGACGGCCGCCCGCGCGCGCGCGTATCGCTCCGTGGCGCGCGCCGAGAGCGCATATGCGCCGCGATGCGGGTTCGCGTAGTCCGTCTCGTAGAAGTCGTTCATTGCGTCGAGCACCGCTCGCGGCTTCTGCGCGGTCGCGGCCGAGTCGAGATAGACGAGCGCGGGATTGGCCGAGAGCAGCGAGAAGTCGCTGCGAGGAACGATCGCGCTCATACGGAGGTGGAGCCCGTGCCGCCCGTGAGCGCCGAGTGCAGCGCGTGCCACGGAAGCACGGCGCACTTCACGCGCTGCGGCAGCCGCGCGACACCCGCGAAGACACGCAGCGCGGGTGGCAGATCGTCGAGCACGGTTTGTCCCGTCGCCATGCCGCGGAACTGCTCGATCAGCGCGTCCGCTTCCGCGCGCGTCTTTCCCTTCACGATGCTGGTCATCATCGACGCCGACGCGCGCGAGATCGCGCAGCCACTGCCCTGGAACGACGCATCGGCGATGCGATCGCCATCCATGCGCAGGTAGAGGGTGAGCTCGTCGCCGCAAAGTGGATTCACGCCGCGCTCCTCGATCGTCGCATCCGCCATCGCGCAGTAATTGCGCGGCCGGCGATTGTGGTCGAGGATCACTTCCTGGTAGAGCGCAGACGTATCGGTCATGCAGCTACCCGCCTCCCGGGAAAGTGCTACGGCGTTGCGCTCGAGCCCGTGAAGCGCTCGAGCGTCGCGCGCTCGAGCTCACTGCGCACCGCCTCCACCTCGATCGTCTCGAGCACATCCGCCGCGAACGCGTACGTCAGCAGCTTCGTCGCCGCATCCGTCGAGACGCCGCGGCTCCTCATGTAGAAGAGCGCCATCTCGTCCAGTCGCCCCACCGTCGCGCCGTGCGTGCAGCGCACATCGTCGGCGAAGATCTCGAGCTGCGGCTTGGTGTCGATGCGCGCGCGCTCGCTCAGCAGCAGGTTGTTGTTCGTCTGCTTGCCGTCGGTCTTCTGGGCGATCGGGTGGACGTATACCTTCCCGTTGAACACGCCGTGCGCCGAGCCACTCAGGATGCCCTTGTAGATCTCGCGGCTGAAGCAGTTGGGCTGCGAGTGGACGATGTTCGTCTGGTGATCGACGTGCTGCTCGTCGTCGGCCATGTAGAGGCCGTTGAGCGTCGCGCCGCACCCTTCGCCGTCGAGATTCGTGTAGATATTCGTGCGCGAGAGCGCGGCGCCCGTCGCAAACGAGAACGATACGTAGTGGCTGTCGCGCGACTGCTGCGCGTCGATCGTGTGCACGTGGAAGGCGCGCTGGCTCTCGCGCTGAATCTTGTAGTGCGTGAGCGTCGCGCCCTGCTCCACCTGCACTTCCGTGACGGCGTTCGTGAAGTAGCCGCTGTCGCCGAGCGAGACGTAGCTCTCGATGACGGTAGCCTTCGAATGGTGCCCCGCGACGATCAGGTTGCGCAGATGCGCCACCCCCTTCGCGGCGTTCGCATCGGAAACGAAGATCACGTGCAGCGGAATCGGCGACTCGATGTACGGCGCGATGTGAATCACCGCGCCGTCGGACATGAATGCCGCGTTGAGCGCGCTGAACGTGCGATCTTCGGATGTGGAGAGCTTGCCGAGCCACGGCTCGATGAGCGATGGCTCATCGCGCATGGCGGTCGAGAGATCGATCGCGCGAATGCCGGTTGCGAGCGAGGCCGGCGTCGACAGCGACGCGTCGTACTTGCCGTTCACGAACACCAATACCGGCCAGTCGCTCTGCCCAAACTGAAATGGCTCGAGCGCGCTCTTCGCAACCTGCCCCGAGGCGCCACGCAGCGGCGTGAACGTCGCCTCGGCGATCGACGACACGCTCGTGAAGTGCCAGTCCTCGTTGCGCGGGGTGGGGAAGCCGAGCGCGGCGAAGCGCTCGATCCCCTGGCGGCGCGTGGTGCGCAGCCAGTCGGGTTCCGCGCGCGCGCCGTTGTTCGAAAGAGTCGTGAAGTCCGCGAGGTACGGCGCGGTCACGACGCCAGCGCTCCCTGCGGCTCGACGAGCCAGTCGTAGCCCTTGGCCTCGAGCTCGAGCGCGAGGCTCTTGTCGCCGGACTTCACGATCTTGCCGTGCGCGAGCACGTGCACGAAGTCGGGGACAATGTAGT
>Ga0209584_10000429_pt1 | contig 12985 bp, 12 predicted proteins | sample NGEPerD_FD_184507 | JGI IMG/M metagenome (GOLD analysis project Ga0209584, IMG submission 184507) | Arctic peat soil microbial communities from the Barrow Environmental Observatory site, Barrow, Alaska, USA - NGEE PermafrostAB12-D... | ecosystem: Environmental > Terrestrial > Soil > Wetlands >...
TGCTCACCGCGGGCGGTGAGCATGATTATCGGAGTCTCCTGATCGACTGTCCGCCACTCAGCCAGCACCTCAAACCCGTCCCGATCAGGGAGACCCACGTCCAGCAGCACCACATCGAATTTCCCGGCAAGCCCCATGTCCAACGCCTCGGCCGCGGTGGCCGCCGTCCGGGTGCGGTAGCCCGCTCCTTCCAGGCCCTGGCTCAGGAAGGAAGCGACCCTCGCCTCATCTTCGACGACCAGAATCCGCATCAGTGACCCGCTCCCATGCCGGAGGATCCCATGCCGGAGCGCTCCATCGCACCGTCGCCGTTCTCACCGTCACCGTGTGTTGGCGGCGGTGACGTTGCCGGGGGACGTTGCGAAGAAGTGGACGGCGGGTTCGCCGAAGGCGCGCGCTCCATCGACCCGCCCATGGTCCTCATATGGATTGGCTGTTCGACCGTCTCGACGCTGGAGAAAACCGAATGGCTTCCTACGCCCGTCGTAGTGGTCGTCGAGGAGGTGGCGTCAACGGTGTTGCCCCCGTCCCCATCGAGACCCGGGCGTTCTTCCCTACCGATCACTATGGGTTCCAACACCCTCGCGGAAGCGCCAGAATCGACCAGCGATACGATCCACAACGCCAGAACCAGTGCAGACAGGGTCAGCACCGAGATTAGCAAGGGGACGACGACTCGACTCACATTCATCCTTTGTACTCCATTCCGACTGACACGCCCTGGACTGACACTCCCTGACGTACGACTCACTGACGTACGACTCACTGACTACAGTCTACCCCCGCTTCATGAAGGAAGTGTAAGAAAGCATGAGAAAGCTCTTACATGGGGCGTGGGCCTCATTGTGCTGGGCGTGCTCGGTGTTGTGGCCTGCGCGGATTGTCACGGTGAGGACACCGAATTTGGGGGTCCTTTCTGGCCCTCTATAAGAGGCAGTGTTTTGTTAACTGAGTTAACAAAACACGCGCTCCTAGAGAAGGCGCCCCTAAGGTATCACCCTAGACACGTCGCCCAAGGGATACTGCCTACATATGTCGCACCGCGCTGGCGCTGCAGGCCTCAGACCGCTGGTGCTGCAGGCCTCAGACCGCTGGTGCTGCAGGCCTCAGACTTTCCAGTAGTCTAGCGCTCCAAGCGGTAGGTGACGATCACAGAGGCTCTGACTTCCAGATCCTGGGGATTCACAGGAGCAGCCTCCGGCATGGCCGCCATATCCATTGCGGACTGGTAGGTGGTGGCAAACCTCGGTGGCACCGAAGCGGATTCCTCCCGCATCATAAGGACGTCACCCACCTGCACACCCTCGGCCTCAGCCAAGGCTTCGGCCTTCGCCCGCGCCACCTGGGCGGCCTTCTTCAGAGCTTCCTTCAATGGAGCCGAATCATCCGCCAACCGCCATTCGGGGCCTCGGACGTTGTTAGCTCCAGCGTCCACCGCGGCGGAGAAAACAGTACCCACACGTTCCAGGTCAGTCAACGTGACCTTCACCGTGTTTGTAGCCCTGTAGCCTTCCGGGATCAAACGTCCCGTGTTCGGGTCGTGCCGGCCCTCTGGGTTCACCGTCACGTTGCTGGTCTCAATGGCCTCCTCCGGGACCTGCTCCTGTTCCAGCCGGGTGATAACCTTCTTCATCTGCTTGGCGTTCTGGTCCACGGCCGCTGCCGCTTCCTCATCCCGGGTCTCTACCGTGACGTAAATGACTGCCTCATCGGGAGAGGCCAGTGTGGTTTCGCTACCCGTGGTGGTGATGGAGTTGGCTGCCGCGGAGCCATCCGCCACCCCAGTCTCCTGGGACAATCCTGTCTCCTCAGCCGTCTCCCCGTCCTCCTCCTGGCAGCCCGTGACAACCCCACCCAACACCACAAAGGCCAGCACCATCATGACCACCATCCTGCCGGTCCTCGTACGAACCGTTCCCGCTACTCTGCTCCTCGCCGCCTCAAGTCTCATCATCGCCTCCAGATTCGCCGCCTCGTTGCCGTTACTCTTGAGACGATGGAGAAAGCCTTCCGGTTCCCGGAGCGGCCCAAGGATCACCTTCTCACGTAGGCCACCACATACTCCGCGAAGTCCAGAAAGTCCTGTTCGCGGTACGCGTAATCCAACAGACGCTCAGGATCAAGTCGCACATAGTCATGTTCCAGAATGTTCCTGAAGCCGGCCATACCCGCCAGGAGACGGGCAAAGTTAGGCGGCACCACTCCTCGCTCACCCAACTTCTCCACGGCCTCCCGGTAGGTTGTAGGGCAACCCCACCCTTCAGCCGTAGCAATATGAGTCGCGATATCCAGGACTTCCTGAATCGCCAGATACAGGCAGCGCTCCGTAGCTCTCCGGGAAGCCGTATGCGTCGAATCCAACAGGCTCTCCAAATCAGGCGGCCTCACCTGTTCCAGTTCATTGAGGACGCTGCGAAGATGGTCCAGACGGGACAGGACAACATCATCAGCTACCAAGGAACCGACCCTCCTCGATTCGGCGGGCGAGTGCGTGCCCATACTTCTCCAAGACCGGGCGATAATCCGTGTGCCGCCGTAGCAGATCGACCTCAAACAAGACGCGCTGTCGACTTTCCAGCCCCTGTAGGAGTATCCCTTCGGTAACCGCCGGAAAGGCGATATGAACGGGTGCGGTATTCAAGATCACAACGTCCACCCTACGCCCGCCCGCCAGCGCGGGAAGCTGCCCCGCAAGGTCAATCTGCAAGGACACGAGACGGCTCCTGCCTTCGACCCCGGGAGGTGCCGCTACACCTTCGTCAATCAACACCGCTACGTCTACATCAGCCAAGGGACCTACCTCTCCCCGGGCCGCAGACCCAAAGAGATAGGCCGCAACAACTTCCGTCCGCTCAGCGAAGAACCGGGCCAGCCGCTCCGCCAAGATGCTTGTCTTGTCTACTCCCGGCTTCATGGGGCGCAGTCTACCATGCAGAGGATCTTGTACATTATGTACATAATGTACAAGATCCGCCCTAGACCCGCGCCCGAAGCGCCCGCCTATCGCCAGGGCCCACCACCTATCGCCTGGGCCTACCGCCCGGCCCCTAGGAGCCGAATATCGCATCCCATAGCCGCTGGAAGAGATCCTTAATGCTCGCCCAGATGCCTTCCGCGTCCTCCCCTGAAATGCCGATCTTCGTGCTGAAGTCCTGAAGCTGGTTACGGAGGTCATCCACGTTGATATTCAAGTTCTGCACCTGTACCAGGATCTGCACGACGCGATCTATCTGCTCACTGGTGAGGTTGATATTGAGTTCGCCTGCAATGCGGATCACCACCTCGCGGATGGCGCCGGGGTCACTGAGGCCTTTCTCGATAACTTCCTCTTTGGCCCGCTGGATCAGATCCGCCACACCACTTTGATCATTGACTTCCTCCCCGATCTCCGCCGTGTCCACCAGCTCCTTGGTGGCCACCTCCTTCGCCTCTTCCGGAATCTCCTCGCCGGTAGCGACTTCAAACGCCTTGAAGATCCCGGTCAACGCCGCAGTGCCGGAAACGGGGAAAGGCGCGGCCGCGAAGATGTCAGCATCAGAGATGCCAGCGGTGACCAGAGCATTACCGTACGTCCGCTCCGTCACATACGTGATGTTCTTGGTCTGGACGTCAATTCCGGAGCCATCGCCCTTTATGCGCACGTAGACACTGGAGATGGACCGAGTGCCGATCTGCACATCCGAGATAATACCCTCCAGGTATTGGCGTTCCTCCTTGTTGGTGACTTCCAGGACCGTCACCTGGTCCGCGCTAACCCCGAATAGATCCAACATCTCCTGCCTCTGCTGAGAACTGAGGTTGGCTCCCAGGGAGACCACTTCCTCCTCCGCAGCTTGCGCAGGAAACAGCGGGGCGGCCAGGATCAGGGTCAGGGCCAGGGCAGACAGCAGTGCTATGACGAAAAGCATCACAAGGCCACGCGCTGTCACCAGCCCGGCCGACCCAGGTATCTTGCGAGTAGACGTGCGTATGGACTTTCTCAATACGGACATGCTGGTCCTCCTTCTTGAGAGAGAGGATACGGGCTGTACGCCAAATATAGACGCACCGCGCTCTGGTGGAGTTCCCTTCCAATCTATCCGCGGAGGTCATATTCCAAACACAGATGACCTCCCTCCACGAGTTCACAGCGACCGCGAGCACGCCAGGCCCCTCTTGACAGCTGTGACACGCGCGGGTAGGCTGACGGCAGTAAGTTATACTGAACGCTGTTCGGCATACACAACACGCCTAGGGATTCAGGGGGCTCCAATGGCCGGCGCTAACTCGTCCAGCAGCTACAGTAGGCAGGTCCCAGCGGTAGATCAAGCCGCGCGTATCCTGTTCCACCTTGCGGATCCGGCTGCCGAGAAGACTACTCTTACGGCCATCTGCCGTGCCGTAGACATTCACAAGAGCAAGGGTTCCGCCCTCTTGAACACCCTGGAGAGCGCAGATCTTGTGACCAAAGATGAAGCAACCAAGACCTACGCTCTCGGCCGTGGCCTGCTCGCACTCTCCCGGTCCGTCCTGGACAGCACAGACATGACCCGCGCAACCGAGCCGCTGCTGACTCGGCTGGCAGGGAAGGCGGAGTGCACCGCATTCCTGGGACTGATCACGGGGGGCCAGGTACTTGTGGTGGCCAGGCAGGAAGCACCGTCAGGAATGAGTATCAACATCCGAGTGGGCCACCGCTACCCCTTGACCTGGGGAGCACACGGCAAGGCCCTGGTCGCCTTTATGCCGGAAGAAGAGCGTGAAGATGCGCTGAAACAGACAGCCCTCTATTTCCACGGGAAGAACGTCTTAGCCGAGAAGGAAAACGCCGCGGACTACTTGGAGACGATCCGGGAAGAATTGCAGGAGGCACGCCGCAGGGGCTACGCTACCGACCTGGGAGGGGTGCAAACCGGCGTTAATGCAGTGGGCGCTCCCGTGATGTACTCAGACGGACAGTTAACGGCCTGCGTTGGTCTGGTAGGCACCTTCCCCATCGAATCGGCGTCCGAATACGGTAGGGCGGCGGCCGGCGTGGCAGACAAGATCAGCGCCCAGCTGGACCCTCATTTGAGGGAGACGAGGTGAGCACCTTCACCTACTCCAACGTGAAACGGGAGATGGAGGTATATGGCTACGACCAAGTGGTGAAGAGCCATTGCCGCATGTGCCACGGCGGCTGCGGGATGCTGGTGTACCTGAGGGACGGGAAGGTGGAGAAGCTGGCGGGTGACCCCCACTGCCCCATCAGCCACGGAACCGTTTGCAGCAAGGGATTGTCCTCCGCTCAACTCGCCTACCACCCGGACCGCCTGACCCACCCGGTGAAGCGGATCGGCCCCAAGGGCAGCGGAGAGTGGGAACGCATATCCTGGGACGAGGCACTGGATACCATCGCGGAGCGGATGCTCACCTACAAGGAACGATACGGCGCGGAGTCAGTGGTGCCCGGCTACGGCACGGGAAGAGAGAACGAGGGGGTCATTTATCGTCTCGCCAACTACTTTGGCACCCCCAACGTGCTGACGGCCGGCCACTTCTGCTACGGGCCCCGCATCGCCACCACTGTAATCACCTGCGGTTCCAACGTTATCGCAGACTATGAGAACAGCCCGGAGTGCATCATGGTGTGGGGCAATAACCTCACCATCAGCAACCCCGACTGCTACAAGGGCGAACCCTTTTCTGAAGCCTTGAACGCGGGGGCTCAGCTCATAGTGATAGACCCGCGCTACACCAGAGTGGCAGCCAGAGCGAACATTTGGCTCCAGCTTCGGCCGGGCACTGACACCGCCCTGGCATTGGGCATGGCCCGCGTAATCATTCAAGAAGGCTTGTATGACGAAGATTTCGTGAGCCAGTACGTCCACGGATGGGAAGAATTCAAAGCCCGAGCAGCCCAATACCCTCTCGTACGTGTGGAGGACATCACCTGGGTCCCAGCGGAGAAAATTGCTTCCGCCGCCCGCCTCTTCGCCACCAAGAAACCCGCCGCCCTCCAGTGGGGGGTAGCCATTGAACAACAAGTATCCTGCGCGGACAACAACCGCGCCCTCTTGGCCCTGATGGGGATGACCGGGAATATCGATGTGCCCGGAGGCCAGGTTCTGTTCCGCCAGCCCCCCATCCGCAATGTGAGTGAGTTCGGAGCCCACAAGGCGCTCGCTCCCGAGCAGGCAGCCAAGCGGTTGGGAGGAGATCGCTTCCGCCTGGCCGGCAACTTCGGCATCATCAATCCCAAGACGGTGTGGGACGCCGTGCTAACTGAAGAACCCTATCCAGTGAAGATGCTCTTCCTCATCAGCTCCAACCCACTGGCTACCCGAGCCAATGCCCGAGAAGTCTATCGGGCCTTGAATAAGGTGGACTTTATGGCCGTGGCCGACTTCTTCCTCACCCCCACCGCCGAGCTGGCAGACATCGTTCTCCCCGCCGCCACCTGGCTGGAGATGGACTACATCGGAGACTTCTGGAAGCGGCACGGATGGCTTCTTCCCCGCCGCAAGGTCATTCAGGTGGGTGAGTGCCGCTCCGACCATGAGATGCTCAACGACCTGGCCCCCAGGATTGGACAGGGCGAGCACTGGTGGGAGGACTTTGAACAGGGACTGGACTGGATACTGGAGCCCTCGAACCTGACCTTCCAGGAGTTCCTGAAGAAGGGCCACCTCCGAGGCGAAGTGAAGTACCGTAAATACGAGGAGAGAGGTTTCTCCACCCCTACAGGCAAGTTCGAGCTTTACTCCACCAAGTTGGAGGAGTGGGGTTATGATCCTCTCCCCCAGTTTCGTGAGCCGCCCGAGAGCCCCGTCAGCCGCCCGGACCTCAAGGTGGCATACCCATACGTGCTGATCACGGGAGCCCGCCAACCCGGGTTCTTCCACTCTGAGAATCGCCAGCTCCCCTGGACCCGGGAACTCCACCCCGACCCTATAGTGGAGATCCACCCGGAGACGGCGGCCCGGGAAGGGATCCGGCACGGTGACTGGGTGATCATCACCTCCCCACGGGGAGCCGTACGGCAGAAGGCAAGCCTCTCAGAGGGCCTGGATCCCCGGGTGATCTCCGCCCAGCACGCCTGGTGGTTCCCGGAGAGGCGAGATGATCCCCAACACGGCTGGGAAGAGTCCAATATCAACATCCTCACGGACAACAGCTACGAGAGCTGCGACCCGGCCATGGGAGCCACCTCCGTCCGCACTCTTCTGTGCAACATCCGCCCGGAGACCGGCGGCGTATCATGACCCGCTACCACCTGGACATAACGGAAGAGCTCTGCTGGGGTTGCAAGACGTGCGAGGTCGCATGCAAGCAGGAGAACGGAAGCCCCACCGGGGTCAAGCTGATTTCGGTGGAGGGAGACGGGCCCCGGAGGATAGATGGGAGCCTGCACTTCATCTTCAGAGCCCGGCGCTGTCTGCACTGCGAAGATCCGGAGTGCGTTGCCGCCTGCCCGGACGATGCACTTGCGCAGCGTCCGGATGGTATCGTTATACTGCATACGGAGGAGTGCACGGGCTGTGAGGCCTGTATCGGAGCGTGCCCCTACGAGGCCATCGCCTTCGATGAGACCCGCGGAGTCGCAGCCAAATGTGGTCTTTGCGCCCCGCGTATAGATGCCGGGTTGCTCCCAGCCTGCGCGGACAACGTGTGTCCGGCCCACTGCATCCACCTCCGGAAGACGAACGTAGCAGCGGGGTGAGGAAACGGAGGGAGTGACATGGGGACTGAGCAGCACACGGAGAAGATGTCTCGCCAGGAAATCACAGATCTGCAGACGGAACGGTTGGTGCGTCAAGTGGAGTACGCCTACGACCGCTCCCCATTCTACCGGGAGGCCCTCACCTCCAACGGCATCCACCCCCAAGACATACGCAGCCTCTCTGACGCGGCGGCCCTTCCCTTCACCACGAAGGCCGACATACAGGACCGCTTCCCCTACGGCCTTTGCGTAGTGGATCCCGGAGAGATAGCTCGCGTGCACTCCTCCTCCGGCTCCACGGGCAGACCCATCAACACCTGTTACACCAAAAATGACCTGGGTGTCTGGGCGGAGTGCATGGCCCGGGCCCTGAGTGTCGCTGGAGTTGGCTCAGAAGACGTATGCCAGATCGCCTTCCGATACACGCTGTTCACCGGTGCCTTTGGCCACCATCTGGGAGCTGAAACCCTGGGGGCAAACATCATTCCCACCAGCTCCGGCAACACGGAGCGGCAGATCCTGATGATGCAGGCCTTCGGAACCACGGTCTTGCACTGCACTCCCTCCTACGCCATTGTTCTAGCGGAGAAGATGGAGGAGATGGGCATAGACGCGAAGAAGTTACCTCTGCGCTTGGGTATCCACGGCGCGGAGCCCATGGGCGACGGAGTGCGGGATGAGATCCAGGAGCGCCTGGGATATCGAATAGCCCGCGACTACGGGCTTACTGAGCTAGGCGGATGCGGCGTCTCTTGCGAGTGCGAGGCTCAGGACGGATACCACATCAATGAGGACCACTTCTACCCGGAGATCATAGACCCCTCCACGGACCGGCCCCTCCCGGACGGAGAGGTGGGCGAAATGGTGTTTACTACGCTGACCAAGGAAGCCACTCCCGTACTCCGCTACCGCACCCGGGACCTCACCTCCCTAACCAGGGAGACCTGCTCCTGTGGGAGAAACGCAGCCCGCCACGGCCTCATACTGGGCCGCACCGACGATATGTTGATCGTGGGTGGCGTGAACTTCTTCCCCACTCAGGTGGAGCAGGTCCTCAGCTCCCGCGAGGAGCTCTCCCCCCACTACATGATCCGTATCACCAAGCAAGGACGGCGGGACGTGGCCACAGTGGAATGCGAGTTCACGCCGGATGCTTGGAGCTGCCGCAACGACCACTTGCTGCAGGCGGTCGGAGACCGCCTGCAGCAAGACCTACGGACTCAGCTAGGATTCAGGATGTCTTGCGAGTTCCTGGAGCCCTTCACGCTGGAGCGCTCGGAGGGAAAAACCAAGCGCGTGCTGGATCAGCGCTAAGAAAAGATGATGTCATCCAGGTCCCGCTTGGGAACGTGATGAACCCCGGCCTCATCCCGCCAGTAGTCCATGGACCCCTCTTCTCCCACCGGCTCTACAGCAACCTCTTCCACCGGCTTACCCAGAGCCAGCACCAGATGGATACGATAGCGTTCCGGTATCTCCAGAGCCTTGCGCAGGGCATCACGGTCTATGGTAGCAATCATGCAACCTCCGAAACCACGGGACACCGCTCCCAACATCATGGTCTGCGCCACTATGCCGTGGTCCCAATTAACCTTTCCGGCGATATCCATATCGCTCAGGATCACAATGTAGCCGGCGGGACGTTCTCCGGGTTCCGGACCGTCCCAATCCTTCAAGGCTCCCGCCCACCCAAGGCAGGGAAAGACCTTGGCTTTCGTCTCCGGGTCGGCTACCGGGATGTAGACCATCGGCTGCGCATTGGAGGCTGAGGGCGTCATACGGGTCAAGTCTATGAGATCACGGAGGGTGGCTACATCCACGGTCTCCCCCTCATCAAACCGTCGGTAACTCCGGCTCTTTCTTACCAGTTGAGCATAAGCTTCTGAATCAAACATCTTCCCCTCCCAATTGAGAGCACCGAACATCCCCCAGGAATCATCAGCACCCGAGCGCCAATACCATGACAGTACACAAGTAGTCATCTTACCATTGCCGTGCAACCCATAGAAGAGGCTGGTCCGGCCCGCACCCAATGGTATACTCGCAGTCTTTAGAGGAAGGGAGTTACCATCAGGCGCGACACTTCAGCGGTCCATACGGGAGTGGACAAAGATGGCTCATACGGTTCAGTCACCACTCCAATATATCCGACTTCCACATTTCGCTTTGAGAAGGTCGGAGAGACGCCTGAGTATGACTACACCAGAAGTGGCAACCCCACTCGTGCGGCTCTAGAAGAGAATTTAGCCGCCCTGGAAGAGGGAAGCTGGGCCGGGGCCACAGCAACAGGGATGGCGGCTGTGACGGCCGTAGCACTCCTGCTTCGGCAAGGAACGCACGTCATCGCCGGCCATGACATCTACGGAGGCACCTACCGCCTGTTTGACAATCTACTCCCCCGCTTCGGGATAGAATTCTCATTTGTAGACATGCGTGAGCAAGAGGCGGTCCGCGCAGCTCTGAGACCAAATACTGCTCTCATCTGGATAGAAACCCCTTCCAACCCACTCCTCAACACCGTAGACATCGCGAGTACGGTGGAGATCGCCCAGGAGGCGGGCGTGCTTACGGCCGCGGATAATACCTTCCTAAGCCCATACTTTCAGAGACCATTGAACATGGGCGTCGACATCGTCGTGCACTCGACAACAAAATACCTGAACGGCCACAGCGACGTGGTGGGTGGTGCCCTGGTGACGGCCAACCGAGAACTGGGAGAGCGTCTGGCGTCGGTCATTAATACCACCGGTATCGCCTGTTCGCCTTTTGACGCCTGGCTTGTGTTGCGCGGTGTCAAGACTCTAGGCCCCCGCATGGAAGCGCACCAGCGCAACGCCTTCGCTGTAGCGGAGTTCCTTCAACAACATGAGAACGTGAGGAGGGTTTACTTCCCGGGACTCAAGAACCACCCTGATCACGCACTGGCCAATCGTCAGCAGTCCGGCTTTGGCGGCATGGTCTCCATGGACTTGGACACAGACGTAGTGGCGCCCACGGATTTCTTCTCCCGCCTGCGCTATTTCGCCATTGCAGAGTCCCTGGGTGGAGTGGAGTCGCTGGCAGAACATCCTTGGACCATGAGCCACGCCTCTATGCCGGAGAAAGCACGTATCCGCGCAGGGATCAGCGAGAGCACGGTCCGGCTTTCCTTGGGCATTGAAGATCCCGCAGATCTGATGGAAGACCTAGAACTGGCGCTAGAACGAACGAGGGGAAAGACTGCATGACGGACTACCGGAACATCAGCATGTGGCATGACACGGCAGGTGATGAATGGAATCCGCGCCCATCTCTTCCTGGACCTACGGAGGTTGACGTCGCCATAATCGGTGCGGGCTTCACAGGGCTATGGACTGCCTATTATCTCAAGAAAACAGATCCGTCTCTGCGGATCGCTGTGGTGGAGAAAGAGGTAGCAGGGTTTGGACCATCGGGACGAAACGGCGGGTGGTGCTCACACCTGTTCGCCACTCCCCTTGACAAACTGGCCAAGGACACGGATCGCCAAAGTGCCATAGCCCAGCACCGAGCGATGTTCGATACCGTCAGGGAAGTGGGGCGCGTGGTCTCCCAGGAAGGCATAGACTGCGACTTCTATCAGGGCGGCAACCTGCACTTCGCCACTACGCCCGCGCAGCTCACCCGTTTGCAGCAGGAAATGGACCACTTCCGGTCCTGGGGTTTCGGAGAGGAGGACTACCGGCTGCTCTCGGCGGAGGAGGCCAAGGAGCGCATTGCTGTGAACGGAGCCCTGGGGGCAATCTACACTCCTCATTGTGCCGGCATCCACCCCGCCAAACTAGCGCGGGGCTTGGCCCGGTCAGTTGAAGCTCTGGGAGTCCCCATATACGAGAAGACCACAGCATTGGAGATCTTGGCCAACGAGCTCCGAACTTCACACGGCTCCATCAAAGCTGAGGTTATTGTCAGAGCCACCGAAACCTACACCACCCAACTGCCGGGGCTACGTCGCAGCGTCGTGCCCGTATATTCACTCATGGTGGCCACCGAACCCCTTTCTGACGAGACCTGGGAGGAGATCGGCTGGCAAGAGCGTGAATGCTGGGCGGACGCCAGACATCTGCTCGTCTATATATTGCGTACCGCCGACAATCGCATCGCCATGGGTGGACGCGGTGCTCCTTATCATTTTGGATCGCGCATTGATCCTTCTTATGAGCAAGAGCCCAAAGTCTTCAATCTTGTCAAGGAGACCATGAGCGAACTACTCCCGCCGACCGCCAAGGCCAAGATCACACACCGCTGGGGAGGACCGGTGGGATTGCCCCGTGACTGGTACTCTTCAGTCGGGCTTGATCGTTCCTCCGGTATCGCCTGGGCCGGCGGTTATGTTGGCGACGGTGTTTCCACAACCAACCTGGCGGGTCGAACCCTGGCAGACTTGATAACAGAGACAGACTCAGACCTCACCAGTCTTCCCTGGGTCAACCATAAGTCGCGAAAATGGGAACCAGAACCGCTGCGCTGGATTGCCGTCAATCTAACACTGGGAGTCATGGGACGGGCTGATGCGGAAGAGCACAGGACAGGCCGTCCTTCACGCCGCGCTGAACTGCTGGACAAGCTCGTGGGAAGGTAAGTAGAGGCTGTGACCTCACATGAAGACAAGGCCCCCAAGGCCACGCAACCGCTGATCGGGCTGAGTTCTACCTTTATGGGCGTCCCCCGCTGTGAAGACTTCGGCACATCCGACGCTGAGGTGGTGCTCACAGGAGTACCCTTTGATCTTGCCACCACCGGGCGCGCAGGTGCAAGATCTGGACCCACCGGCATTCGCCTGGCCTCGACACACCTGACATGGGAAGAGAACCGTTGGCCCTGGGGGTTTTCTCTACCAGACCTGTTGAAGGTGGAGGACTACGGGGACCTTCCGTTTTCCTCTGGCGACCCCAGCAGCATGGTGGAGAATCTGACCACCCATGCGCATGATGTCCTGAAACAAGGGAAGATGATGCTCACGTTGGGAGGAGATCATTTCATCACCCTCCCCCTGATAAGAGCCCATGCACAACAGCACGGACCTCTCGCCTTGATCCATTTCGATTCACACACCGACAACTACGCCCAAGGTGGTCCCTTCGATCACGGGATCATGCTGCGTGAGGCGCACCGCGAGGAGACCATAGACCCCACCCAAACCGTGCAGATAGGCATAAGAACTGAGTACAAACCCAATGACCATCCCTACACAGTGCTGGATGCAGCTTGGTGCAATGACAACGGCCCAGAGGCGATCGCCGCCCGTATCCGGGAGATTGTAGGTGACTCGCCTACCTACCTCAC
>Ga0209584_10000434_pt1 | contig 12910 bp, 13 predicted proteins | sample NGEPerD_FD_184507 | JGI IMG/M metagenome (GOLD analysis project Ga0209584, IMG submission 184507) | Arctic peat soil microbial communities from the Barrow Environmental Observatory site, Barrow, Alaska, USA - NGEE PermafrostAB12-D... | ecosystem: Environmental > Terrestrial > Soil > Wetlands >...
GGGTGTTGCGATCTGCGCTCGGGTGGGCCTACACCGAACGGATCCTGGACCTGCACCCCTTGGACGGGATGCGCAGCCCACCACGATCGTGGCGTCCCTGGCCGCTGCCAGGGTGACGATCGACCGGACCGTGAAACTCTTCCCGCAGCCAGGGCCGCCGGTCAGCACCGCCACCTTCTCGGTCAACGCCAGCCGCACCGCCGCCGCCTGCTCCGGCGCCAACTCGATACCGGTGCGGCGGTGCAACCACCCCAACGCACGGTCCCAGTCCACGCCCGCGAACGCCGGCAACCGGTCCGCGTCCGTCCGCGCGAGGGCCCGCAGCTGACCGGCCAGGGCGATCTCCGCGCGGTGGAACGGCACCAGGAACACCGCTACCACCGGTTCACCGGTCGACTCGTCCGGGATCGACTCCCGGACCACCCCCTGCTGGGCGACCAACTCGGCCAGGCAGTCGATCACCAGCCCGGTGTCGACCTGCAGGATAGTGATCGCCTGCCGGATCAGTTCCTGTTCCGGCAGGAAGCAATGCCCGTCCGACGTCGCCTCGGACAGGGTGAACTGCAGCCCGGCCTTGACCCGCTGCGGGCTGTCATGCGGGATGCCGACCGCCTGCGCGATGGTGTCCGCGGTCTTGAACCCGATCCCCCACACGTCCGCGGCCAACCGGTACGGCTCGGTGCGGACGACGTCGATCGAGGCGTCCGCGTATTGCTTGAAGATCCGCACCGCCAACGACGTGGACACCCCGACGCCCTGCAGGATCACCTCCTTGATCGCCTTCTGCTCCTCCCAGGCCGCGGTGATCAATTTGGTGCGTTTCGGGCCCAGATTCGGCACTTCCACCAGCCGCTGCGGCGCCGTCTCGATCACCTCTAACGCGGCGACCCCGAAGTGGTCGACGATGCTGTCCGCCAGCTTCGGGCCGATTCCCTTGATCAACCCCGACCCGAGATACCGGCGGACACCCTGCACCGTCGCCGGCAGCACGCTGGTGAAGTCCTCCACCTGGAACTGCCGGCCGTACTGCGGATGCGACCCCCACTTGCCGCGCAACCGCAGCGCCTCCCCCGGCTGGGCACCCAACAGCGACCCCACCACCGTCACCAACTCACCACCGCGGCCGGTGTCCACCTTGGCCACCACGTACCCGGTGTCCTCATTGGCGTAGGTGATCCGCTCCAACGTCGCCTCCAGCGTCGCCACCTGGAACGATGCGGTCACCGCTGCCCCGGCCCGACGACGGTCACCCTGCGACGGTCAGGTTGGCACCTGCTAGGCCCGTCAGCGCCACGGTGAGTGGCCGGCGTTGGCTGAGGGGAACCAACCGTCAAGAGGGGGCGGCAACAACGGGTCGCGAACCACGACGCGTCGCTGTGGCGGCCGGCTCTCGGTCGTGGAGGCACAGTCCATCGTCGCTGCCCTTGCCACCAAGCGGGCATCCGAGACCATCCCGTCACTGACGTGCCCGGTCCCCATAATCGGCTCAAAAGCAAACAGCCGCGAATTTCTGCCCTAGCCTGGGTCGTGCGCGCAATTGAGGGTGTCGCGGCGTGTGAAATAGCGAAAGTGCCTGTTCTGAGACTTCCGCATCAGAAAGGTGCTCCGATTCATGCTGGAATATGGATGTCAGACACCCACATTCTTGCAGTCAGAGCACCTTTCCCCGTGATCAACACGGCCCGGCCAAATTCAGGCGCGAAAGCGCGAGTTTAAGTAGAGCCCGACCACGTCGTAGGTCTTGTCCACGAACGGCGGGTCATTGGACAGTTTGAACGAGTCGGACAGGTGCGGATTGAGGCCGAACCCCTTCCAGATCCGGCCGATGGTGGACTTCGACAGTCCGCTGCGTTCGGCCATCTTCTTCCGGGACCAGTGAGTGGCGTGCTCAGGGGTCGCTTCCAGCGTCGCGACGACCACATCCTCCACCTGTTCAGCGGTGATCGTGGGCTTACGCCCCGATCGCGGCTCATCGACCAAACCGTCCAACCGCGACTCGATGAACCGGCACCGCCACTTACCCACCGTCGGCATCGAAACCCTCAGTTGCGCAGCGACTTCTTTGTTCGTCAAACCTGTCCCACAGGCCAGAACGATCCGCGAACGCAACGCCAGAGCTTGCGCAGATTTCCTCCGTCGAACCCACCGTTCCAGCTGCTCGGCTTCATCAGATATCAACTCCAGCAACGCTTTCGGCCGTCCCGTCATACCCAAATCCTGAAAGCGACTGCGAGGGGACCCCCAGCAGACTTGCCAGACGGCATAGCCGACTGCTACTGTCCGTTCCAATCGATGGTCCGCTTTGCGGGCATGTGGATTACGGGGGAACTTTCCATGTTTGGTCCATCACAGCCTGTTGACACTGGATTGGCGAGTCTGCTGGTCGATACCGGACCGGACAGATCAGCGCAGAAATATGCCATGAAGGCCCTTGCTGCGTGCCAGGAGAACATCAACCAGCTGCGTCGCAATGAGACTCTTGTGCTGCTTGCGTATGACGCGACGAGCGCGGGCGCCCGCATTATCGCTGTGACCAATCGGGGTGTCGCGGCAATGACCAAGAGGAAGATTGAGACACAGTTCTCCTTTCACGAAATCGCTGAAACGAAACTGCTTCGACACCCGCGCGGCATCATTGTCGTAGTCGAAACGCATCACGCGCAGAACGACTTCCTGCCCGATGATTGGCGTCGTCACGAGCATACGATGCAGTTCTTTGCGGCAACTCCGGGTGCGGCCAAAAGGGTCTGCGGCGCTATCGACCCCCACTTGAACTGAAGATCTTCGGCGTGTTTCCAGGTCGAAAGCCTACCTTGCTACACGGAGGGCGCTCCCCATGTCTCGTCCATGTCCTGCCTGTCGTGGAACGGGTCGTTGCGATCGATGGGCTCTTCGCTAGATCGGGTGGGCTACGTAGGGTGACAGGTTGGGGAGTCTTCCCGCGAAGAGGTAAATGATGGTGATCATCTTGGTTTTGCTGCGGTAGCCGCGGGCTTTGGCCTTCGCGGCCTGGATGAGTGAATTCGTGCCCTCCAGCAGTCCGTTACTGATCCGACGACTGTCGTGCGAGCCGACGATTCCGTATCCAGGCCGGCTCGCCCGCAAGATTCACCAGCGCGACGCCGAACGCCACACCACCGCCGCAGGGGACGCAAGCACTCCGCAGGTCCGCGACCAGGCCCTCGCAAACGCCGCGGAGGCCGCCCTCGACGCGGAGAACACCCGCGTGCCGGTCCTTCCGCGGCTCGTCGCCGACGACGTCACCCCCGAAGCCGCCGCTTCCCTCCTCGCCGAGCAGGGCGGTCGCCTGGCCGTGTTGTCCGCCGAGGGCGGCATCTTCGCCACCATGGCCGGCCGCTACTCCGGCGGGGTGCCCTCGCTGGAGGTGTTCCTCACACAAAAATTAGGTGACCACCGCTGGTGACCGCTTCGGTGGGTGACGTGCAGGTGCTCCAAGGTGTACGCCCGCACCGAGGACGACACCGAACCCAACAGCGACCAGGTCACCGACGCGCACACCCTGCTGGCCGGCCCCGACATCGACCTGGTCTACGGGCACCACCCGCGCGTCGTCCAAGCCCTGCAGAAGATCAACGGGAAATGTGTGATCTACGGACTGGGCAACATCATCGCCGCCCAGGAAACCCCGTCGACGGACCCAACGAGGCCTGCCCGTCCGGGTCACCTTCAGCCAGAACACCACCGGCGCCGGGACAACCAGCGACATCGCCTGGGTACCGTCCCTGCGCCAGCCACCGCGCCGCTGGTGCTCGCTGACCGCTGACGCCGCATGCGTGCCACCGGACGCCGACGCCCACCGCCACCACCAGGGCCGTCGACCTCAACGGCGCCACCACCGACAGCACCCACCGGTTGGAACACCCCTGAACCGGGATGACGGGGCCTTTCAAGACCGACCATCGGCGCCGAAGTTGCCCGCCGAGAACGAATCGCGGGTAAGGGTGGTGCATTCGTCGGCCCTACGCCGAGACCGCCCACCGCACTCGATCTCGAATGCGCGAACAGGGCCATCCCACCGCACCATGACACCGGTCGCAGAGGATGGAGCAGTTCGAGTCCACTCCGATGACCGACAACAACGATGGCGGGTTGGCCGAGAGGCGAGGCATCGGCCCGCAAGGCCGTTGCGGGTGCTGCGGCGCCGACACCAGTTCGAATCCGGGACCTACCTCTCATTGCGCCGACCAGCAGGTGCTGTCGTGCGGCAATCGTCACCACCCCTTCCGCGGGACGCTGGGCGGCTAACTCATCGACCACTCGGCCCAGAGCGGGTCGGATTGGTGACCGGTTCCGCGACGCGGTACGGCGGTTTGCCGACGCCGAGCACGTCGCGGTGGTGCCGTTCACGATGCATGCCTGCAACCTCGATGTGATGCGCCCGTTCCTGGATCAGCAAACACACGAACGAGATCACCTGGCGAATCTCACTTCGCCATCAGACGATCAGCAGCGTTGCATTGCTCCTGTGCCTTCTTCAACGCGAGAGCCAGCTTCGTCGCGGCGTCCATTAATGGCTTGAATCGTTGTGCATCGAACCGTTGCCGAAGGTCATCTGACCAGCCGTCGGTGTCCGATTGAGCGCGTTCGAACTCGGCACGTGCCGCCGACACAATGCTAGCGGGCTCCTGAAACCTCATATCGTATTCTCAGTCGGTGTGGAAGCGTCGTGCTCTTGACGCTCCGACTCGGCGTCTCTCCAGAGCTGCTGTTGCTCCTGATCCTGCATATCTCTCAGCTCTGCGATCGAATTTATGTGGTCGGCGGTAGGCAATCGGCCCTGCGAGAAGTTTCCGGCGGCTTTGGAAATATCCATCGTTGCGATCGTTATCTCTGCGGCGATCCCAATCGATGTGACCGTGTTTCGGACGAAGGCGCCAATCCCTCCGCCGGTGATGTCCGAAAGCTTGCTGTCCAAGCTCGCGAGGATGGACGAAGCAGCCGACGACTGCTCCGACACCGCAGCCTCAGCCGTCTGAAGCGCTTTAAGGAGGTCTGAGGATGCCGTCGCCGTGATCTGACCAGCCCGTCGCGCTCGTTCCAACTCTTGCTTGAGTTGGCCTGCTCGCTCCTCGGCTGCGACCATCGCTCGCCGACAATCCTCGCGCTTCTCGTCAGTAGCCCGCGCCATCGCATCTTTCGCCTGCAGCAATTCCTGCACCGCTCGGTTCATCTGGCGCCGACGGTGTTCGACGAGCTCTCCCGCCTTGGTCTCGGCATCTGCCATTTCGCGTCGGGCTGCGTGCGCGGCGGTGCTCAATTGTTCGGTGTAGCGCGTAACAGCTTTCTTCAGTGTGCGAACTGCTCGAACCTCAGCCTTTACCACGTCCGACACGCTGCTCACATCCTCATCGAACGGATATCAGTGAGTCGCCGGGCCAGCTCGTTGAGGCCCCTGATCATGGTTGACACTTCCCCCGACATGAAGCGGTCGATGCTCTTCTGCAGGTCTTTGTAGCGCTCCTCGAACGTATCTTTCTGTCCGTCGTGCCAGTTCGCCGCGCCCAGGGCGCTCTGCACCTTCTTGCCCGCGTCGTTCACTTCCTTTTGGTATCTGGTCAAGGCGCCCGCTAGTTTCTTGACGTCCTCGGGACTCGCGTGAACGTGATTCTTAGGCACGGTTCACTCTCCTTGCGTGGTCGGGATGGTCGCGTCGGTGAGGATCGTGTACCCGCGGATACGTTTCGTCGTGCCTTTTCCTAAGTCTCCAATCAGGAGTTGCCCGGGCCGGAGCGGCGCCACATCGCCGTATTGTCCGCTCGCCGAGGCGAGATCTTGCTGGTCGGCTCCGCTGCCGGCGACGCGGAGCGAGAGTTCCTGGAGCAGGTCCGTGCCCAAGCGCCGTTCCACGGTCTTGGCGCGGTCCGTGCTGATGGCTACGTGGACTCCGACCTCGGGTCCACCGGTCAGGATGGCCGCAAGCCGGGCGCTCGACGACGGCTCATCGGACGCCTCGGAGGAATAGGAGTCGACCGGATATAGCGACAATGCTCTCTCCAGCCCGAACAGCATTAAGAGCTTGCTCGGTTGTCGATAGTCACTGGCCGACGTCCGAGCTTCGACGGTTGTCGCCAGCGCGGTGAAGACCGCATCCGAGCCGCGGGAGCGGACGTAGCTGGCGCCCAGCCTCTCCGCGACATCCATCATTGAGAGGCCGTCGTCGATGTCCTCGTCGCCGCTGAAGTCCAGCACGGTAACCGCGGCGCCCTGGGACGTGGCGGCCAGAATGCACGAATGAAGCGCACCTCGAAGGGCCACGTCATGAGCGGTCTCCTCGTCGCCGTCTCCCAACAGCAACAGGTTTGCTCCACGGGTGCGTCGCAGGACGACCGACTCCTGGTCGGCAAGCGTGAACGGCTCTCCGAGGGGGATCGACAGCCGAGTATTCGCGCCAGTTCCAGTAGCGTTCGTCAATGGACGGGCGACGACGGCGTCGCCGTCGAACACCCGAGCACGCTGCGTCCATCCTGCAGCCTTGGCCTTCTGCGCCAGTTGACCGATCAGCACGCCGCGAATGTCTGTGGCAATGTAAAGGCCTTGGAAGGGCTGATTTTGGGACTCCTCACCGCGGGACGGGTTGAAAAGGCCCTCACCGGTTTTCAGCAGGAGCCGCGGCGCCTTGTTGGTGTCGCCCATGACGATCTCTGCGTCGTACTCGTTGCACATGAACACCACTCGTTGCGGGAGTAGCATCAATGTCGGCCTGTCCATCGCTGGCATGCTTGACAGCGTCTGGGACGCAACCACGATGTGGACACCAGAGAACGGACCCATCCGGACAATGTTGCTGAAAGCCGCGAAAGCCTCCTGCCCAACCCGGTCCGGCTCTTCGAAGATCTCATGGAACTCGTCGATGATCACCACGATCCGAGAGAGCTTGGCGCCGGTCGCTTTGCGGTACTCGGTCAGATTGGCTCGGCCGGCGCCGTCGGCCTTCATCAATTCAGCGCGACGCCTGATCTCGGCCTCGATACTCCGGAGCACCGCCAGTGAGAACTCCCGCTCACTATGGACCGACACCATCCGCGCGTGCGGGAGGTTCTCGTAAACCTTGAACTCCACGCCATGCTTGGCGTCGATCAAGTACAGCTCCAACTCCTCCGGTGAGTAGAGCATCGACATCGTCAGGATCATCGAATGCAGCGAGGTCGTCTTACCAGACCGCGGTAGGCCGACCATGATCGCCCCGCCCGCGACCTCGGTGGAGGAGAAATACATCGACGTCACGCCCTGCGCGCCACTGCGCCCGATCGGCGCGACCGCTGCCGTGGCAGTTCGCCCTCGCCACCATGTGGCAGGGCTGGTGCTGAAAGCCGATGCCCCTGGGTCGAAATCGGGCAGGGCGCCTGTCCGGCTCCGGTTGAGCACCGGCAGGAGAGTCTCAAGAGTGACCGCGGGCGGCCGTGCCTGGCTTTCCCGCACGGATGCGCCAATTCTCGGGAGCAATCTGGCGAAGCCAGTCTCCGGCCGACCGTCCTGGTCGAAGGAGATCGGCGCGGCCTCGTCGGGCATCAGCCCGAGGGCCACCTGACCGACTGGCTCAGCGAGTTCGAGCGTAGCGCCGCTCTGGGTCCAGATGACCTTCTGCATGCTGTGGACGAGACGCTCGATCGACACGTCGCTGCGGCCCGTGCTCGATTCAGCGCGCCGGTCGTAGTGGACGATGGTGTACACCCCGCAACGCGGGCCGTTCTCGATCAGGCTGAGGAGCTTCCGTGACGATCGGTCGGAAAACCCACTCGGATAGTCGAACACCACGAGCACCCTGTACGGTTCCCCAACCTCGCCGGCTTGCTGGTTGTAGTCGTCGATGGTCCGGAACTGTCCGCGCAGGTATTTCGAGATGACCACCTCGAGGTGATCGGACAGGCCGTCCAGCAGTCGCTCGATGTCCCGCTCGGACGTCCATGTCTTCTCGTCCATCAGCTGGCTGTCGTATTCGCTGAGATGTCGGAATTCAGCGACGGACTGGCCTAGGGAAACAGGATCGACAGCCCTGATCTGAAGGTCGCCCGGGGGTACCGCTGAGAACAGCCGCAGGATGAGGGCACGGACGAGACTGGTCGCACGGTCGCGGCTGCTTACGTCGGCCCCAACAGCGATGCCGGCTTCGAGCGGGAACGCAGCCAGGGCTGGGATACTCGCTATACCTAACGACTCCGGTACGGCGACGTGCAGTTCGCCGAGCCGGATGAAGCGCTGAACAGTGTCAGCGGGAACTGGTGAATCCCAACGGGAGTCTGACCAAGGCGCTCCGGCCAGCCCTACAAGCGACTCGACGGCCTCGATCGCTGACCTGACCTCGGCAGCGAGGTGTTGTTGGCCGGAGTTCTGCCGCGCGGCTTCAGCCGCCATTACGACGTCGGCCGCGCCGGACACGTCTCGAATCTTTTCCGCGACAAGCGCCCGCTCGAGCGAGGAAACGGTTCGGTGGATCACGTCGAGCCGGTCAAGGTCCCGCCACAGGTCGCCCGTTACCTGAGGCGCCGACTTTGCCCGCTTCATGAGTCGCTGGCTCCAGGCATCAGTCGCGGCCTGGAATGCCTTGGCCCGCTGCTCGGCCGACACGGAGAGTCTTCTCCACTCGGCGAGGGCATCCTGAAAAGCGGATGGTGGCGTACCTGGATCGGCGTGCTGCACCACAACGGTCGCCAGTGCGCCCAGATCGGCTCGGAGTCGACTGCCCAGGGACCTCGGGTTGGCAAGTCCATGGGCCGATGCCAGATCGCGTTGGGCGCTATCCCGGGCGATTTTCTCTGCCGCCTGAATGCCCCGCTGGTGTTCCTCGCGGAGACGTCGGCGTTCTTCGGCATCCCTCTCGCACGTCGCCTGGAGCCGCGCGACCGAGTTGAGCATGCGACGCATCAATTGGTCGGCGGAACGCTCCAGGGTCGGCCTCCGGCTTTGCGTCACTGCTCGGACAATAGCGCCTGCAAGCGCACTCGCTGTCTCTGCGTGAGGATTTCCGGCGCCATTGTCACACCGATTGCACCGCTAGTCACCAGCAGCTCGACGCCCGCATCGAGCAGTCGCGAATATCCCGAAGCGTCGACGGCGCTGAGGTCGAGATATTCCTCGATGAATCGAGTGCCTCCCAAGAATGACCATAGTCCTTCGTAACCGTGGGTGTTGCTGTCCAGCAAAGTATGAGCGAGATGATCTGCGAACATGCTGTGGTCCACACCTGTCGCTGCGGCGACGGCCGGACGCACGACGTTCGGCTCGAATGTGATGTCGGGGTTGATGACCAGCGGCCCACGGTAGACGAGAAGTCCAAAGTCCCACATGCTCCGCGCGGCGTCTTCGAGATGCCCTGGCGCCATGCCTGTTGCCGAGGGCAGCCGCGTGATGCGTCGCGCGGCTGCCCTCGCGATGGCATCGTCGAAGTAGTACTGCCGGGTGGGACCAAAGTTTGAGTCGAACACCGGCGGGCCGAAGAAGCCGTCGTTGGGTGGCGGGCCGCCGGTCAGCTCCGCGTATCGAGGCGCGTCGATGGGCGCGAGGTGGATCGACAGGTTCGTGACGCGCATCTGAGCAATTGCGAGCAGCCCCCCGTCAATCAGGTCGCGGGTGTCCGCTTCGTCGTCGAGAAATTCACGCACGTACTTCCAAGCGCCGACTCTCTCCCATTCTCCCTTCGCTGCGTGACGATGAAGTTCCGCGACGGCCAGGTCACGATCTGCTGACGTCGATGTGAAGATCAGCTCGTTCAGCTCTGAGATCAATGAATAACTGTCGGACGGGTCGATGCCGCTCTGCTGGGAACCGAGGAACTCATAACGTCCGAAGTTGGCAAGCGCTTCCGAGCTGATCCGGTCGACTGTAGCGGACTTCCGATTCCAGAACACCATTCTCTCCCACCTGCCTTTGCCACACGTGTCAGAATCGAGCCATCTGCTCCACCGCGGTCTGTTGTTCGCGATTGAGCACCTGGAAGCCCTCCTCCGCTAGCTTGACGCAGGAACTGCGAATTTCGGGCACACGTGGATGGGAGTGTCCACCCGGTGCCTTGAAGAAGCGCTGGGCCATATCGACGACCTGTCGGCAATTCGTTCGATTGGTGTTGTCGTTCTCGACATCTTCCGTGCTGGAGACACTGATCCAGTAGCACAGTTCGTCTGCCGCACCGTCGAGGTCACCCGCGTCGAGCGCGTTCCATACGAAATAGAAGTACTTTCCGCCGGGCATCACCATTGGATCTGGCGGAGATTTCCGATTGCGGCTACGAATTCGGTTCGCTCCGGCACTGTCACCTCGCAGATAGGCGTCTTTGAACTGCCATACTTCCCACTGGTCCTGGTTGTAACCACCGCCTCGCTCCGGATGGTAGCGAATTAGCCATTGCAACTCGGTACCACGAGCATCGTGTTTCCAAGGCTCATTGAGTAGCGGGTCGGCGGGCGATCCACAGCGACTGCACGACTTAGGCCAGCGTCGAACTGGCTCATGCTCTGAGAAGCCGCAGTCTGTGCTCGTGCAGGCCCAACCAAGGGCGGTCGCCCCCGCCGGCGGTTGGTATCCATACGACGTTGTTGGCAATAGCTTTGGCCCGAAGATGCCCATGAACCAGCCCTCTCTTCACGTTGTTATATGAACGTCGCTCGTTGGCCACTTTGGATTAGAGCGCAAGACATTTCCCCTGCACTCAGCCCTAACGCGTTCCGGCTCGGCAGGATCACGGAACCCTCGGATTGGTTTGGTCGACAGGCCCCTTAGAGTTTCCCTCAGTGATCCGTAGTTGACCATCCGCGCTCTGGAAAGTCTCAAGAAACCGGCGTGTAAGCCTCGCGGATCGCCCACCGTCGATCGCCCAACGGCTGCCCGAATACCCTGGCCTTGCGCATGCCGTGTCCCTCTCCGTCGTTCCGGTCCCTAAGCAAGACCAAACTACGGCAGGGCGCGGCATGTCGCCCCAAAAACCGCTGGTCAGGCACCCACTACAACGTCACAAGAGCCAGCGCACGCCTGGTCGAGCAAAGCATTATCTCGATCCCCTGCCATTGCAGGTCGGGCATACCTTGTTGCCGCGACACGTCTGGCAACTGCCGCCGATAACTCCGCCAGTGCGCCCAGATCCGTTGCACCGCGGGCAACGACCCTTTCCGCTACAGGTCGGACAGACAGCCATGGGATTTCCTCCTTTGGGTTACTGCATTACTGCTGGATATAGAAGAGTCGTAATCGCTCGCCGGTCCGATGATCGCGTCGAAATGGTCGCATGATTCCGATGCCGGTTTGCAAGCGCATCTAGAGCCCTGTGGCCGATGCCCACGCAGGTTGTTCCGAATCGATTCTGGCGAGAACTGACTTGTCAGCCGTGATTACCCCCATGCTTACTCCGATCGCAACCCCCTCAGTGAGGCGGTCGGCAAACTTCACGGTACGCCGCCTAATGCACCCCCGCACGCGGGACCTGGGGATGGCTTTGTGATGAGTGACACCAAGATCCACTTTGGCGTGGTGTGCCGGTCTCCCGCGCTCGCGGTGGGTGGGAGAACTGCCCTGAATGCCTTCGGTTCCTGGCTGAATCAAGCATTGCCCGCAGTTCTCGACGCGAGGAATGTTTCTGCCGGAGCGTGCCCACCGCCTCACCGACCGAACCGATTCGCCATGAACGGCGAAACGGTTGCAAATGCGGATCACACGCGACTACAACGCGAAGTTGCCATAGGCGCTCTCACTCCTCCGATGAACACGATCGGGCAGGTCCGCGACCCCTGCGATGGTGTTGACGACACAACACCACCATATGGGTTAATCTGAGCGATATTTCGCGGCGTTACCGATTGCGCTGGCCGAACTGGGCCACGAGTTGTCTGGCTTGCTTGCGGGCTGGCGCGTCCGGTCCTGCCGCAGCGGATTTCGTCCGAGCGGCTTTGGCACGCAGCCTGAGTATTGTTGTTCGGGAATCGCGGTTCGCCGAGGTGGGCGAGTTGACCTAGAGCTGCGAAGTCGGTGAGCCAGTTCATCACAGCGCTGTGGGCACCGTTGCACACCCGATCAGCAACGGGCCCATAGCCGAGCTTGCTCCGTCCAGCCGACGCTGGTTCGGCGCCTCGGCCCTGGGGCGCCGTGCCGCGGTTCTCAGCTGAGCCCGTAGGCGGGCCGGTGGCCGACGAAGGACTCGCCCCGCGCTGATCTGTAAGTTCTCGATGTAATGACCGATTGCCATACGACCTGGCCCACAAATTCCTGCCGGTGTCGAGGGTCAAGGGTGCACGGTGGTCAGATACCGGTGGTCGCGCTGACTCCAGTCATGGTGCCGAGGTAGGCGTGGTCGCCGGCCAGTGACCGGGACGCGAAGTGCGGGAGTTCGCCGACATCGATCTGCCCGAGCGTGGCACCCGATCCCGGGTCCAGGGCATGCAGCACCCCGCGGTGGTAGTCGGTGACCCATACCGCGCCGCCGACGACGACCGGCGGCCCGTTCGGCGGGACCGTCGCCGTCCACCGCGGCGTGATCGCTCCGCCGGCGTCGATGCTGACCGAGCGGCGTCCAGACATAACCCACGCCGCTCTTCCCGACGGCCAGGACATGGACACCGACCAGCGCCGGTCCCATCGAGCCCAGATCCAGGTCGGCCGCGTTGTCAAACGCCCACTGCGCGGGACTGAAACTGTCCACCAGGTGCAACTGCGGACTCAGGATGAGCACCGAGTCGCTGTGGTCGTAGGCCTGGGTCGACTCGCCGTTGCCCACGGCGTACAGCAACCGACCGTTTTCCACGGTGCCACTCGAGGGCGCCCAGATCCCGCCCTCCCTGCTGGTCGGCACCGCGAAGCTGCGCAACGGCCCGGTCCCGACGGTCGGCGCGGCCACCACCGCACCCACATAGTCACCGCAGTCACCGTCCAACCCCCCGTACGCCACGTACACGAAGCCGTCGAGCAC
>Ga0209584_10000435_pt1 | contig 12896 bp, 9 predicted proteins | sample NGEPerD_FD_184507 | JGI IMG/M metagenome (GOLD analysis project Ga0209584, IMG submission 184507) | Arctic peat soil microbial communities from the Barrow Environmental Observatory site, Barrow, Alaska, USA - NGEE PermafrostAB12-D... | ecosystem: Environmental > Terrestrial > Soil > Wetlands >...
ATCGTGGACACCCCCGGGCACGCAGACTTCGGTGGCGAGGTCGAGCGGGCGCTGATGATGGTGGACGGCGTCGTGCTGCTGGTCGACGCCTCGGAGGGGCCGTTGCCGCAGACCAGGTTCGTGCTTCGCAAGGCGCTGTCCGCGCGGCTCCCGGTGGTGCTGGTGATCAACAAGACCGACCGGCCCGACGCCCGCATCGACGAGGTCGTGGACGAGACCTACGCGCTCTTCCTCGACCTGGACGCCGACGACGAGCAGATCGAGTTCCCGATCGTGTACTGCGCCTCCCGGGCCGGTCGCGCATCGCTGAACAAGCCGGCCAACGGCGAGCTGCCGGACAGCGAGAACCTCGATCCGCTCTTCGACACCCTTCTAGAGGCCATCCCGGCACCGACGTACACCGAGGGCCACTCGCTGCAGGCCCAGGTGACCAACATCGACGCCTCGCCGTTCCTCGGTCGCATCGGCATGTGCCGGGTGGTCGAGGGCACCATCCGCAAGGGTCAGCAGGTCGCCTGGATCCGGCAGGACGGCACCGTGGCCCGGACGAAGATCACCGAGCTGCTGATCACCGAGGCGCTGGACCGGGTGCCGGTCGAATCGGCGACCGCCGGCGACCTCATCGCCGTAGCCGGCATCGCGGAGATCACGATCGGCGAGACCCTGGCCGACCCGGAGAACCCGGTCGCGCTGCCGCGGATCACCGTGGACGAACCGGCGATCTCGATGACCGTCGGTATCAACACCAGCCCGCTGGCCGGTCGCGACGGCGGCCGCAAGCTCACCGCGCGGCAGGTGAAGAACCGCCTGGACGCCGAGCTCGTCGGCAACGTGTCCATCAGGGTGCTGACCACCGAACGCCCGGACACCTGGGAGGTGCAGGGCCGCGGCGAGCTGGCGCTGGCCATCCTGGTCGAGACCATGCGCCGGGAGGGTTTCGAGCTGACCATCGGCAAACCGCAGGTCGTCACCCGGGTGGTGGACGGCAAGGTGCACGAGCCGTTCGAACGGCTCACCGTCGACGTCCCCGAGGACTACCTTGGCGGTGTCACCCAGCTGCTGGCGGTCCGCAAGGGCCGGATGGAAGCGATGATCAACCACGGCACCGGCTGGGTGCGGATGGAGTTCCACGTGCCGTCCCGCGGGCTGATCGGCTTCCGCACGGAGTTCCTCACCGACACCAGGGGCACCGGGATCGCGCACCACGTCTTCGACGGCTACGAGGCCTGGGCGGGCGACCTGCGGGGCCGCCCGACCGGCTCGCTGGTCGCCGACCGGTCCGGCAAGGCCACCCCGTTCGCCATGTTCAACTTGCAGGAACGCGGCACGCTGCTGGTGCCGCCGACCACCGAGGTGTACGAGGGCATGATCGTCGGCGAGAACTCCAGGTCCGACGACATGGACGTCAACATCACCAAGGAGAAGAAGCTCACCAACATGCGGCAGTCCAGCGGTGACGAGCTGGTGCACCTCATCCCGCCGCGGTCGCTGTCACTCGAGCAAGCGCTGGAATTCTGTTCCGACGACGAGTGCGTCGAGGTGACACCGGTGGCAGCGCGGATCCGCAAGGTCATCCTGGCCGCCAACGACCGGGCCAAGCAGCGCTCCCGGAAGAACTGACCCCGCCCTTCGGTCGGTGCTGCGCAGCCTCCGGGGTCCGTAGGGTGGGGCGCGTGTGGCGACGCAGTCATCGGCTGGTCGCGCCGCTGCGGTTCGTGGCGCGGTTCGTGGCGCTGCTCGGCGTCCTGGTGGCATTGCTCGGGTTGATCGCCGCCTGCACCCCGCCGAACCTGCCGCCACCGATCGCCCCCAGCGGGGCGTCATCGGTGCCCAGCACGCCGCCGGGGGCCGGCACCATCGTCGTCGGGATGGACGGGTCGTCCGGCCCGATCAGCGGGTTCAACCCGCACGCCATCGCCGATTTCTCCCGAGCCACCCAGGCCGTCGCCTCGCTGGTGCTGCCCTCCGTCTTCGTCGTCCAGCCGGACGGCAGCAGCATTCCCGACCCGGACGTGGTCGATGCGGCGAAGGTCACCTCGCTGGACCCGTTCACGGTCACCTACACGCTCGACCGGAAGGCGTCGTGGTCGGACGGCACCCCGATCACCGCGGAGGACTTCTCCTACCTGCGGGACCAGCTCGTCGCCCAGCCCGCCACCGTCGACCCCGCCGGCTACCGGTTGATCAGCCAGATCCGCTCGCGGGACGCCGGCAAGACGGTCGAAGTGGAGTTCGCGGCCGAGTTCGCGGACTGGCCCGCGCTGTTCTCCCCGCTGCTGCCCAGCCACATCATGAAGGACTTTCCCGGCGGGTGGGGGGCCGCGCTCAATTCGGATATCCCGGTGTCCGGCAATCGCTACAAGATGACCTCCTACGACCCGGTCACCGGCCAGGTGCTGCTGGCCCGCAACGACAAGTATTGGGCCACCCCGCCCGGGCCGGCGGCAGTGGTGCTCCGCCTCGGCGACCCGACCGACCTGATCGCGGCATTCTCCCGCGGCGACGTCCAGGCCCTCTGGCTGGAACCCGACGCAGACACCGTTGCGTCCGTCGAGGAGTCCGTCCCGGCGGACCGGCGCACGACGGTGCCGCTCCCGGCCACCACGCAGTTGATCTTCAACACCACCACCGGGCCGACCTCGTCGGCCGACCTGCGGGCCGCCGTCGCCGCCGGCATCTCGCCGGCCATCGTCGGCACCGACCTGTCGGGCGGCTGGGTCGACGGGGCGGCCGCGGTGACCTCGCAGGTGCGGCTGCCTGCACAGGGAGCCGAGCCGGACAGGTCGACGCCGGCGGGCGGCGCGGCCACCGCCGACGCCATCGTGGCGCAGGACAAATTGACCGAGGCCGGGTACCTGCGAAACGGCCTGTATGCGACCCGGAACGGCGAGGTGCTACGGCTGACGCTCGGTTACCCCACCGGCAATCCCCGCGTCGCGGCTGCCGCCCGCACCATTGCGCGCCAGCTCGGGTCCAGCGGTATCGAGGTCGACCTGCTCGCCGACAACGCCCCCAGCTTGCTCGAAACCCGTGTCGCTGCAGGAACTCTCGACCTGGTACTGGCCGCTGTGCCACGCGACTCGAAGGACGCGGCGGCGGCCGCCTCCGCCTTCGGCTGCCCACGGGCGGGCACCACGACCGGCGGCGAGCCGAACGATCCTTTGGTGCCGCCGACAGCCACTGCGACCCCGCCGGCCATCTCGGCATCGGCCGCTGCCGGCGGCACGCCGCCCGCGGAGGTCGGTGACACCGGCGGTACCGCGGACACCGGCGCACTCACCGAACCGCTCCGGACCGGCAATCTGTCCGGATACTGCAACGCTGCCACCCAGAAGATCCTCGTCGACGCGATCACCGGGCAATCGGGCGTGGAAGCGGCCGACCCGGGTCTGTGGGCGAACCTTCCGGTGCTTCCGCTGGCGGAATTGTCGACGGTCTTCGCCGTCTCGCCGGGGCTGTCCGCGGTGCTGGACGGGCCGCACGACGGCTGGTTGTGGACGGGCCCGCTGGCGGGGCTACCGGACTGGCCGGTGGGCTGATTGGCCGGATTTGTAACGCACGGTAGTCTTTCGTCGGCCGGAGATCGCCGCGCCGTGGTAGCGCGGAAGAGTGAAGATCTTCCTCCCTATGGGCTGAATGGATGAAGTTCATCCGTCATGTCGGGTGTTTCGTTCCCCCGTTGCCGCTTCGGGGAACCCATTCAGGGTCCGGCGATCACCCTTGTGTCACGATTGCCGAGTCGATGCGCCCAGATGTTGGGACACCTCGTAAGGTCGTGAGGTCAGATAAATGGTGAAGTGCGTCGCACCCGATTCCAAGAGCGGTCGATGGAGGCTGTTCGGTGGCGTGCGGTCGACTTCTCGAGGAGGACCGTCAATGAACAGAACTCGGGCAGTGAGTCTCACTGCTCTGGCCGCGGCAGCAGCACTCGTGCTCGCCGCTTGCGGCAGCAGCAGTGACAACTCGTCGTCGAGTAGCGCTACATCCGCGTCGTCGGCCGGCGGCGGTGGTGCTGAGACCGCAGCCTCCGGCAGCGGCGGCGCCACCGAGGGTGGCACGATCACCTACGCCCAGGAACAGGAGTGGTTCGACTACAACAGCGGAAGCACGTCGGGTGGCGCGATTGCCAACTCGGTTGTGCTGAACCAGGTTCTGCGCGGGTTCTCCTACGTCGACAACAAGGCCGTGCTGCAGCGCGACACCGAGTTCGGGACCTTCGAGAAGACCTCGGACAGCCCGCTGACGGTCAAATACACGTTCAACGACAAGGCGGTCTGGTCCGACGGCACCCCGATCGACTGCGCGGACTTCCTACTCGCCTGGGCTTCGGGCTCGGGCAGGTACAACAAGGACGGCACGATCAACCAGCCGAACGCGACGCCCGCGAGCCCGACCTACCTGTTCGACGCGGCGTCGACGGCCGGACTCAGCCAGACCGAGAAGCCGACCTGCGCTGACGGGGACAAGACCGTGACGTTGGTCTACGACACGCCGTTTGTGGATTGGCAGGCGGCCATCCTCACCTCCGCGGGCGGCAACATTGTTCCGGCGCACGTGGCAGCCAAGGCCGCCGGAACCGATAGTGCAGGGCTTGTCAAGGCGGTCGAGACCGACGACGTCGCGACGCTGACCAAGGTCGCCGACTTCTGGAACACGGGCTGGACGTTGGACAAGGCCAAGGGCCTGCCGGACGCGTCGATCATTCCGTCTGCCGGACCGTACTATGTCGCGGCCTGGGATCCGGGACAGTCGGTCACCCTGAAGAAGAACGACAAGTGGTGGGGCACGCCGGCCAAGACTGACACAGTAGTGATCCGGTACATCTCGCAGGATCAGCAGGTCTCGGCGCTGTCGTCGGGCGAGGTCGACGTCATCGAGCCCCAGCCGAACCCGGACTCCAACGCCGCCCTCGCGGCGCTCGGCGACTCGGTCAAGGCCGATTTCGGCGCGGAGTTCACCTGGGAGCACCTGGATCTGAGCGTCAAGAACGGTTTCGCCAACGAGAAGCTTCGCGAGGCGATGTTCCTGTGCGCGCCGCGCCAGCAAATCGTGGACAACCTGATCGTGCCGGCCAATCCGGACGCGCAGTTGCTCAACTCGCTGAACACGATGAATTTCCAGCCGGGGTATGACGCGGCCGCCGCGGCATCCGGCTTCGAGGCCTACGCCCAGCCCGATATCGAGGGTGCCAAGGCGGCCTACACCGCCTCCGGCGAGGCTCCCGGCAAAACCATCCGGATCATCCACGTCGACCCGAACCCGCGGCGCACGAACGAGGTCGCGCTGATCAAGGCATCCTGTGATCAGGCGGGCTTCAACATCCAGGACGTTCCGCTCGCCACCCAACAGAACAGCGCTGCTCGGAGCTCCGGAGATTACGATGCTGCCCTGTTGGCCTGGGCGGGTTCGGGTCTGAACGGGTCGGTCGCACCGCTCTACCTGTCGACCGGTGGATCGAACACCGCTGGCTGGAACGATCCGGATATGGACACCGCGCTGAACCAGATTTCGGTCTCGACCAACCCCGACGAGATCCCGCCCCTGCTGACCAAGGTCGACCAAGCCATGGCGAAGAACTTCTACAGCTACCCGATCTTCGCCTTCCCGGGAGTGGTCGCCTACAAGGCCAACATCGACGGCCCGGTGCTGAACACCACGCAGACCCAGGCGACCTGGAACGTGCAGGACTGGTCGCGCACCGGCTGATTGGCAGTACCGCGGCGGGGGTACCACACTGGTACCGAGCACCACGTCGGGCGGCGGGCCGGGAGCGCGAGTTCCCGGCCCGCGGTCCGTCCGGGTGGGGGTCGGCTGGTCCCAGAGCTGATCGAGAACCACCCCGCGATCAAACGACGGGTTGGAGGCTTCGTGGCCCCGTTCATCATCAGGCGTCTTTTCATCTCGTTCTTCGTGCTGCTCGGCGCGACATTCATCGTGTATGTGCTGGCGGCCAGCGCCGGTGATCCGAGGTCGGCCTTGGAGGAATCCACCGACCCGGGCAAGGCCAACAGGATCGCGGCGATGACCCGAAACCTGAGTCTGGATGTCCCGATCATCCCGCGCTATTTCGCCTGGTTGGGCGGTGCGCTGGGGTGTTTGATCGGGAAATGCGACCTCGGTAACACGGCCAGCGGAGCCCCGGTCAGCGGTGGATTGTCGGTCGCGATGGGATCGACGCTTCGACTCGTCGTCTTCGCCCTGGTCATCGCCATTGTGGTGGGCGTCTCGATCGGCATGATCACCGCCCTTCGGCAGTACTCGGGGCTCGATTACTCGGTCACCTTCCTTGCCTTCCTGTTCTTCTCACTGCCGGTCTTCTGGATCGCGGTGCTGATGAAGCAGTTCCTGGCCATCAAGTTCAACGACTGGCTGAAGGCGCCGAGCATCCCGCCGTGGGTGATCCTGGCAAGTGCCGCGGTCACCGGGCTGATAGCCGCTGGAGTTGTTGGAGGCGACCGCCGCCGGAGGTTGGCGGCCTTCGGCGGCGCAGCGATTGCTGTGGGCTTGCTGATGACCTACTTCGCGGTGACCGACTGGTTTGCCGAACCGGCCATCGGACCAGTCGCGATGGTGGTGATGTCGGCGATCACCGCGATTGCCGCGACGGCGTTGTTCGCGGGGTTTCGGTCGCGTGTCGTGCTGTACGCCACCTTGGTGACCGCGGCCGTCGGGGTGATTTGCTACTTCGCCCTGGATTCCGTCCTTGCCGATCCGACCATCCTGGTGATCATCGGGCTGCTCGTGCTCGCGCTTCTCGTTGGTGCAGGCATCGGTGCAGCGATGGGTGGGCTCTACCGTTCGCAAGCGATCAAAGCGTGCATGTTGACCGCATTCGGCTGCGGTGGGTTGATCTTCGCCAGTGAGTTGCTCGCGGCGCTGCCGGCCTATTCCGCTGAGGTCAACGGCGTCGTCGTCGCGACCATCGGTGCGACCACGCCGAACTTTTCCGGCAATTTCTGGGAAACGACTCTCGACCAGCTGGGGCATCTGCTGCTGCCCACCATCGCAATCGTGCTCATCTCGATCGCGGCGTACACCCGATATACCCGGTCCTCCATGCTCGAGGTCATGAACGCGGACTACATCCGTACGGCGCGGGCCAAGGGCCTCACCGAGCGGACAGTCGTCGTTCGGCATGGATTCCGCAATGCGTTGATCCCGATCACCACGATCGTCGCGCTGGATGTGGGCGGGCTGATCGGCGGCGCCATCATCACGGAGACGGTGTTCGGTTGGTCAGGAATGGGCAAATACTTCAATGACGCGCTGAAGATACCCGACCCCAACGCCGTGATGGGTTTCTTCCTGGTGACCGGCACCGCAATCGTGCTGTTCAACATGGTTGCCGATATCACGTATGGCTTCCTCGACCCCAGAATTCGGTTGTCATGAGTACTGAAGAGAAGGCCGCCGCTGCGGCCGCCGAGGCCGCGTCCGGGAACGGTAAACCGGACGTGGGCAGCACTGCTGCCGAGGGTCTCAGCATCGTCGCACGCACGCAGGGTCAGTTGGTCCGCCGGAGGTTCTTCCGGCATCGCGGCGCGATGATCTCGTTGACAATTCTGGTCCTCGTCGTCCTCCTCGCCTACACCTCGATAGGGTTCGCCGGTATTCCGGGTTGGTGGATCTGGAATTACTACACTCCGGGAAAAGTGGTCAACCGCGGTGCCCCCACGCTGAGCCTGTGGCCGACATTCCTCGGCGGTGACGGCTTTGCGATCGGGTTGCACCCGTTCGGTCAGGACGACCTCGGCAGGGATTATTTTGCGCTGACCATGCGGGGTGCCCAGATCTCGATCCTGATCGCTTTCGTGGTCGGCATCGTCGGCACGCTCATCGGCGTGGTCATCGGTGCGCTCTCGGGTTTCTACCGTGGCTGGGTCGAGTCCGTCCTGATGCGCTTCACCGACGTCATGATCACCATCCCGATCTTGGTGATCGCCGCGGTGCTCGGCCAGAAGTTCGGCGGCGCCGGCCCGTTGGTGCTGGCCATTGTCCTCGGCCTGGTGCTGTGGACCGCCCTGGCCAGATTGATTCGCGGGGAATTCCTGTCCCTTCGGGAGAAGGAGTTTGTGGAGGCTGCGCGAGCATTGGGAGCCAAGCCGACACGGATCATTTTCCGCCATATCCTGCCGAACACGGTCGGAGTTATCACCGTCGCTGCCACCCTGCTGGTCGCGAACGCAATCCTGCTGGAAACCGCTCTGTCGTTCCTGGGCTTCGGCGTTCGGGCACCGGACACCTCGCTGGGCCTGCTGGTGTCGACGTATCAGAATGCCTTCACCACCCGTCCATGGCTGTTCTGGTGGCCGGGCCTGTTCATCATCACGATCGCGCTGACCGTCAACTTCATCGGTGACGGCCTTCGCGATGCCTTTGATCCTCGACAGAATCGGGTGCGTGGCTGATGACGGTTCCGCCGACGACACCGCCGGACGACGTGCCGGGTGGCAGCATCTACGGACCCGCCGCGGAGGAAGCTCCCGAGCTCTTCCAGGTCTACGGGTCCTCGAGTGGGGCTGAGCTCGCTCCGGCACGCGCAAAGTCCGTGAGCGCGGTGGGCACCGCCGAGGTGCTCAAGGTCGAGGACCTCACCGTCGGGTTCCCCACCGAAGACGGTTTGGTCCGGGCGGTCCGTGGCGTGTCCTACACCCTGCACGAGCGTGAGGTGCTCGGCATCGTCGGGGAATCCGGCTCGGGTAAGTCGGTGTCGTCGATGGCGGTGATGGGGCTGCTGCCCAAGGGCGCCCGGATCACCGGCAACATCTCCTTCCGCGGCAGGAACATCCTGTCGATGTCCAAGCAGGAGCAACGCTCGCTCCGCGGCCGGAAGATCGCCATGATCTTCCAGGACCCGATGACAGCGATGAACCCGGTGTACACGGTTGGGTTTCAATTGGCCGAGGCCGTGCTGTCGCATGAGGTGATGCCGAAGAAGGCGGCGATGGCGCGGGCGGAGGAGATGCTGGGGCTGGTCGGCATTCCGCAACCCAAGGAGCGGCTGAACTCCTACCCCCACGAATTCTCCGGTGGCATGCGGCAGCGCGTGATGATCGCCATGGCGGTGATCAACAATCCGGACGTGATCATCGCCGACGAGCCGACCACAGCGTTGGACGTCACCGTGCAGGCGCAGATCCTGGAGAAGCTGATCGAGGTCAAGGACGCGTTCAACGCGGCCATCGTGCTGATCACCCACGATCTGGGCGTGGTGGCGGGAATGGCGCACCGCACCCTGGTGATGTACGCGGGCAGGCCGGTGGAGCTCGGCAACACCGAAGACGTCTTCTATTCGCCCCGCATGCCGTACACGGCTGGCCTTCTCGGCTCGATCCCATCGGCGGGTGACACCGGCAGGCTGCGTCCGATCACCGGTGCTCCGCCGTCGTTGATCAACTTGCCTGACGGATGCCCGTTCTCGCCGCGATGCCCGCTGGCCACCGATGTCTGCCGCACGGTGGAACCTGAGCTGGCCCCTACCGACGCCCCGGACCACCTGGGCGCCTGCCATCATTGGGATCGGCTGGCCGCCGCGCCCGACCCGACCGCGTTCTTCCGGACCGAGAGCGAGGCGCGTCGGTGAGCGCCTCGACAGTGCCGAGTCCCGCGAGCTACGAGCACCTGCTCGATGTCCATGATCTGGTGATGGAGTTCCCGGTCAAGGGCGGCGGGATTTTCCGCAAGGTCGTCGGGAAGGTGCAGGCCGTCTCCGGCGTGACGATGCATCTGGACGCCGGCGAGACGCTCGGCGTGGTGGGCGAATCCGGTTGTGGCAAGTCCACCACTGGGCGCGCGATCCTTCAGTTGCACAAACCGACCAGCGGGTCCGTCAAACTGCGCGGCTCGGAACTCACCACGATGTCGAACGAGGACCTGCGTGCCGTTCGGCGGAACCTGCAGATCGTCTTCCAGGATCCGTATGCGTCACTGAACCCGAAGATGCCGGTGAACGACATCATCGGTGAAGCACTCAAGATCCATGGGATGTGGAAGAAGGACGGTCTCGATAGGGTCGGCGCTCTGCTGAAGCTCGTGGGTCTGTCGCCAGAGCATGGCAACCGTTATCCGCACGAGTTTTCCGGTGGTCAGCGTCAGCGCATCGGTATCGCACGGGCGCTAGCCCTGGAGCCCGAGGTGCTGATCCTGGACGAACCGGTGTCGGCACTGGACGTCTCGGTGCAGGCCGGTGTGGTCAACCTGCTCGAAGACCTGCAAGACACTCTCGGCTTGGCGTACTTCTTCATCGCGCACGACCTGTCCGTCGTCCGACACATCTCCGACCGCATCGCGGTGATGTATCTGGGCAAGGTGGTGGAGACCGGCACCCGGGACGCCGTGTACTACGAGCCGAAGCATCCGTACACCGTCGCGTTGCTGTCGGCCGCACCGGAGGCCGATCCGGAGTCGGAACGGTCGCGCCAGCGGATCATGCTCACCGGCGACGTGCCGAGCCCGCTGAACCCGCCGTCGGGGTGTCGGTTCCGGACTCGCTGCTGGAAGGCCCAGGACCTCTGCGCCGCCGAGGAACCACCGCCGATCGACCACGGTGCCGGGCATCTGGTGGCCTGCCACTTCCCGGTCACCGATATCTCCGCGGAGACGGCCAGCGCGGCGATCCACGCGGCCAAGCTGGGCTCGTCGTCACCCGAGTCCCCGGCTGTCGCCGCGTCGAGGGAGACAGCGGCAGCCGCGGGGCGCGATTCGGGCGGCGGACTGTCGGGCGGCGGGCGCTGATCCGGCGTGCCGAGCGCTTTCGTGCCGACGCCACCGCTGTGGATTCGGGCCTGGCGGATGGGTCCGCTCGCCTAAGCTCGTCGCTGTGACCCGCCGCCTGCTCGCCGTGCACGCGCACCCGGATGACGAGTCGCTCACCATGGCCGGCACATTGGCCGGTGCGGTGGCCTCCGGCGCACGCGTCACGCTCGTGACGGCGACGCTGGGTGAACAGGGCGAGGTCATCGGTGACGAGCTCGCCGGACTGACCGCCGATCGGGCGGACCAGCTCGGCGGGTACCGCTACACCGAGCTGCGCTCCGCCTGCGCGGCGTTGGGTGTCACCGACCACCGGATGCTCTGCGGGCTCGGCACTTTCCGCGATTCGGGGATGGCTGGGACGCCGTCGGCTGCGCACCCGCGGGCGTTCGCCCGGGCTGCCGTGGACGGCCCCGACCACGCCCGCGCGGTTGCCGGGCTGGTCGAGGTGATCGAGGAGACCCGGCCGCTGGTGCTGCTGACCTACGACGCCGACGGCGGCTACGGCCACCCCGATCACATTGCCGCACACCAGGTTGCGATGGCGGCCGCGGCGCGGGCGACCTGGCGGGTGCTCCGGGTGCTCGGAGTGGTGCGCCCGGTCGCGGTCTACACGGCGGCCTTGGCGGCCCTGGAGATCCCCGCCCTCTACCGCCGCGTCCCGGCCGCCGACCTGGGAACGCTGATCGAGGACACCGCTGTGGCTGTGGCCGTGCCGGTGACGCGGTGGTCCGGGCAGCGCCGGGCCGCGCTGGCAGCACATGCCACGCAGGTGACACTCTTCGGCGGTGCCGAGGCGACGGGGTTCGCCCTGTCCAACGGGTTCGGCCAGCCGCTGGCCGATCATGAGTACTTCCGGGTGCTCTTTGGCGAGCCGGTGCCGGCCGGTCCGGATGGAGCGTCGGCGTCCGACGTGTTCGCCGGGTTCGCCGACGCGCGCGCCGGGCTGACCGCCGTCCCGGCGGGAACCCCGAGCGGATCTCCGGCGCGTTCGTCATCAGGGCAGTCATGACGGACGCACGGGATCTCCCGCGGACCGTCACGGCAGGGGATTCGAAGGAGGCCGTGGCCGATCCCGCGGCGCTCGAGAACGCCGATGGGGCAGGGCCGCTCGGGCGTGCGGTCGACTGGGTGCTGGTGCTGTGGATCGCCGCACTGGCCGGCTGGGCGGCGCTGCTGGGCGTTGTCTACCTGCCGCTGTACATCGGAACGATCCCACTGCCGATCAGCGCCGCGATCGGGGTGGCGGCGATGTGGTGGGGCCCGCGCGCCTGCTACCGGCTGACCGGCTCGCTGCTGGCGGCTTTCCTCCCGGCCGCCGCCTGGTTCGGTGTGTCGGTGTGGCTCGTGCTCACCAGGAACGCGATCCTCGGCAGTGTGCCGTTCGCCGTCGCGACCGGCCAGTGGCGGGTGATGGTGCTGCTCGGGCTGGGCTCGCTGGCCGCTGCCGCGTCCATCGGGCTGGTCTGGGGCGACCGGCTGAAGACCGGGCTCGCCAGTGAGCGCGCCGGTCCGGGTGACGGGGATTCACCCGGCTGAGGCGAGGGTGGTGAGGACCACCCTGGCGATGCACCGGCCCGGTTCGGCGGATACCGCCGCGCGGGTAATACTTGTCCCTACTTGTCGGTCGCGATACTGGCGTGCCGACCCAAGCGTGGAGAACCAACGTGACGTATGTGATCGCCCTGCCGTGTGTGGACGTCCTTGACCGCGCGTGCGTCGAGGAGTGTCCCGTCGACTGCATCTACGAGGGTGGCCGGATGCTGTACATCCACCCCGACGAGTGCGTGGACTGCGGCGCCTGCGAACCGGTCTGTCCCGTGGAAGCGATCTTCTACGAGGACGACGTGCCGGCCGAGTGGGCCGACTACACCCGGGCGAACGTGGACTTTTTCGACGACCTCGGCTCGCCCGGTGGCGCGTCCAAGGTCGGCAAGATCAACAAGGACGATCCGCTGATCGCAGCTCTGCCCCCGATGGGGGAGGAGAACTGACCCGGGCCGCCGACGACAGGTCGAGCGGGGTGGCCGCTCCGGCCGCCGGTCGATCGTCGGGCTGGTCCGCAGCGGGATCGAGTGCCGGCGGTCGGTCGTCGAGCCCGGTCAGCCGGCTGCCCGATTTCCCGTGGGACAACCTGCTACCGG
>Ga0209584_10000438_pt1 | contig 12870 bp, 11 predicted proteins | sample NGEPerD_FD_184507 | JGI IMG/M metagenome (GOLD analysis project Ga0209584, IMG submission 184507) | Arctic peat soil microbial communities from the Barrow Environmental Observatory site, Barrow, Alaska, USA - NGEE PermafrostAB12-D... | ecosystem: Environmental > Terrestrial > Soil > Wetlands >...
TAGAACACCGCTGTCCGACTGCCCAAAGGATACCACCTAGTAAACTAGCTAGCTAGTGAACTATTCGGCTAGTTAACTGGAAGAATAGTTGACCAGTAAGAAAATAATGCTGCGAGATCAGGGCAGCGGCATGGGTCGCAGTAGCGAGCGCTGCCGAGCCAGGTGGTTATAGGGCGGGCGGATACCGGCCATCCCCACCCCGGCATGCGGGACTGTGCGATCGGCGAAGCATTCGGCCGGCGCCGGCCGCCCCAGTGCGCCGCCGGGGTGCAGGTGCCCGAACTCCCACCGGTCTCCGTCAGGATCGGCCCGCACGTCCCAGCGCAGGACGTGCCCCTCCCCTTGCGAGCGCTTCTTGCCGATTGCTGCGAGCGGAGTGAGCAGCTGGGCCAGCCGCACCGGGTCGCCGACGGCCCGCCACCGCACCGCAGTGCACAGGGTGACCACGACTGGCATCAGGCGGTGCCGCCACCGGCCGTGGTGCACTGGGATCAACCCGTCGGCGCCGGAAAGTTGCCGGCAGATCCGCTCGTCGATCCGCCCGGTCCAGGTCCGCACATCCCGCACCGGCTCACCGCCGGCCTCGTCCGGCCAGGCGCACGTCGCAGCCCAGTGCCAGTCCGGGCCGTGACCGCACCGTGCCAGTGGCAGCGGCAGATCAATCGGCTGCTCCTGCTCGACCAGCCGCGGCACCTGGACACCCCCGGCCCGCAACTGCGCCTTATGGCGAGCCCATACCTGCGAGGCGAGCAGCCCGTCCAGCGCGATCCCCCAGCCGGCGCCAACCGCGAACCCTGCGGACAGGTGTGCGGTCACAACCACCGGCACCATGCCGGTCAGGTCAGCCATGTCAACGCCTCGAGCGCTTCGGGGTGCCGCTGCGCCAGCATGGTCCGCCACTGCACAGGCTGGTCTTGCCCGGCGAGCACCTGCCGGTGCAGCGTCACCGCGACCTGGCCGTGGCCGGCTGCGATCCGGCCGCCGATCCGGCCCCGGGCGGCGAACGTCTGCAGCACCTCGGTGAAGAACGAGATCTCTACCGGCGTCGCCCACGACAACTGCATCCAGCCGGCCAGCCGGGTCCCCGCAGCCAAAGTCTCGACACCGAACTGCATCTGCCGCGAATCCGCGGGCGCGTCGTCACCGGGTGCGGCGCACCGGTCCAGGAACCCGTGCCGGTCCAGATCGTCCTGCCGGGCGTAGTTCTCCACCTGCACCAGGTCGTACAGGGAATGCCGCGCAGGTTCTCCACGCCTGAGCGGGATCTGCGTGACCAGCTCGCTGACCACCGGCAACACCTTGCCCACCTGCAGACAGCCGTCGACGATGGTCCCCCCGGCCGCGGTCCCAAACACGCCGACCTGCGGGATCAGCTCCCGCAACGTGGACAACCGGGCCCCGGTCAGTGCCGGCCCTTGGCATTTGGCCAACGCGCCACCACCCCGCAACGCATGCGCTGCCGGCAAGGTGAGCTGCCCGTCGTAGGCCAGCTCGGAGCGCAGCAGATCCTCCCCGATCCGCCGCAGCGTGCCCCGCAGCGAGTTCCCGGAGATCACCGGGACCAGCATCAGCTGACCATCGGGCAGCAACACCTTCTCCCGCCGCAGCAACGAAATGGTGCCGAGTTGTTCACCACCGTGGGCGATCGAGGACAGCGCCGTCAGATCGGCGGCCCACCGGATGATCGCGGTCATCGCCCCGCACCCGGGTTCCGGGCCGCGCGGACCGCATCGGCGACGATCCTGACCCGCAGGACCAGCGGCTGCACCTCCCACCGCAAAGCTTCCAGAACCGGCCTGGACTCCGCCTGCAACAGCTCTGCCATCTCTCGCCGTTCGGCACCGTTACGTGGCCGAGACATCAGCTGGGCGCCCATCTCCTGCCACCAGCGCCGCAGGTTCGCCGAGCGGATCGCCGACTGCAGCACCCGTTCCGGGAAGAGCACGTCCCAGTAGTCGATCCGCCGGGCCCCGAGCCAGGAATCCCAGTCGACCCCGTAGTGAGTCAGCAGCAGCAGCCGCTCGGCCGTACCTGCGGGCCCGGTCAGCGCCGGCAACCCGTCCGCGGCCGCCAACCACCGATCGGTCGGCCGCTGCAGCCCCCCATCGGCACCGGCCGGTTCGCCCGCCTGGTCCTCATCCCTGTCGGGCACCGGCTGCAAAGGTCGGCTCATGCCGCGGCCGCGTACATGCCGGCGACCAGCGTGGCCGCGGCCAGCCACGGTGTGGCCGGCCGCCACGGGTCTAGTTCCGGCCACAGCTGCAGCATCTCCGTCCGCTGTGCCATGCCCAGCCTGGTCACCACTCGGAACGGAGCGGCCGGCCTGGTCAACGCTGCTCCGGAGACGCCAAGGGACCGTAGCTGGATCACCACCTGTAGTCGTCGCGCCTCGACGCCGGTCCAGGGCAGCGCAGCGTCATCGACATTGAGCCGACCCCAGACCGCGGTGGGCAGCACATGCTTGCGGCCCCGGTGCAACGGCAGCACCACCGCGTGATCCGGGGCCAGCGCACCGGCAAGGACCTGCGCCAGGCCGACGGCATCGAGGGCGGCCGCCGACGGTGCGGTGGTCACCAGGAGCCCGCCCTGACGGTGCGCCGGTTCCCGGTATGCCCAGGCACACCCGGGGCACAACGCCGGCCGGACCGCTGACCGCCAGTCCGACCAGCCCGTCCATTTGTCCGACACCACCGCCGCTGTGGTGACCGAACCCTGCCGGCCGCAGCGGGCGCAGGAGCCGCTGCGGCCGAACTCCAGGTCCGGGACGGAGCAGCCGCCCGCCCGCCAGGCCGCTTCGAGCACGTCCATCTGCGCCGCTCCTTGGATCTTGGATCCGGCGCGGATGCCGGCTGATCTGAGGGTATGGACGACGGCAAGGACTTCCCGAGGGCTTGGCTGAGCACCCGGGAATCCCCGGTCCCTCACGCGTACCTGATTGGGACAACCGGTAAGAGTGGTAAGCCAAGCGGTATCACTGCAGGTCAGAGCGCATCTCAATGGCTTACCAGGCTGTCGTGAGCACCGGTAAGCCCGATCCATCATCAGTGCTGTTTATGCAGGTCAGAGCACAAATTGGGGCTTACCAGTGGGAGTGGCCCGAAAACTGGTAAGCCGGGTGTGGAGGGCTTGGCTGACGCCCGATATATACCGTTTTGCACGGATCGGGGGCGTGGCTGGGAGTGTGGCTGAACCCGCTGCCGCGTCGGATAATCCCCCCGGGGCGCAGACCACCCTTTGCATGGAATGGGGCTGAACCCGGAAGCTGGAGGAGCGCTCAGCTCTGCTCGAAGGTCACCGAGTGGATCCGGTCGAGGAAAAACCCGATTTCGTTCGCCGGGTCGTAGCTGCTGCAGGCGGCGTAGTTGGTCGACAGGTACTCCTCGAGGACCTCTTTGACCCCGGTGGTGTCCCCGGCCCCCAATGCCTCGACGATGGCGATCGCGACGTCGTCCGGCAGGTTCACCCCACCCCAGCCGCCGATGAATTTGTTCGGGGTGTCGGCGCTGAGAGATTTGCTCGCGCCGCGGACTCGAACGTCAGCTCGCATCTGTACGGACAGCGGTGCCTGCGGCCGCCCGGTCGCCGGGTCGATCTGCAAACCCTTCTCACGCATACGCAGGGCGGCGTCGGCCCGGCCGAGCACCCGCCGGGCGTCCGGCTTGGGTGAGGCGATCTTTCCGCTGGCCCATCGGCGCACAGTGGACGGATCACGCCCGGTCAGTTCGGCGACCCGCTTCACTCCGCCCAACTGGTCCACCACCCGGCTCACGCGGGCGGCCGCGCCGCCCTGGGCCAGGACCCGAAGCTCACCCGCCGAAAGCCCTGGCCCCTGCCCGGCAACACGGCGTTGCACGGTGCGTTGGCTGACCCTCAGTAGTTCGGCTGCGCGCCGGGTGCCACCGACGTCGGCGACCAGCTCTCCCGGTGTGGTCGACACCCGACGTTCGGCCAGAGCGTCGGCGAGCAGCCCGGCCGCGGCGCCCGATCCGCGCCGGTCGCCGGCGGTGGTCGGAACTGCGGCATCAGACACCGTCACCAGACGGATCGACCCAGACCTGGTTATCGGTGATCCGCGCGCCACCCAGCAGTGCAGCTCGAGCCGAATCGGTGAGCAGCCGGGTCCCGGAGGGTTTGAGCTTGCCCAACGCACCGGTGTCGGCGGCCGGTGGGTTCACGGTCGGGTCGATATCGGAGTCCAGGTAGGCGACCTCGTCGACGTGCACCGAAACCGGCACCCGGCCGGTCGTCAGCTGATGCTTGCGCATGACCCGCCACAGCCCGCTGCGGGAAGAGCCGATGATCGCCGCCCGCCACACCGGTTGGTGATGCCACGGCCGAGGTCCTGCGGCGACTGCTGCATAGTCCATACGCCCGATGTAGGCGGTGTAGACGCCTTTGATCGCCCGATCGACCGGGTCGTCGCCCTCGCTTCGCGCCGCCAGCAACGCCTCTCGCACCTGCTTGTACCAGGGCTCCAACAGCCGGCCGTGTTCCTGCCACAGCCACGCCGGCCCGGGCTGCAGATCCGCGACGGTGTAACCGGCGCCGCCGATGTCGTCATGATCGATCAGCAGCTGCAGCGTCGGGGTGGTCACCCACCGGGTCACCCGCTCGAACCGATGCTGATCCGGGTGCGGCGGCGGCATCGTCTCCTCCCACTTGGGCAAAGACACCTGCCAGATCCCGACGGGCAATCGCTCAGCGCCGTACCGGACCACCTTGTCGATCACCTGGTGGGCCGCATCGGCATCAATCTGAGCGGGTTCTCCCACCGGTAGATCGGCGCCACCGGACGGAGCCAGGTAGCTGCCGCGCCGGTCGTAGAAATGGACCGCAGTGGCCGAGCTCAGCTCCGCCTCGCTCAGGTCACGCCCCGGGCGTCCGGAGTCCACCCGCCGAGAATTCGCTGGCCAGTCCAGTTCCGGTTCCAGCTGCTGTTGCCCGGTCCGCTCCAGATCGGGCACGACACCCGCCCTGTCCAGGACGCGCCCGCCGCGCCGTTCCCGCCGCCGTTGAATCTGGTCGAACAGCGCGGCCCCGGTCACCCCCGCGCTGCTGGACCACGGCACCCCCAGGAGAGCGGCGAGCCGGTCCAGCCGGCGGGCGAGCTCCACCCAGCACCGAGCCGGGTCCTCGCCCGGGTCTGGCAGGTGCAGGAACGGGGTCCTGGAATCGGTCCGCGGGTCCCACATCCAGACGAACGGCTCGAGCACCAGCCGGAACGCCCGGTCGCCGCGACGGATCGTCGACCACGGGCCAAGGCGGTCACCACTGACCGACCACCCATCCCTGCCGATGATCTTCAGCCCGTTTTCGGTCAGATAGTCCAGGATGCGGGTGCGGACCAGGTCCTCGCTGGGCGGCTCACCATCCGGACCTGGATCGGTCAGCAGCTGCGCCGCGGGCATCAACCCGAGCTTGGTCATGGCCTGTTCGGTCAATACGAGCAGCCCAGCTGCAGCCGAATGACCGACGGCGAGATCTACCCCCACTGCGGCAATGTCGTCGAGACTGTCCAGCGCGACCGGGTGATCCGACGTCCCGTCCGGGAGGTACACACCGGAGGTGTCGATCACCGCGATCGACCTTTTCCACACGCTGGCCGATCCAGGTGAGCGACGACGGTTAGTTGCGGACTTCTGGCGTCCCGTCGCGGTGGTGACCTCGACATCAGAACCGACCGGTGTTGCCGGGGGGATCGGAGTGACGCCAAGGTCGAGCGCTGGCTCGGGAACCGCCGCTGCTGCGGGTGTCGGTGCCGCCGGCTCGGGAACCGCCGCTGCTGGCGCTGGAGCCGGTTCGAGCGAGTCATCGTCCGCCATAGCCAGCCGCTTCCAGCAGCTGTAGTGCAGCAGTTGCCCGTCGACCATCAGGCTGGCCACCTGACCGCATTCGTTGCACGAACCCGGATCGACTACCCGGTGATCGGTGTCCTCATACGCACCCGCCATTTCGTCGTCCTCGTTCGGTCCGGAAGCATCAACGCCGAAGTCAGGCTCCGCGGCCGGGGTTTGATCGGCAGGGTAGGGATCAGGACCGACAGGGCCGGGGTTATCGACCGAGTGAGCTGGCGGCTCGGGTTCCCAGAAGACCCGGTTGGCGTCCAGGTCCCACCGCCGGACTTGCCCACCGGTACCGGAGGGGTCGGGGACGGGCACCGTGTAGCGGGTGACGCTGCCCTCCCGTTCGGTGCGCAGGATCCCGATCGCGGCCAGCTCCCGCTGAACGACGGTTTTGGTGACCGCTAGGGATTCCCCTGCCTTGCGGGCGGCGGCCAGGATGACGGCCATCGTCGCGTCCGGCTCCAGGTGCAGGCGGTACCCGTGGACGCTGTTGGTAATCACGCCGAGCTGCTCGCCGCGGGCCTCGAACCGGTACTCCCCCAGGACGGTGCTGATCGGGACCCGCCGGTAACCGAGTCGCGTTGCTTCATCTCCCGGCGGCGGGTAGCCACCAGGGGTGGTGACGTGCGCGGCCCCGGACCGCAAACAGCTGTCCAGCAGCCGCCGTACCCGCTCCCCCACATTCGTGGGCGAATCCGGATCCCGGGACCGCTGCCCGGCTTCGGTCAGCGCCGCCCGCACCTCGGACAGCATCGCCTGCCGCTCGTCGTCGGTGTAAATGCCGGTGGCCACCAACCAGTCGCCGACGAGTTCCCAGCCCGCCTCCAGCTCACCCAGTGGTTCGGCGACTCGGTCGTCCATTCCCTCACCGCGGCGGCGCTGCGCGGCCAACCCGGCCCGGGCCGTTGCCCGCGCGACGTGGTCCGGGCAACGGGCCGCCATCCACCGCAGCAGGCTGGCCATCACTGTGGCCCGGCCCAGCCGTGACTCCGGGGCGTCCAGGGCGATGATGTCGGCCAAGTCGATGTCGCCGCGGGCCAGGTCCAGTACGTTGAGCCGCTGGTTGCCCGACTCGGCGAAGGCCTTGACCTCACTGGTGAGCAGCAGGGTGGTGCGACTGACGAATCCCTGGTCCGTGCCGCCCCGCCCGCCGCGCTTGCGCATGTTCACCCGGGTGCGGACCGTCTGGTTGTACTGCATGCGGCCCACCGCAGACAGAAACTGGGCGGCGGCTTCGACGCTCTTGTCCGGGGCGAAGTCGTCACCGAAGAACAGGGCGTCCTTGCAATGCCACCACAGCTCGGGCAGCGCATTGATCGTGGCGCCGTGACCGGACATCGACGTCGAGGCGCCCGAACGTTCCCACCGGACACCGAAGTGGTGCATCGTCAATGCCGCGGCCGCGGACTTGTAGGTGCCCGGGGTACCGAACAGCGTCGTAGGGGGCTTGGTCAGGCCCAACACCGCCCGGTACGCGGTGCCGGCCAGGACGGCGCCGACATGAGCCGGGAAGCGGAGCATCAGGGCCCGGCTGTCCCGGTCGAACATCCTGCGCAGCTCGGCGGGGTCCGCGGATGGATCGGGCAGATCGATCCGGTCGATCGCGGCGGGAAGCCGCACCGGCAACGGCCGCGGCCCGGTCGGGGTGATGCCGCCGCCGGCGTGGATGTAGGTCCAGCCGATTCCCGGTAGCTCTCGCCAACCGGTGGCCTCGTAGATGCTGACGGTCTCGGCGTCCCGGCTGGTGGATCGAATGGCGTCCCACACTTTGGCGCGGCCTTTGCTCGAGGAGTCGTAGTCCACGACGATCCCGAGGTCGTTGAGCCAGTCGCAGTTACCGACCCGGTCCGCGTCGATCCGGGACAGGATCTGCTCGCCGCTGTCGGGGTGGGTGTAGCCGATGACGTAAGCCAGCACCGACTGCGGGCTCACCGTGCGGATGCCTTCCGTGTCGACCGCCCCGGCGTCGGATTCGATGACCTCGATCCGCCGGATCCGCACATCCAGGCTCAGCACCTCGTGGCGGACCTGGTCGTTGCCGCGGGTCTTGATCTCGAACAGTCCGCCGCCGACCCCGTCGATTCGCTGGTACACGGTGCGGACCGCGTCGACCCGAGCGTCACCGCCCCCGCTGTTGCCACCTCCCCGACGTTCGGTGGGGAATGGCACTACCTGCGCATGCTTGCCTTCCGGGCGGTCGGGCCCGCCGGGGGCGACCGGAAGCGGGGTGGGCGCCGGCAACGGCGTTGGGTCCGGTGTAGGGGCGTGCCGCTCGGACGGGACGGGGGCACTCAGGGTCTGCTGGGTGGGAGCCGGCTGGGGCTGCCCGGTCACATCCCAGGCTCGGCCGGCGAGGCGTTGCGCGGTGCGTTGTGCCTGCTCAGCACGCCCCAAAAACGCCTGCTGGTGCAGCGGCACCGGCACCTCAACGGCCTGTTGGTGCTGCTGCTGCCAGGTCTGCTCGGCCAGATCACCCACCTGCCCGGCCGCCTTGACTGCCTCCTGCGCCCACCGCAGGGCGTACCGCCGCTGAGCCTTGGCCGCCTTGGCCGCCTTGCGCTCATCGGCCTGGTCCGCGGCGGCCCGACGGGCCTGAGCCTCCAACAGACACATCTCGACCCGGCCGACGATGCGTTCGGCCCGCTTCACGGACTCCTGAACATGCGCCTGGGCGACGAGCACCTGCATCTGCTCGTTCGACAGTTCGAAGAAGTCGTCGATGCCGTGCCCGGCGGCCAAGTGGTCGGTGGCGTCCTTGTCGACTGCCGGGACCAGAACCCGACACGAGGCGGCGAGACCGTGCAGCAGCCGGGTGACGTCGGCGCCCCGGCGGTATCCGGCCGCGTCCCGGTCGATCACCAGCACGATGTCGGCGCCCCGCAGCTGGGCGGCGAGTTCCTCGGTGAAGTTGCCGGCACCGCCGGCGTTGGTGGTCGCCACCCCTCGGTCCCGGGGCACTGCCCCGTTCAGGCTCTCGGCGTCCTTCTCCCCTTCGCACAGCCAGATCCGCCGGCCCTGGGCGATCCCCTCGACCACCGCCGGCAGGTGCCACAGCACACGCCGACCGGTGACCTTGGGGTCCCACCCGCCACCCGGGTTGGGCTGACGCTGGGTGAAGCGTTTGTCGGGCCCGGCCTGGGTGGCCCACTCGTACCGCAGCACCTGGTACAGCAGCGCACCGGTCTCGTCGACATAGTCGTAGCTGCGGGCCAGCTGTTCCGGGGTGATGAACGGGGGGGTGAGCGGTTCGGGGTCTTGGGTGAGTCGCTTGGGTAGCGGTCCGAGGCGATTGCCCTGCGGGGCGACCGTGCCCCGGGGCGGCGGCGCCGGTTTGCGGGTGGGGTCGCGCGGCGGCAGGGGCTGGTCGAACCGGTCGGTCAAGCCGAGGCCGACGGCCTCCAGGATTTCCCGTTCGTCGGCCGGGCAGGAGTGGCAGTGCAGTTTGGTCATGCCGCCGCGGTCGTTGACCCAGTCGATCGACAGGCTGGGCTTGCGGTCCTCGTGCAGCGGGCACCGGGCTTGGATGTGGTCACCCCGCAGCCTGGGTCGTCGACCGGCAGCATCCAGCGCCGCGTGCACCCGATCCAGAGAGGAACGCGGGGCTGCGGGGTATGCGCCGTTGGCAACGGTCACCAGGACATCGACCCTTCGGGGGTCAGCAGAATTAGGGCTCGGCAGGGCGGCCGGTACGGCCGCAGCGGATTACTGCTGTCCGGGTGGTCCCTGCAGGTGGTGGGCTCGTCGACCCACCACATCAGCCAGGGATTGGTCCTGCGCCAGCACCTCAGTGACGGCGCGAAGGTAGGCAGCCAACGTGACGCCGGCCTGATCCGCGAGATCGCGCAGGGCCTGGTTGTAGTCCGGGCCGAGCTTCGCGTTCAGTTGCGCCGGGTACTGGCGGGCGCTGGTTGTGGCCATCTCGATCTCCAAAGGCGTGATGTCGTTGCGGTCGTCTTGATCTTCACGGCGACTGCAAGGACAAGGCCTAGTTAGCTGGAGAGTAAGAAACCTAGTTAACCAGTAAGCCAGGTTGTTGGGCTGCTAGAAACCTGGGATTCTTTCAACACAAGAGGCCTAGGTACTGACTAGCACCGCGACATCCTGCATACTTGAACCCAGAGCATCTACCTCGGGGCCTACCCGGGGAAGCAGTTCAACTCAATAAGCGCCTCGCCTTCTTCGCTGGTTGGTGGGGTTGATACATCCGCGAGAGCTCCCCAGGTTTGGCCGCCGGAGGGAGCTCTTCGCGTATCTGCAGTCAGGCTCCCAAGGGAAGCGCTGGCTGCTCCTGATCGTCGACCGCGTTCGCGAACGGCGGGACAGGAAACTTGTGTTTGCGGTTCGGCGCCGGATCCGGCAGATCGATGCCATGCATGGGCGCCAGCAACAGAGAGACGTACTCGGTTAACGCCAGCCCCGCCGCATCGGCCCGCTGCTTGAGCTGTGCGTGAAGGACAACCGGGAACCGGATATTGGCGGAGTGGCGCTTGCCCCACCGGGCCGGCCTTCCACCGAGGTTCACCGGCCTGGGTGATGTCGGACTGTCGCTCATGCCCACCATCGTGGCCCCGGTTCAGGAACATAAAACCGCGACACGCCGGGGCACGGCGCATCAACTTGCTCGCCGATTCGCCGCCGCCCTAGCCGAATCCGTCGAAGTTTGACGTCGCACGGGGGCAAGACGGCGCCGCGCGGCCATGTACCGCAGCGATTCCTCGGACATCACCCGACCTTCGTCGCTATAGGCAACCCCGGCCCAGATAACCGATTTGGGATTCATCACCGGGCGGCCGGGATCGGCCTGCGGCCAGTGCTCGGCCCGCAGCTGCAGGCACCGCTGAAGTACAGGACATTGCCCGCACTCACGCAGAGCCTTCAGCCACCTGATCAGGTCTCCCGCGTCGAGGTCCCACCCCGCCGGGTCATCAGCACACGGGCCGCGCCACTGGCCCGCAGTCGTCAACGGGTCGGTCTCGGCGATCACATGTTTCGTCACGTGGTGACACGGTGCTCATCGACCATCGACGTTGCGTTGCCCCAACACGCCCCGGCCCTGGTTCAGACCTGCATCTGCAGGTCTACTCAGAGGTCGCCAGACGCTGATCGGTGCAGGTCACCAGCACCCAACACCCGCTTTGACGAACCTGAGAAAAGAACTTCACCGGGCAGCGATCACGCGTCGGTGTTGGGGACCAGATGCAAGGGGGCAACAGTCTCCGGCCCGCTGGTGAACTGATCGGAGTCCCACAGCCTGGTCGACAGACGCCAGGTCCACCCGGCAGGCTCCCCGTCCTCGGCTGCGCCGGCCACCCCCAACACCCTGCGCACCCGCCCATCGGCCACGACCAGTGTGCTGTCCATCAGCCACCGATCGCCCAATAGCCGTCCGATCCGGTCAATGGAACCGGCTCGCACCCCTATCGCGGCGAGCAGATCGACCACCACCGGCGGATCCAGCACCACCGCGGCGTCCGCCAGGGAAATGACGCCCAACCTCCGACCCCGGGGCTGGCGCGATGCCAGCCAGCCGACCCGCGGAGGCGTGCACCCCGGTGGGCACCACGTGGAGTGCCGGTCCGCCAAGTGTCCGCGTCCGGTCAGCAGCATCCGGGCGATACCGGTCAGCACCGCCGCCGCCGGATCAGCCGGATCAGCCGGCTCCTCCCCCGTGATGACCAGCGGAACGTGCCCCGCCGAGCCCATTCGCTGCGCCGGCGGTACGTACACCGGGACCGCGTTCGCCGTTCTGCTCCGGGGTTCGGGCACCAACCGACGCATTGTCACCGCGTGCAACGCCACGACGTCCAGATGCTGAGCGCCGACCGCACGCTGCAGATCCCCCCAGAGCTCGAGCACCACGCTGATCGCGACCGGGTCCATCACCTGGCCCGACCCGGATCGGGAGCCGTGGGTTAACAACAGGTCGGCCACCACCCCAACAACCGCGGCTAGGTCGGTGACGGCGTCGCTGTCTGCTGCATCGGCCGCGGCCGCGAGTTCGGTCAACGCCCACCACAGATGATCGGCCGACTCCACGGCCGGGAGCAGCCCAGAGGGGAAGCCGGCAAGCGCCCACGCCGAAGCGGCGTACCGGTCGCGATCCACGTGCAGCACGGCCCGACCGTAGCGGGCCAGGTCTGGGCAGGGACCAATGGCTCATGGGGCGCAAAGCAGACCCGCCAACCAGAAACCCAGAAACCCAGACGACTAGAGAACCAATAGTTCACCAGAGAAACAGAAGGCCAGCTCAGCAGGGTCTGGCGACTGCCAGCTTCAGGCCCTCCGCGGGACACCCTCGCCCAAAGAGGTGTTGCGGGGACGCGCTGCGATTCCCCGCCGTCGGGCGGCCAAGTTCCTGAGACTGTCCGGCGTCAGCACTCGTCCCTCATCGCTGTAGGCGACCCCGGCCCAGATCACTGCCTGGGGGTTGTCGCGAGGAGTTCCCGTCGGACCCGACCCCGGGTAAAGCTGCTGACGCAGACCTGCACATGCCGCCAGCAGGGGGCAGGACTCGCGGCATGTCCGAAGAGCCGCTAGCCATTGGACCAGCTCTCCTGCGTCAAGATCCCACGCCCTCGGGTTGCTGGCGCACGGCTCGGAAATCGCGCGGTGTGTAGGCATTTTCATTCCTTTCCACTCCCTATCTTCCTAGTAAGCCAGTAAACCAGGATTCTAGCTAAGAAGATAGAAAGACGACTAGGAGTTGCGCCCGAGTTTGGGGTTAGGAACGCAGGACGCCAGGAAAGAGAGGGGGAAGCGACAGAGCATCCAGACCCAACATGACGAATGTTGGGGGATTGTTTCCGGTGGCGGGCGGCTCAGTCTGCCGGTCGAACTCCGCAAGCTTCGTCTAGCCCGGCAGTCTAGCTGGCCGACGCAAGGACTGGCCCGAAATGTCCGATTCCAGAAACGAGCCAACCCAAGTGAGCTGGTGAGCTGGTGACCTGGTGAGCTGGTGAGCTGGTGGTGAGCCAGAGCGAAGTCGGCAAGTGAGCTGGTGAGCTGGTGAGCTGGTGAGCTGGTGAGC
>Ga0209584_10000444_pt1 | contig 12824 bp, 13 predicted proteins | sample NGEPerD_FD_184507 | JGI IMG/M metagenome (GOLD analysis project Ga0209584, IMG submission 184507) | Arctic peat soil microbial communities from the Barrow Environmental Observatory site, Barrow, Alaska, USA - NGEE PermafrostAB12-D... | ecosystem: Environmental > Terrestrial > Soil > Wetlands >...
GCCACGTAGACCCAGTAGGCGTTGAAATCCATGCTGACCAGGGTGGGCCCGAAGGTGCGGGCCGGGTTCATGGAGGCACCGGAGATCGGGCTGCCCCATAGCCCGGCGAGCGCGATGTAGCCGCCGACTCCCATCGCGCCGATGACGCCGACGTTCTGGGCTCCCGAGGCGGTGCCGAGGATGACGCTGACCAGTCCGAAGGTCAGCACGGCCTCCATCACGAAGGCGAGGGTGGGCGAGTAGGTCGGTGCTGGGTAGTTGGACCCGTACATCGCCGAGACCCCGATGACGGCCTGCAGGAACCAGGCGGCCAGGGTGGCGCCGATCAGTTGGACAACGATGTAGCCGGGCACCCTCACCCAGGGGAAGTCCCCACGGAGTGCGAAGGCGATGCTCACCGCCGGGTTGAGGTGGGCGCCGGATACCTTGCCCATGAACAGGATGACGCCCAGCACCATCAGCGCCGGAGCGGTCACCGCTGCCGTCCGGCTGATGGTGTCCGGGAAGGCCTGCCCCATCATGCCGCCGCCGGCGGCGACGAGGACCAGGAAGAACGTGCCGAGCAGTTCGGAGAACAGTCGGCGCCATTCCTGGGACTTGTCGTCGAAGTTCTCGACCATGGTGATGAATTGGGCCTGCAGGGAAGTGATGGGTGAGGCCGTTTGAGCGTTCGCCTGTGGCTGGGCCGCAGCGGGCGGTGCGGGGGTTCGCTTGTCGTTCGACGGGGTCATCCTGTTCCTCCTGCGATCCGACTGTGCACGAGTCCCTGGGTGGGCCAGGGAGCGAGCCGGCTCTGGTTCACTTTTCTCGGCGAGGCGCTCCGGCGGCTCACCCGTACTGAACGATTTCCGTGGGCGGCGCCCGGCGCCGGCCCGGTGCGTGTGACCGGTGTCCCCCGGGCGGGTCGCTGCCCCCCGCACGTCGCAGGACGCGGGGCCCCGATTCCGGACTTGGGCGGTAGCAAGCTGTTCACGGCCGTGGCCACCGAATCTGGGGCTGACGCATGCGCTGTTGCATTCCGTTGCCGCGTGCGCCTGATCCCGTGCGGGTCGAGCGGGGTCCTTATCCTTGTCGGGTGAGGCGGGCGGGCGGATGCGGGTCATACGCTCCCGAAGGTCGGCTGGACTTTCCGACTCCGACGAGCCAAAAGGGCGCCGGCATGGACGGCCGGAGGCCTTCAAGGAGCGGTGATGTCAACTATCAATGATCAACGGCTCGTCCGCGAGGTCGATGCTGCCGGACCAACCGTGCTTGAGGTCCATCAGGCGGTCCGAGTGGCCAGGTTGAGCCATTGTCGGCACGGGCGTGCGCGCGAAGTTCATCGAGGACGGGTCCGCCGCCCGCCCGTGTCGCAGTACCGGCCGGCGGTAGTCGTCGATACGACAACTCAATCCCGGGTAGTGCCGAGCGATATCGCGCGAGAACGTCGCCCAGTACCCACGGTGGTGGCCGCCGCGGTCGCGTTGAGCCTGCTGTACGTCGGATTCATCCGGGTGTTCGAACCGGACATGAACCAGAGAATTCTCGTGATCGGTGTGTACGTGATCGCGGCAACTGCCGCGGTGTGCCTGAACGCCTTCACCCTCGGAACGGCGACTGAACCGGCCCGCAATCCGGAGCGAGCCATCCTGCCAGTGCAGCACCAGGGGAAGTCCGCGAGTGACATCCGTGAATCTGGAGCGGACAATTTGAGGAGCGACGATGAGTGATCTGGACCGCAGCAGTTTGCCGATCCGCCGGGAGGTGTCCGGGGGAGTGGTCAACCGGACACTGCGGGGATCGCAGCCCGACTGGAACCTGATCGGCCACCCGACCCCGCCGGCCGGGGCACCGAACGTGTTGTTGGTGCTCATTGACGACGCCGGGTTCGGAAACCCCAGCACCTTCGGCGGCCCGATCCAGACGCCGAACTACACGCGGATGGCCAACGGCGGGGTGAGGTACAACCGGTTCCATGTCACCGCGTTGTGCTCACCCACCCGCGCCGCGTTGCTGACGGGACGGAACAGCCATTACGTAGGGTTCGGTTCCGTCGGCGAATTCGCCGGCGGGTTCCCCGGCTACTGCGCGACGCTGCCACGGGACTGCGCGCCGCTCCCGCGGATCCTGCGGGACAATGGTTACAGCACAGCTGCTTTCGGGAAATGGCACCTCACGCCCGACGGGCAGCAGGGTCCCGCTGGTCCGTTCGACCGGTGGCCCAACGGGTGGGGCTTCGACTACTTCTACGGGTTCCTCGGCGGCGGCGCGAGCCAATGGGACCCGTGCCTGGCCGAGAACCAGAAGATCATTGGCACCCCCGAGGAGTTCTACGACGAGGACAACCCGTACTACTTCCCGGATGCGATGGCCGACAAGACCATCGAGTGGTTGCACGGTGTGCGCGGCCAGGACGCGCACAAACCGTTCTTCGCCTACTTCTCCACCGGGTGCAGCCATTCCCCGCATCACGTGTCCCGCGAGTGGGCCGACAAGTACAAGGGGAAATTCGATCAGGGCTGGGACAAGCTGCGGGAGGAGACCTTCGCCCGGCAGAAGGAACTTGGGGTCATCCCGGCCGACGCCGAGCTGACGGTCCGCGACGACGCGTTCCCCGCCTGGGACAGCCTGCAAGACGATCTGAAGAGGTTCTACGCCCGGCAGATGGAGGTCTACGCCGGCTTCTCCGAGAACGCGGACCACAATGTCGGCCGGGTGATCGATGCGATCGAGGAGTTGGGCGAACTCGACAACACCGTGATCCTGTGGATCTGGGGTGACAACGGCGCGAGCATGGAAGGCACGATCACCGGGTCGTTCAACGAGTTGACGATGCAGAACGGCATCCCGCTGACCGATGAGATGCAGCTGCAGCTCTCCGAACGGTACGGAGGGTTGGACCAGTGGGGTGCCCCGATCATGGACCCGCACTACTCGGCGGCCTGGGCGTGGGCGGGTAACACCCCGTTCCAGTGGGGCAAGCAGGTCGGCTCGCACCTGGGTGGGACCCGCAACCCGCTGGTCGTGCACTGGCCCCACGGAGTGCAGGACAAGGGCGGCCTGCGCTCGCAGTTCACCCACATGATCGACGTGGCTCCCACGATCCTGGAACTCGCCGGGATCCCGGTGCCGACGACGGTGGACGGCATCGAGCAGGAGCCCATGCACGGGACCACGTTCACGCAGTCGCTGACCGACCCGGCCGCGGCCGAGCACCGCACCCAACAGTATTTCGAGACAGTCGGGAACCGGGGCATGTACAAGGACGGCTGGTGGCTGGCCGTGAAGACCGAGCGGATCCCCTGGGTGCTCACCCCCGAGGCCATCGGGCCCTACGCACCGGATGTATGGGACCCCGACAAGGACCCGGCGGAGCTGTACTACCTGCCCGACGACTTCTCCCAGGCCAACGACCTCGCGGCCCAGCACCCGGAGAAGGTGGCGGAACTGAAGGAGCTGTTCTGGCAGGAGGCAGAGCGGTACCGGGTGCTGCCGCTGCTGGCGACGCTGTCGACGTTCTTCGGCATCCTGCCGCCCATCACGGACGAAACGACCTTCGAATACCGCGGGGACGTGCAGAACGTGCTGTCCGGCATGATCCCCAGGATCTACAACCGCTCGTACTCGATCACCGCCGACCTCGTCATACCCGACGGCGGCGCGGAAGGCGTCATCGTGGCCGAGGCCGACCACCTCGGCGGGTTCACCCTGTACATCAAGGACGGCAAACTCACCCACACGTACTCGATGATGGGGGTGTTCATCTTCAAGCAGGTCTCCGACGAAGATGTCCCCAGCGGCAACGTGACCGTCGGCATGGAGTTCGCCGCCGACGCGGCGAAACCCGCCACCGGAGGCGAAGTGACGCTGTTCATCAATGACCGACCGGTGGGCAAGGGACGGATGGACCACACCGTGCCGGTCCGGTTCTCCGGCTACGCCGGCATGGACATCGGCCGGGACAACGGCGGCGTGGTCGATCGGAGCTACGAGGACCAGAAACCGTTCGCGTTCACCGGCACGGTGAAAAAGGTGACGTTCAACATCAAGCCGCATTTGACGGACCAGGATGCACTGGAACTCCACACGGCCGCGCACCGTGGGGATGTCGCGCACGGACTGTCGGCCTGAGAAACGATGAGGGAACACTGATGCACATCGATGACGAGACCACCGACGTCCTGATCGGCGGGTACCTCTCAACGGACGCCGCCCACGAGGACTACCACGCCGTGGTGCACTGCGGTGCCCGAGTGTGGGGCATTGTCGTCCTGAACAAGGACCTCGAAGGCAACCTCACGGTCGAGGAAAAGGATCATGCGGTCGAGGAGGGGGCCGCCGGGGCCGGCGCCGTCGGCTTCGTCGTCGGACTGTTCGCCCCACCGCTGCTGGCCGCCACGGCCATCGGCGCCGCGATCGGTGCCGCCGGCGGGGCACTGCTGCACAAGCAACTCGGGAAGGGCATCAGCGAAAAGGCCGGTGACACCATCCCGATCGGCGGAGCTGGTCTGATCGTGGCCTACCCGCGGTCGGTCGCGGAGAAAGTCGAACCCGCCGTGACCCGCGCCGTGCAAAAGGTCGTCGGACAAGCCGAAGGGCACCACGTGAAGGCCCTCAAGGGAGCGTTGGCCGACGCCCAGCAGAAACTGGCCGACAAGACCTCCTAGGTAACGGGTTTCGCACCACCAAGGTTGACGGGCGTGGGCCTCGATTTCTGAAGCGAGGCCATGCCGGCCGCTCGACCGCGGGGAATTGCCGACACCATCCGTTGCGGATGACGCGGCTCAGGCATGAGGAAAGAAGCTCCCTGTCATGCTCATTGCGCTGCTCGCCCTGCTCGGTGTGAATTTGATTGTGATCGTCGTCCTGCTCACGGGCGTACTCAGCCGCAAACGGTGGATCACTCGACAGCCAGCTGCCTTCAGAGGGGCGGTCCGCATCGTCGACGGTGAGGTGCCCGGGCTGGGCGTGAAGTGGAAGCGCGGGTACGGCCGCTGGGTCAAAGAAATACTCGTCTGGACGAAGGCTCCGTTCCTGTTCCGCAACGAGCTAATGGTGGCCGATTCCCTCATCGCAGGAGCTCGCCCAGCCAAGCAGGGTGAGGTGAAGCGTCTGGGCAAGCATCCCATCGTGCTGACAGTGGCGGTCGAAGGCGGCGCGCGGATCGAACTCGCCTCCGCGGACGGCCCCGATCGGGCACTCGGGCCGTTCGCCGCGACATCGCGCACGGACTCCGACCAGCCGATGAACAGCAGAGGGTCAACCAACTGACCGATTCCTTGACCATCCTGAGCCGAGGGGCAAGGGTGTGTGCCATCGAGCCGTGCAGGTTGACACGCCGCCGATTCTCCGGCGGCGGCTGACCGCGTGTTCGTGCTCGAACCAGAACCCACAGTGCGTCGTGATTGCTTGCGCGACAAAGGATCTGTCACTGTCGCGGGGTCGGCTCTCGGAAGCCGGATGACAACCGGTCTGGTCTGATCGGGGTTCGTGGGGACGGCTGGGTGTCTGGTGATCGCCACGCAGCGACTCGTGGCGCGGAACGCGGCCGCGGTGTCGCGGGCTCGGATCAGGTGGCGCGACATTGTCCCGGGCTTCGACGGTCAGCGCCCGGACGCAGACTTCGAATCGTTTGTGCTGTGTTGCATGCCGTCTCACCACGGGCCGGGGTGAACCGGGGGCCCGAGCGGGAGCGCATTTCGCGGATCTCCTCCGTTTGGAAAAGGTGGTGGGTGAACCCGTCACCTGCGGCCGCCCATGGATTGCCGCCCGCCTGGGCGGTGGCCAGCAGGCTGGCCACCGCGTGCCGCCCGACAACGTGTACAGACCATCCCGGTGGATGCCGTGGAAGCACGTGCCGGATGGAGTCGACGTCAAACCGTTGTCGTTCCGTGGGCGCAAGTACTTTCGGGGCGAATTGGGTTGCGCCCCAGCGGCCTCCGCTGCGATTGGCCACCGCGTCCGGGCTCACCCGGTTCGGATGATGTCCGTTCCCAAGGGGTGGAGCAACGTTGCCACGAGTGCGGGACACGCACACCATCCACACTACAAGGAGCAAAAGGCATGTCAGACAAGCAGCTGATCCTCGCATTCTTCGCGGACCAGCCGGCAGCGGAAACCGCGGCCCTGGCGTTGAAGGACTCCGGAGTAGCGGACAGTGACGCCATCGGGATCCTGGTCCTCGACGCGACCGGCAACGTCGTCGTCGACAAGGTCGGTGCAACCAGCGTCGCCGCCGGTGTCGGCGTCGGTGCCGCGCTGCTCGTCCTCGGCCCGTACTTCCTGGGAGTCGGTGTCGCCACCGCAGTCGTCGGCGGTGGGATCGGTATGGCCGGCGGCGCCGTCGGCGGGTCCATGCACCACAAGGGTCTGAAGCTCAGCGACGAGGACAAGGCGAGGATCTCTGCCGACCTCAGTTCCGGCAAGGCGGCCGTCGGCGTCTTGGGCCGCGTCGACCAAGGGCCGTCCATCCAGGCGAAGCTGACCGAATTCGGCGGTGCCGCCTCGGCCCACGACGTGGTGGACGAGGCCGCACTGCGGTCCGCGGTCGCCGAGGGCTGAGCCCCTCACAATCCGAGGTACGGACGTTTCCGAGCAAACGGTTAGCCCGCATTTGAGCTGGACGATCGTGACCGAAGAATCACGCGACTGCGAGCATGTAACGCAATAACGGTCTTCGCGTTCTGAGTGCGATGGCTCTGCTCCGGCGGAGCCGGCGGATCGGTAGCGGGGGGCATGAGGTGCGGCGGCCTCACCCGTCGGTTCAGCGGCGGGTGAGGCTGGGTGCAACGTCGCGGTCATGAGCCGGGGCGGTCGGTTCCTGAGACTGCTCAGTCGTCGATCTCCTCCCAGACCGCCTGCTCGTCATGCTCCTCCCAATCGGCGCCTGGCAGCGCAATGGCCCAGCTCGTCCAGGTACCGACTGGCAGAGCCGGGCTGGTCCTGACCCTGGCCCGAACGACCATGCCGGGCATGAGCTCCACGGGCGAGTCCAGCGGGGCCGTCGTCATTCCCCAGTGCGTCGGCGGATCTCCGGGCCCCACGGAGAGCGAGATGCCGGGCGCGAGTTCGGCGCTGAACCACAACGCGAGCGCATTCGCCGTTCCGTGTTCGCGGACCTCCAGCTGCGTCTCGGCCTCGTGGGGCGCCATCGCCTGCTCGAGCGGGACCAGGTTCGTATCCGTCGTCCACAAACGACTCGGCTCGGAACGCCTGTCACCCGCCGCGAGGTGACGGAACGTTCCCGAATACAGAATCTCGTTGACCGTCTTGTCGACCAGATCATCGAGCCTGAGGCCGTACGGATTTGCTCCCAGGAAGTCCACCATGTCTCCGAGGTAGCGGTCGTGCACCAGAGCCGCCCACGCCGTGACCGAGCCGGGAATCATGGCTCCGCCCGGTTTGAGCCAGCGGTCACGCGCGGCAATGACGGGAACGAGCATCCCCTCGTCGATCCCGAACCCTCCGAGCCACTCCGAGACGACGACATCGACACGTTCCGGTGGCTCGATCTCCAGGATGTCGCCTTGGATGACCTGGACGATCTCTTGATACCCGTTCGCGGCGGCCAGTTGCTGCGCCAGAACCGCGATCGTCGTCTGTTCCACTGCGTAGACGCGTGCAGCACCCGCCCGCGCCGCGAACAGGCTCAGGATGCCGCTCCCCGCCCCGACGTCGAGGACGATGTCGCCGGGTCGAACGACCGCGTCGATCGCCCGCCGGAATGCCTCTGTGCGGACGCGGTCACGGATCATCGTCCGGTGCACTTCGAATTCCGCGTACATCGGGTCCGCTGGATGTTTGATCGGCGTCCGCATTCGCAGACTGTAAACGACCCGCCAGTGGCGAACCTCGCGTGTCGGCCCCTTGCGCCGCCCGCCGCAGCAGCAGTTTCCCGCCGCCTCATCGGCCAGCCGCGGAATCCAACCCGTTGCCACGCAACACGTTCGCCGTCGCCACCAGCAGAGATCAAGTCAACTTCGGTCCATGCTCAGGGGCACTTCCACCCGGTCGCGTGTCCAAACGTCGCTACGGCCGACGATTTCACCTTCTCACCCTTCCCGGATGAAGACGGCTCCCACGATCCGTGGCACGGTTCAGGTCTGATCGAAGATGGTTAGGCCAGCGCACGGGAAGGGGTTCTCATGGGATTCAGGCGACGGACACGACGCCGGGCGCTCATTGCTGGAGCGGCGATTGCTCACCACAGGGACAGGACGTACGCCGACCAGCAGGCCGAGGACGAGCCGCCTCCCGACGACGACCAGGGCCAGGCGCAGTATGCGCCGCCGCCGGCGGACCCGGCCGACCAGATCGAACACCTCGCACAGTTGCACGCATCGGGCGCGCTGACTGACGCTGAGTTCACGGCGGCCAAGGCACAGGCTCTCGGCTCGTGAACGCCTGCCGGATTGCCAGAGCACGGGAACAGGAAACCCAATGAGCGAATCGCGCAAAGACGTGCTGTTGAAGGCACTGGAAGCCGAGGTCGGTGGCGCTTCGGTCGATCGGGCCACACTATTTACCGACGATGTCGTCGGTTGGTCGCCGATCGCGACGGTGTCAGGTTTGACTGATCTGGTTGAACTCGCCGCCGACCGTGAAACCACGTTTTCCAATGTCGTCATCATGTTCCGAGGACTCGACGAGGTGGGCAACAAGGCGTTCGCCGAATGGCTCGTCGAAGCCGATCACACGGGGCCAATGGTCCTCGGCGAGGATGTCGTGTTGGAAGCAACGGGACGGCGCGTCCGGATGGCGGGCGTGACCGTGGCCGACTTCCGCGGGGAGAAGATCCGGTCGTTCCGGACGTACTTCGACGACGTCTCGCTGATCGAGCAGATGGTCGACGTCTGACGAGTGGGTCGCTGTGGAATTCGTCGTCGAGGACCACCCGGATCCGCTGGACATCGATGTCCTCGAAGCGCAGATACGTCGTGAGGCGTCCGCCGCCACCGGGCTCGGTGACGAAGTCGACCTGGCGATCTTCGTGCGCGACGCTGGCAGGGTTGTCGCCGGTATCAGCGGATGGACCTGGGGTGATTGCTGCGAGATGCAGAACCTCTGGGTGGAGCCAAGTCTCCGCGGTCAAGGCCTCGCGACTCGGCTCATCGCCGCCGCCGAAGCCGAAGCGGCTGCCCGCGGGTGCTCACAGACCGTCCACTTCACCTACGCCTTTCAGGCTCGCGCTCTGTACGAGCAGAACGGCTACCAACTGGTGGGTCGAGTCGAAGAATTCCCATCAGGAACTGATGTCCTCTGGTACCGCAAACGCCTACAACCCACCCCAGATCGCGCCGAGCCAGCGCCCGAATAGGCGTGCCCCGACGATCACCGTCGGTGGGCTTGCGTAGCCAAATCCAGATCTCGCGACATCGATGGTCCCCTTTTCGACGAACAACACCCATTTGTCGTATCTGGTGGCAAACCATGAAGAAGCCCCGCTCCTGATGTCGGAGTGGGGCTGGTCTTCATCCCAGGCGTGGGAGCTGTTGTTGGCCGGGTGAACTTCTGCAGGGCGTCTGCGGCTCGGCCGTACGGTTGTCCGATCGGCGTGATCGGTTCTTGCGTGTTGGTACTGAGCTTCGTCGATCCGGGCTTCATGAGGCAGGTGGCTAGCCTGCCTGTTTGAGGGGGTAACCCTACTTTTGATACTGGGTTGGCTCCCTGCTCCGGGCGACGCGTACCGCTGCGTTGCCTCGGTGATTGAAACCACCGCGTCCCGAGTCCGCGGTCGGCGTTGTACGGCACGCGCTGTCGCACCGGGCTCTAGACTCCGCGCCGTGGAATCACTCGGGCACCGGGCCGCCGACGTCCAGTCAGCTCAGTGCCAGGATGTCGCTGTCGCGCTGGCCGAGAGACGTCGGTTCTGCAACACCCCGAAACCCGTGACTCCGGAGGAACTGGCGTTGAACGTGTTGCCCGGGCCGATCCCGGTCGACGAGTGCACACAGCCCCCGTCGTGCCGAAGGACCGACGTGCGCTCACCCAAGCGGCCTTCGATTCGCGCCTCGCGATCGCGCATCATGAAGTTCTCGTCTCCGACGAGCCGGTCGCAGGAACCATCGGCTGGAAGCCCGCCGACCGGGGGGTCGCGACTGTCGGTCGGCAGGCGATGCGGTCCGTGACGTGACACGGCCAGCCGAGTCGTCCGGCAGTACACGTTGCGCCGTAGGGATCATTTTCCGGGAGTTATCCGGGACTCAGCCTGATCGCCAGCAGGTGCCACAACCTTTGACCTGGGGTTTTGTGCGCCATCAGGGACTGGAACCCCGAACCCGCTGAGTAACAGGCACCACCTACCCGACGATTCCGGTTGATCAACGACAATGCCCGTGAGCAGCGCAAACGCGTTCATGACGTCAACACTTTGGTATGCGTATCCACCTCTGAATCCGCGTCATTTGATGGGGGTAAAGTGGGGCGCAAATCACTCCCTCAGTGATGTTCGTTCGAACAGGATTGTGCGGGAAGTGCCTGTTTGCAGGTGGTGACACTGGTCTGGTGTGACCAATCGCGTCGACTTGGCCCTCTCGGTCGGCGCCGATTGTCGTGGTGCGGAGCGATGCCGCTCAGGTACTTTCCCCCTCCCATGTTTGGCGGCTGGGATTCCAGTGACCTTCCTCGGGTGGCGGATCTTCGAGTACCGGGTCCGTGAATGCGGCGATGGTGCGCAGGAGGTCATCGAATTGTTCGGGTAGTTGGTCGGCGTGGGGCTGTCGGCGACGCCAGGTGGACCACTTGATCTGGGCCACTTCGGGCATCGCGGTGAGCGCCAAATGGAGTGGTCGCAGGAGGGTTCCGCGGTGGGCGGCCACTGTTTGGAGCGCGGCGCGCAGGTCACTTGCCGGGATGTCATGGGTGCTGCTGATGGTGAGGATGTCGGCGAAGTCGCGCCAGCGCGTGTTGGCCTCGCCACGTTCGAGGGCGGTCACGACCTTTTCTGCGATGACCATCGGGAGGGGATAGCCCAGAATCCGCACGGGCCGTTGGCCGATGTGCACCAGGCGGGGCATCGTTATCGTGGTGGGTGCGGGCCAGATCGGGTCGCCGAAGTTCACGTCGATCCCGACCGGAATTTGGGCGCGGCCAAGGGTTGCGACCAGCCGAACGCGGACTCCGGCGTAAGTTTCGTCTTCGCGGATCGGCTGCGCGGTGATCGTTTTGCGGTCGAAGGTCAGCCCGTCGTCGGCGTTGATCGCGGCGATGTCGGTGACCCGCGTGAGGACGGTGGTGGGGTCGTTGGCGATTCCGGTTGCTTGCAGGTCGATGTCGCGGGTTGGTCGGCGCAAGCTGAAGGCGGCGAGCAGTACACCACCTTTGAGGGCGAAGTCGTCGCGATATCGCGACGCGGCGATGCGGGCGAGGAGCCCTTCCAACGCGTAGATGGTGAGCAGTTCCTGAACGTCCCCGCCGGTACTTCGGGCGAGTTTCTGGATGGCCAGGAACGCGTCACCGGCTGGTGTTCCATGCTGCGGGGCCGGGCTCACAGCAGAATCTCCAACGTTGAGCGCAGCGCTGGTAACGCCTGGGGAAAGGACCGTGCGACCTCCAACAATCCGGCGGGTGTGCTGCCGCGCCGCCGTAGCCACCGCTTGAGTGCCTCGTTGGCGATGTCGGCGCCGATCTCGTGCCGGAGCCGGTAGGCATCGACAATTGTTCGTTCGGGTGAGTAGAGGCCGATCGTGAGCCCCTCGTCGGTCAACCGGTGCTGTGTTCGCCCGAGGTGGAAGGTCGCGCGGTCGAAGGAATGCCACCGGATCGGGGTGAACCTGGTGGACAGTGTCCGTTCGCCGCGGGGGAGGGCGATGTCAGTTTCCCGGGGGATCTCGTCGGTCAGCTCGTGCAGCGAGAGCGCGCTGAGCAGGCAGATTGTTGCCGACGGCTTTCGGAGGCTGATCGACGCCCAGGTCGCCGTCGTGTCGTCCAGCTCGCCTGTCTTGGCATAGACGCCCGGCGCGATCTGTTCGAGCTCGCCGGCCTTGGCCAACGCATACAGCTGGTGCCTGGGCAGGCCGAGCGCGGACAGGTCGGTGCGCCTGATGATGGTCGGTAACGCGATGGCATCCATGACCCGCACCTTCCAGACGAATTGCTTACACCAACAGTGTACCTGTCAGCAATTCGTGCGCTGGGCGCCGCGGCGCTCTTCATCCGGCGATCCGGCCATCCGCAAACAGCGCCGGCGGCTACGCCGCGCTGACGATCTTCGCGCCGGACACCGAGGTGCTCACCGTGGACTACAAGGTCAACCCTTCTGGCACCGGCCGGCGGCGACCACGTCGAGGCCATTGGCACGGTGGTCAAGGCTGGACAAACCGTGACCGTCTGCCACCTCGACGCGTGCGCCACCGATGGGCCGCGGGATCGCTCGTGGCCGTGGGTCAGCAAACCCTGGTCTGTCTTCCGGCACAGCGGTGATCGTCATCGAAGGATCCAGGTTTGTCGGGCTTCCAGGTCGGTCAGGGCCGGAGTTGGAGCGGTCCGTCGAGTCGGACGAACGCGAGCAGTCGTCCCATTTTCCCTGTGGTCAGGCTGTTCGAAATATCGCCTCGAGGAGCGATGATGGTGTGCCTGGCGCTCGCGACGCTTACCGTGGTCCGAACCCCGAACTTGCCTGAATCTCGCCCGGGACCGCTCACACTGAGCAGGCACCTCGTCGCAGCAGATACCGGGCTGTGCAACGTGATTCGTGTAGATCTCGACCCACCGGAAGGCCTCGGAGATGCCCCTGCGATGTGACCTGGTCCGCTGTTGGAGTCGTAAAGTGGGGGTTAGATGGGGGTGCATGCACACGCATTGTTCGAATGAGATACGGTGACCTGCGATTATGTGCGCCATCAGGG
>Ga0209584_10000446_pt1 | contig 12821 bp, 32 predicted proteins | sample NGEPerD_FD_184507 | JGI IMG/M metagenome (GOLD analysis project Ga0209584, IMG submission 184507) | Arctic peat soil microbial communities from the Barrow Environmental Observatory site, Barrow, Alaska, USA - NGEE PermafrostAB12-D... | ecosystem: Environmental > Terrestrial > Soil > Wetlands >...
TTGATTATAGCCTATTATACCGCACCGTGCTAGTGCCTCCGGTTAGTTACCAACCCATAACGTCGTCTACCGCCCTTGCTACCTTGTACTCCCCGCCGTAAGCCTCCACGTCGCCTTGGAACACCTTCTGCTTAGCGCTCTGTTTCCCTGTGGGTGTCTTAATCTCCAGCCACACACTCCGCCCATCCTTCAGGCAGTACAGGTCCGCGATCCCCTTGTGTGAACCCATGCCCTGCTGCATCCGTACCACCCACCAGCCTCGCGTTTGCAGATACTGCCTCACGGCTCGTAGTATGCCAGTCTCGGGTTGTTGCCCCGATGCTTTCTGAGCCGCCTTCTGGTAGTCGCCGGGCTTCATGCGCTCGGTCATCTTGGCCGCCTCCCGTAGATTATCTTGTGCTCTGAGTAGAGCCTTCTCACCGCGTACCAATAACCCACTAGCGTAGGAGGGATGAGGCCCACCATCACGTATTCGAGAGCGTTATTCATCACTCCCCCTCGCTCTCCACCCAGGGCGTGGTCGTGAAGCAGCGGTCTCCGGCTTCTCCTTCGCACTCTTCCTTACCGCAACTCTCACGGCCCACGCATACATGCTCGTAGCCCGGCTCGCACTCGTTGGCTATGCAATCGCAAAGGAACAAGTCACCCAGCCCACACCCGCACTGCATGTCCCTGTTTGCCAAGCCGCTGTATCCGTTGTCTACAAGCCAGCCTTCCACGACTTCCACTATGCCCTTGCTCATGCCACTTCTCCCTTCCATCACAGGATCACCACCGGTACCTCCAGATGCTGCGCGTGGTCGATCTCCTGCCTCATGCCGGGCGAGATACCGTCGTTGGCGTAGACCCACAGCTCGTCGCACAGACCCAGGTAGGCCAGTCCGCATGTAATGCCTGCTTGCCTGTCGTCGATGATCTGCGGGTAGAGTAGATGTGGCGCGTAGGGCGCGCATCCATCTTTGATGGCTTCTCTGCACAGCCACTGGGCGCGTTCTGTGTTACCTTCCACGTCTCCCGCATATGGGCTACATATGTATACCCGCTTCATACTTCGTCCTCTCCATTTAGAGTCACGTGCTCCAGGCACTCATTCCCCCACGTATCCCATCCGAGTCGGTTGCGCCTTGCGAACATCTCCAAGTAAGGTCCAGGGCTGACGGATTCCACAAGGTCCAGAAACGCCTCAGGCTTGGCGGAATGGGAGGAGCGCGGCCATTCATAGCAGGTTCCTATCTGTCGCCGTTTAGCTTGTAGGCTTCCTCTCCGGGCAAAGATGCAGAACTCTACTGAGCAGACATACGTTCCGCATACTCCCTTCAGCGGCTTGGACCAGACTAGTATCGCGCCCTGACGGAACCCCCACGCATCCAATATGTCGAAAGTATCACGCAGAAATGCTTGCGTCGTCCAGAGATATAGATGGCTGTCATCGGCAGCCAAGTACCGCACGGGTAGAGCAGCAATGTCGCTCAACGTCATCACCGGGTAGTCTAGGGATATGGTCTCCATCGGAGAAGTGTTCGTTGCACCAGCGTACAGGGTCCCTTCACGGCGAGTCGCAGGCCACGGGGGATCGGCCACGATGGCCCGATACTTCTCCATCACACCGCCCCCGCTTCACGCGACTCAGCGCACGGCGCGATACAGAACGGCTTACCTGTCTGGGCCGCGTACGACAGGCATTCGTCTGTGTGTTTGTGGACGTGGTGGTACTTGTCACTCTCGTCTGCTGCGACGATGAAGTCCAGCTGCCACTCCCAGCACGCGGTGACAGCTTTTTCGCACCGTTCCTTCCACCGACGGGTCACCCACGCACAGAACGCGGGGATGTCTTTTGTCTCGACGCCTACTGCCATCTCGTGCATGACGATCTCGCCAGCATCGTCCTGGTACGCCAATATGTCACCGTCGGAACTACGAAAGGTTTTGCTCACTACGCTTCCCCTCCTTTACCAACGCGTCGATGAGCAGTCTATTGTCACGCAGCCTATTCCAGATAAGCTGAAACTCATGCCGGAATGGTTCGGGCAGGCCGGGAGTCTTCCGCCAGTACTCAGATAGCCATGGATATTCCTGAAACTCGTCTATAAACTTTTTATCATCGTCAGTTGTGATGGTCATCAAAGCCACCTTAGCCGCCTCCGACTGCGTTACCTTCTTCCGTACCTCGTCCAGTTCTTCGAACACCTCCAGAAGCAACTCTTTCCAGTTCCGCAGTTCGGCAGAATCGGTTGGTGTTGTCGCTATATCCCGAAGCATATGTTCGCGGTTAAGTTCCATCTCTCTCCCTCCCTCTCAGCCACAACCTCGCTATGGCGTAGACCCTCCAGTACACGTCGGCCAGGTAGTCTCTCATGCGTCAACCTCCCTCTCCCACTCATTTACAGGCTCACACTCGGGCGGGGCTTTTCCGCAGGGTATGAGATCGTCTATGCCGCACTCACATTCTAGCCAGCCATTCTCTAAGCCATCGTATCCGTGTGTCTCAAGCCAATCCTCTAGGAGGCCCGCTATGCCCTTACTCCTATCCCTCATCCCTCACCCTCCAGGTTACGTCTATGGTTGGTACCCCCACTGTTTACGCGGTCTAAACTCAAACCCTCCTGCTCCGATTGACGGTTAAGCTCGTCAAGGTGCTCCTGGCAAACGGGGTCGCTCCATGGCTGTCCGCAGTAGAGACACCTCCACTCACCTTTCCACCTAATTTTCATGTTATTCCTCCCCGTCGTAGTGCTCACACTCTGCCGCCCGAACCCGCAGCTCCCTGCGTATCCTCACGGGGTCTGTTACCTTAGCGACTTTCCTATGTTGCCGCCACCCGCTTTCCACCTGTTCGTCCTCGCATCGCATAGAGGACCCGTGCTTCTTCAGGTGATATGAGTGGCAGGTCAGACAGGACTCCTCGCCTGCGTCAAATGCGCCCTGTACCGCTTCCAGTATCTTCTTCATCGCATCCTCCCTTATCTTCTATTACGCTCCGAGCTGCATCCAGTGCCGCTAACAAGTCCCGAATATCCATATCGTAAGTGTTGGTAGACCACGGCATCACGCGCTCACGAATCTCCATCTCTCGCTCCAGCGTGAGTGGTGATGCCTCCCGCATTCCATCCACCTCCCGCAGTATTCCCTGTATCCACTGCTCTAGCCTACGACGGCTCGTCATCTCAGAAAGGGGGCAGGTCCGAGTCGTCATCTTCACTGACGTCGGGCTCCCGGTTGTAGTCGTCTGGTGTGTCGTCAAGGATATTCTTCCAGACCTTATCCACTTTAGATGAGTCGTGAGTATCACCCGCAGCGTCGGTCCATGGCTCGTTGATTACCTCGATTTTGCCGATCTTCCCTACCAGGTCTTTGGTGTCCAGCTCCATCACGCTCTGCGGAACCTCTACCCCGAGGGCTTCCAGTGTGATCTTCAATTTCCATAAAGCCTTGGGCGCCAGAGATATGAATATCTCAGACCACATGCCCTGGGTTGCTACCTCCGTGGACTCGAACGCGAACTTGAGGCCGGGGTAGTTCTTCCCGTCCTTGTGCTCGATAGCCGCTACACGGGCAACATGCAGCCCCGGTGGCAGGAACCCTGATTGAGTATCCACGTCGCTGAAGTCTACCTCTACGCGCGTCATGTTACGCCTCCTCTAGTTCATCGTCTGATATAAAAATGTAACCGCCCTGCTCTTTGCCCCGCTCTTCTGTGGCAACATATGCTGGCTTCTGATCGAAGATTTTTGTGATCCGGTAGCTTGGCTTCGGCGGTCCTTCATCCATCCACTCGCGGAATGGTCCTCCGGCCTCCTCTGGTAGGGTGGTGCTCTGTAGCTCGATGTACCATGCTCCTGTCCAACCTTGGCTCCATTCTGCTGCTACTAGATTGGTCCAGATGAACTGCTTAGACATGTTACGCCTCCTTTCCCAACTCAGGGAACATGATCCCCTGAAGCTCGTCAAATGTGAGATGGATGTATGCTGGTACATCAACGCCCGCCGGCACCCGGACCTTAGCCATGCGGCCTCTCCCGGGTACAGTCTGCCCTAGGTACTGCACGTGACCTTCCTCGTCTTTTTGCGGGCCTGGGCAGTAGATGACTGCATCCACCCAGCCTGCGAGCTCATCTGAGAGTGTCTTGCCGCTGAGCGCGGGCTTCACCATGAGTTCCTCTTCCATCATTACCTCCTGAGACAAGGCAATAAACACCACGTTCATCGGCAGATCCCGGAATGCTCTGCACATCTTGCGCAATCTGTCGATGGAGTAGCCCCAGTCGCTCATGCTCATGAGGTCTTCGTAGTCGCGCTTCTTGGCCGGGAACTTCCGGATGATGTGTTCGTTGAGCTTTTTTTGCGACTCGGTGAGGGAGTCAAGGATCACCGACTTGTAGGAGTGCTTGCCCGTCTTCAGATACCGGAACGCCTCCTCTATATCCTCCCATGTACCGACCTCCCATACGTCTATGTCCTGGTCCCTCACAGAGAGTAGCCCGCTCTCGGCTGAGAGAATGAGGGTATCGGGAAACGTAGCGCCGAAGGTAGTCTTGCCCGCTCCCGGTGGGCCGTAGACCACCACCTTGGCGTAGTCGATCTGCATGTCCTTGGTGCTGGTTATCTTGTTCATGCTACCTCCCTTGGTCTTTACCGTACCCATAGTATACCCCCGTAGCGTCAGCGTTGCAAGGGCTGCGAGGATATTTCTTCGTACTCTTCATGGCGTCGTTCCTTGTGGGTGTACTGGGCTTCGAGCAGCTCCTTAGACCACTCGATACATAGGGGAAAATACGCACACGACCAGATGCAGTCAGTCATGGGTTGTTTATAACGAAAGCCCTCGGATAGGAAGCGCGTAGTCTCGTAGACGCGTTGACCGATCTCATCAAGCTCGCGGTCGTTGCGCAGCACAGACTCTCGGTGGTAGAAGGTGTTTCCCTTGGCCTCCAGTAGCCCCAGGATCTCCGCATAGTCGGCAGGGTCCTGACCCCTCCCTGTTAGAGTCTCTCGGTAGACAGCGGCTGTGGTGTCTATGTCTTTGCGCTGCGAGGTTTGCCCGTTCTTGTTCTGCACCGGGCAGACGGGGAGCTTCTTCCTCACGATGTTGTAGTAGACGCCCACGGGTTCGCCGTAGCGTGCCACTGCATCTTGCAGCACTGGTGACGCCTCCCGCCGACGTAGGCTCTCCCTGACTCCCCACATATACATCCCGCATTGTTCGTCTAGCGGGAGCATACGGATGGTCTGGGCATCGATGGTCTTCAGCCATTTGTTTTCCAGCAGCCACAAAGCGCCGTCGATGACCACCAGCCCGTCGAGCTTATATCGGTAGTCATACGCCGTAGATGCGCGACCGCTTGGCGCGACCACAGGCGCACTGCCGACGTACTGCATGGTAATTATCTCCTCGAAGGGATCGTTCTCGCGGGCATATGTGACGTACTGAGTGGCCAGATATCGGAGCAGCTTATACCGCTCGTCTATCTCTTCCCACTCCTCATCCATCATCGACCCTGATGACTCAATCCGCTTCCGATCGTAGGCCATGGCATCGTACATCGCCCCCAGCATCGTCTGTTCGTCATACGCCCCACGGTCCCGCACACCCAGATAGAGTGCGTCCATGCCTTGGTCGGCAATGGTGCCCTCCCGGAGCCCCGGTGACTTCACACGTGGCGTCAGGAGTTCGTCGTAAGCCAGGTGCCCTTGATACGGGCAGCGACGCCGGCTCCGCAGCTCAGAATACGTGATGGTTCTTTTACTCATGCTCGCCCTCCCAGTCCCTCGATCACTCCCAGTACCACCCCAGCTAGTAGGGTGATGATGACTATCTGCGCTACGAACTCCATGCCACACCCCCGCTCATGCCCGGAACTCCCCACACCATTCTCCCGGGGACACCTCAGGCCATGTACCCACGTATGTGTCCGGCCGCGGTGGATACCTGCGGCACTCCGATGCAACAAGCCGCTTGATACCATCGTCCCCTACCAGATGCTCTGAATACCAGCACCGGCAGTCTCGGCAGAACGCCTCCCGCTCCTCCCATACTTCTGGCCGCCTGTATCCTCTACTCATCACTACCTCCCAAACACTCGCGATGTATAGGCCCTCTCTCGTCTGAGTATGGGGTGGTGTGGCCACATACCCTGCAGAATAGGTCGGCTGAATCCCGGGGCACCGGGTGCGCAGCCTCCCACAACTCCAACCTGACCACGCGCCATACACCTATCAGGATGAGCGCCCATGTGATGCACAAGACGATGAAGCCGATGGCTACGATGGCTACCATGGCTGCTCACCGTACTCACACGCTTGGCATACCTCCACCACGACTATGCCCGTGCCGTAGCATCCGTCGCAAAGTACGTCATCCTCATAGGGCGAATCGCCTGTCCCGTCGCAGTGGGTACATTCTTTGTCCACCATGCCCAGGTCCGGGTAGACCCCGTAGGGGCACTCCCACGCGCCACAGTTATTGTCCTGTACTGGGCCTGCGCATCTGCCTAGCATCACCACACCTCTTTCTGTACCTCTACTAGCCAATCCCGCACGCCCTTTTCCGTCTCTGGCTGGCGTGTCAGCTTCCACATCAGCAGCTCCGCTTGCATAATGATTACTTCCAAGCGCTCACAGCGTTCTTCTAGTTCTTCCTCCTTGCTCACCTGCGGCCGCTTACCGTCGGCCATGGGTCTCATCCTCCCTTTGGCTCACTAGCGTCTCGCCCGAGTAGTCGCCCAGGTAGTCCGTGATCTTGTCTCGCAGCAGCACCAGCTCATCCAGGTGCTCCATGAACACTATGGCTTTCTCGCCGTAGTGTATGAACGGTGCTCCATTGTTTATGCTACGCACCTCCACCTCGCTGGCCACGTCGTATACGTGGACCGTTGTGTAGACCGTGGTCGTCAAGTCTGCGCCAGGCATGTCTCTCTGTCCCATTATTCCTCCCTCGATCGGTCGTGCTTGGTCAACCACTCAGCAATCTCATCCGGGTCATACAGGCCCGCTCTGCCCACCACCCGCACCGGCTGCGGGAAGTCCGCGAACCGGTGTCTCCAGACGCGGACGGTGGCCTGTCCCACGTCACCCAATTCGGCTATGTCTTGGGTGGTGAGATAAGCCCAGTCTTTCATGCTTCCTCCCTTATCGTGCGATAGTGCTGGACACCACTCAGGTACAGTCTCTGCCTCTCGCCCATCCACTTGTATAGGTCCTCTTCGATGGTATCCGCCAAGGGCTGTAGCCACTGTAGGTCTGTGCGGGACCGGTACTCTGCTACGGTAACGACCATCTCCAGACCCTCTGCCCAGTACCACTCTTCCAGGTCCAGATAGATGAGCGACGGGTCCTCCTCGGCGATCTCCCGTGCTGCCTCTGGCTCGATGATTGCTTCGTCTCCCTGCGGGTCCGCGTACTTGCAGACCAACAGGCCCCACTTCTCTGCAAACTCGATAGCTTCATGCCCGGTGATCATCGTACTGCGGGTGATGGTGTCTGTCATGCTCCCTCCCTTGGGTTTAGGATGAGTAGGCTTCCGACTGCACCGACCAATTCTTCCCAGGTGGCCCTGGTGATACTGATGGCCAGCGTGGGTTGACCCGGGAAGATACCGCCCGTCTGAGACTCATGGTCAGAATCATGGTGATCAGGCATGAGCCGCTCATACTGGAACCGGAAGCCCTCATCAGGTACCTGCATCCAGACAAGTCCTTCGCGCTTGGTGGTCGCCTTCTTGTTGACACCTACTGTGGGTCGGGGCGGATCATGCTGCGTGAGTAGATCTATAGCCCACTGGCTGAGGTTGGTCTGGTAGATGTCCTGTGCCATTATGCCCTCCCTGTCGTTTCTTGATCGTAACCATAGTATACCCCCGTAGCGTTGGCGTTGCAAGGCCTGTGAGATATTTATTTTAGGGCAATAAGAAAACGCCACACCAGACCCCGCGTACGGGTATCCAGTGTGGCGTCGGTGCTAGCCCACCCCAACCAGCCTAAGGTAATCAGGGCGGACTCGGTGATGCCCCATTCCGGTAGAGGGAGGGCTACCGGAACAGGGGGCTTCGGGAGGCTACTTCAGGCCGCGCACCTCCAAATATCCTCTGAGGTCGGTCCGGTCGATCAACAGCCAGAATACTAATCCGCTTGCCACATAGATACTGCCCAGGTAGCTGTACGCCGTCTCTACCGTGATGCCTGCAAGGTCGCCACGTAGGTACAACTCCATGGTCCCTATGACGACTGCGGCTACGATGACTACGCCGAACTTGATGGCGTTGGACCACGCTGCCTTCGTGATGAAGGTGGTGATAAATGGTAACAGTGCACCCGTGATGAGTGCCAGTAGCGCCATGTTGGGTTCCATGATTCCTCCTTTTCATGTCGCGGATTATAGGATGTGTCTCCATGTCTTGAGTTGTATGACACGGCTGACTGTTGTTCGGTCGACTCCATAGATCTCCGCCAGTGCTTTTTGAGTATATCCGCCTTGCGCGTAGCTACTTCGGATTTTCCGTACATCCTCCTTTGTCAAAACCGATATTACTACACCCTCTCCCCGTGTTGTCCTGCCCTTATGGTCTCTATCATCTATGTTATCTTGCTGCGTTCCGAGAAACAAATGCTTAGGGTTACAGCACGGCGGATTGTCACAGCGGTGTAGTACACACATGCCATCAGGGATGGGACCGTAGGTCAACTCCCAAGCTACACGGTGTGCTATATGATCCCGGTTTTGGAAACGCAATCGACCATATCCCCTGAGAGTATTTCCCGACCACGGCCAACAGCCGTTTTTTGTGCTGTCCACTCTGGTCCAGAGTCGCTCTGGCAGTGGGCCAGTATGGCGAAGGGTTATGTTAGGGTCTCCGTGCTTCCTCCAGCGTCGGTAATGTTTATCGCACCAACCATTACTCACTATCTCGGAGTCGTCACAGTCAGGAACCTTGCAAACCCTACGGGCCTTCGTGATACAATCTGAGGTGCTCATGGACTTACCTCCTTGAGTCGTGCCCTGGGGTGTTAATGCACCGCCAGGGCTTTGTCCTTCTATTATATCGCAATCAAGGAAGGTGCGTCAGATTCCATGGTGCCCTCCTTCGCTAGTTGTTATCATATTGGGTAAGGCCCATCATAGATATGTCTGTGAGTATCTGAGCCGTGTTAGCCCAAGTCCATGCCTCGTTTGCATCCTCAGCTGTGCTTACCCTATCTATACAAAGCTGGGTTGTATCTGCTAGATTCATTCTCCCTTTCCTTGAGTGCGCATACTGTTCTTTGTACCAGCCTTCCATATCTGCGACTCCTCCCTACCCTATCCAGTGACCGTCCATGTCTCCCGCTCTGGTGTTATCCCTGCCATTGCCTCCCTCCTCTGCCGCTAGCCGTGTGCGGAATCTCAAACATAACGTCTCACACGGATTCTCATCTTCGAGTCTCGAACACGATATGCATCCATCCTGCGGACCGTCATAGTCTGGACAGGCCGTAAACATGCCGCTAACGGTGGACTGGGTTGAGTCCATGCTCCCTCCCTTCCCTGAGTAGTATCTGCCGGGCTGCATCAAAGTTCCTCTTGTATCCGTACCAGCCAGTCACTCCAACACCGTAGTATGTGTGAAGCCCAGTTCGTATGTCGCCGCCGTAGTACCTCATCACTAGGCGCAAGGCTGCCCGTTGGCCGGCGCGGAAGGTTGGGTACTCGTTGAAGCCTCCGCCGAAGGTACCCGTGCGTAAATCGCGCCACAAGGTGCCTACAGGGCCTCCCTTTATAGAACTGACGTTATGATGCCTGCGGACGTAACGGTCCCGGCCTAGGTTGCTCTCTGCCCACAAAAGTGATACGAAGTTGATCATGTTGAAGTCTGGGCCGTGATATCTGCGAAAAGCAACCAAAGTGTAGGCTTCAGCAGCAAGCGGCGAACCTCTCTCATGGAGGATCTCATACATCACCGCCTCAGTGCTTCTCGCTTGAGCGGTCCCGGTTAATCCCACAAGTAGCATGACCGCCAATAGCGTCATGGTAGATAGAGCTCTCACGGCGCTAGGGTAGCGTCGTTGGTTCCGTTCTTTGGCGCAAGCCTTACACCAGCGGCCACTTTTCCCCGGATAGGTAGTGACGTTTGATCCAGTGAGTGGGTGGCCCTTGTGGCACTTGTCGGTTCGTACAGCCTTAGCACCTGGAGACACTCCACGTAGGATATTGTCAGTATGAGTAACAGCCTCAAGGTGATCGGGGTTCACGCAGCTAACATTCCTGCATAGATGGTCTATCTCGAAACCCTCTGGGATGGGTTCCCTAAGTAGCTCGTAGACGTATCGGTGTGAGTAGACGACTCTTGTTCCATCCCAGAACGATCCGTAGCCAGAGCTGGTTCTTGCCCCCTTCCACGTCCAACATGAGTTTGAATCTGCAATCCGCACCTTTTTCCAGAAGCGTACAGTCACTGGAATATTCATAGCCACTCTCCATACAGGACGAACGGAAACAGTCTACTCATGCCACCCTCCCAGCTGCTACCAGTACCTTCCTCGCCATCTCTCTCCAGCCCTGCTCCCAGTAATAAGCCGCCTGAAGTGCATCAAGCGCCTCCTTGCTGGCCGCACCGTCCGCCGCTGGTTCCCACACGTGCTCTTGATAATCGACGGTGGTGGCCTCCCTTCTCGCGGCTGCGTTGCCTCCGGTGTTTGCGTCACTCATGCTAACCTCCCTGGTTGCTTTGCCCTAGTGTATCAGACTCCGTGGTACCCGGTGACTATGCCATACTTGGCGGCGGCCTCTGCCAGCGTCTTGGCTCGCTCTTCGTCGCCCGACGTCAGTGCAATCATGATGGCCTCGCGATAACTGGAGGCTCGTTGAGATTTATCGACATCTTGCTGTAGCCGGTCCAGCTTCTGTGCGATTGCTACTAGTAGGTCGTGTTCAGCGCTCATGTCTACCCCCTCTAATCCTAGTCTATGCTGCACTTTCTTCCACGTGTAGTTCTCCAAGTCCAGGTCCGGATCCGACTTCCTGCCTGGTGCGATCTCCCTATGGCCGATCGGTCGTGCTCCCTTGAAGTGGTGCTTGCTGTGCAGCATCCAAATAAGCTCATCAAGAGACTTTAGCTGTGCGGCAGGGTATAGCTTACCTGTGGCGGATACGTGTGAGACCTCTATTCCAATTGAGAAGTTGTTCATCCCAGAGTAGCCAACCCAAGATGACCTGCCGGCGTGCCAGGCCCGGTCTGTATCCTGGACCATCTGATAGATAGCACCATTCGGGGCAACCAAATAATGCACCGACACCTCAGCGTCGGGGTTGAGCAACCAATTGAGATCGCCAGGGTGAGATCCTTGGGTGTCGTGGATCACTAGGTAGTAGGGCGTGATGGGTTCTTTGGACGCTGGTCCGTGCTTTGATGTAGGTCTTTGGACGATATGCATTTACTCTCCCTTCCCACAGTAGGTCCAGATGCGAAGGCAAACTGAACAGATGCAACCTTGAGATAAGCATACAACTATCTCACCGCAAGCACAATAGCACGGCTCAGAATCCAATAGCCTGGAAGATTGCGATAGCGGCCGCCGTGGCACTCAGCCCCAGAGTCATCAGCAGCAGCCCGCCGATGATCTTATTGTTGAATCCCAACAAACCCTCGTCTGCTACCTCCAACTGCGTTATGCTCTTATCGTCTTTGGTGTGCCGCCGCTCGTTTGCTGCGTCCAGCTTCTCACGGTAGAGCCATTCCTCGTGCTTCTCCTCCTTGCGCCGTTCGGTCATGGAGGCCAATGTAGTTTCCACAGAAGCCATACGCTCCAACAATTCTATCAGTCGGCCTTCTATGCGGCTTATCTCGCTCGGTGTCATACTGGCCCCCGTAGTTTTGGTTTCCATATCACTGCATTCTGCCTAGCGCATCCTGCATGACGCCTCTCCTAGCCTCTGTTATCTGCATGGCTACCAAGTCAAATACAGACGAGGCAAAACGTTAACATCGATGAACTGAACCGTCCTGTCCACACCTGCGCCTTCCCCGGATATGCTCTCGTCGGTGATGGCAATCTCTAGGTAGTTGACAGCCTCCAGGGTGAGATCCGCGGGGTCGATAGGGAAGGAGAACTCCGTATCTCCGGGGAACGGCCCCGCTACGGCGTCACCTGTGGGCGAAGATAAGTCACCCCAATCGCTCGTCTCCAGCGTTGGTCCCCAAGCGGAGATGAACGTCTGGATCGATATGTCAGTCCCCATGTCGGTCTCAGGGTCGCCCGACGCATTGAGAATGAGACTGACCGTGCTAGGGGCCATCGCCACCTCGCTCAGGTCGAATGTCAGATATCCACGGAAGAGGGCTGACCCGCGGGCGCCTATCTCCATTTTAGACGAGAGGAAATCACCCATATTTACAGTCACGGGTGGCCACACGTAGTTCGGACCGAACTTGTACAGCTCGGTGATGTGCTCTGGCCCCAGCGGCGTATATTCTATCGTCACGGGTGGGATAAGAGTCGACGGAGGATTGAGCACCACCCACGGGGAGGGGACCTGCGTGGGCTTGCCGATGACCTGAAGACTGCCTGCGGCGGGTGTCTTGTTGATGACGTACCTCATCGCATATCCGTCGCCTTGCCATATAGGACTGTATCGCCTACCGTCGGGGTGTAGCCCGTAAGATACGGCACACTGTAGAGCACTTCGCCGTTGATTTGCAGGTCCACGGTACCGTCACCGTTTACCGTGAGCACCGTAGCAATGAAGTGAGCCTCTGCCGTACCCAGCCCTGGCGAAACCGGACCGCCATACGAAGGAAGGGCGCCACCGCCGGTGATAGACACAGCCTGCTCGCTGAACCCGGCCTCAGTCTT
>Ga0209584_10000448_pt1 | contig 12791 bp, 8 predicted proteins | sample NGEPerD_FD_184507 | JGI IMG/M metagenome (GOLD analysis project Ga0209584, IMG submission 184507) | Arctic peat soil microbial communities from the Barrow Environmental Observatory site, Barrow, Alaska, USA - NGEE PermafrostAB12-D... | ecosystem: Environmental > Terrestrial > Soil > Wetlands >...
TGTCGGGTCTGGTCGGGTCTGGTCGGGTCTGGTCGGGTCTGGTCGGCGAGTCTCGCACGCAGGTATGACAAGAACCTGGGCTGGGCCGCTGGCCGGAATCCGCGGGCGGCGCGGCGGCGTTGGCCCAGTAAGGCCTGCTCAGAACCGCTTTGCCCGTGGAGACATACGTGACATCCCCGCAGACAGTCGACGACCTTGCCGCTCCTGCCGGGACCGACTCCGCCGACGGCACCGCCGCGGTCGGTCGGGCCACCACCCGGGCTGACTTTTGGTTCGACCCGCTATGCCCGTGGGCCTGGCTGACGTCCCGTTGGATCCTCGAGGCCGCCGCCGTACGCAGCCTGGACGTGCACTGGCACATCATGAGCCTGGCGGTGCTGAACGAGGGCCGGGACCTGCCCGAAGACTACCGCCGGATGATGGAAGAGGCTTGGGGGCCGGTCCGGGTGCTAGCCGCGGCCGAGCGGGCGCACGGCTCCGAGGTGCTACTCCCGCTCTACACTGCCATCGGTGAGGCATTCCACCTGCGCGGACAGGAGCGCACCCGGGAGACCATCGAGACAGCGCTGGCGACCGCCGGGTTGCCGGTCGAGCTGGCGGCGGTGATGACCGACCCGGCGTACGACGAGGAGCTGCGCGCCTCCACTGCCGTCGCCCTGACCCGGGTCGGCATCGACGTCGGCACGCCGGTGATCTCGGTCGAGGGTGTGTCGTTCTTCGGGCCGGTCATCTCGCCGACGCCGAGGGGGCAGGCTGCCGGCCGGCTGTGGGACGGGGTGGTGCTGGTAGCCGGCACCGACGGTTTCTACGAGCTCAAGCGGACCCGCGACCGGCCGCCGATCTTCGACTGAGAGGCGACCTGGTCGACGCCGGCTGGCGGCGGCGCGAAGATTGTCGGTGGCCCGGCATATCCTCGGCCCTCGACGTCATGGGTCGACGTCGCAGGTCAATGTCTGTCGCAGGTCAATGTCTGTCGCAGGTCAATGTCTGGGAGGACGGCCATGCCGACTCGGGACAGCATCTACGTCGACGGCACCTGGGTGGCATCCACGGGGTCGGACACGATCGAGGTGGTCAACCCGGCCACGGAAGAGGTCGTGGCCACCATCGCGGCCGGGACCACCGAGGACGTCGACCGAGCTGTGGCCGCGGCCCGGCGCGCGTTTGCGGCGTGGTCCGCCACCAGTGCGGACGAGCGGGCCAAGTACCTGTACCGGCTGCAGGAAGCGCTGACCGCCCGAGCCACCGAGGTATCCGCCACCATCACCACCGACATGGGCGCTCCGAAGAAGATCGCTCAGGCCGTGCAGACCGGGCTACCGATTACCACCCTGGGCGTCTACGCGAACTTGCTGTCGACGTACGCCTTCGAGGAGATGGTTGGTAACTCCCTCGTCGTTCGGGAACCCATCGGCGTGGTCGGCGCGATCACGCCGTGGAACTACCCGCTGCATCAGGTAGTGGCGAAGGTGGCGCCGGCGTTGGCTGCCGGCTGCACGATCGTGCTCAAGCCCAGCGAGGTGGCGCCGCTGGCGGTGCTGCTGTTCGCCGACCTGGTGCACGAGGTGGGGCTGCCGCCGGGAGTCTTCAACGTCGTCACCGGCTACGGGCCGGTGGTCGGCGAGGCGATTGCCGCGCATCCCGACGTGGACATGGTGTCGTTCACCGGCTCCACGGCCGCCGGCAAGCGGGTCACCGAGGTGGCCGCCGCGACGGTCAAAAAGGTCGCGCTCGAACTCGGCGGCAAGTCTGCCAACGTGATCCTGCCGGACGCCGACCTGGCGAAGGCGGTCAAGGTCGGCGTGGGCAACTGCTTCCTCAACTCCGGCCAGACCTGTACGGCGTGGACCCGCATGCTGGTGCCCGCGGACCGGCAGGCCGAGGCCGTCGAGCTGGCAACCACGGCGGCCGCCGGCTTCACGGTCGGCGACCCGACCGCCGACGGTACCAAGCTCGGCCCGCTGGTTTCCGCCAGCCAGCGAGACCGGGTCCGCGGCTACATCGAGCGCGGGATCGCCGAGGGCGCCACCCTGGTCGCCGGCGGTGCCGAGAGTCCGGACGGGGTGGAGCGAGGGTACTTCGTCCGGCCCACTGTGTTCGCCGACGTCCGCCGCGACATGACCATCGCCCAAGAGGAGATCTTCGGGCCGGTGCTGTCGATCATGCCGTACGCCGACGAGCAGGAGGCACTGGAGATCGCCAACGACAGCGTCTACGGCTTGGCCGGCGGCGTGTGGTCGGCCGACCGCGACCACGCGGTCGCTTTCGCCCGCGGCATGCGGACCGGGCAGGTTGACGTCAACGGTGGCCGGTTCAACCCACTGGCGCCCTTCGGCGGCTACAAGCAGTCCGGCATCGGCCGCGAGCTCGGCAGGTTCGGTCTGGAGGAGTTCCTCGAGGTCAAGTCGCTGCAGCTGTAGCTGCTGGCAGACTCTGCCCGCATGCGGGTTTACCTGGGTTCCGATCACGCGGCGTTCGAGCTCAAGGCGCACCTGATGGAGCACCTGCGCTCGGCCGGGCACGACCCGGTGGACTGCGGACCATCGAGCTACGCGCCGGACGACGACTACCCGCCGTACGTCCTGCTGGCCGCCACCCGTACGGCGCAGGACCCAGCCAGCCGTGGCGTCGTGCTGGGCGGCTCCGGCAATGGCGAGGCCATGGCGGCGAACAAGGTGCCGGGCGTGCGCTGCGGTCTGGCTTGGAACGAAGAGACGGCCCGGCTGGCTCGCGAGCACAACGACGCGCGGATCGTCAGCGTCGGCGCCCGCATGCACCCGGTGGCTGACGCCGTCCGATTTGTCGACGTGTTTCTGGCAACCGAGTTCAGCGGCGAGGAGCGGCACCGCCGCCGGCTGGCAATGGTCAGCGACTACGAGCGGTCGGGGGAGTTGCCGCCGCTGCCCTGATGGCCGCCGTCCGCGGCCGGTCGGTGCGGCGGCACCGACGCCGGTGAGGCGGCGTTGCCGGGCCGGCGGCGCACCACCGTCTCCCGCTCGGCGGCTTCGTCGTCCTCGGGCCACGGCCGGGAGACGTCTCGGGCGCGCATCGCCCCGCTGATGCCCACCTGGGACGGACCGCCGCCCACGATGCCCGCCAGACCGCTGGCCCCGGTGGAGTCAGTCGGGGCCGTGAGCGGCGCGTCCGGCCGGCCCGGGCGACGCGGCCGCTTGGTCGCTCGTTTGGACGGAGCCGGGCTGGCGCCGGATCCCACTCGCCCGGACCGAGGCGTTCCCGCAGACTCCGACACAGCCAGCCCCTGTCCGCCCCGCAGACCCCGGTCTGCACCTTCTTGAAGGATCCATCCTGCCCGAAGGGCACACCATTGCTCGCATCGCCTCGCCTCGCCCGGGAGCACACCGGCCGGTCAGGTGACTCGGGACTGAGGTGACTTAGGGACTGAGGTGACTTAGGTGACTTAGGTGACTTAGGAGCATCTTGCGCCAAGCTGATCTATGGAGGACAAGGCCATGACCGGCGACTACGCGATAATCGTCGAGGGTGACGGCTCGGACGAACCATTCGGCCCACTGCCCTGACGTCCCGGGCGCTGGCGGAGCGGGTGACCGGGATCGAACCGGCATGGCCAGCTTGGAAGGCTGGGGCTCTGCCATTGAGCTACACCCGCATCGACCACGCTGGGATCGATGGGGACCGGCGAGCGTGGCCGTCTGGCTAGACTACCTATGACAGTTCTGGCTGGCTTCGCGGGGCGTAGCGTAGTGGCTAGCGCGCCTGCTTTGGGTGCAGGAGATCGGGAGTTCGAGTCTCCCCGCCCCGACCACCGGCCCCTCGCGGCCGGCGAGCCTCCGGTGCTGCACTGCGCCCGCTCCGACAACCATCTGTCTCACCGGACCAGCCGCACATCCGCCAACCGACCGACCGAGGAGCCGCACCACTGTGAAGAGCGCCGTCGAGACCCTCACTCCGACGCGGGTCCGGTTGACCGTCGAGGTCCCGTTCGACGAGCTGAAGCCCAGCGTCGACGCGGCGTACCGAAAGATGGCCAAGCAGGTCCGGATCCAAGGGTTTCGACCCGGCAAGGTGCCGCCTCGCATCATCGACCAGCGCATCGGCCGCGGCGCGGTGATCGAGGAGGCGGTGCAGGCGGCAATTCCGCGGTTCTACGGCGACGCCGTCCGGGACACCGAGGTGAGCCCGCTCGGTCATCCCGAGGTCGACGTGACGACGTTCGACGACGGGGTCGAGCTGGTCTTCACCGCCGAGGTCGATGTACGCCCGAAAGTGGAGCTGCCGGCGTACGACGGCCTGCCCGTCACTGTGGACGACGCCGAGGTTGACGACGACGCGGTGGACGAGCAGCTGGCCAGCCTGCGGGACCGGTTCTCCACGCTGACCGCGGTAGACCGCCCGACGGAGCAGGGCGATTTCGTCTCGATCGACCTGTCCGCCACCGCAGACGGCGAGCCGGTGCCCGACGGCGAGGCCACCGGCCTGTCCTACGAGGTCGGGTCGGACTCGCTGCTGCCCGGCCTCGACGACGCGCTCGTCGGGATGACCGAGGGCGAGGCCCGCAGCTTCAACAGCGAGCTGGTCGCCGGCGAGTACGCCGGGCGCACGGCCCAGGTGGCCGTTACCGTGCGCTCGGTCAAGGTCAAGCAGCTGCCGGAGCTCGACGACGAGTTCGCTCCGACCGCCAGCGAGTTCGACACCCTCGCCGAGCTGCGGGCCGACGTCCGCGCGCGGTTGCAGCGGGTGCGCCGGATGGAGCAGGGTGTGCAGGCCCGGGACAACATGCTGGCGGCCCTGCTGGCGGCCACCGAGGTCCCGTTGCCCGACTCGATCGTCACGACCGAGCGGGAATGGCGTCGCCGCGCCTTCGCCGACCAGCTGAAGCAGGCCGGCATCAGCCGGGAGGACTACCTGAGCACCGGGGGCCGCACCAGTGACGACCTCGATGCCGAGATCGAGCGCAGCGCCCGCTCTGCCGTACATGCCCAGCTGGTCTTGGATGCAGTCGCGGACGCCGAAGAGGTCGGCATCGACGACGCCGAGCTGACCAACCAGATCGTTCGGCGGGCTCAGCGTGCCGGGGTGCCGGTCGACGACTACGCCCAGCAGCTGGTGCGCGACGGCCAGCTTGGCTCCTTGATGGCCGACATCCGCCGGGGCAAGGCGCTTGTGCTGGTGCTCCAGGCGGCGACCATAACCGATTCGTCTGGCCGTCCGGTTGACCTTGCTGCGCTGGCCGATGAAGCACTCGGCGTCGTCGAGGCGATCGGGCAGGACGACGACGAGCTGGACGAGGTCGACATCCTCGACTCCGACGACGAGGAACTGATCGTGGTCGAGGAAGACGTCGTTGGCGCGGACGTGGCCGACGACGCCGATGACACGAGCGAGTCGATTGTCGAGGCGGTGCTTCCGGGCACCGACGAAGACCCGGCTGCCGGCGAGCCGGTCGTGGAGGCCGAGGTGCCGGGCACGGACGGCAGTTCTCGGCAGCCGGGTGACGACGGCCCCGACATCGGTGAGTCGACCGTTGAGGCGGTGCTGCCGGACACCCAGGACGATCCGGGCGCCGTCGATGCGGTGCTCGAGGCCGAGCTTCCCGGCGCCGGATCGACGCCGGCCTGACCAGTCCGCCCGGCGGCCCGGCGTCCACGGCCCATCACGGCCGGTGGCCCATCACGGCCGGACAAGCCTGCGCCGACAGCGAACAGCGACGGCGGTGGGGACGACCTTGTCGGAGGCGCGCGTTAGGGTCGGTTGACGGTCGGCGCCGAGCCGGCACTGTTTCGCTCCTCCGCCACACCGCTGGAAAGGCAGCTTCTCCTCCGCAGCCCAGCTCGCGCTGCCGTCGGACCGCACCCCGGCCGGCAGCGGGATGAACCTTGACGACCAGGTGTTCAACCGGTTGCTCAAGGAGCGGATCGTCTTTCTGGGCAGCCAGGTCGACGACCCGATCGCGAACGCGATCTGCGCCCAGCTGCTGCTGCTGTCCGCGGAGGATCCCGACCGCGACATCTTCCTTTACATCAACTCGCCGGGCGGTTCGGTGACCGCCGGCATGGCGATCTACGACACCATGCAGTATGTCGAGAACGACGTCGCCACGGTCGGGCTCGGCTTGGCCGCATCGATGGGGCAGTTCCTGCTCTGCGCCGGCGCGCCCGGCAAGCGCTATGCCCTCCCGCACGCGCGGATCATGATGCATCAGCCGTCCGGTGGGCTGGGCGGCACCGCCTCCGACATTGCCATCCAGGCCGAGCAGATGCTCTACACCAAGCGGACCATGCAGGAGCGGCTCGCCTTCCACACCGGCCAGACCGTCGAGCAGATCGAGAAGGACTCCGACCGGGACCGCTGGTTCACCGCGGAGGAGGCCCGGGAGTACGGCTTCGTCGACAAGGTCGTGACCGGCGCGAAGCAGATGCCGGCGGGCACCGCTGCGCCCCAGTGACGGGTGCATCGGTTCGCCGGCCGCCGTGTGCACCCTCTCGACCAAGGAGCTCTACCTGATGGACCTCGACCTTCGTCCCGTCGGCCGAGCGGCTGCACCCCTGCCCTCGGCTCGTTACGTCATCCCCAGCGTCATCGAGCAGAGCAGCCGCGGCGAGCGCTCCTGGGACATCTATAGCTACCTGCTCAAAGAGCGGATCATCTTCTTGGGCACGCCGATCGACGACGACGTCGCCAATGTCGTGATGGCCCAGCTGCTGCACCTGGAGTCCTCGGACCCCGACCGGGACATCTCGCTCTACATCAACTCACCCGGCGGCTCGTTCACCGCACTGACCGCCATCTACGACACCATGCAGTTCATCCGGCCGGACATCCAGACCATCTGCATGGGTCAGGCCGCCTCGGCTGCGGCGGTGATCCTGGCGGCGGGGACGAAGGGCAAGCGGTTTGCCCTGGAGCACGCCCGGCTGCTCATCCACCAGCCCTACAGCGAAGGCGGCGGGCAGGGTAGTGACATTGAGATCCAGGCTCGGGAGATCCTGCGGATGCGCGCGCTGCTGGAGGAGATCCTGGCTCGGCACTCCGGGCAGGACCAGGAGCAGATCCGTCGCGACATCGAGCGAGACAAGATCCTGACCGCGCACGAGGCCGTCGACTACGGGCTTATCGACGAGGTGATCACGACACGCAAGCTGTCCGGCTTACCGGCGGGCTGACCCGCAACGCGAGACACTGACCCGCCCGCGGCACTGACCCCGCCCGAGCCGATGGGGCTCCGTCGCGACGGTTGAGGCGGTACCGTCAAGGCCAGCATCGTCGGGGGGCTGCACCATCGAGAGCTGGACCATCGAGAGCTGGACCATCGACAGACCGTCCCCACACGGCACGGTCGTGAGACAGCGCAGGCAGCAGTGCTGGGGATGCCCGGGTGACCGGAGCTCGGCGAAACAGGGAGAGGGTCCGGGTGGCACGCATCGGTGACGGCGGTGACCTGCTGAAGTGCTCCTTCTGCGGTAAGTCGCAGAAACAGGTCAAGAAGCTCATCGCAGGCCCAGGCGTCTACATCTGCGACGAGTGCATCGACCTTTGCAACGAGATCATCGAGGAGGAGCTCTCCGACTCCACCGATCTTAAGTGGGACGAGCTGCCCAAGCCCCGCGAGATCTACGAGTTCCTCGACGGCTACGTCATCGGCCAGGAGATGGCGAAAAAGACGCTATCGGTGGCCGTCTACAACCACTACAAGCGGGTCCAGGCCGGTGGCGTCGAGAAAGACGCCGTCGAGCTGGCCAAGTCCAACATCCTGTTGCTCGGTCCGACCGGTTGCGGCAAGACCCTGTTGGCGCAGACGCTGGCCAAGATGCTCAACGTGCCGTTCGCCATTGCCGACGCGACCGCGTTGACCGAGGCCGGCTACGTCGGCGAGGACGTCGAGAACATCCTGCTCAAGCTGATCCAGGCGGCCGACTACGACGTCAAGAAGGCCGAAACCGGGATCATCTACATCGACGAGGTCGACAAGATTGCCCGTAAGAGCGAGAACCCCTCGATCACCCGGGACGTCTCCGGTGAAGGCGTACAACAGGCACTGCTGAAGATCTTGGAAGGCACCACTGCGAGCGTGCCGCCCCAGGGCGGCCGCAAGCACCCGCACCAGGAGTTCATCCAGATCGACACCACCAACGTGCTGTTCATCGTCGGTGGCGCCTTCGCCGGCCTGGACAAGGTGATCGAGGCTCGAATCGGCAAGAAGGCGGTCGGCTTCGGCGCCATACTGCACTCGAAGAACGAGGTCGACCGCGGCGACGTCTTCGCCGACGTGATGCCGGAGGACCTGCTCAAGTACGGCATGATCCCAGAGTTCGTCGGCCGGCTGCCGGTGATCACGAGTGTGCACAAGCTGGATCGGGAGGCGTTGATCCGCATCCTGACCGAGCCGAAGAACGCCCTGGTCCGCCAGTACCGACGCCTTTTCGAGCTCGATGGCGTGGAGCTGGAGTTCAGTGAGGACGCGCTGGAGGCGATCGCCGACCAGGCCATCCTGCGCGGCACCGGGGCGCGCGGCTTGCGCGCCATCCTGGAGGAGGTCCTGCTCTCGGTGATGTACGACATCCCGAGCCGCAAGGACGTCGCCCGGTGCGTGATCACTCGCGAGGTCGTGCTGGAGCACGTCAACCCGACGCTGGTGCCACGGGAGGCGCCCAAGCGGGAGCGGCGCGAGAAGAGCGCCTGAGCCTCCGGGGGGCCGCCGTTCGGCGAACCTGCCGCCCGCGCTCAGCGCCGCCGCCCCGCAGCTCGCCGCCACCCGCGGCTCACCCCTTGGCAACGCCCCGTCACCTGCCGCTTGCACGTCGGCCACCCGCCGCCGATCGCGGCCATCTGCTTGATCCTTGTGCTGAAATACCGCACTCCGGCGCGGTTTCATGCGGCACCCGCGCACAGTGATCATTGGTGATCATTGGAAGTTGCCACTGGCTGGCCAGGGCGGCGGTAACAAGCTGGCCATCGCGGCCCGCGGAGACGCGGATCGGTCAGCTGCCGCGGCCCAGTTGCGCACGCCGTACCGCCATCGTCTGCAAGGCTTCTCGGCGTGCCGCATCCGGCTCTCGGCGCAGCCGGCGGGAACTGAACCTCAGTGTCAGCCACCCGAGCGTAGCGAGCAGGGCGTCCCGCCGCCGGTCACGCTCTCGAGCCAGCGTGTCGTCGTGGTACGCCGCGCCGTACAGCTCGATGGCGACCATGGTGGCCTCGTCGGCCAGATCCAGATATACGGTACGGCGACCGATGTGCACAGTAAGCTGACGACGCAAGTGGGCGAATCCGGACCGGTGAACACGTGCAGGTGACCCCAGATCTCCAACTCACTGGCACAGCCGACGTCGAGCACACCGACGAGGTCCAGCAGGGCTCGCCGCCCCGGCAGCCGTGGCAGGGTCGCCGCCTCGGCGCGCAGCCGGGCCGGCGTGGTGCGGCGGGACTGGATGGCGTAGATCACGGGTTCCCGCCGCAGGGTCGCCGGCAGTACCGGCCAGCTCTCCACTACACAGCGCTCGAGCACCGCGGCGACCAGGCCGTCTCGGCGGAGCGCCAGCGGAGGTTCTGGCCGGAAGCCGGTGCGCCGGTGGACGACGAGTCCCCGGCCGCCGCGCAGCTCTCGGTCACCGCCGATGGTGATATGAACCGCCCCCGGGCTCGGTGGCATCAGTCGCCAGAATTGCAGCCCGGTTACGAAAGACAAGGCCGCGCAGTTCCCGGCGTACCTCAAGGCGGCGGCCCACCGCACCCACGGTTCGGTCAACCTCGTCGTGCGGACGTAGGTGCGGGGAAACAAGCGCGTCAGCTCGCCGCGGGCGACGGCGCGGTCCAGAATCGAGTGTGCGCCGGGGCGGAAGTCTGCACGCAGGAGTACGTCGTTCCGCTTCGCCAGCAGCCGGGTTAGCTCAGGGTGCACGGATGCAACGTTTGCGGCGAATAGGGAAGCCGTGCCTGGCTTGGCACAATCTGTGGAGGAGACGCGGTTGGACGGTCGCGATCCGAGCAGGACTCCGGACTCCGCAGTCGCCTTATGATCACTCTCCTGTAGATCGACGTGCCGGAATGCCGCACTTGCTGGCGCAGATCGCGGTCGATCCGCACAATGATCACGAAACGGCCGGCTGGAGTGCAGCGCCTTGTGAAAGAGTCGGTGTCGGATCGCGACTGGAAAGCGAATGCGGCGGATGAGCATCAACGATCACGCTGCGAGGCCCCACGGTGGCGATGACCTGGCGCAGCGCGCAAGCCGGCTCTGGCTGCCCGCGGCCCCCGGTGGGTGCCCGCCGGGCTCCGTAGACTCAAGTCCGTGACCGCCGCCGCCGCCGAGCCGCCCGCCGCCGAGCCCGCCGCCGCCGAGCCGGCATCCGCCCGGGTCGCTCCGTTAGTACTGCCGCCGCAGTACGCGCCGGCCGCGGTGGAAGCAGCGCTCTATGAGCGCTGGGTGGAGCGCGGCGTTTTCGGAGCCGACGCCGACGCGGTTCGCCGCGGCGACCGCCCCGGCTACTGCGTCGTCATCCCGCCGCCGAACGTGACCGGCTTCCTGCACATGGGGCACGCGTTCCAGCACACGCTGATGGACGCCCTCACCCGCCGGCGGCGGATGCAGGGATACGAGAGCCTCTGGCTGCCGGGCATGGACCACGCCGGCATCGCCACCCAGAACGTGGTCGAACGCGAGCTGGCGAAAGAGGGTATGAGCCGGCACGACCTGGGCCGAGAAGCCTTCGCCGCCCGCGTCTGGCGGTGGAAGGCCGAGTACGGCGGCAAGATCCTCGGCCAGATGCGGCGGCTCGGGGAGGGCGTGGACTGGAGCCGGGAGCGGTTCACAATGGACGCCGGCCTGTCCCGGGCGGTCCGGACGATGTTCACCCGGATGTACGCCGACGACCTGATCTACCGCGCCGAGCGGATCATCAACTGGTGCCCGCGCTGCCACACCGCGCTGTCGGACATCGAGGTGGAGCACGTCGAGGAGGACGGCGAGCTGATCTCCATCCGGTACGGCGAGGGCGCGCGCTCCGTCGTCGTCGCCACCACCCGGGTGGAGACGATGCTCGGCGACACTGCGGTTGCCGTGCACCCGGACGACGAGCGCTACCGCCACCTGGTGGATACCACGGTCACCCTGCCGCTGATCGAGCGCCAGATCCCGGTGGTCGCCGACGCGCACGTCGACCCCTCCTTCGGCACCGGCGCAGTCAAGGTCACGCCCGCGCACGACCCGAACGACTTCGCGATCGCCCAGCGGCACGGTCTGCCGATGCCGTCGGTCATGGACGAGCACGCCCGGATCACCGTGCCCGGACCGTACGCCGGAATGGACCGGTTCGAGGCCCGGCCGGCGGTGCGCGCGGCGCTGGCGGCCGACGGGCGCATCGTGGCCGAGCAGCGGCCGTACCGACACGCCGTCGGTCACTGCTCCCGCTGCCAGACCGTCGTGGAGCCCCGGCTGTCCCTGCAGTGGTTCGTGGCGGTGGCACCGCTGGCGCAGGCGGCCGGGGACGCCGTCCGGGACGGGCGCACCGCCATTCACCCGCCCGAGCTTGCCGGCCGCTTCTTCGCCTGGGTCGACGACATGCACGACTGGTGCATCAGCCGGCAGCTGTGGTGGGGGCACCGGATCCCGGTCTGGTACTGCCCGGATGGGCACGTCACCGTGCCCGCCGCCGGAACCGTCGAGGACCCCACCGCCTGCGCGACCTGCGGTCGCGCCGACATCACCCAGGACGACGACGTCCTGGACACCTGGTTCTCCTCGGGGCTGTGGCCGTTCTCGACCCTGGGCTGGCCCGAGTCCACCGCCGACCTGGCCGCGTTCTACCCGACCGACGTCCTGGTCACCGGCTACGACATCATCTTCTTCTGGGTGGCCCGGATGATGATGTTCGGGCTCTATGCCATGTCGGACGTTCCGTTCCGCACCGTCGCCCTGACCGGGCTGATCCGCGACGGCGCCGGCAAGAAGATGTCGAAGTCGCGCGGCAACGTGGTCGACCCGCTGGAGTGGATCGACCGCTACGGCGCGGACGCACTGCGGTTTACCCTTGCCCGCGGGGCCAACCCCGGCACCGACGTCCCGGTCACCGAGGACTGGGTGCAGGGCAGCCGCAACTTCGCCAACAAATTGTGGAACGCCAGCCGGTTCGCGCTGATGAACGGCGCCAGCACCGCGACCGGGCTGCCACCGCGGGAGCAGCTGTCAACCCCGGACCGGTGGATCTTGTCTAGACTGGCGGCAGTGACGGCCGAGGTGGACGGCCGCTACGAGGACTTCCAGTTCGCCAAGGTTTGCGACGCACTGTTCCACTTCGCCTGGGACGAGGTCTTCGACTGGTACCTGGAGCTGGCCAAGATCCCACTGGCGGCCGGTGGCGAGCCGGCCGAGCGCACCCGGGCGGTGCTCGGCCACGTGTTCGACCAGCTGCTCCGGCTGCTGCACCCGGTGGTGCCCTTCGTGACCGAGACGCTGTGGACCGCCCTGACCGGTGCCGAGACGATTGTCACCGCGGCCTGGCCGACGGCGGCTGATTCAGCACTGTTCGACCCGGCCGCTGAGGCCGATGTCGCCCGGCTGCAGATCCTCGTCACCGAGGTGCGGCGCTTCCGGGCCGAGCAAGGCCTGCGGCCGCGGCAACGGGTCCCGGCCGTCCTGGTCGTCGACGAGCCGACGGAGGCTGGGCTGACGGCTGGGCTGACGGCTGGGCTGTCGGCTGGGCTGTCGGCTGGGCTGCCCACTGGGTTGACGACGTACGCCGAGAACATCGCCGCCCTGGTCGATGCCCGACCCCTCGACGTTGCGACCGAGGTCCCGGCCGGCTGGGCGGTCGTCT
>Ga0209584_10000449_pt1 | contig 12784 bp, 13 predicted proteins | sample NGEPerD_FD_184507 | JGI IMG/M metagenome (GOLD analysis project Ga0209584, IMG submission 184507) | Arctic peat soil microbial communities from the Barrow Environmental Observatory site, Barrow, Alaska, USA - NGEE PermafrostAB12-D... | ecosystem: Environmental > Terrestrial > Soil > Wetlands >...
ACGGCGTGGTGTCCGAGCGCTGGTTGCCGGTGTCGCCGAACGGCCGGCTCGACGGCTTCGCGTGGAAGCTGCCATTGGCCGAGATCGGCGTCACGCGCCCGGTGATCGAGGTCGCACCGCCAATGCCGAGGCCGGCCGCCACGCCGATCGCTGCGCCCGTGCCTGAGACCAAGCCGCTACCGGTCCGCAAGTCGGCAAAATCCGCTGCCAAGGCGAGGGCGAAGCCGGTCGAGCCGGTGATCCCGCTGGTGCATGCGCCTGACGATCCGGGGCCGGACTCCGCCGCCTTGGAGAGCGATCCGGTCCCGGAATCCACCTCGCCCCCGCCGCAGGCCCCCTGGCAGCGTTTCATGCAGCTGTTTCGGTAAGGGCCCACGCGTTTAAGCGTCTAAGTGTATTGCCATTCCGGGCCCGCGCCGATAACAGTGGCGCGCTTTTCATAAGGATTGCCGGCGTAGCTCAGCGGTAGAGCATCCGCTTCGTAAGCGGGTGGTCGGGGGTTCAAATCCCTCCGCCGGCACCAACCTTCTAACAACCGAAAATTGGTCTAGAGCGTATCAGAGCGCATTTTATCATTCGCTTAACGGTGGGTCGGTGGTGCACCCCGTTACCTAGAATGGCGGCAATACTTATTTCGCGCGCACGCGCGTGATTAATGCGAACAAATGCAATCGTCGTGACTGGAGCCGGGGCCGGGGGGTAGGAGGCCGTGGCGAAGAAATGGCTAGGTCGTAACGCCGTGCAACATGTCCGCTTTACCCCCAATAGCGGACATTCGCCACCAGCCTTCCCATGTCCGCTTTGTGCCAATAAGCGACATTGCGGGCGTGAAGATGGCTTTAGCCTTTGATCGGCGCTACACGGCAACGCCGACGGCAGCCATCGCCCGCCGCTCGATCTCGCTGAGGTCGATATCGAGTGTCTCTGACGGCGGCGATTTCCTGATCTGCGGCTTTTCATCGTCGTCGAACAAGCCGAAGGTGCCCGCCCTTGACTCCGGCGCAAGCACGGGCGCGTGCGCTTGCACCATCGTGCACGGCACCGATCCGCGATTCCACGCCCAATGCAGCAGATTACCGGGGATGCGCAGGAAGTCGCCTTTCTTCAGATGGTAGGCCTTGTCGACGATGAAAATCCAGAGTTCGCCTTCGACCACGTAATTGAGCTGCTCCGGAATGTGCTTGTGCGGCTTTGAGTGATAACCCGGCGACCGGGTGGCAACCATCATGTTGGCTTCGTTGCCGTACACAAACAGCGTCTTCATGTCGCCGGATAAAAGGCCCACGGCAGCACTCCCTTGCACGAGATCTTTTTCCGACATGAATAGAGGCATCGACATTCTCCTTGTGTTGGCAAGCGTACCGGTTATTCACCAGAATCGATTTGGGTGTTCGAGCGGGCTGCGGGCGATTCTGTTTGCCCAAGCGGCTGACGGAGGCCACGAACGCAGACAAGCAACGGGTTTATTTGGCCTTCTTGCTGACTTCGGTCCACTTAAGAATTTCCGAACGCATGTATTCGGCGAACTGCGCGGATGCACGAAAGTCGGCATCGACGCCGAGCGGTTTAAACCGGTCGCGCATCTCCGGACGGCTGACTGCCTCTTCGATGGCTTTGCCGAGCAGGTCGACAATGGGCTTCGGGGTGCCCGCCGGGGCCAGAACACCGACCCAGATGCTGACTTCGAAGTCCGGCAAATTACCGGCTTCGGCCACGGTGGGAACATCCGGCAGGCTGCTCGACCGTTTCTTCGTCGTCACGGCGAGCGCGCGAAGCTTGCCACCTTTAATCAACGGCAGAACGGCGGGCAGCGCCGCAAAGACCATCTGTACATGCCCTGCGGCGACATCCGTAGCGGCCGGCACATCGCCTTTGTAGGGGATGTGCACAAGTTTTACGCCGGCCGTCAGTTCGAACAACACGGCAGTCAGATGGCCGGCCGATCCTTCGCCGGCCGACGCGAAATTGATCGTGCCCGGTTTCTGCCGCGCCAATTCAATCAACTCCTTGACCGAATGCGCCTCGAAATTCGGGTTGACGACGAGAACATTCGTCGATCCGGCCACCAGCGCGATCGGTTCAAAGTCTTTGAGCGGGTTATAACGCAAGTCAGGATGTTGCCCCGGCGCCATACCGATATTGCTGATGGCGCCCATCAAGATCGTGTAGCCGTCCGGCTTCGATTTCGCGACAAAGTCGGCGCCGATTTCTCCACCGGCGCCCGGTTTGTTCTCCACGATCACGGGCTGGCCAAGCCGCGAGCCGATCTGTTCCGCGATTAGGCGCGCAACGAGATCGTTCAGGCCTCCGGGAGCAAACGCAACGACCAAGCGAATTGGCCTTTCAGGGTAATTCTGTGCAGAGGCCGGTCTGTCGAACCAGGCGAGCGCAATTAATGCCACAACGGTGCACGCCAACGCCCCAATTCTTCCAGTCGACATGATCGCCACTCCTTTCCTGCGTGATCCGCTGGGCGCCACGGAAACGGCGAAACATTCAGGACCGCGGCGGATTTGTCACTCGTAACAAATTCCTGTGCGCGACACTATCGGGAACTTGGCCTGGCCGATCTTTGGCGTCCCGTGGATTGAACCCGCGCAGCCGATCCACGGCGATGGGCAAACCAACGCTACATGACGTCCGCTTTGGGTCATTAGCGGACAATCCATCGCGGGCGAAACGCCGACTGTTGTCCGCTGTTAGTCCAATAGCGGACATTCGGGGGCGCGACTGGAATGTCCGCTAAGTGCCGATAATGCCATAGCGGACATGATTCGGACCGGCATCAAGCCCCTTGGCGGCACGCGAGTCCTTGACGCAGTTCGCGCAGAATACCATAGATTTGGATTGGTCAGATTGACGCAGCGAAACCATGAAATTTTTGTTGAGAATTGTGCTCGCAGCCGCTCTCCTGCCCCTTGCTCCCGCCTTCGCCCAGGCGCCGAAGAAAGCCGTCGCCTCTCCTGCCTTGCAGCAGGAATTCGATGGCTTCATCGAGAAATTTCGTGCGGCGCTCAAAGCCAACGATTCCGCCGCCGTCGCCGGCATGACACGGCTGCCGTTCGAATATGACGGCTCCATTCGCGACGCCGCGCAATTCCGCGCCAAGGCGTATCCGCCCACCTTCACGACGAAAAATCGCGCGTGTATCCAGCGCGGCAAAGCCGTCTACGATCGCGATGGTGAAAACAATGACAATTACTTCATCTTCTGCGGCAAGCTGATCTTCGTCTTCACCAAGACGCCCGCGGGGTTCCTGTTTACGGAAATCGGCGCGAATGACTGATCGGGCGACGTGACGGTGCTTCCGTCACCAAATCTCCTCCGCGACAAGATCGAGAATAGCCATGCTCGACCATGTCTTCCTATCGGTCAGCGACATCGAACGCTCGGTCGCCTTTTATACGCAGGCGCTGGCGCCGCTCGGGATCACAGACCGCGTCGATTATGACGGCAAGGACGGGCCGCCGGGGCATCCTGAACTCAAGGGTTTCGGCTGCAAGGGGCGCTTCTTCCTCTGGCTGCGGCAAGGTGTGGCCGATAACCGGGCGGCGCATGTCGGCTTCATCGCGAACTCGCGGGCCGAGGTCGATTCAGCCTATGCCGCCGCTATGGCGGCGGGCGCGACCGATAATGGCAAACCAAGTTATCGGCTCTATTACGATCCACGTTACTATGCCGGCAACGTGTTCGACCCCGACGGCTACAGCCTCGAATTTGTTTTCAAGAGTTGGCAGCACCCCAATCCCTAACCGCCAGCCTTGCACCAGTGGTCCGCTTTGGGTCATTCGCGGACAAACGATCCCGCGCTAAAATCCAAGTTTGTCCGCTGTTACTCCAACAGCGGACATTCGCCAGCGCAGTCGCGATGTCCGCTAAGTGCCAATAGCGGTCATGCCGCGATGTCCGGGGAATGGCACGTCCGATTTGTGCCAACAGCGGTCTTCAAATGAATCTGGATTTGAAAACCAAATAAAAAACCCCGGGTTTGACGCCGGGGTTTTTGATCGAATTTGAACGGGCGGCTATCACTTTATGGAAAAGCGGTAGTTCACGCCGACGAGAACCATGCTGACATTCTGCTTTACGTCGATCAACGGGGGGACAGGGATCGGGGGGGCACCGGGCACAGGCACGACAGGGACCACACACCCGCAATGTATGTAGTCATACTCGATGAAGGCCGACCAGCCGGGCGCAAACATGTGCTCCAATCCGGTGCCGACAGTTAAGCCGTGCCGGTTTTCGTTCGCGAAGCCGAGTTCGACCCCGGCGAGATCGGTGATCGTATGCCGCTCCTGCACCCAGGCGATGCCACCCAAGGCGTAAACTAGGGTGTCTGGCCACAACGTATACCCGACGCGGCCGACAGCCGTTTCGAATGATTGGACTCTGGTTTTGTAGATGGAGGTGCCCGCCGGATTGATATGGCTACCGGTCATGTCCGCCCAGTCGAAGATTCCACGAATGCCGAACACCCAAGGGCCGGTCTGGTAGTCGCAGCCAACTTGACCGCCAGCGACCCCACCGGAGGCCGCATGTGAGCCAAGGGAGGCGTCGGTCGTCACATCGATGAAGTCCTTGTGGCCAATGCCATAACCTCCGTTGATGCCGATATAGCAGCCAGTCCAGTTGCGCACGACGACTGCGGCCGGAGGGGCCTTGTAAACCGGTGCCGGAATGTCGGCAGCCGAGGCACTCTGAAGGGCACCAACGCTCAACGCACTAGCCAACACCAAAACGATACGACGCATTACAAACCCCTGTTTCCCGTTTACGTTGAGTAATTGCTAACACGCTCCAGTTGCTGGAGAAACCCGTTCCCTAACGGGTTACCGACATTTTTAGCCATTTTCGCCAGATACTTGCGCATTGTTGCAATAAGGTTACACGATACCATTAGTCAGCCTGACCTGATTGGCATCCTTGGCGCTGCCAGCAATGACCATTGCTTGCGCCGGGTAAAACCGGGGATGTCCGCTTTGGGTCATTAGCGGACAAACCATCGCGGGCCAAAATCTAGGTTTGTCCGCTGTTGTCCAAAAGCGGACAAACGCAGGCGTGGTTGGATTGTCCGCTAAGTGCCAAAAGCGGACGTTGCGCCTGTGGTTCAAATTTTCGAAAGGGTAGCCAACTGAGAGGGCCTCTCAGCCTTTGTAAACGATCGGCTACGAGCGACCCGACTATTTCAGGCCGGTTCCCCAGCGCCGATGTAAAAAGCGCTCCCAAGGCGAAAATAGCATCTTGTCGGCAATCAAGCCGATCACCACGATCACCACCATCACGCCGATGACCTGGTCCATGGCGCTGAGCTCGCGGCCATATTGCAGAAGATGGCCAAGCCCAAAGCCGGTAAGGATGGTGACGAAAATCTCCGCCGCCATTAGCGAGCGCCAGGCAAATGCCCATCCCTGCTTCATGCCACTGACCACGAACGGCAGCGCCGCCGGCAGGATCACCCGGGTCCATTTGTCGAAGCATTGCGCGTATCATCGGCCTGACATCCCGCGCAAGCGCGTCAACGAGGAGGCTTTGCCATGTGGACCTCGCTGTTTGTCATCAGCATCGCGATCGCTATCGCCCTGAGCATGGTCGCGATTGTCATGGAATCCGCCCATGGAGAAAAGTTCCGCCTGTAGTTGCGTAGTCGTTGCGTTTTGTCTGAGCAAAGACTTGGGCGGCCATGGGGCTGCCCATTTTTATTGCCGTTAGGGCGCTACCCGGCGCTGGAACTTTGCAATAATAGCGGCGATGCCGCCACCCCTGATGTTATCCAGGCGCTTTGCGCCGCTGTTCTGGTGCCAGTTCTTCGCGGCATTCAACGATAATTTTCTCAAAACCGCGCTGGTATTCTTGATCCTGTTCCGCTCCGGCGCCGCCGATACGGAATTCTTGATCACGCTGGCGAGCGCGATTTTCATCGCGCCCTATTTCTTTCTGTCCGCGCTCGGCGGCGAACTCGCCGACCGCTACGACAAGGCGCGGGTGGCGCAATGGTTGAAATTCTTTGAGATATTTGTCGCCGCTTTGGCGGTGTGGGGCTTTGCGCTTCAATCGGTGCCGCTACTGTTCGGCGCGCTCGCCGGTTTCGGGATCATCGCCGCACTGTTCGGGCCGATCAAATACGGCATCCTGCCCGATCATTTGGCGCGCGCGGAATTGCTCACGGGCAACGCGCTGGTGGAAGGCGCGACCTTCGTCGCCATCCTGACCGGCACCATCGTCGGCGGGATTGCCGCGCGCGGCGGCGGCAATGTCGCGGGTTTCGCGGTCCTGGTGATAGGTTTCGCGTTTCTCTGCTGGCTCGCGGCGTTGCTCATTCCGCCGACCGGCGAGGGCGCGCCGCGCCTCAAGATTTCCGCCAATATCGCGGCGTCGACCGCGGCGATGATCCGCCATCTGCGCGCCGACCCGCGGCTGTGGTGGGGCGCCATGGTGACGAGCTGGTTCTGGCTGGTTGGCATCGTGGTGTTGTCGTTGCTGCCGCCGCTGATCAAGACGCTGATCGGCGGCAATGAAGATACCGTCACCGCCTATCTCGCGCTGTTCTCGATCGCGGTCGGCGCCGGTTCAGGCCTGGCGGCGGCGATCGCGCGCGGGCGCATCGTGCTCAACACCACGCTCGCCGGCGCGGTGCTGCTTGGCGCCTTCGCGCTCGATCTCGGCATCGCGACTTTTGGCGCGGCGCCTGCGTCGACACCGCAAGCGCCGGGCGCGGTGTTTTCATCCGCGCTGGGCATTCGCGTCGCGATTGACCTCGTCGGGCTGGCGATCGCCGGCGGGCTGTTCATCGTGCCGGCCTTCGCCGCGGTGCAGGCCTGGGCCGGCGCCGATTACCGCGCGCGCACCGTGGCGGCGGTCAACGTGCTCAACGCAGCGTTCATGACCGGTGCGACCGTCGCCGTCGCCATCATGCAGAAATATGGCGCCACCGTGCCGGCGCTGTTTACGATGATCGGCGTGACGACGCTTATTGTCGCCGCCGCGATCTGGCGGACGATGCCGAAGGCGGACTAGCGCTTCTTGCGCATCTTCAAAACGCGATCGACCATCTCGCCGGCGACGCCGAGGTAGTTCGCCGGGTCCACCATCTTCTGCAATTGCTTGCGGCTGGCGTGCCGGCTGATCTCCTTGTGCTCGGCCAGCAAATCGACCAGCGGGCGGCCGGTCCTTACCACCTCGCGGCAGACGTCGTAGACCACGTCGTGCGCGCGGTTGCGCCCCATCGCGGCGCCCAGCCCCATCATGACCGCTTCCGACATGATCAGGCCTTTGGTGATGTCGAGGTTCTCGCGCATTTTCTTTGCGTTGACCTGCAAACCGCTCACCAAAAAGCGTGTTTGCGCCAGCGCGCCGGCCGCCAGCATGAAAATTTCCGGCAGCGCGATCCATTCGATTTCCCACGGGCCGGTGGAACGCTCGTGGTCCTCGACCTGCGCCTCCAGCAGCGCGGCAACGAGTTGCTTCACCATCGCGGTCTGCGCCGTGATGTAGACCGACGAAATCGGATTGCGCTTCTGCGGCATGGTCGAGGACGAGCCACGGCCCTCGTGGAACGGCTCGTAGACTTCTTCCACCTCGGTCTGCATCAGCAGCTTCACGTCGAAGGCGATCTTGCCGCAGGTGCCGGTGACCAGCCCGAGGAAGCAGCCGACCTCGGCGATGCGGTCGCGCACGGTGTGCCAGGAAATATCGGGTTGGCCGAGCTTGAGCTCCTTGCAGAGATCGACCTGCACCTTGAGCCCGTCCTTGCCGAGCGAGGACAGCGTGCCGGCGGCGCCGCCGAATTCGCCGACCAACACACGCGGCTTGAGTTCTTTCAGCCGCTGCTTGTGGCGCTCGAAGGCGCCGAGCAGGGTCGCCATCTTGTAGCCGAAGGTGATCGGCACGGCCTGTTGCAGGTTGCTGCGCCCGGCCATCGGCGTGTCGCGGTATTTCTTGGCGAGCGCGGCCAGCGCGTCGGAAATGGCATCGATCTCCGTCTCCAGGATGTCGAGCGCCTCGCGGATCTGCATGATGGTGGCGGTGTCGGTAATGTCCTGGGTGGTGGCGCCCCAATGCGACCATTCGCCAAGCCCGCCCTTGCACAGCTTCACCAGTTGCTGGACCACGGGCAGCACCGGATAGCCGATGCGCTCGGTCGCCTCCTTGAGTTTCGCCATGTCGATATTTTTGGCATCGCAGTGGCGCACGATCTCGGCGGCGGCGTTTTTCGGGATGATGCCGAGTCTGCCTTGCGCGCGCGCCAGCGCCGCTTCGAAATCGAGATATTTCTGCACGCGGTTTTCGTCCGACCACACGCCGCGCATCGCCGGCGTGGTGAAAATGTCGCGGAACACTGCGGAATCGAGGATCGTCGAAGGCATGGCTGTCTCCTGTCGGCGCGCAAGTTAGCGGTTCTTGCGGCCCAATCAACTCGGGGAGTTGCGCCGAAGGGTGTTTCGGTCCCAAATTGCCGGATATTTCCGAAGGAGGCCCGCATGAACGTCAGCCCCAAGCCAGCGCGCAGCTTCAAGCTCGAACCGGTGCACCCGAAGCCGGAGCAGGCGCACACCATGCCTTATGCCCCGGCGGTGCACATCGTCGGCGCCTGCGACCTGATGTTCCTGTCGGGCGCCACGCCGTCGCCGCTCTACCACAAGCATCCGCACGTAGACGCCGAGCACGTGCACCCACATTCGATCGAGGAGCAGACCACGCGCGCGATGGAGGCGATCAAGTCGATCCTCGACCATACCGGCGCGACCTGGCGCGACGTGGTGAAGGTGACGAAATATCTCACCGACTTCCGCGATGCCGACGCCATGCACGCGACCATGGCAAAATATTTCGGCGACTGGCGGCCAGCCAGCACCACGGTGTGCATCAATCAGTTGTCGTCGCCGGGCGCGCGCATCGAGCTCGACATGATCGTGGCGTTGCCGAAGCAAGCGCTGTGACGCTACCACCGCATCTTGCCCGCATTGTCGCAGCGGAATTTCCGCGCTTTTCCGATGGCGAGATGGCGCGCCGGCGCGCCGCGGTGGAAGCGCTGCTGGCGGAATCCAAGTGCGATCATCTTGTGTTCTGCGGGCTCAACCGATTCGGCTCGGTGGTGCAATGGCTGACGCAATGGCCGGTGACCGCCGAAGCGGTCGGTGTTCTGACGCCGGGCGAGCGCGACGCGCTGTTCGTGCAGTACGTCAATCACGCGCCGCAGGCGCGGCTGCTCGCCGACAAGGCCGACGTGGCGTGGGGCGGGGAATCGTCGATTGGCGCCGCGATCAAAGTGTTAGAGAAGCGCGGCTCTCGCACCGGCCGGATCGCATTCATTGGGCCGCTAACCGCGGACCAGCATTCGCATTTGTCCGCGCGTTTTCCGCAGACCGCCAATCTCACGCGCGCCTACACCAAACTGCGTCAGGTCAAATCGGCGGAGGAAATCGACTGGCTGCGCATCGGCGCGCATTTCAGCGATCTCGGCATGGCGGCGCTGCGCGACGGATTGAAAATCGAGATGAACGAGCGCGAACTCGGCGACCTGGTCGAGCGCGCTTACATCTCGCAAGGCGCGACCAACGTCATTCATTACATCGGCACCACGTCGATGAGCGCGCCCGATCTCAGCGTGCCGCGGCAGTTTGCGACCACGCGGCGCGTGCAGAAGGGCGACATGGTGGTAGCCGAGATCAGCGCGGCGTTCTGGGAGCATCCGGGGCAGGTATTGCGCAGCTTTGCTTTGGGCGAGCCGAGCAAGCTCTATCGCGACCTGCACGCGGCGGCAGATCGCGCGTTTGACGCCATTGCCGCCGTGCTGAAAGCGGGCGTCACGCCGAATGACGTGATCGAAGCGTCAGGTGTGATCGAGGACGCCGGTTTCACCATCATCGACGATCTGTTGCACGGCTACGGCGGCGGCTATCTGCCGCCGATCCTCGGCTGCAAGAGCCGCCCGGCTGGGCCTATACCGCAGGAGCCGTTCCGCGACGGGCAGACAGTGGTGATTCAGCCCAATGTGGTGACGCACGACGGCAGAGCCGGGGTGCAGACCGGTGAGATGGTGGTGATAACCAAAAACGGGATCGAGCGGCTGCACGCGATCCCGCGCGGCTTTCACACTATTTAAGCTGCGCTTTATTTGAGTTGTTCTTGCATCCAGTCCGCGCTCTGCGAGCGCCAGCGGTAGGCGCGGTTGGTGGCTATGTGGTTGCCGTCCTCGATCATCATCAGCTCGACGGGGCCTTTCACCTCGCGCGCCAGGCGCTCGGCGTCCTTGGCCGGCACGATGCGATCGAGCCGGCCGTTCACGATGAAGATCGGGCAGGTGATGTTCTGCGCGATGCCTTCGAGCGTCAGTGTCGCGGCGTTGCTGCGCGCGTCTTCGTCGGTCTTGCAATGGCTGCGCACGCGGAACGCTTCGCGCGTCAGCTCCGGCAGGCTGTCCCAGGACTCGCCCCAATTGAATGGGCCGCCGAGCGCGATGCAGGCCTTGATGCGCTTGTCGAATGCGGCGGCGCGCGGCGCGTAGTAGCCGCCGAGACTGACGCCCCACATGCCGATGCGCGCGGCATCGAGATCGCGCCGCGAGCCGATGTAATCGAGCACGGCCTTCACCGGCACTTCGTAATCGCCGCGAATGGCGAAGTCGTATTGCGCCTCGCCTTGGCCCGGCCCTTCGAACACCAGCGTCGCCAGCCCGCGCGCCAGAAAAGGAACCTCGTAGGCGTCGGTTTCCTCTTTCGTTGAATCGAGGCCGACTGCCATCGCGACCACCGGCGGCTTTTCGACGCCGGCCGGCTTGCGAAGAATGCCAGCGAGCGTCTTGCCCTGGTACGGGATTTCGACGCGCTCGCCGGGCGGCCGCAGATACGGCAATGCCGCCTGCCGGCATTCGATCTGCTTTGCGTGTGCGGCCTTCATTTGCGCCTGGTCACGCACGAACAGAAACGATGCGAAATGATAGTAGACGCCGGCGCGCTGCAGGCATTCGCCGGCGGTGAGGAAATGCTTTTGCGCCAGCGCCGCGCGGCCGAGCTGCTCGTGGTGAGCGGCGCGCGCCGACCAGGCCCGGCACCAGTCATTGTATGAGGTAAGCGAGCCGGTGACTTCCTCGAAGTCGGTCAGCACCACGCCGTTGGCGATAAAACGCGGGCCCCAATGGGCGATCGCGGCCTTGAGCAACGGGTCGGAAGTCATGCGGTATTTTCCTTATGAGTCGGAAATGTTTATTTGTTTGCGCATGATCTTATCCGAAAACCGGTTCCCACTTTTCGGAATCATGCGCCGCGCCTATACCACGGCATGAAGTGCCGCGTGCACCAGTTCACCAGCAACTCGAAGCTGACGCCGAAACCGGCGAGCAGCAGCACGCCGACGAAGGCTTCGTTGTGATGATAGGCGCGCGAATTGTAGAGAATGTAATAGCCGAGGCCGCCGATCGAGAGGAAAAACTCCGCCACCACCGCGCCGATCAGCGCGCGTCCGGCGGCGAGACGGAAGCCGGCCAGCAAATACGGCATCGAGGCCGGCAGGACGATGTCGATCAACATGCGCAGGCGGCCGGAACGGAACGAGCGGGAGACCTCCAGATATTCGCGCGGCACCGAACGCGCGCCGTCGGCGACGTTCATGGTGATGGCGAATATGGCGGCAAAGATGATCGTGCCGATGCGGGCGCCGTTCGAATAACCAAACCACAGCGAAAACAGCGGTAATACGATGATCATCGGCATGGCGTTCAAGCCGTTGATGTAAACGCGCACCATCCGGTCAAAAATATCGCTGCGCCCCATCAGCAGCCCGATGACGGTGCCGGCGACGATGGTAATTGCCAAACCTTCAGAAACTGCGCCAAGCGTGGCGCCGAGAGCGTGCAGGAACGCTGGGTCGACGATCACTTGCGGAATTGCCAGCAGCACGGTGCTCGGCTTTGCCACGTAAGCCGGAGCGAAGCCGCGCACCACGATCTCCCACACCAGGAAAATGCTCAACCCCACGATCAACCGCGGCACCAGAGCGCCGCGCATCAGCGCTGGGACCTTGTGCTCGGCCGGGGCGGGCGTGGCGATGGTTGCCTCGCTCACGGTCATTGCCTCCAGCGCGCGAAGTGCAGCTCGATCTTCAAGCCGAGCCGCGTCAACCCGACGCCGATCAGGCCGATCACGAGTGTTGAAGCCAATACGCCGGCAGTGTCGAAATCCTGCGAGGCGCCCATGATGAGCTGGCCCAAGCCGGTTGACGACAGGAAGAACTCCGCTGCGATCATGCCGACCAAAGCGCGCCCGATCGCCTGGCGCACGCCCGTCATAGTGTAAGGCAAAGTATAGGGCAGCATCACCTCGCGCCACAGCGCCCATTCGTTGGAGCGGAACGATTTCGCCACCTCGATCATTTCGGGCTTGATGCTGCGCGCGCCTTCCACGGTGTTGTAGAGCACCGGGAAAACCGCGAACAAAAACACCACCAGCACCTTGGGTGCGAAGCCGAAGCCCATCAGCGACAGAATGAACGGGATGAGCGCCACCATCGGCGTGGCATAGAGCGTCATGATGTAAGGTTCGACGCCGACGCGCAGGATGCGCACGCGCGCCAATACCATGCCGAGCGGGGCGCCGACGATGAGCGCTAGCACGAAACCGGTGAGGAAGAGCTCGCTGGAATCCAAGAACTGGGTGATGAATTCGCCGCGCGTGATGAGCTGCCAGAGCCGCACCAGCGTCGCGGAGAACGGAACCAAAAAGGCCGCACTGACCAGACGTCCGGCGATCTCCCAAAGGGCGATGCCGGCGAAAACGCTGATCAAGAC
>Ga0209584_10000452_pt1 | contig 12747 bp, 13 predicted proteins | sample NGEPerD_FD_184507 | JGI IMG/M metagenome (GOLD analysis project Ga0209584, IMG submission 184507) | Arctic peat soil microbial communities from the Barrow Environmental Observatory site, Barrow, Alaska, USA - NGEE PermafrostAB12-D... | ecosystem: Environmental > Terrestrial > Soil > Wetlands >...
GACGCCATCACACGCCATGTCGTTCTGGATCTCGAACTCCTTGAGCATCTTGGCGGCGACCAGGCGGTTGGTCGGATCGTCGTCGACGATCAGGATACGAAGCGGCCGGCCGAGCGCCGCGATCCTCGCTTTGAGTTCGGCGTAAACCGCCTGATCGTGGTGCTCGGGCAGCTCCGTCGGCTCGGTGATCGGAAGCGTCAAGCTGAAGCGGAATGTGGAGCCTTGCCCCGGCGTCGAAATTACCTTGATCTCGCCGCCCATCTGCTCCACCAAACGCTTGCAGATCGAAAGTCCGAGCCCCGAGCCGCCGAAGCGGCGGCTGATCGAATTGTCGGCCTGCACGAAGTCCGCGAACAAGAGCCCGATATGCTCCGGCGCGATGCCAATTCCGGTATCGCTGACCGCCCATTCGATGGTCGCATTGTCATCATCGCGCGCGAGGCAGCGCGTCGTTACCACGACCTCGCCGGCCGCGGTGAACTTCACCGCATTGGAGACCAGGTTGAGCAGCACCTGGCGAATGCGGCCAGCATCGCCCTTGAGCGCCGGCGGGAGGACCGAGTCGTTGACGCTGCGGATCGCCAAGCCCTTGGCCGCCGCGCGCGGTCCGATGATGCCCAGCGTATTTTGCACCAATGCCTCGGGCGAGAACGCGATGTGCTCCAACGACAGCTGGCCGGCCTCAAGCTTGGAAAAATCCAGGATGTCGTTGAGAATGGCCAGGAGATTGTCGCCGGCACCGTGAATGGCCTGCATGGAGCCGCGTTGGTCGGCGTCGAGGTTGGTTTCCAACAGCGTTGTGGTGAGGCCCAACACGGCATTCATCGGCGTGCGAATTTCGTGGCTCATCATGGCCAGGAAGGCGGACTTGGCCGCATTTGCCGTTTCGGCGGCTTGGGTCAGTCGTTCCAGCTTCTTCCACCAGCGGGCGATAACGAACACGGCTATCAGCACGACGATTGTGCTCACCAACGACATCGCGCCCAGGAGTTGGGCCATGGCGCGCCAACTGCTCAACACATTGTCTTCGGTCTGGGTCACCTCGACCAGAACGGGATAATTCGGCAGCATCCGCGCCGAGAGGATCCGCATCTTATGATCGTTGGCGCTCAACTCGCGAATATTTCCGCCGGCGGCGAGCGCGCGTTGACCGGCGCCGGAAGACTGCTCGCCGATGTTTTCCGAATGCGGATAGTTTGCGAGCAGCGTGCCGTCCTCACGCACCAGCGAGATCGAACTGCCTACGCTGATCGACGTCGAGGCGAAGAAGTTCTCGAAGTACTGCAGCGACATCGCGCCCAGCAGCAAACCCATGAACTCGCCGTTCGGGTCATTGAGCCGCCGGGCAATGTAGATATTCCAGATTCCGCTGCCGCGGTTGCGCACCGGCGCGCTGATGAAGGTTTCCAGATTGGGGTCGGCTTTCAGCGCCATGAAGTAGTCGCGATCCGAGACGTCGACGGCGGGGATCGGCCAGTAGCGCGAGAAATTGATCAGTTTACCCTGCGCGTTGATCATCGTGACCGCGTCGATTTGGGGCAGGCCGGTGATCTTTTCCTTCAACAGGAGATGCGTTGCTTGGTCGGACATCATGCGTTGATAGGATGCACTGTCGGTGACGCCGCTGCGGCCGAGATAATCGCCGACGCTCGACAATACGAGGTCGACCGATTTGAACGACCGGTCCGCTTCCTCCACCAGCGTGAGGCTGTAGCGAGCGAGATTGGCTTCAGCCGTCAGCAGCGAGCTTTCGCGCAGATTGCTCAGGAAGATCACGTTGGTGCCGATGATCGTGCAGATCAGCGCGAAGCTGCCAAAACCGAGCGCACGGAGCGATAGATTGCGGCGACGTTTCATGTGCCGAAGCTGGAGTGTTGCGAGAAGTCGCGCCGGCGGCAGATTGCGCTTATCATACAGGCGCGCGGGCGAGCTTCTGCAGGTTGACCTGTTGTCCGATGTGCACCAATTGCTCGCGCAGGGCCGATAGATCGACAGGCTTGGGCACCGGCGTGCTGAGATTAAGATTGAGCGATTTTCCGATCTTGAGCGTTTCCTCGCAGACGGTTTGCTCGGCGCCGCTGATGATGATGATCGGCGCCTGGGAGTTGATCACCGATAGCAAGTGCAAAACTTCGACGCCCGCCCGCTCGCCGAGCGAAAGGTCGAGTGTGATGCAGTCGAATTGGCTTTCGCGCAGCAGCTTCGCGGCTTCATCGAATGAGGCGGCTCCCACGGTCTCGAAGCCGACCTTCTCGCCGATCCGGCAGAGGATCATGCGATGGATGTTGGCGTCGTCGATGACCAGAAGTCGGTTGGACATGTTCGCAATCCCATCCTGCTCACAGGGTTGTCCGAGACAGCGTCGCCATCGGCTCGCGATTTCTGAGTGAGCAATATCGGGTGTCGCGAGAGGCCCACTGCGGAGCCGCACTAGTCATGCCCAATACAGATAAAAATAGCGTGAAAACTTTGCCGCAAATTCAGGCGTTCGTTCGCAACGCTGATATGCGGTAGACCCCGATACCTCCGCGATTAACCATGCGTCACGGCGCGGGAAGCGCAGCCTTGATGATCGGCGTCCATTTTGCGATTTCGCTCTTTACCAATTCTGCGAGAGCCTGCGGCGTTCGTTGCTCGCGATTGGGGATATCGCCGCCCAGTTCGAGCAGTTGCTTGCGTGTTTCCGGGTCGTCGAGAGCCTTGCCGAGCGCGGCGTTCAATTTGGCGACGATCGCCTGCTGCGTCCCTTTGGGCGTGAACAAGGCATTCCATGCCGAAGCTTGGAATTCAGGCAGCCCCGCTTCGATCGAGGTTGGAATATTGGGCAAAGCCGGATTACGCGCGGCGGTGCCCACGGCATAAGCTTTGATGGTGCCGGCTTGGATTTGCGGAACGACGCTGACGACCTGGTCGCACATGTAGTCGACGCGGCCGGCGACCAGGGCATTCATCGCGGGTCCGGTGCCCTGGAAGGGCGTCATGGTCGGCTTGATCCCGACGATCGAATTGAGCAGCAGGCAGGTGGTGAACGCCACCGAACCCACTCCGGCATGCGCCATGTTGAGCTTGCCGGCATTGTCGCGCAGGTAGTTCACGAACTCCTTGAGGTCTTTCGCAGGAAAACCCTTCCTGGCGAGGATCAGCACCGGCATGCCGGCCACCATGCCGATGGGTTCGAAATCGGTGGATGGGTTATAGGCAAGCTTGGGATAGAGCGCGACCGAGGCTGCGTGCGTTCCCATATGGCCCATGATGATCGTATAGCCGTCCGGCGGTGACCGCATCGCACGGATGCCGGCCGTCGTCCCGCCAGCCCCGACAATATTCTCAACCACGATCGGCTGGCCGAGCGTGTGCGACATGTCGTTTATGACGATGCGGGCAACGACATCCGTAGGCCCACCGGCGGCGAAGGGAACGATCAGCGTAATGGCTCGCGTCGGGTATTCGCTTTGCGCAATGGCGGGCGCCGACACAAGAGCGAGCGCCAAGAGGCCAATCGCCGCACTGGCGCGACGCCTCGAAAGCCGTCGCGTCGACTTGCCGTTCCGATGATGCTGCATGGTCGATCCAATATGCCGGATTCTCCGAGCTTGTCTCACGTCGTAGCAAACATGGACTTAACAATGCATTGCATCGGCCGCGCCGGTGGCGCTGCCTGTATCAGGATGCCGTTAAGCGTCTGGGCTCGTCAGTACAGGACTACCGACCGGATTGATTTGCCTTCGTGCATCAGCTCGAAAGCGTCGTTGATCTTGGCGAGCGGCATGGTGTGGGTGATCAGGTCGTCGATATTGATCTTGCCCTCCATGTACCAGTCCACAATCTTGGGCACGTCGGTGCGCCCGCGCGCGCCGCCGAAGGCGGTGCCGCGCCAGACCCGGCCGGTCACCAGCTGGAACGGGCGCGTGGCGATCTCCTGGCCTGAGCCAGCGACGCCGATGATGATGCTCTCGCCCCAGCCGCGATGACAGCATTCCAGCGCTTGCCGCATCACGTTCACATTGCCGATGCATTCGAACGAGAAGTCGACGCCGCCTTGCGTGAGATCGACCACCGCCTGCACGACTTTGTCTTTGCCGACTTCGTCCGGATTGACGAAATGCGTAAGGCCGAATTTCTCGGCGATGGCGCGCTTTGACGGATTGGTGTCGATGCCGATGATCTTGTCGGCGCCGACCATGCGCGCGCCCTGGATCACGTTGAGCCCGATGCCGCCGAGCCCGAACACCGCGACATTGGCGCCCGGCCAAACTTTCGCGGTGTTGATGACGGCGCCGATGCCGGTGGTGACGCCGCAGCCGATGTAGCAGATCTTGTCGAAGGGCGCGTCCGCGCGCACTTTTGCCAAAGCTATTTCCGGCAGCACGGTGAAATTGGCGAAGGTCGAGCAGCCCATGTAGTGGAACACCGGATCGCCGTCGCAACGGAAACGCGACGTGCCGTCCGGCATCAGGCCCTTGCCCTGCGTGGCGCGGATGGCGGTGCACAGATTCGAGCGGCGCGACAGACAGGTTTTGCACTGCCGGCATTCCGGCGTGTAGAGCGGGATGACGTGGTCGCCCACTTTCACGCTGGTCACGCCGATGCCGATCTCGCGCACCACGCCGGCGCCTTCGTGCCCGAGGATGGCCGGGAAGATGCCTTCCGGGTCGGCGCCCGACAGCGTGTAGGCGTCGGTGTGGCAGACGCCGGAAGCCTTAATCTCGACCAGCACCTCGCCCGCCTTCGGGCCTTCGATGTCGATGGTCTCGATTGAGAGCGGCTCGCCCGCCTTCCAGGCCACCGCGGCGCGGGTTTGCATGGGTGTCCTCCCGGAAAGTCTTACGGCTGCCAGGCCGCTTCTTTTGTTTGCGGCTTGTCCGCATTCACGCGCGCCTGGTCGATCACCTTGAACAGCGCGCGCAATACGTCTTTCACGCCTTGGCCGGAGGCCGATGACAAAATCAATGGCGTCTTCTTGCACGCCTTCTTGAGCTTGGCGGTTTGCGCCTTGATCGCTTCCGGCGTCAGCGCGTCGGCTTTCGACAGCGCGACGATCTCCGGCTTGTCGGTCAGCCCCTGGCCGTAGGCCTCCAGTTCGGCGCGCACGGTCTTGTAGGCCGCGCCGGCGTCCTCCGTGGTGCCGTCGATGAGATGCAGCAGCACGCGGCAGCGCTCGGTGTGGCCGAGGAATTTATCGCCCAGGCCGACGCCTTCATGCGCGCCCTCGATCAACCCCGGCAGATCGGCCATGACGAATTCGCGGTTATCGACCTCGAACACGCCGAGCTGCGGATGCAGCGTGGTGAACGGATAGTCGGCGATTTTCGGCTTGGCCGCGCTCACGGTGGCGAGGAAGGTCGACTTGCCGGCATTGGGCAGGCCGATGATGCCGGCGTCGGCGATCAGCTTCAGGCGCAGGCGGATGGTGCGCTCCTCGCCGGGCTGGCCGGGATTGGCCTTGCGCGGCGCTTGGTTGGTCGCGCTCTTGAAGTAGGCGTTACCGAAGCCGCCATTGCCGCCCTTCATGAGCGTCACGCGTTCGCCGGCGCGCGTGAGATCGGCGAGCAGCGTCTCGCCGTCTTCTTCGTAGACCTGCGTGCCGACCGGGACGTTGAGCACCACGTCCTTGCCGTTGGCGCCGTGGCAGTCCTTGCCCATGCCGTTTTCGCCGCTCTTGGCCTTGAAGTGCTGCTGGTAGCGGTAATCGATCAGGGTGTTGAGGCCGTTGACCGCCTCGATCACCACGTCGCCGCCCTTGCCGCCGTCGCCGCCGCTCGGGCCGCCGAATTCGATGAACTTCTCGCGCCGGAACGCGATGCAGCCGTTGCCGCCCGCGCCGGATTGCACATAGACCTTGGCTTCGTCGAGGAATTTCATGGTGTTAGCGTATATCGCGATTTGTGGCGGGTTTGCAGGAATAAATCTGACCTAAGGCCGATCTAGTCCCCTGCAAGCAGAAAAACCAGGGAGACAGGCCATGACGACACACGATCACGGGGACGGCCCCAGCCGCCGCAAGGTGCTGGAATGCATGACCTGGGCGGGCACCGGGGTGCTGTGGACGATTTCAGGCGGCGTGCCGCATTCGCTCGGGCTGGGCGACGAGGCGCTCGCCGCCGACGCCAAGGGCCTGACGTTCCTGCAGATCAGCGACAGCCATATGGGCTTCGACAAGCCGGCCAACCCGAACGCCAAGGGCACGCTGGAGGAGGCGATCGCCCGCATCAAGGCGATCCCGCAAAAGCCCGCCTTCATGATCCACACCGGCGACATCACGCATCTGTCCAAGGAATCCGAATTCGACGACGCCGAAAAGATTATTTCTGGGGCGAAGCTCGATGTGCACTACGTGCCGGGCGAGCACGACATCATCGATCCCGACATCAAGCTTTACAAGGAACGTTATGGGCGCGGTAGCAAGGGCTCTGGCTACTACAGCTTCAACGCCAACGGCGTGCACTTCATGGGCCTGGTCAATGTCGCCAATCTCAAGGGCGGCGGCATGGGTAGTCTGGGCGAAGAACAGCTCAAATGGGTTGAGGATGACCTGAAAGGCAAATCGGCCTCGACGCCGATCGTGGTGTTCGCGCATATCCCGTTGTGGGCGCTCTATCCGCAGTGGGGCTGGGGCACCGAGGACAGCGCGCAGGCGCTCGCCACCCTGAAACGTTTCGGCTCGGTGACCGTGCTCAACGGCCACATCCACCAGGTAATGCAGAAGGTCGAAGGCAACGTCACCTTCCACACCGCGCGCTCGACCGCCTTCCCGCAGCCGGCGCCCGGCGCCGCGCCGTCGCCCGGCCCGATGAAAGTGCCGGACGACAAATTGCGCAGCATGCTCGGCACCGCCAGCGTGACCTTCAAGCAGGGCGAGCAGCGGCTCGCCATCATCGACACCCCGCTGCAGAGCTGAGCGACATGACCCGGACGAAATTTCTCGCGCTTGGCGCGATGGCCCTGCTTGTTGCCGCGGCAATGACAGTGGCGAGCCCAGCCCGGGCGGCAACCATCGAAGTGAAGATCGACAACTTCACTTTCAACCCGCAACAGATCACGGTGAAGGCCGGCGACACCGTCATCTGGGTCAACCACGACGACATCCCGCACACGGTGACGTCGAAGACCATGGCGTTCCGGTCGAAGGCGATGGACACCGACGACAAGTTCTCATTCACATTCGCGACCCCGGGCAAATTCGACTATTTTTGTTCCTTGCATCCGCACATGACCGGCACGATTGTGGTCGAAGCGAAGTAGCGGCCGGTGGGCGGCGCCGAACGATATGCACTGCCCGCGGGCAAAACTCCCGTAAGGATAGCCGGGTATCCGATGATGGCGGGCGGCGCGTCTGACTTGAGCGACGGCGGCAGGGCGGAGCGTTTCAAGGCGCTCGCGCTGCCGCACCTCGACGACGTCTACACGCTGGCGCGTTATCTGCTGCGCAGCGCGAGCGACGCCGACGACGCGGTGCAGGAATGTTATCTGCGCGCGTTCCGCCATTTTGACACGTTCCGCGGCGGGCCGGTCAAGCCTTGGCTGATGGCGATCCTGCGCAATGTCTGCCACGCGGCTTATGCCGGCAGCGCCCGGCTCGTGTTCACGGCGGATGGCGCGGACGAATCGCAGGCGGCGCCGATCTGGCGCGAGCATGGCGACACGCCGGAGCAAGCGCTGCTGCGCCGGAATGACTCGGACACCATGCGCCGGCTGATCGGCGAACTACCGGCGGAATTCCGCGAGGTGATCGTGCTGCGCGAGATCAACGATCTGTCCTATCGCGACATCGCGACCGTGATCGAGGCGCCGATCGGAACGGTGATGTCGCGCCTGGCGCGCGCCCGCGGTCTGCTGCGCGAGGCCTGGATGGCGGCCGAAGGCGATGGTGAAGCACCATGAATTGCGACGAAGCCAGCATCCTGATGCATGCGTTGATCGACGGCGAGCTCGACGCTGGGCATGCGCGCGAACTCGAGACGCACATCGCGACTTGCGCGGGCTGCGCGGCGCGGCTGCGCGAATTCCATGAGTTGCGCAAAATGATGACGCTGGCGGGCCTGCGCTATACCGCGCCGGTGACCTTGCGCGCGAGCATCGAAGGCAAGCTGCCCGCGCCGCCTGCCGCGGCGAGCCGGCGCTCCGTCATCAAGGGCTTCGCGGCCGGCGCGGCGCTAAGCGCGATCGCCGCCTCCGGCCTGCTGGTGATGGTGGCGCGGCGCGACGACGACCGCCGCGTGCTGGGCGAGGTGGTATCCGCGCATCTGCGCTCGCTGCAGGCCCAGCATCTGACCGACGTGGTTTCGACCGACCGGCATACCGTCAAGCCGTGGTTCAATGGCCGGCTCGATGTCGCGCCGCCGGTGGCCGAGCTGACCGCGCAGGGCTTCACGCTGCTGGGCGGCCGGCTCGATTATGTCGATGCCAAGCCGGTGGCGGCCATCGTCTATCGCCGCCGCGTGCACATCATCAATCTGTTCTGCGCGCCGGCGCCGGGCTCGGCCAACAGCAAAGCGACGATGGAGAGCCTGCACGGCTTCAACGTGCGGCGCTGGAGCGAGAACGGGCTCAATCTCTGGGCGGTGAGCGACATCAATGCCGACGAGCTGATGGAATTCGGCGAGAAATTCGAGGCGGCGTTAAAACAATAACTATGGCGCGCTGAAATTAGTCGTCCCGTCGCGCGCGATGCGCGACAGCAGATCGATTTCCCAAGACAAATATTCGTTCATGGCGGCCTTGGGATCGCCCGACCGCTCATAGGGCTTGAGCCAGACATCGAGCGGCTCGTCCGCCAGTTTGGCGTCGGCCGAGAGCGGAAATCCGGCGGCGGCCCAGGCGGCGTTGCCGCCCTTGAGCCAGCGCACCGGTAGTTTTGTGAGCGCGCGCGCTTCTTCGACCGCGAGGCCGGCGAGCACGCCGTCCTCCGAGGTGAGCACCACCATTTTGCGCAGCGGGATATTCGGCAGCGCGCGGTCGAGCCGTCCACGAATGGCGAACCAGGCGCCGGGAATATGGCCCTTGCGGTAGTTCGGGCTGCGCGACAGATCGATGACGTTGACGTTGTCGATCGCCAGCACGTCGGAGAATTCCACGCTGGCGTCCGCCGGCACCGTGCCGAGCACCTCGTCGGCCGGCTGGCCTTTTTCGTCGCCGGCTTCCGGCAACACGGCGACATCTTTCCAGCCCATCTGCTTGAGCCAGGAGGCGGTCATCACCGCGCGCACCTCGTTGTCGTCGCTGAGCACGATGCGGGCTTGAAGCGTGCCGGCATATTGGTCGGTGGCCTGCACCAGCTGGCCGCCCGGCGCCGAGAGCGCGCCGGGGAAATGGCCGGCCTCGTATTCGGCCGGATCGCGCACGTCGAAAATATAAGTCGTGCGGCTGTCATCGGCACGCCAGCGTTCGAGCGCGGCGCGGTCGATGCGGGTGATGCCGAAGCGGCGCGCCACTTCATCGGTTTTTGATTTCGCCCAGCTCAGCCCCGCGCCGCTCACCGCCGGCGCGCGGTTGTCCTTGCCGTGATCGCAGACGAGCCCTGCAAGATGCCAGCCCATGGTGCCGTTGCGCAGCGCCACGACCTTGTTCGGCACGCCGGCATTGATCAGCGACTGCGCGCCGATGATGCTGCGGGTGCGGCCGGCGCAATTGACCACGATCATAGTGTCAGGCGAGGGCGCGATGTCGTGCACGCGCAGAACCAGTTCGGCGCCCGGCACGTTGATGCCCGTTGGAATGGAGATGCGCGAATATTCGTCGTAAGGCCGGCTGTCGAGTACGACCATGTCGGTGCCGACGCGCATCAGGCCGTTGAGCTCGTCGGCGCTGATCGAGGGCGTGTGGCTGGCGTGCTCGATGAATTCGCCGAACGCCTTGCTCGGCACATGCACACCGGAGAACAGCTCGAATCCGGCGGCGGCCCACGCCGCGGTGCCGCCGGCGAGATAAGACAGATCGGAATAGCCGGCGCGGGCGAGGATGTTGGCGGCGCGCGCGCAAAGCCCGTCATTATCGTCGATCAACACGATGCGGGTCGTGCGCCGCGGCACCAGGCAGGCGAAGCGCAGCTCGAGCCGGCTCAGCGGCACATTGCGCGCCCATAACAGATGACTGCGCGAGAAGATCAGCTCTTCGCGCAGATCGATCAGGGCCAATTCGCCACCGTCGCCGAGCATGGCTTTGACGGCGGCGGCGGTGAGGGGACGGAGCCGTATGCTTGGCGCGTGCAGATTCACGACGCCTGCCGGGAGCTTATCTGTTCCACCGCGCCGGTCTTCAAGTCGATCTTGATGCGGTTGATCTTTTCGAGATCGGTGCCGGTGACGCGGACGAAGCGCGCGGCGTCGGGATAATCGATCGAGTGGATGGCGCCGTCCTGGTAGATGCCGGCGTGGCCTGGCGTAAGCCGGTATTTCTTCGCCGGCTTGAGTTTGGCGTGCTTGGGATCCTTGCCGTCATCCTCGCGCGCCCATTCGGTCATGTCGGTGTATTGGGCGGCCTGGCCGTAGATCGCCCAGGACGCGCCGTGATCGTGCGGCGGCGAGGCGTGCGCCTTTTCGTTGATATGGGCGAGCACCTGGAAGCCGAGCTTGGGATCCTCGTACAGCACTTTGACGCCGCGCGGCTGGTCGTCGCCGGTGTAGGCGCGGATGAAGTCGGGATTGGCGAGCAGCTTCTCGAGATTGACGCGCACCTGTTCGCGCCCCTGCGGGCCGGGATCGCGCGCAAGCGTGGTTTTGCAATCGGCGATGAATTGATCGAGGTCGTAGGCCATTTTTGTCCTCCCAGGCGGAATAGTATGCCGTGCAAACCGGAATTCTCGCGCAAAAAGTCGCAGCGCGCCAGTCTTCGCTAGAATATCAATGTTGCACTTGGCCGAGGGCTAGTTGGCGACCTTGCCGCGCTCGGCAACCAAAGTAGCCATGGTCTCACCCGATTCGCCGCCATCACGCAGACCCGCAATGACGCCAGCCCGATCCGCTTGGGGGCGATTTTGGCTGACCTTCCACTTGCCTTCGATTCGTTCGATTGGGATTTCCACGCCGACGATCCCCTTCATTTGGGACACGATGTACGGCGCGGGCGCATCATCGACCTTCCAGGGTGCGGGACGGGTACCCTCCTTCAGCAGCGTCAGGTCATCAAGCTGGCGGCGGAGCCAGGCGGCATCTTCGATGACTTGCGGGCGGCCCCAGGCGTGCACCGTGATGTAATTCCACGTCGGCACGACCTTCCCGGTTTCCTGTTTGGTCGGGTACCACGATGGACTGACATATTCCTGTGGTCCCTGGAAGACGATCAGGCATTGCTCGACCGCAGCTAGCTCGCGCCACTGCGGATTGCCGCGCGCGAGATGGGCGCGCAGCGTGCCGCGCTCCGAGGCATCCGCATAGACCAGGATCGGAATAAGATTCGCCTGCAACCCGCTTGGCCCGGATGTGATCAGCAGGCCGAGCGGGTGCGCGCGAATGAGGTCGTGTTGAACCTCGATCCGATCCTCGCGGAAATGCGGAGGCTGATACATCGCATCGATCCTTTCTCAGGCCGCGGCGCTATAAGGCGCGCCGCGCCTTGCCCCAGGTCTTGAGCGCGGACCAGATGCCGCGTTCGAGCCGAAAGCGGTCGATCGGCGCCGACGACTTGATCGAGCTGATGCGATAGAGCCCGACGCCGGTCCACTGGAAGCCGCATTTCTCCAGCACCCGGCGCGAGGCCGCGTTGGTGACGCGGGCGCCCGCCTGCAGCGCCTCGTGGCTTAAGTCTGTGAAGGCGTAGTCGATCACCGCGTGCAGCGCCTCGGTGGCATAGCCCTGGCCCCAAAAAGGCAGGCCGAGCCAGTAGCCGAGCTCCGGCGTCTCATTCTGCTGCAGCACCACGCCGCAGGCGCCGACGACGCTGCCGTCGCGCAGCGTGATCAGGAACACCGCCTCGCCGCCGGCTTTGTTGGCGCCGGCAATGAAACCCTCGGCATCCGACATTTTATACGGATGCGGACTGCGCGCCGTGTTTTCGGCGATGCGGCGGTCGTTGGCGAGCGTCGCTACCGTTTTAGCGTCCTCGAGACGCGGCGCGCGCAAAGCAAGCCGCTTGGTCTCGAGGACGGGAATACTGCCTTCGTGGAAGGTCTCACTCGGTATGCGTTCCAGCAGTGTCATGGCACGGGCTCCATTTTTTCAACACCAGCGTTGAAAATGCGAAGAGGGGGAGCCGGTCACCCGTCTCCCCCTCTCAGAGCCCATTGAGCCCTGCCGGTTTGACTAGATGTCCGGCAGACCTCGAATTTTGGTCTACCTTTTACTCGGCCGCGGCCTCCGTCATCGGTACGATCGACACGTAAGTGCGGCCTTTGGCTTTCTTAGCGAACTGAACCTTTCCGTTGACGAGCGCGAACAGCGTGTGGTCTTTGCCGCAGCCGACATTTTGGCCGGGATGCCACGTGGTGCCGCGCTGGCGCGCCAGGATATTGCCGGCGACGACGATCTCGCCGCCCGCCTTCTTCAGGCCAAGGCTGCGGCCCGCCGAGTCGCGGCCGTTCCGGGATGATCCGCCTGCTTTTTTATGCGCCATGTGTGCTCTCTCGAATTCTCACTAGTTTCTACACCGATTCCGTGAAGGAATCATCTCACTTTTTCTTGTTACTTTTTCTTGCCTTTTGTGGCCGGTTTGGCGGGCTTTTTTGCGGCCGGTTTCTTGGCCTTGGCCTTGTCCTTCGCCTTGGCGGCCTTGGGCTTGGCTTCCGCCTCGGCCTCCGGCTTCGGCTTGGACTCG
>Ga0209584_10000453_pt1 | contig 12746 bp, 5 predicted proteins | sample NGEPerD_FD_184507 | JGI IMG/M metagenome (GOLD analysis project Ga0209584, IMG submission 184507) | Arctic peat soil microbial communities from the Barrow Environmental Observatory site, Barrow, Alaska, USA - NGEE PermafrostAB12-D... | ecosystem: Environmental > Terrestrial > Soil > Wetlands >...
CGACAGTCGCTCGCACCGCAATCGTGAGCGGCATCATCTGGGCGTCGTGGCACATGCCGCTGATAATCTTCGCGGACTACAACGGCGGCACCCCCACGCTCTACTCGATCGCGTGCTTCGCGGTGATGGTGGTGGGGATCAGCTTCCCGCTGGCATGGCTCAGGCTCAAGTCCGGCAGCGTATGGCCCGCCGCACTCCTGCACGCCACTCACAATTTGTTCATCCAGGGATTCTTCGACACCGTGACGGTCGATACCGGCGTGACGAAGTATCTGCTCAGCGAGTTTGGCGCCGTGCTGGCAATCACCGCGGCGATCACCGGCTTTCTCTTCCTGCGACTCGACCGATCGCAGCCGGTGCTCGAGACGACGCGCGATTCAATGTTCAATCGGGCGCAATTGCCGCGCGCCATTTGACCGACTGAACGTCACACCGAACGCCTGCACGGCGCTCGCGTGGCCGGCTCCGTCGGGAATGAACGTCAACTCCGTCGCCCCCTCGAGCTCGTCGTCCTTCACGCTCTTGTACGTGTCGTACGATGTGTGCTTCAGCTCGCCGATCTCGAAGTTGTCGAAGCGCGCACGCAGCGCTCCGCTCGCGACCGTCACCTCGATCGATCCGTACGTCGAATCTACGTAGCTACCTGCGTAGCGCTCGAGCGTCAATGAGGGCTGGGTCGCTCCATCGTGGCTCCGCGCGGAGTCGGCTGCCGAGGCGGCGGCGTGTGCCGCTGCGCGCAGCGAGTCGAAGAGCGACTTTACATCCTTGCTCCAGTCGCGATTCGACGCCTTCGGCGCGCTCCGGTACATGTCGAACACCTCGTACATGAGCGCGTGCCGCAGCTCGGCGTGATCGAGATTCGCCAGCACGTACACGCCGACGTGTCGCTCGGGGAGAAGCCCGATGATCGCGCTCTGGCCATCGATGCTCCCGGTGTGCATCCACACGGTCTCGCCGTGGAAGTCCTGGATGAACCAGCCGAGCGCGTAGCTGAAGAAGTGCGGCTGCGCAATCGAGAGCGCGGGGTACTGCGACATCGGCGCACGCATCTGCGGCGCGACGGTCTCGCGGAACGTCGCGGGCTGAATGAGGCGCTTGTTTCCGACGCGGCCGCTGTCGAGGATGAAGCGCATCCACTTCGACATGTCCGAGACGCTGGACCAGACGGAGCCCGCCGGCGCGATCGCATCGGTGGTGCGCAGCTTGACGAGACGCACGGTATCGCGCACGACGTCGTGCGGCTTCGAGACGTTCGGCTTCCCCACGATGCCCGCGACCAGCGGAATGGACTCCGTCATGCCGAGCGGATCGAAGATGCGCGTTTGGACGAATTTTTCCCACGGCATCCCCGACAGCTTCGCCACGAGTGCGCCCGCTACTGCGTACATCACGTTCTGATATTCCCACTGCGAACGAAACGACGAGATGGGTTTGACGTAGCGCAGCCGCCGCATCATCTCCGGTGTCGAGTACTGATTCTCGGGGAATGCCCAAAGCAGATCGGTGCCCGGAAGCCCGGTGCGATGCGTGAGCAGATCGCGCACGGTGAGCTCGCGTGTGGCATACTGATCGTACAGCTGAAACTCGGGGAAGTAATCGATGACGCGATCGTCCCACTTGAGTTTTCCTTCATCGACGAGCATCGCGAGCGAGGCAACGGTCATCGCTTTCGTCGTCGACCCGATCGCGAAGCGCGTGTGCTCGGTCGCGGGCGCGGGCTTCCCCAGCTCGAGCACACCGTAGCCCTTCGCGAACACCAGCGAATCGTCCTTCACGATCGCGATCGCGAGCCCCGGCACGCGCCAGTCGCGTGCCGCGTGCGCGACGTATTTGTCGAAGGCGACGAGGTCGGGTGATTGAGCCGATGCGCTCACGGCGACTAGCGCCGATGCGAGCGACAGCGCCGCAACGCGCAATCCACGCATACTATAGTAGTAGACCATCAATCGTGCTCCGCGGGCGCAGTTACGACCCGGTCAATGGGTGCCGGACGCGGCGTGCGCTGCACAGGATGTTCCTGCAACATCTTCATCGCCTCCGCGACGCCGCGCTCGAGCTGCGCGTCGTGGCCGCGCATGAGCTCCGCGGCGGTATTCTCGACCTCGATGTCCGGTGCGACACCCTCGTTCTCGACCGACCATCTGCCAGCGCTGTCGTAGAAGGCGAGATCCGGAGCGGTGATGCCGCCTGCGTCGATCACATTCGGAACGCCGAGCGTGCCGACGAGCCCTCCCCACGTGCGCGTGCCGATCAGTGGGCCGAGCTTCGCGACGCGGAAGTAGTACGGGAGCGCGTCGCCTCCGGAGCCGGCCGACTCGTTGATGATCATCACCTTCGGACCGAATATGCCGGCCATCGGCGCCGTGATTGTCTTTCCTGCGCGCTCCGCGAAGTAGCCCATGCGCGTGCGGCTGAGCTGCTGAATGACGTAGTCCGCTACGGCGCCGCCCTGATTGTATCGCTCATCGATGATGACGCCGTCCTTGTCCTGCTGTGCGAAGAAATATCTGTTGAACGCGGTGAAGCCGGCGCCGGAGGTGTTCGGAAGCCAGACGTACGCGAGCCTTCCGCCCGAGAGCTTGTCGACGAGCCGGCGATTGTCGTCGATCCACGCCTGCGTGCGCAGCGCCTCATCGTCCGCGATCGGCATCACGTTGATCACCCACGACCCCTGCATGCCCGGCGTCGTGTTTACGCGAACGCTCGTGAGCTTGCCGGCGCTTCCCTCGAAGAAGCTGTAGAGATTCGCAGGCGGCGTGAGCGCGCGCCCGTTGACCTCGAGGATGTAGTTCCCCTCGCTGACGTTCACTCCAGGCACGCTGAGCGGCGCACGCAGCCGCGGATTCCAGCTCCCGGCCGTGTAGATGCGCTGAATGCGATAGCGGCCATTCTCGACCGAGTAATCCGCGCCGAGGAGTCCGACCGATGTGTGCGCGGTGTCGGGGACGTCGCCGAGTCCTTCGAGATACGAGTGACCAACCGTCAGTTCGCCGCCGACTGTCGCGATCAAATAGGCGAGATCCGCGCGATGCTGCACGTACGGTAGAAAGGCGCTGTATTTGTCGTAGATCGCCTGCCAGTCGTTGCCGTGCATCTTCGCATCGTAGAAGAACTCTCGCTGCGTGCGCCACGCCTCGCGGTAGATCTCCGCCCACTCCGCGCGCGGATCGACGAGTGTCTCCATGTCGTCGATTGCGAGTGCACCCTCACCCGCCTTCGGCGGTTGTTCCGCAGAGACAATGCTCCAGCGCCCGCCGCTACTGTATAAAATCCTCTTCGCGTCCGCGGAAATCATGTACGATGTGATTCCGTCCACGAACGGGTGCGCCTTTCTGTCGCTCAGCGAGTACTGAAAGAGCTGCTGCGGTTGAGGGCCACCCTCGCCCGAGGGCGGCGCCTGCGTGTAGAAGAAGGTGCCCGCGACTCCGGCTGCGAGATCGCCCAGATCGCCCGCCGGCACATCGAGCGGAATGATGCGACGCTCGATCCCCTCGAGATCGATGCGCGCCTCCGCCGCACTCGGCGCCGGCTTCACCGCTGGCGTCGTCGGAGTTGCAGGCTTCGCTGCTGGAGGTGTCTTCTGCGCCGAGTCACGGGCGTCGCCGAGTCTCGCCGCCTCATCACTCAGGCTTGGAAGAAATGGCGATGGCTCGTTCGCGGCGAGCACCGCGAGATAGATGCTTCGCTTGACCACGTGCTCCATCGAGCTCATGTCGAGCCATCCCGTGGTGAGCCCGTAGTTCGTGCTCGCCAGGAAGTACAGATACTTTCCTCCCGCATCGAACGCCGGGGTGATGGCGTCGGCCATGCCGTCGGTGATCTGATGCGCCTTTGCATCGCGAATCGAATACAGGAAGATCGCGCGCATGTGACTGTCGAGTGACTTCGAATACGCTACCCAGCGTGAATCCGGCGACCACGCCGCATCGAAGCCGCGTCCTGGATCGTCGTACGTGTCCACGTCGATCTTCGTGAAGCGTCCGCTCGCGACGTCGACGGACCAGAGCTGTGCCCCCGTATCGCGAAAGAGTAGCTGTCGAGCGTCGGGCGACCAGACTGGGCGCGCGAAGTACGCGTGCGACGGCAAGGTGATCGCGCGGAGCTTGGAGTCGCCGGACTGATCACCGATCATCAATTGATACTCGCCACTCGCATCGGAGAACCAGGCGATGTGCCTTCCGTCCGGTGACCAGGCGGGATCGCGATCGTGCGCGCCCGAGCTCTGCGTGAGGTTGCGATAGCTGCCATCCTTCGCCGCAACGGTGAAGATGTCGCCGCGCGCTTCGAACGCCGCGCGAACACCCGTCGGCGAGAGCGAGGCCTCGCTGATCAGCGACGCGACGCGCTTCATCTGCGGCCGCGCCCAGGGAAAGTCTCCGGTCGCGACGATGTCCAGCTGATGCGAGGCTCCACTCGTGAGATCGAGAATGTGCACGTAACCAGCCTGCTCGTACGCGATCGCGTCCTCGCCCGCCGAGGCCGACATGATGTCGAAATCGCGATGGTGCGTCAGCTGCGTGAGCTGCTTCGTGTCGAGATTCTGCGCGTACAGATTGTTCGTTCCGTCGCGATCGGAGAGAAAGTACACAGTGTTGCCGACCCACATCGGATCGGTGTCGTTGCTGTTGTTCCCGGGGAGCTTCTCCTCGGCGTAGCTCGCGAGATCGATGATGCGGATTGGCTGCGTGCGGCCGCCGCGATAGCGCCTCCACTGGCTGCTCTGATTCTCCGCCCACATCGACGGGAACATGGCGACCGACTGCCGCTGATACGCCATCCGCTTTGCGTCCCCCGAGTACGAGCCGGTGAACGCACTCGGCATCGGTAGAAGCTCCGGAGTTCCGCCTTCCTGCGGCACGGTCCAAAGCCGGAAGAAGGAAGTCGCGCCCGGAGTCGGCAGCGTTCCGCGACTCGACCCGAACACGACGCGGCGGCCATCCGGCGTCCACCCGCGCACGTAGTCCGCGCCCGGATGATACGTCAGCCGCCTCGGCTCGCCGCCCCCGACGGGGACGACGAAGACATCGGTGTTCCCCGCGATCGTCGCCGAGTATGCGATGAGCGAGCCGTCCGGCGAGAAGAACGGATCCGTCTCAGCCGACGGAGTGCTCGTGAGCCTTCGGGCGGTGCCGCCCGCTCGAGGCACCACCCACAGATCGCTGCCGTATTCAAAGGCGACGAGGTCCTTGCTCACCGTGGGGCGGCGCAGAAATCGTGTGCCCTGCCCCGCCGCGGATGCGGTCGGGGCATATAAAAGGAGAAGAGCGAGTAATGCCCTGCGCATCGTGCGCCTCAGATGTTCGGATTGTTGATGCGCTCCACGTTCGGCAGCGGAAAGCAGGACTGCGCGCCGTAGGTGCCACCCGAGACGTAGGATGCGCCGACGGCGGGACTCATCGGCAGATTGAGCCGGCGGAGATCCCCAAGGCGATGTCCCTCGAGGAAGAACTCCCGTCGGCGCTGCTCGACGATCTCCGCCATCACTACGGGCTGTGTGAGTGTGGGAGGCGCGAATGCACCCTGCCCATTCGCCGAACGAAGGGCGTTGATGATCGTCACGGCGCCACCGAGGTTGCTCGTGTTGGCATCGTTCTCGGCGATGATCAGCTGCGCCTCCGAATATTTCGCGAGCGCCTGCACCGATGTCGACGTAGCATCCTTGTTGGCGTACCAGATCATCGTGAAGCCATCCGAGCCCAGCGTTCCGCTATTCGTCACGGCGATTCGCGGATCGTGATCCGTGGTATCGCGATTGATGATCGACGAATCCACCGACGAGAACGCTGCCTGCCTCGTGTGCACGTAGACGAGATTCACGCGACGCGAAGCGGACGCATCGTGGTCGATATCGACCTCGAAGCCCGGTGGAATGAGAGCCGCATCCGCTGCAGCATCGGCCGAGTTGTTGAGATCGAGCTCGGTCCGAGCACGACCGAGGAGCGCGAGGTGGAGCGTCTGATCATCTCCCGCCGCTGTCGCTTCCACTACTGCCGTGTCGAAGCGCAGGATCGCCTCCGCGAAGAGCTGCGGCGGCTGAATCTCCGGACCGAGGTTGATCGCCGCCGAACACATGCTCTCGCCGAGGAGCGTGAGACTGTAGCCGGCGTACGTCGATGCGACGCCGATCAGTGCGTGGCGATCAGGCACCTGCTCGTCCGTCCATCCCTGCAGATGTGCTATTGCAGTGTCGTTAGACGCGCGAGCGACCGAGAGCGGCGTGTAGATCCCCGGGAGCTGCAGCGCCGTGCAATCGGCGGTTCCGTACGGCTCGTCCGGCGTAAGCGTCCGGCGATCGAGATCGAAGTTCTCCGTGAAGGAAATCGCATTCGCAAGCTCGTCCACGAATAGCCCCGAGGCTACTATGTATTGGTTGTACGCACACTCGAAGTCGCCGCGCGAGCTGTTCACGATAAGATCGGCGTTCTCCGGCGAGAAGACTCCGGGCCCGAGCTGCCCCGGATTCGATTGCTCGAGGTGGGTGATGTCGTTGCACGCCACCATCACGACCAGGGTGGCGGCGATCGCCGCGCTTGCGGTGAGCAGTCGCGCCGTCGACCGTCGCGAGTGCACCGACATTCCGCCCTTCGTGCTCATTTGTGAGTTTCGCATGGTCAGAAGGTCAGGTTGAGGGTCGCAACGATGCGGCTGAGCGGCGGGATGACGCCCTGATCGAATTGAATGAGGCCGGACGGAGTTCCGTTGATCTCCGGATCCGGACCGCGATAGTGCGTCCAGAGACCCAACTCGCGCGCGGCAAGTGTGAACGACGCGTGCTGGAATCCGGGAATGAGCCTGTCAGGAAAGGAGTACGTCGCCGAGACCTCGCGGAGCTTGAGGAACGACGCGTCCTGGATGAACTGATCCTGCGCCTGCGCGAGATAGCTGCCGATCCCCGCCTCGGCCACGTAGGTCGCTCCGTACTTCGTGGGGTGATAGTTCACGTCACACAAGCCGGCGCCGAGCAGCCCGTCGCATCGGCCCTGCTCGATGAAGTTGTAGAGCGAGTTGCCGCGCTTGAAGTCGACCAGTGCGTAGAGACGCAGGCGCTTGAAGAGCGTAAAGGTATTTCCGATTGAGCCTGTGCTGGTTGGAATCGGATTGCCCGCGTAGACAAACGGCGCGAGATCGCACGTGGTGGGTGCGTGGCCGGCACCGCCATCGCAGAGCACATCGGTGGCCGCGCCGGTCTTGTCCAGCGTCGCCGAGACGACACGCTTGGAGAAGTACGACTCGATCGGGAAGCCCACGACGTTGAACTGCCCCGTCGTCGTCACCAAAGAAGGGACGTTGCCCAGGCTGATGATCTTGTTGTGCATCGTCGCGAAGTTGCCCGAGATGTCCCAGCCGAAGTTGGCGCGCTGGATCACCTGCACGCTCGCCTCGATCTCGAGTCCGTGGTTGTTCACCTGGCCGAGATTCTGGAACTGTGTGCCGAAGAATCCGATGGACGGCGCGATCGTTTGCGCGACGATCTCGTTGGTCGTGTGCTTGTTGTAGTAGGTGACGTCGAGGTGCAGCCGCTTGAACAGATCCGACTCGAAGCCGAGCTCGACTTCCTTCCCTCGCTCGGGCTTGAGATCGGTGTTGCCGAATGCGCCGGCGGTGAAGGCATTTGTTCCGAGCGGCCACTGCACCGGCTGATAGGAACGAAGCGCGGAGTACGCAAGCGGCGCGCGCCCGGACTCTCCGTATGCAGCACGCAGCTTGAGCGAATTGACGAAGGCGACGTGCCAGAACGGCTCCTCACTCGCAATCCACGACGCGCTCACCTTCGGATACGTGATCCATTTGAATTCCGTACCGAACGCGCTGTTGTTGTCGACGCGGATCGCGCCCGTCAGAAAAAGCCGATTGTTCAATCCGACCTCTTCCTGCGCGTAGCCTCCGATCGTCGTGTTCGTTGTGTCGCCCTGGGACGCCGCGATCGCCTGTGCCGTCCCCGACACGGTCGTAATCCCCGGACCCGGAAATCCGATGCCGCCAAGGAAGCTTTCGTTCAGTGCAGTGCGATACCACTGACCGCCGAGAGAAGTTGATGAGCTCCACGCCGGCGTGAGCTCGAACTTCGCGGTGCCGTTGTAGTCGAATGTCGTGAGCGTGCGCCGTGTCAGCGTTTGGCCGATGCGTCCCGCGGCGTTGCCGAGCGTGAACGGCGCGAGCTCCGGCGGCGCGTACTTCTCGAGCGTCCTCCCATCCTCGCTGGTGTAATCGACACCCGCGATCAGGCGCTCGGTAAACCAGTGCACGGGTTGATGATTGACCGTGGCGCTTCCCGTAAAGCGGTTGATGCCGTCGCTGTTGTCGAAGAGCGTCTGCGGAACTGCCGGCGGCACGTTCGGATAAAATCCCTCGGCGCCGGGCACGGTCCACAGCAGCGGGTGAGCGAACTCCGCTCCGAGCATCGGCGACAACCCGACATCCGCGCCGAGATGGTAGGTCCCCTGCACGTAGTTCAAGCTCGTCGAGACGTCGTACTTCTCGCTCGGCGCCATGTTCAGATTCGCGTGCGCGCTGAACTGCGAGATCTTGTTGTTGGGCTCGACGCCGTGATCGTTCTGATAGTTGGAGCTCACGAAGTAGTTCGTGGCCCCGAGCGCACCGGAGAGCGAGAGGTTGTACTGCTGCAGCTGCCCGGTCTTGAAGACAGGTGTGCCAGCCGCCGCCAACGCACCGATCGCATTGTAGGAGACGAGCGCTCCGGTGCTGTCGGGAAGGATGTTCGTCGGCAGCCGCCCCTCGGGATCGCGAAAGTACACTCCGCCCTGCTGGATCTGCACGTTGAGCACCGGCTTCGTGCCGGCGCCCTTCTTCGTGATGATCTGGATGACGCCATTCGCCGCCTCGGTGCCGTAGATCGTCGCGGCCGCAGGTCCCTTGATGATCTGGATGCTCTCGATCTCCTCGGGATTGATGTCGTTCAACCGGCCGACGACGCCGGAGTTTTGCGAGCCGAAGCCGGCGTTGCCGTTCGACGTCGGACCGCCGCCGGTCGCGTTGCTCACGCGCACGCCATCGATGTAGATGAGCGGATTGTTGTCGAGCCCGAGGCTCGCCACTCCGCGGATGTTGATCTGCGGCCCTGCACCCAATCTCCCCGTGCTCGGCACGATCGACACGCCGGGCGCCCGCGAGTTGAGCAACGTTCCGAGATCGGGCGCCTGAGACTTTGAGAGAACGTCGGCGGCGTTCACCGTCGAGACGGCGTTACCGATCTCTCGTCGCTCCTGCCCCTGTCCTGTTCCTGTGACGATGATCTCGCTCAACGAAGTAGCGGCGGCCTGCAGCTCGAAATCCATGACGGCCTCGTTCTGGCCGTCGGTGGTCACCGAGTGACGCTGCGGCGCGTAGCCGAGCCGTCGCGCGATGAGCAGGTGCGTGCCTGCCGGTACGTTCGAGATTCGGTAGCGACCATCCTGGCCGGTGATCGCAGCGAGCCGCGTACCTTCCGCCGTGACCGCCACTCCCGGGATTGCTTCCTTCGTACTTGAGTCGATCGCTCGACCCGTGATCACCGATCGTGGCTGCTGCGCAAGCGCGTGGAGCCCCGTCACCGGTATTGCCGGCACAACGAGAAACGAGATTGCGCCGAGCGCGAGCCATCCCGCAAAGAGCAACGTTCGCGGCCGATATTGACATGAACTCTGTCGCATTTCGAGCTCCTGTTGATGTGTTACGATCCAGCTCGGTGATTTAACGATCACGTCCCTCATGCCACCCCGGCCCGCGCACGACGCGCCCCGGCTTTGCTCCTGTGTGCCTGCCATCGCGAATCACCTCGACGCCGTTCACGAACACCTCGCGAACGCCAGTCGATGCCTGATTCGGCTTCTCGTACGTGGTGTGCTCCTGGATCGTCGCCGGATCGAAGACCACGACGTCGGCGTACATCCCCTCGCGCAGCAGACCGCGATCGCGAATGAGCAATCGGTCCGCGACAGCGCCGCTCATCTTCCGGATCGCATCCTCGAGCAGCAGCACATGCTCATCGCGCACGTATTTGCCGAGGATGCGCGGGTAGGTGCCGTAGGTGCGCGGATGCGTGAACGTCGTCATGCTGTCGGGATCCGGCCCATCAGCATCGGTGCCGATTTTCATCCACGGCTGCTTGAGCTGCATGGCGACGTTCTCGTCGCTCATGAGGAAGTAGATCGTGCCGATGTCCTGATGCTCCGTGAGCAGCAGATCCATCACGGTGCTCAGCCAGTCCGTGCCGCTTCCCGCCATCACCTCGGACAGGCGGTGCCCCGCCCACTTCTTGTTTTTCGGATTGGTGAAGGCCGTCAGCAACACGCCCTCTGGCGTTGCCAGCTCGCAGAGACTCTCCGCGTACGATGTGGGATGCGCGATCTCGTTGCGGATCTTTGCGCGCTTCGCCGAGTCGGCGAGGTTCTCGAACAGCTTCCCGTCCGCCGATGCCGACGGCGGCAGACATGCCGCCAAGCCGGTGCCGCCCGCCGTGTACGGATACATGTCGGCCTGCACATCCTGCCCCGCCGCGCGCGCCGAGTCGATCTTCGCGATCGCCTGGCTCGCCTTTCCCCAATTCCGCTTCCCCGCCGCCTTCAGATGATAGATCTCGACCGGAACGTGCCCTTCCTGCCCGATGCGAATCGCCTCATCGATCCCCTCGAGATAGCGATCCGCCTCGGAGCGCATGTGCGTGATGTAGACGCCACCATACGGCGACATCGCCTTCGCGATCTCGATCAGCTCCTCGGTGCTCGCGTAGTTCCCCGGTGGATAGATCAGCGCGCTCCCCAATCCCATCGCGCCGTCCTCCATCCCGTGTCGCATCGCCTCGCGCATCGAGTCGAGTTGCGCCGCCGGCGCCGCTCCCATGTGCAGCCCCATCGCGTACTCGCGAATCGTGCTCGCGCCGACGAACGAGCCGACGTTCGGCGAGATGCCATGCGCCTGCATCGCGCGCAGCCACGCGTCGAATCCGTGCGCGCCCGGAAACTTTCGCAGCATCGCGAGCGCCGCGGTGTCGGCCGCATTGTCGGCGAGTGTCAGCGCGCTCACCGGCGCAACGGTGTACGCCTCGCCGAGGATCTCCGTCGTGACGCCCTGCGTCAGCTTGCCGACATCGCGCCCGTCGCCGTTGAGAAAGAGATCGCCGGACTGTCCCTGGATGTCGATGAACCCGGGCGCGACGACCATCCCCGCCGCATCGATGCGCTTGAGCGCGTGCGCGGAGCCGAGCTGTCCGCGCCGCACGATGCGCGCGATTTTATCGCCGCGAAGCGCGACATCACCATAGAACCACGCGTTACCGCTCCCATCGATGACGCGCCCATTCACGATGATCACGTCGTACGTCGTGTCCCCCGCCGGACTCGGCGATCCGTTCCCCGCGCTCGATGCTGCCGTGCTGCACGCGAGCGTGAGTGCGGTCGCCGCGGCGGCGAGCGTCGAAGTGCGAAGTCGCGTGCGCATGTCAGAGCTCCGGAACGATTGGAAGTGTCGGCGCGCTACGACGCGACCTCGCGCGCCACGCATAGAACGCCGGTGTGCCGAGCAGCACGGCGACGACGCCGGCGGCCGCTCGAGCGGGCTGCGTGACGAGCGTGTTGACGACGAGCGCCGCGGCGGATGCCACGAAGAGAATCGGCGTCACCGGATAGCCCGGCACGCGAAACGGCCGCACGGCATTTGGCTCGCGGCGCCGATACACGAACACGCTCAGCGCGCCGAGCCCGTAGAAGATCCAGCCGGTGAAGACGACGTACGTGAGCAGCTGCTCGAAGGTCCCCGTCGATGCGAGTAGCGCGGACCAGAGCGCGATCGCCGTGATCGCGAAGGCCGGTGTGCCGAGCGTGGGGTGGACGATTGCAAGCCGCTTGAAGAACACGCCGTCGCGCGCCATGGCGAAATACATTCGCGGCGCCGTCAGCATGATCCCGTTCGCCGCGCTGAAGATCGAAACGAGAATCAGCACTCCGACAATGCGTCCGGCGACGGGACCGAGCACCGCAATCCCCGCGTCGGCCGCGATGTGATCGCTGGCGGCAACGGCCTGCGGACCGAGCGCCGCGATGTAGCCGAGGTTGGCAAGGACGTAGAGCGCGACGAGGGCGGCGGTCGCGAGCGAGATCGCGCGCGGGAAGGTGCGCTGCGGATTGCGCGTCTCCCCCGCGGAGAAGGTGACGTACTGCCACCCCTCGTACGCCCAGAGCACACCGATCATCGCGGCGCCGACGCCGGCGATGAGCTGGGGCGTGATCGAGGCTGGCCACGCGTCGCGGCTCGCGATCGAGCGCACCACAGGCGTCGGACCAAGCGCGATCATCGCGATGCTCAGTGCGAGAAGCCCGGCGACCTTGGTGCCAGTGGTCCAGTTCTGCATCGTCGCGCTGTTGCGCGTGCCGCGCACGTTGATCACGGCGATGATCGCGATGACGGCGACGGAGATGAGGCGCGCGCCAATGCCGCCGACGGGTAGAAAGGCGGCGAAGTATCCCGAGAACGCCACCGCGAGCGTGGCGATCGAGCCGCTCGCGATCACGAAGAAGCTCGTCCAGCCGTAGAGAAAGGCGGGGAGCGGGCCGAAGGCATCGCGGATGTACGTGTACAGCCCGCCGGCATCCGGCTTCATCGCCCCCATCTCCGCGTACGTGAGCGCGCCGAGATAGGAGAGAATGCCGGCGGCCACCCACACGAGCAGCGCGGGACCGGTCTGCGTTCCGGTTTCGCGCAGCACGACGCCGGGAACGAGAAATATTCCCGAGCCGATCACCGTTCCGATC
>Ga0209584_10000457_pt1 | contig 12711 bp, 11 predicted proteins | sample NGEPerD_FD_184507 | JGI IMG/M metagenome (GOLD analysis project Ga0209584, IMG submission 184507) | Arctic peat soil microbial communities from the Barrow Environmental Observatory site, Barrow, Alaska, USA - NGEE PermafrostAB12-D... | ecosystem: Environmental > Terrestrial > Soil > Wetlands >...
GCCGGTGGCGTTCCCGGGTCACCACGGCCTGCTCGGCTCCCGCCAGGAAACCCTCGGCGTGACGGGCCATCTGGGCCAAAAGCTGGTCAAAACCCTCACCCGTGACGGCTGATAGATTGAATTCTACTTCATTATTATAGGATGCAGATTCATTTTTATGAGTTAACTCATTGTTAACTATGTTTTTTAGCGCCTTCTTAGGGTTGGATTTGTGTTCACTACTTCGCCTACTAGTGATAGTCGATTCATTTCTTCCTTGCAACAGGTCGATTTTGTTACGAATCAGCCAGTTTTTCGGGTCATTTTGAGCTTTTTTAGTCGATTTTGGCCTGTTTTGACTATCCTCGCCCGCATCCACCACCCACAGCACCAGATCAGCCGCCGCCGCCCGCTCGCGCGCGCGCCGCACGCCCTCCAGCTCGACCGGATCTTCCGTGTCGCGAATGCCGGCGGTGTCGTGCAAAGTCACCGGCCACCCTAGAAGATCGAGATGCACCTCGATCACGTCGCGCGTCGTGCCGGCGTAGGGCGACACGATCGCCGCCTCGCGCCGCGCGATCCGATTGAGCAGCGTGGACTTGCCGGCGTTTGGGGGTCCTGCGATCGCCACCACCAGGCCTTCGCGCAAGCGCTCGCCGGTGCGTGAGTCGGCCAGCGCCGCGGCGATTTCCGTCTCCAGCGCGCGCGCAATCTCCAAGGCCGGCGCCAGCAGATTTCCATGGGCGCTATTTTGCACGTCGGCCTCGTCGGAAAAATCGATGTGGGCCTCCACCAAGGCGAGGGCCTGGATCAGCCGCTGCCGCCAGGTCTCGGCGCGGTTGCCGAGCAGGCCCTTCATCTGGCGGAACGCCTGCCGGCGCTGGCCTTGCGTCTCCGCCGCGACCAGGTCGGCGAGGCCTTCCACCGCGGTGAGATCGAGCTTGCCGTTCTCAAACGCATGTCGGGTGAACTCGCCGGCCTCGGCCGGGCGCAGGCCCTCGATGCGGCCGAGCGCTGCCAGCACCGCGGCGATCACCGCGCGGCCGCCGTGCAATTGCAGCTCGGCCACGTCCTCGCCGGTCTCGCTGTGCGGCGCCGGAAACCACAGGATGAGCGCCTCGTCGATAATGTCGCTGTTGGCCGGATCGCGGATGCGGCCGAGCGCCGCCTGGCGCGGGGCGGGGATCTTGCCGCTCAGCGTTTTGAGCGCCGCGCCCGCGCGCGGCCCGGAAATGCGGACGACCGCAATGGCCGCCGGCCCGCGGCCAGAGGAGAGGGCGAAGATGGTGGGGCGGGGTGGCTCAGGCATCGCGGCGCAGGTGAGCGCCGGGAGGGAGGAGGGTCAAGGGGGCCGACGAAATCGTCGCGCCCCGTCTTAGGGAATATATGGCAACAATCCTGATGACATTAAAGAAGCACCCAAAAGGCTCTTGTCGTATTGATGCCGTCTCGCCACATCTAATGGGCCATGCTTAAACGCGCGTTAGATCATTTGCTAACCAATGTTTTGCCAGCCGCTCACGATTATGACCAAGCGGAAGTTGCTCCATCCAATGTGTTCACAGCGACAGGTGAAGATAGAATAAAATGTCGCGTTGAAGCCGACGCAGCTAAGCGCCGAGCGGCTGATGTCGCCATTGCAATCGACGGGTTAGCAGACAGAGCGGCTAATGCGCTCGGTACAACGGCCAACACGATACGCGCTCAAGTTTCGGCGCTTTGCTCAATTGACTACACGTTGCGCGCAGGATGCATTGATCGCGTCTGCGCTGTGGCAAATGCATATAAGCACGATGAACTGGACGATCCTAAGCATCCAATTCATTCAGACGACGATGTGCTCGTTATCGGCGCAGGCTTCGGCATTGACAGTTTTGGTTCGGGAAAGTTCGGCGGGATTGAAGTTATGATTCATCAAAAGGACGGCCATCAGCGGAAATTCCTTGCCGATGTACCGTACGCGATTTCCGGCTGGTTTGGGTTCCTCAAGCAACACGGCATGCAATTACCATCCGAAGAAGTAATAGTCTGCGGAATGAACGTCAACAAATGAACTACAAACGGTTTGCGACAACCTGTTTGAAATCTATTAGCTGTTGCAATCTCAAACGGGCATACCGCTGGATCGCGAACCTCGTCCAGCAGAGAAAATAATATACCGTGGCAAATACACTGGAATGGCTATCTCTAGGCGACCGCCTATACGCGAAGGGCGTCGACGTCTTCGATAACTCGAAAGTTATGGAAAGCGAGGCCGGAACGAGAGACCCGAAAGTGGTCGCGCTGACCCTACTGGCTCGCACCCTGAGTAATTTCCAAGCAGCCGTCCAGCTACTGGGCAGCCAGCATGTCGTTGAAGCGCGGGCGCTAACGCGATGCTGCTGGGAGAATTTGTTCTGGATTGCCGCCCTTTCGAAGAAGGGCGATGAATTCGTGAAAACTATGGAACTCGACGACGCCGCAAACCGGATGAAGGCGGCGAACGATTTGCTTTTGTGGGCAAAAAAGCAGGACAAGCCCGCCGATTTTGTCGAGCAGCTCGATGCGTTCTATGCCGACATGAAACAAAAGCACGGCAAGCCCGACACGATTAAGCATCAGGCAGCGGCTATACAAGGAGGCGTAGGCCAAGGCTATCAGCTCTATAGGGAACTCTCCAGAGACGCGGCTCATCCGTCCGCTGTTTCTCTGAGCAGGCACGTGACGCTTAGTGGGTCAGACAATGACACAGTATTTACGGTGCATGCGGTACCGGTGCGCGGCCCCCGGGAGGTCGAAGATACGCTTGAAGTAATGTGCAGCGCGGTGCTTGGCGTCATCGTCGCAGCCAACGAATTGACCGGCGGTACGGAAGGGGGGGAGCCGCTACCCAAACTCGCAGGTGACTTCAAAATGATGAGCAACGCGAATAAGGCGGCGCGGGAAACTCTGAAAGACTAGAGCCTAGAGCCAGCGTGCCGCCGTCATCACCGGGCTTGGCCCGGTGATCCCGCTTAGGGAAGCAACGTGCCAACCTAAGCGGGATGACCGGCACAAGGCCGGCCATGACAAGCGCGCGTAGCTAGCCTGTTGAACCCATCCAGTGTTCGGGCGTAAAAATCGGAAATGCGTAAGAAGTCCATCGTTTCGAAGCCTAAGCGCCGCAAGCAGCCGCTTCCGTGGCGATGGCAGGCCCGCGTCATTATACATTCGCCCGGGTCTCGGCTAGAGGCGCGCCGCCAATCTCGCGCTGCTGTGCGCAGTCGCTACGCAGCAGCTGATCAAGCCTGGGTCGACGCGATCTCTTCTTAGCCCTCTCCCACAAGGGGAGAGAAAAGTGAGAATGCCGCGGCCGTCTAAGACCTCTCCGCTGTCATTCCGGGACGGCGCGAAAGCGCCGGACCCGGAATCCAGAAACATATTCGGAAACTGCATCTAGATTCCGGGTCCGGCGCTTTCGCGCCGTCCCGGAATGACAGAGAACGTCGTCATGGCCGGGCTTGTCCCGGCCATCCACGCCTTTTTTCTTCCTGAAGAAAAGAAAGGCGTGGATGCCCGCAACAAGTGCGGGCATGACGCCGAGTGTGCGGCACCACGCTAACGACTTCGTTGTCATCACCGGGCTTGACCCGGGCCTGACGACGACATCGCAGGCGCTTAACACTATCATTAAAATTAAGTATGTACTCACCCTAGGGAATTGCCGATCCTTTTAGGTTACGTGCAACGGAATCCGGATAAGGCTACCGTTGGAAAGGCAGCTCTATGTACGAACGACGCCGGCTTACGAGACACGTCGTGATGAAGCCCGCCAAGATCGGGTACGACAATCAATCGTCACTCATCGATTGCATCGTGCGCGATTTGTCGAGCGGCGGCGCTTGCCTGCAATTTCCAGCCCCGTTGCAGGCGCCTGAATCATTTGAACTGAGTTTCGATAATTTCCGGTCCACCCGCGCCTGCCGCGTCGCATGGCGGCAACCCGATCGGCTCGGCGTGTGCTTCGGCTAATTGCGCACCGGTCGCGAACCTCAAGCGCGGCCTCGGCCATGCCCTATAGTCATCACCGGGCTTGGCCCGGTGATCCCGCTTAGGAATGCAAAGTGCCCGCCTAAGCGGGATGGCCGGCACAAAGCCGGCCATGACAGGTATGTATTGTCGTACCCGCGAAGGCGGGAACCCATACGCCTTGGACGATTGATACGCTGCGGAGTATGGATTCCGGGTCCGGCGCTAGAGCCTGTGCTCGGACGGCGCAGGCGGCGTCTTGGCATGGGGCGCCGACACCTAGAACTGAAAATTCAATCCAAATTCATTCCGCGCGTGTAGTGGTTGATTATCAACCAGGTGACGGCGAGGCCCACGGTGGCGACCCCGCCAGCCGAGAGCATGACGTCGATCCACCAGGGCCACATCGGATGCTCCTTGCGAGAAATGGGTCCGCCGCACGACCACAAAACGCTTTTCTCACGCCCGAGTTCCGAATGATTATTCGGGCTCGCAGGCCGCTCAAACACTTTTCGAATCACTAATTGATGCGCAAGTTTAAAGCCGCCGCGGACCCATCGCAAGCTGCGAACGACGGTTTTTCCCTCATGAGGAGAGGGGAAGCGAGAACGCCGCGCGGTTCATTGGCCCGGCGGGCCGCTCTCTGCCTTGAAGCCGCGCGCCGCCCATCCGGCGGCGAACCCGAAAAGCAACAAAGCAATCGGCGGGCCGAAAAGCAGAACCGGGATCACAAGGAAATCGCCGGTTGTTTTGAAGCCGCCTTGAAGTCCGTGCATGATCAAATAAATGATCCAGCCCATCAGCCAGGCGGCGCAAAACAAAAGCCAGACGCGAAACAATCCGCGCCGCCAATTGACCGCCAATATTGCTTCGTCCTTCGCGCTCAATGAGCGCCGAGGAATGCCAACAGGCGCCATCGCGGCTGTCCTCATAATCGTGTGAATTCACTTTACCAAAATTCACCACGCCGCGCGAGCCACCCCCCGCCTTCGCGGGGGCAGGCTCTCTCCCGTCCCAACGCGGGTAAACCCGAGTTCCAATAAGAGAGGGAAGTGAGAATGGCGTGCTCATACCCGCTGACTGATCCCCGCCAATTCGGTATCCTGCAATCCGGCCCTGGCTCGCGGGGGTGCGGTCGAGGGACCAGGAAGGGGACTCAATTGTTTCCAGCACGCCGGTTTTCTGCCGCTTTAACAACATCGTTGTTGATCGCAGGCGGCTTCCTTTTCCCAATCGTGGACGCCCAGGCGCAAGGTGCATCCGGCGCCTGCGCGGACGCGGCCGAGCTCGCGGTCTTGTCCTCGCCGATCGCGCCGTGGAAGGGCGCGGCCTTGCGCGTCGTTTTCGTCGCGGAGAAGCCGCTCGAGGGCGAGCTTTCGCTGATCGCGCCCGACGGCAGCGTCGCGGCCACATCGCATGAGCGCCACGGCGGGCCGCCCTATTCCTGGTTCGCCGAGGTCGCTGCGCCGGCCGCGGGGACGTGGCGCGCGAGCCTCGCGCGCGACCATGCGCCGGCCGGGTGCGGCACCATCACGCGCGACATCGCCGTGCGCGCCGACCAGCCGCCGCGGCCGAGCGCTGCGCCGGGCAGCGTCTGGCCCTTGCGCGCGACCTGGAACCACGCAACGGAAAACCTGTATTCGGCCTGGATCGAGAAGCTGTTCGACGCCTCGCTCGACGCGCCGCCGTCGTGGAACGCGCTGCACGAAGTGCTGCGCGACCGATCGCGCAATGTCCTGTTCGATTATCTGGGTCTCGGCGAGGACGAGACGGGGCAAGTCCTTCGCCCCGACTGCGCCGACATGCCGTATTTCCTGCGCGCCTATTTCGCATTCAAGATGGGGCTGCCGTTCGGCTACTCGAAGTGCTCGCGCGGCGGCGGCGGGGCGCCGCCGAAATGCTTCCAGTGGTTCAACATTGAGCATCTCGACGCGGCGCGTTCGCCTTCGCCCGAACAAAATAACACGCCGAGCGGCGTGGCGGCCAAGCGCACGGGGCTCGCGGCGTCGTTCGCTCAATATATTCCGATCGTCGGCGACGCCGTGCATTCCGGCTCCGGGCGAACGCTGGCGAGCGACGACAACACCGATTATTACACCGTGCCGCTGCGGCAGGAGACGCTGCGCCCGGGCACCGTGTACGCCGATCCGTACGGGCACGTCTTGATGCTGACGAAGCGCGTGCCGCAAACGGGCGACGCGGCGGGCGTCATGCTCGCCGCCGACGCGCAGCCCGACGGGACGGTTGCGATAAAACGTTTTTGGCGCGGCAATTTCCTGTTCGCCCAGGATCCCGCGCTCGGCAGCCCCGGGTTCAAGCGCTTCCGGCCGATCATGCGCGAGAGTAACGGCTCCTTGCGGCGGCTGAGCAACAATGAGATCGCGAAACATCCGCAGTACGGCGATTTTTCGCTCGAGCAGTCGAAGCTCGGGGTCGAAGCCTTTTACGATCGCATGGATGACGTGATGTCGCCGGCGCCGCTCGATCCGTTGCGCGCGCTGACGGAGGCGGTCACGGCGCTCGATGAACAAGTGAAGACGCGCGTGACGTCGGTCGAGAATGGGCGCAAGTTCCAGAACAGCGGGCACCGCGAAGCCAGCATGCCGGACGGCGCGGCGATCTTCGAGACCACCGGCGCGTGGGAAGATTTCGCGACGCCGTCGCGCGATTTGCGTCTGTTGATCGCGATCGATGTGGTGCGCGGGTTTCCCGAGCGCGTCGCACGGCGGCCCGAGCGCTACGCCATGCCGAGCGGGAAGAGCGTCGCGGACGTGAAGGCCGAATTGGATAGCGTGCTGGCGTCCGAGCTTGCGGCGCGCAAGTTTTCGTATCCGCGCAGTGACGGCTCTTCGTGGACGCTGGCGCTCAAAGACGTGATCGAGCGCATAGCGGCGCTCGAGATGGCGTACAACGTGAACGACTGCGTCGAGCTGCGCTGGGGCGCGCCGGACAAGAGCGACGAGGCCTCGGCCTGTAAGCGGCATGCCTCGGTGGCGCAGCGCGCGAAGATGACGAAGTACCGCGCGTGGTTCCACGAGCGGCGGCGGCCGCCGCGCGCCAGCGGTTAGTGCATGCCGCCGCAAGCCTCAAGGATCACTCCGGCAGACCGTCCTGCTGCAACTGGGAACGCACGCCCGGGTCGGGGGCCGCGCCGATCAGTTTGCCGTCCGGGCCGACGACAGGATTGACGTCATACCCTTGGCCTTGCTCTTGGCCTTGGGCGCGCGCGTGGGCTTGATAAACCGGTGATCCTTCCTTGTGGACGGCGCGAACAAGCGCCGGCGCGGCGATCAAGACCGCCGCCGCAATGGCCGCGGAGAACAATTTCATTTTGCGCGTGATCATTTGAGTGCCTCATTCATAAAATCGTCGCATGAGAAATAACACCTTTACTGCAATGCACAACATTGCCTGCGATCACATATTTTTGTTCATTTTTTCAATTAGTTAAAAGTTTAATGCAATGCACAAATTAGAGGCATTGGCGCAGGGCCGTGCAACCTGATTCTCAGTGGCGCAATTTGATTCCGATACGCGACATCCTCCCACAGGGGGAGAGGAACGGGGTGAGGTAATGAGGAGTTTGTCGCACCGCACGAGCGGCAGAGCCTTAATTAATCATTAAGACCCATCTCACATTATCGAAACTACTCAATTACCCATGGGGGGAAATCATGCGAACCTTCGCGTTCCTCGTTTTTGCCGCGCTCATCGCCATGGCCTCGCCCGCCCCGGCCGCCGAATTTGGCTCCAAGGACGAAGCGGTCGCCATGGTCAAGCGCGTGCAGGCCGAATTCAAAAAATCCGGGCCCGACGCCACCTTCAAAGCGGTTTCCGACAAAACCGTGAAAGATTTCCACGACCGCGATCTCTATCCCTTCGTCTACAACATGGAGGGGGTCTGCGTGGCGCACGGCGCCCGCGAGGCGTTGATCGGAAAACTTCTCATCGACCTCAAGGATCAGGATGGAAAATTCCTGATCCGCGAGATGGTCGCCATGTCGAAGGGACCGGGCAGCGGATGGATCGACTACAAGTGGCCCAATCCAATCACCAACAAGATCGAAGACAAGTCGAGCTACGTCGAAAAAATGGGCGATTATTTCGTCGGCGTCGGTGTCTATAAGCAGTAATTCATCATGGAGGCTCTCGCCGTTTCACGGGCACCCCTGGCCCCCCTCAATTCTTTTTGGGGTCTCCGATCCTTGTTCGGCGTCCTCCACAATCTATCCATTCAAATAAAGGCGGCGGCCGCCTCGGCGGTGCTGCTGATCTGCCTTCTGGCCTTGGGCGCCAATGCCTATGTGACCTCGATCAAGTCCGCGGAAGGCCTGCGGATGTTGTCGCACGAGATCGAACAGAAACTGCAGACAGTTTCCAATGTCAGCGACGCCATCGTCACGACCCATATGAAGATTTTTCGTTATGTGTCGTGGGCGAGCAATAGCGTGAGCAAGAAACTGCTCGATTCGCTTTATGCGCAGATCACCTCGGATCTTGCCGAACTGACGGCCCGCATCGACGATCTTAGCCGGCGGTCGGATTTATCGGCCGACGAAAGAGCAAGCCTGCAAGGCCTCACGGACAAGTGGCAAAAGTGCATAAGACAGGCCAAAGATACCATCGACGTCGGCCAATCCGACTCGGCCATGGCGACGATGATGCTTGGCCAGACCGATGACGGCTTCAAAGCCGTCTATTCCGACATTCAAACGATGTCGCTGAAAACCATGGGTGCCGCGAACACGGTCAGGAACAGTCTTTATGCGGATGCCGAGCGGACCAAGACGATCATCATCCTGGGCACCGTCCTAGGTTTCGTGGTCAGCGCGTTCGTGACCTTCATGGTCGGCGCATCGATTGTGCGGCCGATCAAATCGATCACCCACGTGATGCAGCAGCTGTCCGCCGGCAAGACCGACGTCGAAATCGGCCATCGCGACCGCCGCGATGAAATCGGCAAAATGGTGCAAGCCATCGACGTGTTCCGGAAAAATATGATCGAAATCCGTTCGATGGAGCAGGCGACCCATCAGGCCGAGCAAAATCGCGTGGCCGAGCGCCGGGCCGCCATGCACGAGCTGGCCGGCGAATTCGAGAAATCGGTTCAGCAGATTGCCAAGGAGCTGACCGACGCGGTGGCCGCGATGCACGACAATGCGCAGGCCATGTCGCTGATCGCGGCGCAAACCCGCGACAAGTCGCAATCGACCGCCGGCATCGTCATCGACACGCAGACCAACGTCGATTCCGTGGCGGATGCCGCCGAAGAGCTGGCGAAATCGATCGAACAACTGGCGTCGCAAACGCACAACGCCAGGGAATTGACCAACAAGACCGTGGCGGAATCGGCCAACGCCAGCGCCAACGTCCAGCAACTGCTCGACGCCGTCAGCCAGATCGTTCCCATCACCGGCCTCATTCAGGCGATCGCCCAGCAGACCAACCTGCTGGCGCTCAATGCGACGATCGAGGCGGCGCGCGCGGGCGCCGCCGGCAAGGGCTTTGCCGTGGTCGCCGCCGAGGTCAAATCGCTGGCGCAGCAGACGGCGAAAGCAACCGAGGAGATCAATAAAAAGATCACGGCGGTGAACGCCTCGTGCGGCGCCGTCGTCGGCATCATGGAACAAATCGTCAGCGCGGTCGGCCATCTCGGCGAAGGCACCATGGAGATGGCGACGGCGGTCGGCCAGCAGGCGGCCGCGACCCAGGAAATCTCCAAGAACGCGCAGCAGGCCGCGGACGGCTCCCGCATCGTCGCCAACAATATCGTGGAATTGGATCAAAAGACGCGCGAGAACGACGATGCCTCGGGGCAGGCGCTGGCGGGCGCCAAACGTCTGATCGATCAGGCGGCCATCCTGCAGCACCAGGTCGACAAGTTCCTGCGGCACGTGCGCGCGGCGTGATCGCCGCTCTAGCGCAACATCACGCCTCGGAATTCGTCACGGCGACGCAATCGATCTCGACATCGAACGGGCCGGGCCACGACGGAACGTGCAGGAAAATGCGCGCCGGGGGATTCGATCGGGAAGTAGCGCGCATAGACCGCGTTGATTTTCGCGAAGTGCGACGGGTCGGGCGTGCAATAGACGTTGCATTTCACCACCTGCGCCAACGACGAGCCGGCGGTCTCCAGGCACAGCTTCATCTGATCGAGCACGAGTTCGGCCTGGCGCTCGAAGGTGGCCGGTTTGATATCGCCGGTTGCGGGATCGAACGGCGGCAGGCCGGACAGATAGACGAAGCCATTGGCAATCATGACCGGATAGATCGGCCCTTTGCGCCGCCGTTCCAGATAACTCGATATCGGCTCCACGCGTAATCGCTTCATGGCGCGCCTCCTTTGAAAGCCGCACCCTAGCGTGCGGCTGCGCCCGTATGGTTCGGCCGATACCGAACTGTCGCTGCTTGCCGCGGCCGCATGGGCCCCGATAAACTCGCCCATGGTCGCGGCGGCAAACATGGTCGAGGTGGCGGCGCTGGTCGGAGACACCGCGCGCGCCACCATGCTCGCCGCACTCATGGGCGGACAGGCGCTGACCAGCAGCGAGCTTGCCGCGCTGGCGCGCGTCTCTAGGCCGACCGCGAGCGGACATCTCGGCAAACTGGTCGGCGCGCGGCTGCTTAGCGTGACGCAGAAACGGCGCAACCGCTATTACCGCATCGCCTCGCCGCTGGTGGCCAAAATGCTGGAAAGCATCAAGGCAGTGGCCGCGCTGGAAACGCCAGCGCGCTATCAGCCACGCTCGGTTGAGGGCGACGCGTTGCGCTTCGCGCGCACCTGCTACGACCATCTGGCCGGGCGGCTCGGCGTCGCGATCGCGGATGCGCTGGTAGCCAAGCGCTATATCGTGCTGAGCGAGGAGGGCGGCGAGGTCACGCCCGCCGGCGCGCGGTTTCTCACGAAATTCGGTGCGCAGTTAAATTCAAAACCCGGAGGCCGACGAATTTTCTGCCGCGCTTGTCTGGATTGGAGCGAGCGGCGCTATCACGTCGCCGGTCTGGTGGGTGCGGAAATCTGGCGGCGCTGCCTGGAGCTGGGCTGGCTGACCCAGAAACGTGACACCCGCGCAGTGCTCGTGACGCCCGCGGGCCGGCGGGGTTTGCGGGAAACTTTTGGTGTAAGATTGGATTGATGTCCGCACCCCCCAACACCACGCACGAAAATCGCCTGGCGAGCGCGACCTCGCCCTATCTGCTGCAGCACAAGCACAATCCGGTGGACTGGTGGCAGTGGGGGCCGCAGGCGCTGGCCGAGGCCAAGCGCAGCAACCGGCCGATTCTGCTCTCGGTCGGCTACGCCGCCTGCCACTGGTGCCACGTGATGGCGCACGAGTCGTTCGAGGACGCGGCGACAGCAGCCGTGATGAACGAGCTGTTCGTCAACATCAAGGTCGACCGCGAGGAGCGGCCGGACATCGACCAGATCTACATGAACGCGCTGCATCTGCTGGGCGAGCAGGGCGGCTGGCCGCTGACCATGTTTCTCACGCCCAAGGGCGAGCCGGTGTGGGGCGGCACTTATTTTCCGAAAGAGAGCCGTTACGGGCGGCCGGCCTTCACCGATATATTGCATGAAGTCTCGCGGCTGTTCCGCGAGGAGCCGCAAAAGATCGAGCAGAACCGCGCGTCGTTGCTGGCGCGGCTGGCCGACAAGGCGCGGCCGGCGGGGAAAGTCACGATCGGTGTGCGCGAGCTCGACGCGGCGGCAAGCCAGCTCGGCAACATGTTCGATTCCGTCAATGGCGGCCTGCGCGGGGCGCCCAAGTTTCCGCAACCGGCGATTCTCGAAATGCTTTGGCGCGCCGGCGCACGCACCGGCGACGCGCGCTTCTGCGATACGGTCGAGCATTCGCTGGATCGCATGTGCGAGGGCGGCATCTACGACCATCTCGGCGGCGGCTTCTCGCGCTATTCGGTCGATGAAAGGTGGTTAGTCCCGCATTTCGAGAAGATGCTCTACGACAATGCGCAATTGCTCGAGCTGCTGGCGCTGGCCTGGCAGCGCAGCGGCAAGGAGCTATTCCGCCAGCGCGCGCGCGAGACGGTTGCCTGGCTCAAGCGCGAGATGACCACGCCGGAGGGCGCGTTTGCCGCCTCGCTCGATGCCGATTCGGAAGGCGAGGAGGGCAAGTTCTATGTCTGGTCGTTGGCCGACATCGAACGGGCCTTGGGCCCGGAGGCGGAAGATTTTGCAGCGCAATATGACGTGACCGCCGGAGGCAATTTCGAAGGCCATAATATCCTCAATCGGCTCAAGTACTTACCGCGCAGCATGGATGAGGGCAGCCAAACCGGGGCAGATTCCCAGCGCAGCAATGACGATGCAGCACGATTTTCCATGTTGCGCGGTAAGTTATTGGAAATGCGAGCAAAACGCATCCGCCCGGGCCTTGACGACAAGGTGCTGGCGGATTGGAACGGGTTGATGATCGCAGCCCTTGTCAATGCCGGGATCGTCCTGGATGAGCCGGAATGGATTGCCATGGCCGGGCGCGCCTTCGATTTCATCGCCAAGACGATGACCAAAGGCGACCGGCAAAATAGTCGACTTGGCCATTCCTGGCGCGCCGGCAAGCTGCTGTTTCCCGGCTTGGCGTCGGACTTCGCCGCCATGATCCGCGCCGCGCTGGCGCTGCATGAGGCGACCGGCGAACGGGCCTATCTCGAGCGGGCGCTGGCCTGGCAGCGCGCCTTCGACGCCCATTACGCCGATGCCGACACCGGCGGCTATTTTCTGTC
>Ga0209584_10000462_pt1 | contig 12603 bp, 6 predicted proteins | sample NGEPerD_FD_184507 | JGI IMG/M metagenome (GOLD analysis project Ga0209584, IMG submission 184507) | Arctic peat soil microbial communities from the Barrow Environmental Observatory site, Barrow, Alaska, USA - NGEE PermafrostAB12-D... | ecosystem: Environmental > Terrestrial > Soil > Wetlands >...
GCGTCGAGTCTTTGCGTACTGCGCCGAGCCTGCGAACGACGTCGAGGTTTGGTGTCGCGAGCCACGCCTGGTAGCCTGCGTAGGCACCGAGATACGACACGGGTGGAAGATCGTGCACCGTGATGTCGAGATCGTAGATGAGCTTCCCGTCGCGCGAGACGGCGACGGAGAATGGCGACACGGACGGCGCCATCTGCACCCACCCTCCGGCGCGCGGCGCCTTGTCGGTTGCCGCCAGCCGGAAGCGCGGAAGATCGGATGACGTGAAGCCGACCGTCACGAGCGCGACTGCGATCGCGAGCACCGCACGCATGCTACGGTGCCTTTTTCGCGGCGGTCGACTTCGGCTTTGCTGCTGTGCCCGCAGCCTTCGGCACGCCTTCCGGACCATTCTCCCAGTCCTGCGCCGTAGAGATGTTCGGCATCCCCCAGTCGTGGCCGTTCCATCCGTCGAAGCCATCCATGTGCAGCGCCCAGAAGCCCGTCGTGATGTCGCTGATCACGATGAGGCCATCCGCATTGCGCACCGCGATACCCCACGCGCCATTGAGCACGCTCCCCGATCCCGAGCGGAGGCTTACTTCCGCGGTATCTGGGCGCGCGACCTGCGTCACGCCGGCCATCGTCGGCCCGTCGTACGTGCGGTAGTAGCCGACCGTGATCGGGTTGGTGGGATCGAGCATGTTGAACACCTGCATCCCATCCTCGTACGCCGACACGAACACGTACGGCCAGCGCACTTCATGATTGTGCGGGAGATGCTTCCAGTTCGCCGTCCACGCGCCGATCGGCTCGGTGATCGTCGCGACCTTTCCCTCGAGCCCCGGCCTCAGATCGAAGATGCGCAGCGGCGAGTACTGATACTCGGTCTCCGTCACCACGTACTTTCCATCCGGCGTCGGCGTGATCGTGTGGCCACGTCCGAACGAGGAGAACACCGCGCCCGGCGCCGTCGTGATCGACGTCAGCAGCTTGGGCGTCTCCGGCTTCGAGACATCGAAGACGAAGTAGCCGCCTGGCTGCGCGCCGCCGTAGAACTTGTCCTGGTGCGTGATCGGATCGTACTCGACCACGAAGTCGTGATAACGGCCGGTCGCGCCCGGCACCGGAACGCGGCCGATGTACCCCTTGTCCTTCGCGCCCGCGAGGAACTTCCCCATGTCGTAGATGCTCGCGTAGGTGCCCGTGAGCGTCGTCGCGAACATGATCGTGCGGCCATCGGAGTGGCGATATGGGAATACATTATGGAAGCCGCCAGGAAGCGAGCACCCGGCCGTCATCCCGCACTGCGGATTGCTTCCCTTGCTCACCGCCGAATTCTCGGCGATGATCCGCCCGACTTCGTGAATCGTGGATACGTCCGGCAGCCCGGTGACGTCGAATACGATCGCACCCAGATCCGCGTCGGGTGAGCCCGCGCTGAACTGGAAGCCCTGTACGTAGTAGTAGCGGCCGTGGTACTTGAACGTCTTCCCTTCCATGCCGCCGAAACCGATGTGCAGCTCCGGATTCGCGATGCTGTAGCGATAGATGATCTTGGCATGCGCCGGGTCCTTCACGCTGATGAGCGTAAAGCCGGCCGGGCTGTTCGGGTCCTGCATGCGCGACACGTAGACGTACGGCCGCTTCATGTCCTGATCCATCGCAATCCCGGAGATCGTCTCGGAGCGTCCGAGCGGGATGTGCGAGAGAAGCTTCACATTCGGAGTATTGGCGACGAACAACGGACTTCCGGTGCTCGCGGCTCCGCTGTCCGCTTCACCCTGCGCGCGGGCGCCTCGCGCTGCAACGAGCAACGCGAGCCCCGCAGCCACCGCAATTCCTCGCGTGGCCATTAGAAGCCGAACACCGGCGCGCACCCCGGCGGCGTATCGCTCCGCGGCAGGCACTCGGCCTGCGGAAGCGGGAATCGCGGGATGATCTTGTGTGTCGGAAGATCCTTGGGCAGCTCGCCCAGCTTGCCGTACCGGCGAAGATCGACCCATCGGTGTCCACCCTCCCAGAAGAGCGTGTATCGCTTCTCGTAGAGTAGCTCCTCGAGAAGGTCGCCGCTGAACGACCCGGCGAGTGGCGCAAGGTGGCCATCCTCGGTGCGAATCACGTTGATGTCCGCGATCGCTTCGGGGTTGTGCCCAAGCCCGATGTTGGCCTCGGCGCGCAGCAGGATCAACTCTGCGTTCCGAATGATGGGAATGGGCGCAGTCGCACTGTTGTACACGGTGATGAGCAGATCCGACGTCACGCCCAGGAGCGTCTTCGGCGCGATCACCCGCGTCTTTCTCGTTACTCGATCATCGATCGCGCCACCGGGCTGCGATTGCGCGTCTGTCACGAATGACGGATGTGCATAGTACTGTGTTCCCGATGGATCGTAGAGGGTATTGAGCTTGTCCCCCGAGTTCGTCGTGAACACATCGTACGCGCCGAGGTCCAGCGACGCTGACGCATCCACGAACGACCCGCTCAGGGCGGTGAGCGCGCCAGTGTAGTCCTTCTGATAGACGGCAACGCGCGCCCGCAGTGCACGATTCACCTGCTGGAAGGTCGCCGGCGTGCTGAAGCCGGTGAAGCCGGACGTGAGGGTGAACGGAAAGGCATCGCCGCCCGCCGCGAGCTTGACTTGCGCGTCATCGAGCAGCGCCGCGATGCTGTCCAACGCCTCGCCCTGCGACTTGATCGGCCCCGGCGGCTCCGACGGATCCTGATCGACCGCCATCGGGATGCCGCTCGAGTCGCGACCATCGAGCAGGTTGATGAAGTCGCGTGCCTGAATCGTCTCCGCGAAGCCGCGCGTCGCGCTCTTCTGCGCATCGGTGAGCGCCGGCACCTTGTCGAGCGCCGCCAGCAGCAAATTCGCGCCGCGGATGTTCTTGTACGGATTCCGCCAGAGGAAGATGTCGGCGCCGAGGCTGCCACCATCGATCGGACCGATGAGGAGCTCGCTGATGAATCGCGGCTCGTTGTTGCAGAGGCAGTAGCCTTCGCGCCCGAGCGTTCCGAGCATGAAGATGTAGTCGGGCATCTCCGTACGCGTTCCGAACATCAGACCCTGCGCGAGCGTCTGAATGTCGGAGACCGTCGGATTTCCGGTGACCGTTCCCGTCGACGTCGCGTTGTTGTAGGGCGAATCCAGGTTGGAGCACCCGATCGCAAGCACGAGCGCGACGGTTCCTGCGAGCAGACCGATTCCGCGGCGTCGTTGCGTTTCCAGTTGTTTGCGCATGGGTATTAAAACTCCGCGTTGACGCCGAACCAAAAGGTCCGGCTAGCAGGGAATGCGAACAGCTCGAAGTTGCGCGCAATTGGTTGATTGCCGAAGTGGCTGACTTCCGGATCCGTTCCATCGTATTTCGTAAAGGTCAGCAGGTTGCGGCCGCTCAACGTCAGGGCCAGCGCCGAAATGCCACGCAGCTTCTCGTGTACCCAGCCGATCGGCACGTCGTAGCTCAAGTTGACCTCGCGCAGCTTCAGGTACGACGCGTCCTCGACATACGTCCCCGTGTGTCCGGGAAACTGCGAGAGCCGATACGCGCCCTTCGTGGTCTCGACGCCGTCGACCGTGATCGGATCCGCCCAGTCCGGACTCGTGCCGGCCTGATCGTACGTCAGCTTCGTCACGTTGATGTTATCGCCGCCGACTTTCCAGTTCCACAGAAAGCCGAGGTGCACGCGCTGGTAGCGCACGGTGTTCTGTAGCGACATGATGACCTTCGGATTGAAATCCCCGACTTGTCCCAGCACGATCGCCCCATCGGAGTTCGTCAGGTTGCCGACGATCTGCGTGGCGGACTTGCCCTGCTCAATCTTGTTCGTGCCGAGGTTCGTGCCGAATCCGAGACCGACGAACGCCGGAACCGGGAGGCTCGTGACGAGGCTCGCGTCGTGATACGCCGACGCGGTGAACGACCAATCGAGATTCTTGCTGGTGTACGGGGCCACTGTGATGCTCCCTTCCACACCGCGATCGCGAAGCGTACCGCCGTTGAAGAACTGGCTCAGATATCCGCTCGACGGAGCGAGCGTGCGCTGCAGCAGCAGATCGCTGATCGTCTTCTGGTAGACCGTGAACTCCAGCGTCGCCTTGCTCTTGAAGAGCCGCGCGTCGAAGCCCAGCTCAATCTCCTTCTGGCGCTCCGGCCGCAGATCCGGCGCGGACGTGCTCAGCCCCGGCGAAATTCCCGGTAGCGATTGGATGTTCAACGCGGTCAGCGTGGTGAACTTCTGCCCGTAGAGCGGCCGGTTTCCCGATTCCCCGTACGCTGCCCGCAACTTCAGCTCATCGACTACGCCCGCGACCAGCGGAAAGCGATACGAAGCGGCCGCCTTCGGAAACCAGTAAAGCTTCTTGGTATCCGAGTTCGCGCTGCTCTGGTCGCCGCGCACGCCGAGGGTCAGGAGCAGCCGGTCGTCGAGCGTCAGCACCTCTTCCTGCCCGAACACACCAACGTCCTTGATGTTCTCGATGTCCTCGGCCACCTGCACCGCCGTGCCCGTTCCGATGTTCGGTAGACCGCCGATCAAGTTCTGCGATAGCGTGCGGCCCGTGTTCAGCGCGAACGATTCATACTGGCCGCCGATCGTCGTGGTCGCACCGAACGACTTGCTCGTGGGCGTGTAGTTGTGCACGGCGTACACACCGACGTTGCCGTTGAGATTGTCGCTCTTCGACAGTGCCGCGAAGCCGGGGAGTGCGCTCGACGCCTCGAACTGCAGCGTCGGCGGCGCGAAGACCTTGTTCGTCTGGTGGAACGCGTCGACACCGCCGGTGCCGATGAACTTGAGCGACTGCGTCGCCGTCTCGAAGGCGCTCAGTGTAGCCGTGATCGACGAGACATCGCGCCACACCTCTTCATCGTTTTGCATCAGATCCGCCGTCTGCAGCGGATTGCTCGGCGCGAACGGGTTGTTCGGATAGACGCCGTTGACCGGGGAGAGGTCGAAGAAGTTCGGCGTGAACGGAAGCACCGCGTAGAACACGGCGCCCGCGTTGTCGTTGTTGCTCAGACCGCGCCCCGACTCCGAGCGAATCAGCTGCGTGCCGAGTTGCACCTTCAGCCGTGACCCGACATCGTGATCGAGGTTCAGTCGAATGCCGGCCTTGTTGTAGAACGTGTTGTTGATGATGCCGGGCTCGCGGTTCACGTAGCCCGACACGTAGTACTGCGTACCCTCCGATCCGCCGCTCGCACTGAGCGTGGTCTGGCTTGACAGTGGGTTGTGCCCGACGAGCGCGTCTTCGTTGTTATAGGTCTTCCCCGCCACGAAGTACTGCGCCGCGACCGGCCCGAAAGTGGCGACCGCCTCGTCGACGTTGGCGAAGGTGCGCGTACCGAGCTCGCGGGTGACGCCAGTGACGCCGACGTTCTGCGCCACGGTGTAGTGCGCCTTCCCCGCCTTTCCGCGCTTGGTCGTGATCACGACCACGCCGTTCGACGCCTTCGATCCGTACACTGCTGCAGCCGAGGCACCTTTGAGCACCTCGATCGTCTCGATGTCCGACGGATCCAGATCGGCGATACGATTGGTGGCGTTGTCCTCGTTGCCGGCGACTCCCTGCCTGGGCGAGGCAAGCGTGAGGAGATTCGTGGCAGGCTCGATCGCCGCGTCGCTCACGATCACACCATCGACGACGTAGAGCGGTGTCGCGGAGCCGATGACGGAGGTGATGCCGCGAAGACGAATCTGCATACCGCCGCCGGGCGCGCCGGTATTCGACGAGATCTCGGCGCCTACCACTTTGCCCTGCAGCGCCATGTCGAGACTTTGCGCCGGCGCCTGCACGAGCTGGTCGGCGTTGACGGTCGCGACCGCGTTCGCGGCGTTGCGACGTGCAACGCTCGTCGCCTGGCTCGTCACGACCACTTCCTCGAGATGCAGCACGTCGCGCTTGAGTGCGACCTCGAGCGTGGTCTGGTCGGGCGTGAGGTGCATGTCGCGAACGAGGAATCCAATCAAGCGCACGCGCACGATCGTCGTGGCATCCGGCAGCTCGAGCCTGAACGTGCCATCATCCTTCGAGTGCGTTCCGACGATCGTTCCGGGCACCGTCACCTCGACAGAGGCGATCGGCTGACCGGTGGCCTGATCGGTGACGCGTCCGGTGAGAGTTCTTCCCTGCGCTGCCGCAGAAGCAGCGAGGACGACAACTGGAACGAGGGCTCGGGCTAGAAACCATAGTGCCCCCAAACGCAAGCGATGTGTCACACTTTCCCCCACAGTGACAGGGTGCTGAACGAGCAAGGACGGGAATTGGGACGGCACTACGGACAGCGCGCGCTACTCTCTGGCGAACTCGGCGTGGGGCGAAGGGCAGGTAATGCGATGCGGCGGCATTCGACACGCTCTACATCAGAAGCGGGACGCTTCTTTCGAATCGCCCCATCTCTCGCAGCCAAAAGTCATTCGCATCATCTCCGTGCAAGGGCGACCGGCAGACAACGGTTTACAACTCAATATTTCGCGCTTACTTTACTTCTACATATCTCATTTGTCAAGCGTTTTAATTCGCTCGTCGAACTCTACCGGAAATGCCACATGAAGACCGCGGCTACAACTGCCAGGCGACGGGGATCGCGCACATCATTTGGACGGGGAATCGGCTCGATTTCGGCGGCGATTGCACTCGCGCTGTTCACGCCCACGATCACAGCGCAGACGCTTTCCCCCGACGTTCGCGCCTTCGTTCGCGTCGACACGTCGATCTTCGCGCTCACGCACGTGCGCGTGATCGATGGCACCGGCGCCGCGGCTCGCGATGACGCCACGATCATCGTCGTGCGAGGGAAGGTCGATAAGATCGGCGGCGCCGGAACGGCGATCCCAGCCGGCGCGCAGATCCTCGACCTGCGTGGCTACAGCGTCATCCCCGGCCTCGTCGGGATGCACGATCATCTCTTCTACACGTCAACGCTCGATCGCGACAGCGAGGGCAAGCTCGCTCCGCCGGGCCAGCTGCTCGAGGAGCAGGCGTTCTCCTTCCCGCGTCTCTATCTCGCCTCGGGCGTCACGTCGATTCGCACGACGGGAAGCATCGAGACGTACACCGACCTCAATCTCAAGAATCAGATCGACAACGGCCGTATCCCCGGACCCAAGGTGTACGTGACCGGCCCGTATCTCGAGGGCAAGGGCGCCCAGGGTCCGCAGATGCACGAGCTCACAGGCCCCGACGACGCACGCGCGCTCGTCTCGTACTGGGCGGATCAGGGCGCGACGTCATTCAAGGCGTACAAGAACATCACGCGCGCGGAGCTCGGCGCGGCGATCGCCGAGGCGCACAAGCGCGGCCTCAAGGTCACCGGGCATCTCTGCTCGATCACGTATCCTGAAGCGATCGCGCTCGGCATCGACAATCTCGAGCACGGCCCGATCGGCACCGACGCGGAGTTCGTTCCCGGAAAGCAGACGGATGTGTGCCCGGGCGCGGCCGCGATGTTCGCGAGCTGGGAGCAGCCCCCGATCGCGAGCGCGCCCGTCCAGGCGCTCATCCGCAGTCTCGTCGACCATCACGTCGCGATCACGTCGACGCTCGCGGTTTATGAGCTCCTCGTTCCGGGGCGGCCGCCGCTGCAGAAGCGCGTGCTCGATGCGATGACGGCCGAGTCGAAGGTGAGCTACCTGACGCAGCGCGCGTATCCGAATCCGCCGTACAAGGGGCGCAACGTGCGCTACGACTCGCTGATGGCGAAAGAGATGGCGTTCGAGAAGGCCTTCGTCGATGCGGGCGGGCTGCTGATTGCCGGCCCCGATCCGACAGGCACCGGGATCGTGCTCGCGGGCTTCGGCGACCAGCGCGACGTCGAGCTACTCGTGGAAGGTGGATTCACTCCCGTCGCTGCCATTCAGATTGCGACGGCGAACGGCGCGAAGTTTCTTGGAGAGTCCGAGCACTTCGGAACGATCGCTCCGGGAAAGCAGGCGGACCTCGTGGTGATCAAGGGCGATCCGTCGACGCACATTGCGGACATCGAGAACGTCGAGATCGTGTTCAAGGACGGCATCGGCTACGACTCGGCGAAGCTCATTCAGTCCGTGCGCGGGCTGGTCGGACTTCGCTAGCTCCTCGCGACGCTCACACACTCACAGGGGGATCGCATCATGGACGACGGTATTCTCGCTCGGCTCGCGGGCGCGCTGATTTCCGGAGAGATTCGCGTCATCGATTTGAGTCAGCCGCTCGACGACGGAACTGCCGTGATCCAGCTCCCGCCAGAGTTCGGCAAGTCGAAGCCGTTTCTGCTCGAGGAGATCTCGAAGTACGACAGTCGCGGGCCCGCGTGGTACTGGAATAATATTTCGTGCGGCGAGCACACCGGCACGCACTTCGATGCACCGATCCACTGGGTGACGGGAAAGGACTATCCCGAGAACGCCACGGACACGATCCCCGTGCAGAAATTTCTGGCGCCGGCGTGTGTGGTGGACGTGTCGCAGGAAGCCTCGGCGAGCTCCGACTTTCTGCTCACGCGCGAGCACATCGAGCGATGGGAGAAGAAGCATGGACGCATCGAGACGGGGTCGTGGGTGTTGATGCGGACCGACTGGTCGAAGCGGAAGAGCGCGGAGGCGTTTCTCAACATCAAGGCCGACGGCTCACACGTGCCGGGTCCGCATCCGGAGCTCGTGCTATTTCTCGCCAAAGAGCGGCAGGTGATCGGCTGGGGGTCGGAGGGTGTGGGGACGGATGCCGGCCAGGCGTTTCTCTTCGATCCTCCCTTCCCCTGCCACACGATCATGCACGGCAACAACCGTTTCGGGCTCGCGAGCCTGATGAATCTCGATCAGCTGCCGGCCAAGGGGGCGCTCCTGATCACTCCTCCGCTCAAGATCGTGAATGGGTCCGGGAGCCCCTGCCGAGTGCTGGCCCTCGTGTCACATTAGGGGGCGGTTTGGATGGCTGATAGTGACGGGAAAGTGTCCTAAAATGCCATTGACGTACGAAATATTTAGACTTAAACTTGGTCGCATTCGAATTAGCTAGCCCTTGAGGGCTATAACGAGGCCGCTATGGCAGAGCGCAGCTTCAAGAAGGAAGTCCAGAAGCTCTATCTCGGCGCCGGCCAGGAGTTCCGCGGCGAAGGGATTCTGGCCGTCACCAAGGCGCTTCTGCAGTCTGGGGTGTCCTATGTGGCCGGCTATCAGGGCGCGCCCATCTCACATTTGATGGACGTTTTGGCGGACTCGAGCGACATCCTCGAGGAGCTTGGCGTCCATTTCGAGCAGAGCGCGTCCGAGGCGACTGCCGCAGCGACGCTGGCGGCTTCGGTCAACTATCCGTTGCGCGGGGCGGTGACCTTCAAGTCGACCGTCGGCACCAACGTGGCCTCCGATGCGCTGGCGAATCTGGCCTCCGGCGGGGTGCGGGGCGGCGCGATGGTCATAGTGGGGGAGGACTACGGCGAGGGCTCGAGCATCATGCAGGAGCGCTCGCACGCCTTCGCGATGAAGTCGCAGATGTGGCTGCTCGATCCGCGGCCGAATCTCCCGTCCATCGTGCAGGCCGTGGAGCAGGGCTTCGAGCTCTCCGAGGCAACGAATACGCCCGTGATGCTCGAGCTGCGCATCCGCGCGTGCCACGTGTACGGCCGCTTCATCGCGAAGGACAACGTGCGTCCGAGCTTCACGCTCAAGGATGCTATCGAGGGACCGACGCGCGACGTGAGCAGGATCGTACTGCCGCCTGCGAGCTTCCTTCACGAGCACGAGAAGATCCAGTCGCGCTGGCCCGCCGCGCAGCAGTTCATCGAGTCGCGCGGGCTCAATGAGTTTTTCGCCGAAGGGATGCAGGATTTCGGAATCATCCTGCAGGGCGGGATGTACAACACGATCGCGCGCTCGCTCGAACTGCTCGGGCTCTCCGATCCGTACGGCAACACGAAGATTCCGCTGCTCGTGTTGAACGTCACGTATCCGCTCGTGGACGCGGACATCAAGCGTTTCTGCGCGGGGAAGCGCGGCGTGCTGGTGGTGGAAGAGGGGCAGCCGAATTTCATCGAGCAGTCGCTGCACGCGGTGCTGCAGCAGCTTGAGATTCCGGTGAAGGTGCACGGCAAGGGGATGCTCCCGATGGCCGGCGAGTACACCGCGGCGACGGTGATTCAGGGCGTGCTGGAGTTCGTGTCGAAGTACGCGCCGCAGCTCATCGACGGCGCGAACGTGCCGTCGGTTGCGCGCACGGCGGCGACGAGGCCGCGCGCGATGCTGCCGATCACGAGCGCGGCGCACGCCGTCGCGCCGGCGCCGGCGGCTGTCGACATCGCTGCGCTCTCGGCCGAGATCCATCCGCGGCCGCCGTCGTTTTGCACGGGCTGCCCCGAGCGCCCGATCTTCACGGCGATGAAGCTCGTGGAGCGCGAGATCGGCAAGCACCACGTGAGCTGCGACATCGGCTGCCATCTCTTCTCGGTGCTGCCGCCGTTCAACATCGGCGCGACGACGATGGGGTATGGGCTCGGATGGGCGGGAGCGGCGGCATTCAATACGAAGGAGACGAAGAAGCGCACCATCAGCATCATGGGCGACGGTGGCTTCTGGCATAACGGGTTGACGAGCGGCGTCGGCAACGCAGTGTTCAACCAGACCGACAGCGTACTCATCGTCGTCGACAACAGCTACACGGCCGCAACGGGAGGGCAGGACATTCTCTCGTCGACGGCGAGCAACCCGACGCGCACGACGAGGCTGTCGATCGCGAAGGCCGTGCAGGGTGTTGGCGTGAAGTGGATTCGGACGGTCACGCGCACGTACGACGTGGCGAAGATGCGCGATGTCATCAAGGAAGCGCTGACGACGAAGGACAGTGGGCCGAAGGTGATCATCGCGCAGGGCGAGTGCGCGCTGAACGAGCAGCGCCGAATGCGGCCGCTGATCGCGCAGCGAGCGAGGGAAGGAAAGCGCGTGGTTCGCGAGCGTTTCGGCGTGGATGCGGACACGTGCACGGGCGATCACTCGTGCATCCGGCTCTCCGGCTGTCCGTCGCTGACGATAAAGGACAATCCCGATCCGCTGCGTGTGGATCCGGTAGCGACGGTGCTCAACAGCTGCATTGGCTGCGGGCTCTGCGGGGAGGTCGCGCACGCGGCGGTGCTGTGTCCGTCGTTCTATCGGTCGGATGTGATCTCGAATCCGGGCGCGGGAGAGCGCGTGCGGGCGCGAGCGCGGCAGGCGGTGATCTCGTTCGTGCAACGGCGTATCGATCGTCGCCTCACGAGCATACTCGGCTGACGCGGTGGACGCACCGGTCTGGATGCGCTCGTGGCGGCTCACTTCACGGCAATCGTGACGCGGTCTCCTTCGGCGATCACGATCGCCATTCTCGCGATGGGAGGCGAAGGTGGCGGTGTTCTCGCTGATTGGATCGTCGATCTGGCGGAGCACGCCAGCCACTATGCGCAAAAGACGTCGGTGCCCGGTGTCGCGCAGCGCACGGGATCGACGATCTACTATTGTGAGATCTTTCCAGAGGCGGCTGCGCTCGAGGCGCACAAGGAGCCCGTGCTCGCCCTGATGCCCGTGCCGGGGCAGCTGGACGTGGTGATCGCATCGGAGCTCATGGAGTGCGGGCGCGCGGTGCAGCGCGGGCTGGTCACGCGCGAGCGCACGACGCTGATCGCGTCGACGCATCGCGTGTACTCGATGTCCGAGCGAACGAACATCGGCGATGGGCGCGTCGACTCCACGCGATTCATCGAGGCGGGCGAGGCGGCCGCGAAGACATTCGTGCGCCACGACTTCGCGCGCATTGCGCAGGAGACGGGGAGCGTGATCAGCGCTCCACTGTTCGGCGCGCTCGCGGCGACGGGTGCACTTCCCTTCTCGCGCGCGCAGTTCGAGGATGCGATCCGGCGCGGCGGCGTGGGCGTCGATGCGAGCCTCACGGCGTTCGCCGCGGGCTTCCAGGCGTCGGTGCAGCTGAGCGATGACGGCGAGGGCGCAGTAACAGTAGATGCGAAGCCGAAGATCGGCGTGCGCATGCGCACGCTCGCCGCGCGCGTCGAGAGCAGCTTCCCCGCGAGCAGCCACAGCATCCTGCTCGCCGGCGTGCTTCGACTCGGCGACTACCAGGACGAGCGATACGCAGCCGAGTATCTCGATCGGCTCGACGACATTCGCGACCTCGATGCGGAGCTCGGCCCAGGTGACTTCACGCTGTTGCGCGAGACGGGGCGCTACCTCGCGCTGTGGATGTCTTACGAGGACGCGATTCGCGTCGCCGATCTCAAGATCCGGCGCGCGCGCTTCGAGCGGGTGCACGATGAGGTGCGGGCGGGCGCCGATCAGCTCGTGCGCATCAAGGAGTATCTGCATCCGCGCATCGACGAGATCGCGGACATCCTGCCGGTCGTGCTGGGGCGGTGGCTGCTGCATCCGGGAATCGTGAGGCGCGTGATCGAGCGGCTCACGCGCGAGGGCAAGCTGGTCGAGACGACCTCGCTGCGCGGCTTTCTCCAGCTCTACACGATCGCGAGCCTGCGCCCAATGCGGAGGAAATCGCTGCGCTTTCACCGCGAGCATCAGGTGATCGCGGAGTGGCTGGCGCAGATTCCCCCGGTGGCGCGCGAGGACTACGCGCTGGCGTGCGAGGTGGCGATGTGCCCGCGGCTC
>Ga0209584_10000465_pt1 | contig 12572 bp, 8 predicted proteins | sample NGEPerD_FD_184507 | JGI IMG/M metagenome (GOLD analysis project Ga0209584, IMG submission 184507) | Arctic peat soil microbial communities from the Barrow Environmental Observatory site, Barrow, Alaska, USA - NGEE PermafrostAB12-D... | ecosystem: Environmental > Terrestrial > Soil > Wetlands >...
CGCGGACCTCGAGTTCCGGGGCAACAAGAAGCTCACGGCGTCGCAGCTCAAGGACAAGCTCAAGGAAGGCAAGGCCGAGATCCGCGTCGGCGCGCCCGTCTCGCTGCGCGACATCGCGAAAGCGAAGACCGTACTTCTCGAAGCATACAAGACCGAAGGATTCCGCTCCGCGGCGATCGACGCCACGACCGAGAACGTCTCCGACCTTCAACGCCGCATCGTCTTCCTCGTCGATGAGGGCGACAAGGTCAAGATCGAATCGATCGTGTTCACGGGTAACACGGTCTTCGGCCAGACGAAGCTCCGGTACGCGCTCTCCAAGACGAAGCAGGCGCACTGGTGGCGCTTCTTCGATAGCAAGTCCACGTACAACCAGGCGGGATACGAAGAGGACGTCGAGGCGCTGCGCAAGGTCTATCAGGACGTCGGCTACAAGGACGTCGTCATCAAGGACCCGACCCTCGACGTGTTCGTGGCGAACCCTTCCGAGAAGCGCCCGGAGAAGATCAGCCGCCGGGTGAAAATCACGATTCCAATCGTCGAGGGCGAGAAGTTCTACTTCGGCAAGGTCACCGTCGAGGGCTCCACGGTGTTCCGGCCGGAGGCGCTCGAGCGGTTCTTCGGATACAAAGCCGGAAAGCCGATGAGCCAGAAGGTGATCGCGGACGGCATGAAGGCGATCGACGCGACCTACCGCAGCCGGGGCTACATCTACGTCTTCATGAACCCCGAGAACACCGAGAAGCCCAAGCACGTCGTGGACGTCGCCGTGAAGATCACCGAGGGCGATCAGTACCGGCTCGGCCGGATCGAGTTCACGGGCAACAAGACGACGCGCGACAAGGTGCTGAGGCGCGAGTTGCAGGTTTTCGAAGGCGACATCATGGACATGGAGACGTTCAAGAAGAGCTTGTTCAAGGTGACGCAGCTCGGCTACTACAAGATCGAGGAAGACCCGGACTTCCGCGTCAACGCGGAAAAGAAGACCGTCGACATCTCGATCAAGGGGACGGACACGAATCGCAACGAGGTCCAGTTCGGAGCGGGCTATTCGCAGCTGGACGGCCTCTTCGGGCAGTTCCAGTTCAACACGCGCAACTTCCTCGGTCGGGGCGACACGCTGGGCCTCCAGTTCCAGCGCGGCGACCGCTCGAATTTTTTCGACATCTCGTTCTCTGAGCCGTGGTTCCTCGACAAGCGGATGTCGGTGGGCGGGTCGATCTTCGACCGCTCGCTCGACTACACCGACGTCGCGGGCGGCCTCAGCGAAAAAAGCAAGGGCGTCAACGTCTCCTTAGGCTACGGTCTCGGCCTCTTCGACCTCTTCTCGATCTTCTACGGGTTCACCGACACGACGAGCACCTATCAGGTCTATCCGCCGCCCGCGCCACCGGGCGGGGGATATCTCCCCATCGCCTATGCGACGTATGCGGGCACGATTTCGGCGGTCACCCCCGGCTACCGGTACGACAGCCGAAACGACCCATTCGACCCGACTCGCGGTATGAAGATCGGTCTCTCCGTGTCGGTGGCGGGAGGCCCTTTCGGGGGCGACTTCTCGTACCTCAAGCTGAGCGCGAACATCACGCGGTACATCCCCGTGGGGAAGAAGTCGAACTTCGCCTTCAACCTCGACATGGGCATGCTTCGAGCTTACAGCGGCGAGCAGGACCCTGCCGAGGTCGGCTACGACAGCCGGCTCCCGCTGTTCGAACGCTATCGCATCGGCGGAGACCGGTCGGTGCGCGGCTTCAAGTTCGGCTCGATCTACCCGATCGACAGCCAGAACAAGGCGTTTTTCACGAGCGCCGGGGCGCTCCTCGGGGGCGACCGATTTCTCGTGTTCAACTCCGAGTACGTCTACGCCGTGGCCGGCCCTCTCAAGCTCGCGGTATTCTTCGACGCGGGGAACACGTGGCTCGAGGGCCAATCTCCGGCCCTCGGATCGTTGCGCAAGTCTACGGGAGTCGAGATGCGGATTCTCCTGCCGATTTTCCAGGCGCCCCTGCGGTTCATCTACGGCATCAACCTCGCGCCGAAGGACATCAAGGACCAGGCGGGCACCGTGATCCAGTCCGAGTCCCGGACGGATTTCGAGTTCTCCATCGGGACGACGTTCTAGCCATTTCCAGTATGATGGCCGCCTTCGTGGACTCGGCGTCCCCGCCCGGGCCAAAATTAATTGAAGGAGTTCCATCCATGAATCGCATCGTCACTCTCGCGGCTGGCGCCCTCGCTCTCGGCGTCCTCGCCGGCGGCGCCTCGGCCCAGACCGTTACCGCGACCGCGCCCGGCGGAAAGATCGGCGTGATCGAGGTCCAGAAGATCGTCCAGGAATCCGCCATCGGCAAGGAGAGCCTTGCCCGTGTCCAGAAGGTCCAGCAGGCCAAGCAGGAAGACCTGCAGAAGCGCCAGAAGGAGCTGCGGGACATGGAGCAGAAGATCCAGGACCAGGGCAAGGCCCTGTCCGAGGACGCGATGGAGAAGCTCCAGAAGGACTATCAGGCGAAAGCGCTCGATCTGAAGCGCTTCCAGGACGACGCGCAACGCGAGCTGGAAGAGTCGCAGCGCAAGGAGCTTGGGGAGCTCGAGAAGCGGATCATGCCGGTCATCAACGAGGTCGCGCGCGAGCAGGGCTACGCCCTCGTCTTCAACAAGTTCAACTCGGGGCTGCTCTTCGCCGACGACAAGACCGTCGACCTGACGGAGGCCGTCATCACGAAGTTCAACTCGCAGATCGCCGCGCCGGCCGCATCGGCGGCCGCGAAGCCCGCCGCGCCTGCCGCCGCCAAGCCGGCCACGACGGCCACCCCGGCCGCGCCGAAGAAGTAAGCCGGGCGTGGCGTCGCTCTCCGTCGCCGAATTGGCAGCCGCCTGCGGCGGACGCGTCGTCGGCGACGGGGAGCGGAGACTCTTCGGCGTGCGCTCGCTCGAAGGCGCGGGCGCGGACATGCTCTCGTTCGTGAGCGAAGAGCCGGCACTGCCGCGCGCGGCCGTTTCCGCGGCGGGCGCGTTCCTCGCGCGCTCGGCGTCCGCGCTCCTCGGCCGGACGGTCATCGAGGTTCTGGATCCGTCCGCGGCTCTCATTCTCGTGCTGCGCCTGTTCCATCCGGCGCGGATTCCGCGGCCCGGCATCCACGTGACCGCCGTCGTCGATGCGGGCACGTTCGTCGATCCGTCCGCGGAAATCGGTCCCTATGCCGTCGTGGGAGACCTTTCGCGCGTGGAGGCGAACGCCATCGTGGGCGCTCACACGGTCATCGGGGCCCGATGCCGGGTGGGAGCGGGCTCGTGGCTGCACCCCCATGTCGTTCTCTACGACGATGTCGTGCTGGGGGAGCGCGTCGAGATCCACAGCGGCGCCGTCCTCGGCGGGGACGGCTTCGGCTATGCGACGACGGAGAAAGGCCTCGTGAAGATCCCGCAGGTCGGGGGCGTCACGATCGGCGACGACGTCGAGATCGGCGCGAACACGTGCATCGACCGCGCGGCTCTCGAAACGACGTCTGTCGGCGCCGGCACGAAGATCGACGACCTCGTCATGCTGGGCCACAACGTGCGGCTCGGCCGCCACGACGTCCTCTGCGCCCAGGTCGGCATCGCGGGCTCGGCCGTGATCGGAGACGGCGTCGTCCTGGGCGGGCAGGTGGGCGTCGCCGGCCACATCACCGTCGGCAACGGCGTCAAGGTGCAGGCGCAGAGCGGCATCGGGGCGGACGTGCCGGACGGCGAAGCGCTCCACGGGACGCCCGCGTTCGCGTACCGCGCCTACCAGAAGTCGCACATCGAGTTTCGCCGGCTGCCGGAGACGGCGCGTCTCGTGCGCCGCCTCGCCGAGAAGGCTGGGCTCCTCAAGGGAGCAGGGGAATGAGCGAACGGGGCACCGGGAAGAACATCCTGGAGATCATGCGGCTCCTGCCGCACCGGTATCCCTTCCTGCTGGTGGACCGCATCGTCTCCATGACCGAAGGCGCCGTGACCGCGGGCTCGAAGGTAACGGGTCTCAAGAATGTCTCCGTCAACGAGCCGTTTTTCCAGGGCCATTTTCCGGGGAACCCGGTCATGCCCGGCGTCCTCATCCTCGAGTGCATGGCTCAGGTTGCCGGCTGCCTCTTCTTCACGGGCATGGAGGAGCCGGAGCAAACATTGATGTACCTCTCGGGCGTCGACAAGGCGCGCTTTAGGCGCCCCGTTTTTCCGGGCGATCAGCTGATCGTCGTCGCCGAGATCGTGCAGGTCCGCTCCAACATCGTGCGCATGAAGGCGGAAGCCCGCGTGGACGGCGCTCTTTGCGCGGAGGGCGAGCTGATGAGCAGTCTCGTCAGGCGCCCGACGGCGGGATCCTGATGGGCGTCCACCCCACCGCCATCGTCGACCCTTCGGCCTCCGTCCATGAGACCGCGGAGATCGGCCCCTATGCAATCGTGGGCGCGCGGGTCACGATCGGCGCGCGCACGGCCGTGGGCGCCCACGCCGTGATCGAAGGGCCCGCGACGCTCGGAGAGGACAATCGCGTCTCCCCCCAGGCCGCGCTCGGAGGTCCGCCCCAGGACCTCAAGTACAGAGGCGAGCCGACGACCCTGACGATCGGCAACCGCAACACCTTCCGGGAGTTCTGCACGATCCACCGCGGGACGATGACCGGGCACGGCACCACGATCATAGGGGACGACAACCTGTTCATGGCGTATTCGCACGTGGCTCACGACTGCGTCGTCGGAAACCGCACGGTCTTCGCGAACGGCGCCTCACTCGCGGGCCACTGCGTCATCGGGGACGACGTCGTCCTCGGGGCTTTCGCCGCCGTCCGGCAGTTTCTGAGGATCGGCCGGCATGCCTTCGTCGGGGCGTTCTCGGGCATGAACCACGACGTTCTGCCGTTTCTCTGGAGCTCCTCGGACCGCGACGTGAGGGCGTGGAAGGTGAACAGCGTGGGGCTGGAACGGAAGGGGTTCTCGAAAGAGCGCGTGGCCGCCCTGCAGAAGGCCTACCGCGTCCTCCACAGGCACCGCCACGACAAGGCCGCCCTCCTCGCAGGGCTCGACGCGCTCGTCGGGACGTCGGAGGACGTGAAGGTCCTCCGCGACTTCATCGCGGGATCCAAGGAAGGCATCCACGGGGCGTGACGGCGGGGGAGAGAAGCGGGGATTAAATCTCGTTCTTCCTCTGGACGACGCGTGCTAGCCGCTTGATGCCTTCCTCGATGACGTCGGGCGCCGCGTAGGAGAAGTTCAGGCGCATGCTCTCCTCGCCTCCGCCGCAGGGGTAGAAAGCCGCGCCCGGGACGAACGCGACGTTCTCCCGGATCGCCTCGTCGAGAAGCGCCATGGTGTCGAACCCCTTTGGCAGCGTGACCCACAGGAACAGGCCTCCCTGCGGCCGCGTCCAGCGGACGCCGTGTGGGAAGTGCCGTGCGAGCGCAGACAGCATGGCCTCGCGGCGCTCCCCGTAGACCGCCCGAATGCGGCGAACATGCTGGTCGAGGAAACCGCCCCTGGCGACCTCGTACGCGACGTACTGGCAGAAGGTCGAGGAGTGGAGGTCCGCGCCCTGCTTGATCTGAACGAGCTTCGAGACGACGGCTTCGGGCGCCACGACCCAGGCGATCCGCAGGCCGGGCGCGAGGGTTTTGGAAAGCGTCGACATGTAGAGGACGTTGCCCGTGAACCCCCGCTCGCCGCCCCCGCACCCGTGGAGCTCGGCGTCGATCTTCACGAGCGGTGGGAGGTGCTCGCCCTCGTATCGAAGCTGCCCGTACGGGTCGTCCTCGACGATCGGGATGCCGTAGTGAGCCGCCCGCTCGACGACGCGGCGGCGGCGGGCGAGGCTCAGCGTGACCCCGCCGGGATTCTGGAAGTTCGGCAGCACGTACAGGAACTTCGGACCGGCGCGCAGCTGCTTCTCGAGGGTGTCGAGGTCGAGACCCTCGTCGTCGATCGGCACCGGGAGGTACTCGGCCTGGTAAGCGTTGAAGGCCTGGAGCGCGCCGAGGTACGTCGGCTCTTCGGTGAGCACCCGGTCCCCCGGGTTGATGAGGAGCTTGCCCACGAGGTCGAGCGCCTGCTGGGAGCCGGACGTCACGAGCACGTTCTCCGGCCCCACGGTGACTCCGTAGCGCGCCATGTGGCGGACGAACAGGTCGCGTAGGGGCCGGTAGCCCTCGGTCGTCGTGTACTGGAGCGCCGTCGTGCCGTGCTCCGTCAGGACGCGGTCCGTGGCCGCCCGGACCTCCTCCACGGGAAAAACCTCGGGTGCCGGCAGCCCGCCGGCGAAAGAGATGATGTCCGGATTCTCCGTGAGCTTGAGAAGTTCACGGATCATCGAGGCCCTGATGCGCTGCATGCGCTGCGCGAAGCGCGACCCCCATAGCGTCTCGGGCGCGGAAGAGACGGGCGCCCCCGCCGGGCCCGGTTCGTTGCTGATCGGCCCTCCGAGGAGCTCCCCTTCGGCGGTCGTCTCCACAACTGGCATTGGCGGACCTCCCCCTAAACGTCCGCCCTCGAGGCCGCCTGCCGCCATGATGCGGACAGATCAGTGCAAATCGCCGCGGCGCGGAGGAGCCGCTGGAGGCCCGCGAGGGCCACGGTGAGAAGTCACAGCACAAGTCTGATAGACTCATGCCCATGAGTAAGCGTCTTCAGGTGCTTCTCGACGAGCCGGAAATCCGCGAGATCCAGCGCGCCGCGCGCGCGAAGCGCATGACCGTTGCGGAGTGGGTGCGCGGCGCCCTACGCGAGGCGCGCCGAAAGGAGCCGCTCGGAGACGTCGCGGACAAGATCGCCGCGATACGCAGGGCTGTGCGCCACCAGGGCCCGACCGCGGACATCGGGCAAATGCTCGCCGAAATCGAGAAAGGCTACGGATCCGACGAGTGATCCTCGTCGATTCGAACATTCCGATGTACCTCGTCGGGGCGCCGCACCCGCACAAGGTGGACGCGCAGCGCATCGTCGAAGGACTCATCGCTGAAAAGCGCCGCCTCGTGTCGGACGTCGAGGTCCTTCAGGAAATTCTTCACCGGTACGTTTCAATCGACCGGCGGGAGATGATCCAACTAGCGTTCGACGCCCTGCTCGGCGTCGTTGACGAGGTTTTTTCCATCCAGGCTTCGACGGTTGATCGGGCGAAGGCTATCGTCCTGTCGCGGCGAAAGCTCTCGGCGCGCGACGCGCTGCACCTCGCCGTCATGGAGGAGCAGGGCGTGAAGGAGATCCTGACGTTCGACGCCGGGTTCGACGGATATCCCGGGGTCACGCGGATCAGTTGAGCCGTGGCGCGCGGAGCACCGCGGCGTCACGTCTACGCTGCGGTCCGAAGCTCGGCCCGCCAGCGGCGCGAGCCTTCGGAGTCGAAAACGGTCAGGAGGCCGAGGGCGGTCAGGCTGTCGAGAACCGCTTCGACGTCCGCCTTCTTTGCGCCCTTGAAGGCACGGGTGACGTCGTCGAGGCGAAGGGCGCGATTGGTCCCTCGGAAGAAGTCGCGGATAGCGGCGATTTGCGCGGGGAGCTTCTTCGGCCACGGGACCTCGGCGGCTGCGAGCGCCGCTTCGACCTCTCCGGCCTCCTCCGTCCCAGCGAGGGTGGGTTGCGTGCCCGGAACAGTGCCTTTAGGCGCCTGGAACTCGGGGCGTAGCCAACGGATGAGACCCTTCTTCTCCTCCTCGGCACGTTCGCGGTTGAGCGCGACGAGGCGCTCGAGGATCTGCTCGTCCGTGAGGTCGTGCGGCCAGCAGTAGGCATCGAAGACGGCGGCGTCGAGGTCGTCGTGAATTTGCTTGAGAACGGAGACGAGCCCCTGTTCGTGGATGACCTTTTCCTTGGCGGTCAGCACCTCGCCCGAGCGGAGCTTCGTGAGGACGTTGTACATGCCGGTGATCGTGAGTTCGGGATGAAGCCCCTGTTGGCGCTTGCGGTGGGCGTCGAGGGATTCACCGAAGGCGCGGATCCGGGCCGTGAGGTCGTCGGAGCAGGCGGGGAAGGGGAAGGGATGAAAACAACGCGCCTTGGTGTAGCGCGGACGATCCTCGAGCGTGCCTCCGGATGCGAGTGCCCATGTGACATGGCATCGACTCGAAAGGACTCCGAGGAACAGCGCGTCTGCGAGCGCGATTGCTGTCAACATGTTGTCGGGTGCGATTGACTTTTCGAGAAATGCGAATACTCGATGCTTAGCGGTCTCCGGCGTGACGATGAACCTCGTGAGACCAGCCACTTGTGCGCGGAGAACTGGCCGTTCCCAGCCTAAGCGCCACCACAAGCGTCGTATCGACTCTCGACGATTGAGGTCACGTTCGGGCTTTACCCGATCCAGGACGCGTTGGAAGAGAGTCGGGTGATTGGCTCGGGCCTGATCAGCATCGAGCCCAAAGAAGTCGATCACTTGTACGTTGCGAGTGCTCTGCATGAGGTCGCGACCGTTGACGTAGGGGCGCAAGACGCCCGCAGAGCGAGCCCGCGCTGCTTCCGCGCCCCAAGCCGCCGCGGTGGTGGCGTCGACGATGAACCCATCTCCGTAGAGCTGAACGCCGGGGCTCGTTATCCCTTCGTTTGCCCGGAGCGCGTAGGCAGACGCAACGTCCGCCCCGATTGAGAGATCCGCATGGATTGAACCGACGGACTCTTCGAAGTCGACGACCGCCGATCCGTCGGGCCCGGTCTGTTCCGAGAGCAGCGTGAGGAGGTGACCACGATTCGATCCACACGCGACGACCGTCATGGCGATCCGAACTGCCGCCCCATCCGTGCTGTCGACCCACGGGTGGTCGGGCACCGCGAACGTGATCGAACCACCTTTCTCGAGGTGCTGTTCGATGACGCGGCGTTGAAACATCTGAGTGATGCTGTTGGTGGAGATCAACCCTGCGCTTCTTAGGGCTTCTGATCGGACGAGGCTCGCTGCCTTGGTCCACCAGAACATCACGTAGTCGGCCTTCTCCGGGATATCCGGGTACTGCCCCCAAAGCGCCTCTACGTAGCCATCCCCGAGAGCCGCCCTCATCCGCCAACCGCCGATGAACGGGGGATTCCCCACCACGAACTCCGCCTCAGGCCACTCGGCCTTTCGCGGGTTCACATAGCGGTACAGCGGCACGCGGGCGCTCTCGTCCGGCACGTCCTCGCCCGTCACCGGGCTCTTCCTGTACGTCCGGCCGTCCCAGCGCGTGATCGGCTTGGCGGTCTTCGGGTCGGTGACCAGCTCTTCGCGGTCGTAGGCGAGGACGGCGTCGCGGCACTCGATGTTCTTGTAGTCGTGGAGCACCGGCTCGCGCGGTGGCGTCTTGCCGTGTGTCCGGTAGTGCCACTGGAGGTAACCGATCCAGAGGACCAGCTCGGCAATCTCCTTCGCCCAGGGCTTGAGCTCGATGCCGAGGAACTGCTGGGGCGTGACGCTGAGCCCTTCCACGTTCAGGAAGTCCGTCGTGTCACCCAGCTCCTTCAGGAGCGCGAGCACCTCGGCCTCGAGCCGCTTGAAGAGGTCGAGCGTTACGTACAGGAAATTCCCTGAGCCGCACGCCGGATCGAGGACGCGGGTGTGGCAGAGGCGATGGTGGAAGTCGCGCACGACGCCGATCGCCTTCGCCTGCGCCTTCTCTCGCGACTTCTCGTCATTCCCCTCCTTGAGGATCGTCAGCGCCTCGGCGCGGACGGCGTTCCAGTCGTCGCGCATCGGCTCCTCGATCGTGGGCTTCACGAGCCGCTCCACGTACGCTCGCGGCGTGAAGTGCGCGCCGAGCTGGTGGCGCTCCGCCGGGTCGAGCGCCCTCTCGAGGAGCGTCCCGAAGATGGCGGGCTCCACGTCGGCCCAGTTGCATCGCGACGCCTCGAGAAGCAGCTGAAGGTGCGCCTTCGTGAGAGGCAGGCCCGAGGGAGCGGCGAAGAGGCCGCCGTTGAACCGGAGAAGCTGACCGATACCGAAGATGTAGCCGCCGCGGTTCATCCCCTGCCAGAGCGACTCGACGTCCGCCGCGAACCTCTCGGGATGGGGAATCCACTCCTTCTCGAGGTGCTCCGTGAAGAGCCGTTCAGGGAGAAGGCCGACGTCTTCGGCGAACATCGTGAAGAGGCACCGCATCAGGAAGCGCGCCACTTGCTCGGGTTCGAGGTTGGCGGTCTGGAGCTCTTTGGCGAGCGTTGCAAGGCGCATGGCCACCTCGCGCGTCACGGCGGCCGAGCGGCGAGCGGGGTCGAGTGAGAGCGGGTCGGTGAAAAGGGCCCGGAAGAGGTCAATATGCCCGCCCAGGTCGACCAGGAAGATCCGGTTGTGCTGCGGGTCGGGGAACGGGCGGTAGGCGGTGGAGCCGTCGAATGCCGCGAAGAGGTCGAAGCAATGGCCGATGTCGCAGACGACGAGGAAAGGCGGCGGCGCGGAAAGGGAGCGGGCGTAGTTTCGCGCCTGCCCTTCGGCCGACTGCATGGCGATGATCCAGCTCCCGGTGTGGCGCCGCGCGGAGCCGACCTTCTTCGACCCCTCGTCCGAGCCCTGCTTGGCCTCGAGGACGAAGCACGCCTCCTTGTAGAGGTCCATCTTCCCGATCGATCGCTTCTCCCCCTCGTCGACGATCAGCGCATCGCGCTCGAAGGTGTAACGATCGCGCTCGGGGTCGCCCGTGGCCGGGTTGGGGCGCGGTACGCCGAGGAGGTCGCAGAGGTCGAGCAGGAACGCGTCCTTGTTCGCGCGCTCTGCTGCGCCGGAGGCAGACCACTTCGCGGTGAACGTCCCGGTGTCGATGAGGGAATGGTACTCAGTGCCGCGCGGGGATGTCACGAAAACGGTGCCGGCTTACTCCTCGACGACCTCCACCTTGCGGTGTTTCGCGCGCTCGGCGATGAGCTTCTCCTGGAGGGGGCGCGGGACCTCCTCGTAGTGGCCCATTTCCATGTGGAACGAGCCGCGTCCCTGCGTGATGGCGCGCAGGATGGATCCGTACGAGATCATCTCGGCGAGCGGCGCCTCGGCGCGGATGATCGAGTCGTCCCCGTCCTGGTCCATGCCGGCCGGCCGGCCGCGGCGCGACGTGAGGTCGCCCATGAGATCGCCCATGTACTCCTGTGGAGCCCGGATCGCGATCTTCATGATCGGCTCGAGGATGGTCGGCTTCGCTTTCTCCATGGCGTCCTTGTAGGCCAGCGATCCCGCGATCTTGAACGCCATCTCCGACGAGTCGACGTCGTGGTACTGGCCGTCGTACAGCTCGACCCGGAAGTCCACCATCGGGAACCCGGCGAGGAAGCCGCGCTTGCGCACGTCCTGGATGCCTTTTTCCACCGCGGGCACGTAGTTGCGCGGGATCGAGCCGCCATAGAGGTCGTCGACGAACTCGAAGTCCTCGCCGCGGGCGAGGGGCTTGATGCGGATCTTGCAGTCGGCGAACTGGCCGTGCCCTCCCGTCTGTTTCTTGTGCCGGCCGTGTCCTTCTGCCGGCCGCGTGATCGTCTCGCGATACGGGACCTTCGGCGGGTGGAGGATGACCTCGACGCCGCTTTTCCTCCTCATGCGCGCGACCGCGATTTCGACGTGCAGCTGCCCCGCGCCCGCGAGCAGGAACTCGTGCGTGTCGGCGTCCCGCGAGAAGTGGAGGGACGGGTCCTCCTCGATGAGCTTGTGGAGCGCGACCGAGATCTTGTCCTCGTCCCCCTTGGACTTCGGCTCGATCGCGAAGGCGATCGCGGGCTCCGGAATGGTTGGAGGCGCGAAGATGAAAGGCTTTTCCTTCGCGGAGAGGGAATCGCCCGTGAGCGTCTCCTTGAGCTTGGCGACGCCTCCGATGTCGCCCGCGGGGATTTCGGTCACGTTCTGCATCGTCTTGCCGAGGGGGGAGAAGACGGGGCCGAAGCGCTCGGCCGTCTCGCGTGAGGCGTTCCAGTAGGTGCCGTCGCTCTTGAACGTGCCCGAGACGACTCGAAAAAGCGTCAGGCGCCCGGCGTACGGATCGGAGATCGTCTTGAAGACGAACGCGGCAGCGGGGCCGGATGGGTCGGCGGCCAGGGCCTCGCTCTGCCCGGCCTTGTTCTGGGCGACGGTCTGGAAGGAGTCGGCCGCCGGCAGCAGATCCACGATCTCGTCGAGGAGCTTTTCGACGCCCGTCTCGTGGTCGCCGCTCGCGGTGAACAGGACCGGCGTGATCCTGCGGTCGCGAATCGCCTTCGTGAGGGCGGGCTTCATCTGCTCCTCGGAGAGGTTGCCCTGGGCGAAGAACGTCTCCATGAGCTTGTCGTCGCCCTCGGCGACCATCTCGACGAGCGACTCGTGCAGGGTCGCGGCATCTTTCGCGAACTCCTCGGGGACGGGGCCCGGCACCGTTTTGCCGGCGGGGTCGGTCAGATAGCCCTCCATGGCCACGAGGTCGATGACGCCGCGAAAGGACTTCTCGCGCCCGATGGGAGCCTCGAGGCAGACGCAGGTGCGGCCGAACTTGCGGGAAAGCTGCTCCATGACGCGGCCGCCGTCCGCGTTCTCGCGGTCCATCCGGTTGACGACCACGAGGCGGGGGAGGCCGAGCTCGTCGCAGAGCTTCCAGGCTTTCTCCGTCTGGACCTCGACGCCGGCGACGGCATCCACGACGAGAAGCGCGG
>Ga0209584_10000466_pt1 | contig 12570 bp, 16 predicted proteins | sample NGEPerD_FD_184507 | JGI IMG/M metagenome (GOLD analysis project Ga0209584, IMG submission 184507) | Arctic peat soil microbial communities from the Barrow Environmental Observatory site, Barrow, Alaska, USA - NGEE PermafrostAB12-D... | ecosystem: Environmental > Terrestrial > Soil > Wetlands >...
GATTTAGGTTATGGGCGTCGTTTCTCAGCGTTTCCTGTCGCTTGGCACTCAAGGCGTCGGCCGCCTTCCGTGCTTCGTCGATGAGCCGCTGACGTTCGGCTTTCGCCTCATCCGTCGCGGCGCTCATGAGAGCGGCGCGCTGCTGGTCGAACTCCTCGTTCTTGTGCTGGAACTCGTCTCGCTCTTTTTGGGCTTCGGCCTTTTTCGCGTCGGCGTCCGCGAGTTCGGTGGCGATCCGCTTCTCCCGCGCGTCGACGGCGTGGAGGATGGGCTTGTAGAGAAAGCGCTTCAGCAACCACACCAGGATGATGAAGTTGAGCGCTTGCGCACCGACGGTGAACCAATCGATGAGCATAGGTTACTTTCCCGCGGTTTGCGCGATGACATGATTCCAGAACGGATTGGCAAAAATGAGAATCATCGAGACGACGAAGCAATAGATCGCAATGGACTCGATCATTGCCAGGCCCACAAACAAGGTGCGTGTGATCGTCGTTGCGGCATCAGGCTGTTGCGCCAGCGAACTCAATGCCGTGGCGACCGCACGCCCTTCTCCGAGCGCAGGTCCGATACTCCCTAGAGCAATTGTCAGGCCGGCGGTGACGATTGAAGCAATTGCGATGAGCGTCATGTTATCCATGGTATTTCCTCATGTTGTCGTAGTTCATGCTTCAATGTTTTGTGTCGGGTTCAGGCTTGGACCTGCGGACGCGCGTGGCGGCCGCGATGTAAACCGCGGCCAGGATGCTGAAGATATAGGCCTGCACCATGCCGGTGAGCAGACCGAGCGCACTCATGGCAATCGGGAAGATGAAGGGCGTGATGGTCAGCAAAATGGCGAGAATCATCGTCCCGCTCATCATGTTGCCAAACAGGCGGACCGCCAGGGCCAGCGTGCGCGAAAGTTCACTGATGATGTTAAACGGCAGCATGATGACCGTCGGTTCCACGTAGGACTTGAGGTAGCCGCCCAGCCCCCGCTCCTCGATGCCGAAAAGCGGCACGGCCACGAAAACGCACAGCGCGAGTGCCGCTGTGGTCGACAGCGACCCCGTCGGCGGCTCGTAGCCGGGAATGACGGTGCAGAGGCTGGCCAGGGCGACAAACAGAAAAAGCGTGCCCAGAAAACCGATATACTTCTCCGGGTGGCGGAGGCCGACGTCTTCGATTTGTTTCTCGATGCCGGTGACGACGATTTCCAGCAGATTCTGCCAGCGGGAACGCTTTAGACCCGTGGAAAGTTTCCGCGTGATGAGTTTTGAACCGACGGCCAGCGCGAGCATCAGTCCCCACGTGAACACGATGGTGCCGTTGAGTTTGAGAAACCCGTGTTGCCAGAAGATCATCTCATCGGGACTAAGGCGCATAGCTGGCCGCCTGTGCCGAAGGGGTTTGGCTTTCTCCCGACGACCGGGTCAGCCACGTCAGGACGAGGCGTGCCATGACAAATCCAAGAAGACACAGCAACAGCCGCTCCCAATGACCGCCGGAAACAAAGTAAAAGCCAGCCAGGGCAATGCCCATCCGCAGCAGCAGACTGCCGAAGAACCAAAGCGCCGGCTGGTTGGACGAAGCGCCCTTGCGGACCGTCAACCAAAGGCCGCCAAAGAAAATTGCGCCGAGCAACACGCCCGCCGCCAGTGCCGGCGCCAGAAACAACAATTCATTCATCGTTATCCTCCTGTTCGTCCCGCATCTCCTGGTCTTCCTTGGCCACCCAATGCCACGCATTCAAACAGCCGATCGCGAGCCCGGCCACCAAAAGCGCCAGCGTCCAGGCATGCTTGCCCGGATAACGTTCGTCCAACCAGATACCGAGCGCCGCGCCGAGCAACGTTGGAATCACCACCGACCAGCCGATCAGCCCCATCATGCCCAAGCCGAACCAGACGCCCGGCGTGGAGTTACGCCGCGCCTTGAGCTTGCGCGCCGCCTTCGTGCCGACCTCCTGACCGAGCGACGGCTTCGGCTTCAAGAGCTTGTTTTGGGGGTCGTCAGGCATTGTGAAAAGTCGCCATGCGGCGCATGAGATCGCCTTCCATTTTTGCCAACACCGAGCGTACGCTTTGCTCCCGCTCGTCCAAGTGTAGGAACTCCCGCTCCACCGCCTCGCGCAATTGGCCGAGGTCGGTTCCGGCAATGGCGTTACGTACGGAAACGAGCACGTCCGGGCCGGTCTTGACCAGTACCCCTTCATCCACTGCCACGTAAACCTCGCCCTCCGCATCGGTTTCGTAGATCAGAATTCCTGGCGCGAGCGCCGCCACACAATCGAGTCGATGTGGCAAGAGTCCAAACGAACCCTCGCGCGTCTCCGCGATGATGCGCGACGCGCCGGTTTTCTCGGCGAAGATCTGGAAGGGCAAGAGAACCTTAAGATTCATGAGTGTCCGCGGCATGTTCGACCTTCGGTTGAGGTTTCGTCCCGGAGTTCGGATGCGACTCAGGCGTGGATTTGGCCGTGGACTTCACGGCAGGGTCCGGGGCGGCCTTGGCCTCAGTTTTAGAATCAGGTTCGGCTGGGGCTGCGGGCGGGCCGACTTTCGGTTTTCCCTTCGCTTCATCGATCGCCCCGATCATGTAGAGCGCACTCTCCTGGTAGTCTTTGAATTCATCGCGCAGGATTCGCTCACAGCCGTCCAGTGCGTCCTCCAGGCTGACGAGTTTGCCTTCGAGGCCGGTAAACTGCTTCGTCGTAAAAAACGGCTGGGTTAGGAACCGCTCTAGGCGGCGGGCGCGAGCGACCACATTGCGGTCCTCCTGCGAAAGCTGCTCCAGGCCGAGCATAGCAATGATGTCCTTGAGTTCCGCGTATTGCGCGAGCGTCCGCCGGATTTCCTGCGCCAAGCCGTAATGCCGTGCGCCGACGATGTCCGGCGTGGCCATCTTGGAATTGGATTGTAGCGGGTCGATGGCCGGGAAAAGCCCTTCGCTTGCCCGCTTGCGCGAGAGCACGATCGACGCAGAAAGATGCGAGAACGTATGCACCGCCGCCGGATCGGTGAAATCGTCAGCCGGCACGTACACCGCCTGGATTGAGGTGATGGCGCCGGTATCGGTATTGGCGATGCGCTCCTCCAACCTCGACAGCTCGGTGCCCATGGTCGGCTGATAGCCCAGCCGCGACGGCATCTGGCCCATCAAGCCGGATACCTCCATGCCAGCTTGGATGAAACGAAAAATATTATCGACGAGCAGCAGCACGTCGCGATGCTCGTCGTCGCGAAAATACTCGGCCATCGTCAGCGCCGCATGGCCGACGCGGAAACGGGCGCCAGGGGGTTCATTCATTTGGCCGAATACCATCACCATGTTCCGCAGCACGCCCGCCGCCTTCATGTCGCGATAGAGTTCCTCGCCTTCGCGGCAGCGTTCGCCGATGCCGCAAAAAATACTCACGCCTTCGTGTTGCCCAACCATGTTGTGAATCATCTCAGTGAGCAACACCGTCTTTCCCACGCCCGCCCCGCCGAATAAGCCCGCCTTGCCGCCGCGCTCTAGTGGCATGAGAACATCGATGACCTTGATGCCCGTTTCAAAGATTTCGGACTTCGTGGATCGTCGCGCCAGCGGCGGCGGAGCACGATGCACAGAACGCCATTGGACATCGGACAACGCTGCTTCGCGGTCGATGACGTTGCCAAACACGTCGAACATGCGTGAGAGAACTTCTTTACCCACCGGCGCTTTTAACGGCCCGCCCGTGTCCTCTACCGCCATGCCACGAGCAAGACCTTGCGTGGGCGTCAATGCAATCCCGCGCACATGACGCGCATCCAGTTGCGCCAGCACTTCGATGACGATTTGCCCCTCACCTCCAGCGCACAGCACCGAGTAGATCGGCGGCAAATGCTCGTCGAACCTTATATCCACGACACTGCCGCGCACCGAGACGACCGCGCCGAGGAATGGGACCTTCACAGTTTCTTGTCCAAGCATATTCGGACCTTTCGCAACAGCAGAATCAAGCTGACCAAATGCCGCCAATGACGGCACCCAAAGCCCGATAGCGATGCACCTGGCTTTTACGGCGCGATCTTTCTCCCACTAGGTCGCCGGGTGCATACCTCGGCAAGAGTTTACAGGCCGGGACCCGGCGATAATAGCTTGCTGATCAAGCCATTGATCGGGACCGACCATTTGTAGGTGCTTTCCGTATTAAATAGGTCCAAGGAGTGCCCGAACGCACCCACCCCAGCAGTATCAGCATCGATTTCGATGCTGATACACCCGGGGACCAAGTGGAAAAGATCTTCATTTGCGCCGTGCTTGACGCAAAACATGTGCTGCGCGATCCACCGTCAGACGCCACGGCACAGGCAATTCGAGGTCGGACGGCATCTTACTGCGTGTCATTTTACGTGGCCGATTTCGCAGATATCCCATCGGCTTAAACCGAGTCGCTCAGACAGGTGCTGCCGCACGTTGCAAATGCCGGTCTGCGACCTGCCCGCCCACAAACGGACGTTTTTATCGTTGAAAATAATCGACCGGTCACGCGATCGCGCCAATCGCCCGGTCGCAAAAAAGTAAAGCCAGATATGAGCGGACAACCCGATGATCGAGCATTTGACGAGTTTTCCTGACAACGTCCTCGCCTTCGTCTGCAAGGGACGCGTGACGAAAGCGGATTATGACACGGTGCTGGTGCCGGCGGTCGTGCAGGCGCTCAAGACGCACGATAAGGTGCGGCTCTATTACGAAACCGCCGGTGATTTCGCCGGCATCGATCCCGGCGCCATGTGGGAAGACTTCAAGGTCGGGATGGAGCATCTCACGCGCTGGGAACGCGTCGCCGTCGTCACCGACGTCGAATGGATCAAGCAGACGATGCGATTCTTCAGCTTCCTGATGCCAGGGACGATGAAATTATTTCCGACGTCGGAGGCGACACAAGCGCGCGAGTGGATCGCTAGCTGAACGCAAAGGCGGACGCGTCGTGAAACGCACCCGCCCCCAAATTAACTCAAGCATCAGCTGTGCGGATCGTTTTCCGCCAGCAGCTGGATGTCGGACGTCCAGTCGGACATTGAGCCGGCGTAGAGTGCCGCTCACTTGGCACTGGTTCGGTTCAGGTATTTCTTGGGCGAAACGCTAGCGGCGTGACGGCTCTTGAGCGGCGTACGCTGAGAGCTGCTATTTTGAGAGGCTCAATCCACATTTCCCATAATGCGATGAGAATCTGAGCACCGAGCGCCAAACCCATGCACGCTCCACCGGCGACAACGACGTAGGCGAAGAATGCTGGATCGAGATACTTGGTGAACCACCAAGAGCCGATATCCATCAGGATGGTCAGGTAGGGAACGACAACGAGACATACGCGTAGCCTGACCGGCGTTTCGCTCAGAGCGAAAATCACGCCGGTCAGCAGGAATATGATGCTGATGCCGAACAGATGAATGTGAGATACTTTGGCCAAATCCGTGATGCTCGTTCCCGTATCCGCTTTCGCGACTTTCTGCACGGCCTCGAAACTCGCGAGAGGCGGGATCGACTGGGCGCCCTCCATATGGCAGCTGATGCAGTTCGCGGCGAAGATCGGTTTGACTTGCGGATAGGTCTCGGCTTTCGCGCCATTATGTACCCACGTCAGAACGCGAGTACGGTCGGCATCGGATATCTTGTCGGCCATCGGCCCCATCAGTGCCGCCTCGATCAAGGTTTTGCCTTTCGGCAATCCGTGATATTCGTCGCTGATACCAGCCACCAAGCCCTCCCCCATCTGTTGATGAGGCTTGATCACAACCAAGTACATGAACGACAGCGCCATCAGGTATCCGACACCAATCAGGAGAAGGAAGCTGCTGAAGAGTGCACGAAAGGTGATGGGCAGGCTGCGTAACGAGAACATTGTAAGCTCCAAGCTTTTGCCCGATTCATAATTGCTTAAATTCAGTGAGCTAGCTCCGGCACTTTCGTGCCTGCATGCACATCAACTCGTGTGGGATTGGCCGTACCAAGGATGGTCTTAGCGCGCGCCACTTCCTCTGCCGTGCCGTGTGCCATCACTAGAAAGCTATCGGCCTTCAAGGCGGCCTCGTATTGGATCACGCTGTCCTTCGGGATCCCAATGCTGTAGAGCGCCGCACCAAGTGCACTTAGCCCACCAACCACTATCGCGTTTTCGATGCCGGCGATTGCGATGGTGGCCAAATATCCGAGCACGACGACATGCCCCACGACGGGAACCGTCATGAATAGCCCGCCCAAGAATAGGCCCCAGAAACCGCCCCAAAACGCGCCGCGCTTGCCCCAAAACTTGATGCGGTCGCCTGCGTTATAAAAGCCGACGACCTTTTCGTCAGTGTGATAGCCCTTTCCGACGACGCTCAGATTCTTCATCTCGAAGCCGGCCGTCGTTAGCTTCTTCACGGCTACTTCCGCTGCATTGTGGTCTGCGAATACGGCGATGACTGAGTCAGTTTTAACGTTTTCCATTTGATCTTCTTTCTGGATTGGTCTGCCCTTGATGGGCCGAACGATATCGTCGCAATCGTGCCTAAGCCTCGATGATCACCTTGAGCGCTTTGGTCTTGGCGGCGTTGCCGAAGGTCTCGTAGGCATCGAGAATCTTATCGAGCTTGAAGCGATGCGTGATGAGCAGCTTGGGGTCGATCTTTTTCGAAGCCACGGTCTTGAACAGCATCGGTATGGTGACGGTGTCGACGAGCCGCGTGGTGATGGAAATATTGCGGTCCCATAGCTCCTCCAAATGGAGGTCGACCTTCTTTCCGTGCACCCCGATATTGGCGATGTGGCCACCGGCCGCGACAAGTTTTTGGCAAAGTTCGAAAGTCACCGGGATGCCCACCGCCTCGATAGCAGTATCGACGCCGCGCTTGCCGGTCATCTTCATGACCGTCTCCAAGGCTTTGCCGTCAGTGCTGTTGATGGTCGCGGTGGCGCCGAAGCGCTTCGCCACGGCAAGGCGATTGTCGTCGAGATCGATCATGATGATCTCGGCCGGCGAGTAGAACTGGGCGGTGAGAAGTGCCGCGAGCCCAATCGGCCCGGCGCCGACGATTGCCACGGTGGTGCCCGGCGCAACTTTGCCATTGAGCACGCCGCACTCGAAGCCGGTTGGCAGGATGTCGCTGAGCATCACCAGCGCTTCTTCGTCCGCGCCTTCTGGGATCGGATAGAGGCTGGTGTCGGCGTAGGGAATGCGGACGAACTCGGCTTGCGTGCCGTCGATCTTGTTGCCGAGGATCCAGCCGCCGGTGGTGCAGTGCGAGTTCATCTGCCTCCGGCAATATTCGCATTTGCCACAGGCGCTGACGCAGGAGATCAGAACATGGTCTCCCGCTTTGAACGCAGTCACGGCCGGCCCAACCTTCTCAACGATGCCGACGCCCTCATGGCCGAGAATACGGCCAGGCTGGCAAGTCGGCACGTCGCCCTTGAGGATGTGCAGGTCGGTGCCACAGATTGTCGTATTGGTGACCTTGACGATCGCGTCGGTGGCCGCCGTGATGTCCGGCTTGGGACGGTCTTCCAGGGCTTTCTTGCCTGGCCCCTGATAGACGAGCGCTTTCATCATCGCGGCTGTCGTGGCTTTTGCGCTGGTCGCTGGTTTTGGCGTCGTCATGACGTTCATGGCCGGTCACCTTTCAGGTGAGCTGGCTGATGGTCAGGACCATAGCCGGCGGCCAAGCGGGGGCCGTAAGCAGCGGCCCCCCGTCAGTCACAGCGAAAATGTGAATAAAGGAAGCCGACATCCATGACAGTTGGCGCATGGGGTCCTTCGGCTTTGGCGGGCAGCAATCAAACGCCCCTATATCTTTAACGCGCTCGCCTTCTAATTGTTCCGTTGCCTGGGTGTAGCTGCCATAATCGGATCGTAGGTATTCCGAGCTAGAGGCGCCGCTCACGCCGGAACAATTAGCATAGGCAGCGGTTGCCTTACACGACGCATCGATCCGACGCGGATGGAAGTTCGGCAGCGCCAAGTTAAGCTACGTGATGCTCTGGCACCTGTGACCAAAGGCGGCTCCGTCGTGGACAATCGTCCTTCAGTTTCAAACCTTACTCCTCAATATAACGACTTTCTATTTGCGCAGATCTGCGAGGAAGCTAACGGGATGCGGCTCAGCGTCCTTTCCGCTTTGGCGCGGATGAATGTTGATCCGTGGGAAGAGGCGACTCGTTTGGCGGCAATGCCTAAAGCAGTCGCTGAAAGAACATTGATCTCGACCCTCGATCTAGTCTCCGGCAGAAGTTGGCTTCCGTCGGAAGCGGCAGTCATTGCTGCGCGATTAGTCCAGCTTCTCCCGCAACGGGGCGAAGGCGCGGCAATTCCCGTAACACAGATGGAAATTGCAAACGCGCGCGCGCAACGGGCAAGGTATTGGTTGGTATGGGTGGGCTTTGCGATGGCAATATCAATTCTCTCGCCGCGCCATCACGCAACGACGACCGACGCTGGGGCCTCTTCGTCTAAAGCTAGCGCAACATCCCCATTAAAGAGCGGTAGCGAAAAGAGCTCGCTTACTGGCGCGGACAATCAACCTCATTAGATAGGGCGCCACTCGCTCCGCAAATGTTTGCATCCGTATCAACCCGTCTGGATACACAGTTCTTTGTATCGACGACGAGGTCATGGATGCTCCAACTATCGCGCGCTTTCATCGCAGTTTTCCTTATCTACGTAGCCTAGCACTTTATCGCCCATGCCCCCACGTGCGACGGCGGCGGCTTTCTTGCCGTCATCCGTCACCTTGTCCTCGATCTCGCCCTCGCGATCTTGGCGACCATGACAGCAGCGCCGATCAGGTCTGCGGGTCGTTTCTCGCCTTTGGGCCTCGGGGCCTTCGCCTACGTAAGCGTGAATTTGGGAGAAAAAAGTGATTTATCTTTGCTGGTTGGGCGCCGGGCGGCCTTTTTCTTGAGCTTCTTCAACTTTCTAGTTGTTGGCTTTTTTTCGACCTTGGATTTCCTAGTTTTCTTAGCCATTTTGGATTTCCTCCGGTTACAATCACGGCATCGTGGACTGCGCTGCGCACGAGTCAAGGTCCCCAATTTTCATACAGAGACACTTGTGTGTCCGAAAAGTTAAAAAATTCGGCTCTTCAATAATGGTGGTGAAGGCCGCCGAGGACTGGCTGTGACGTGATGGCACCTATGCTCTGGCTCGCGCAATGAAACTGGGGCTTTATTCAGTGATCGATGACTGCTCAACTCATTATAGAAATAGACGGAATATGCGCCGAGGATTCTACTTGGTGTTAAGCTATAAATGGCCGTCGATATCAATCTCAATGGAGGAGCAGTGAAAGACCCGTACGAAATCCTGGGCATCGCACGCACCGCCTCGCTTGAAGACATTCGGAAGGCCTACCGCCGTTTGGCCAAGAAGCTGCACCCGGATCTCAACCCCGGAAACAAGGGGTCGGAGGAGCGCTTCAAAGAAGTTGCTGGCGCCTACGATCTCCTTTCGGATCCGGACAAGCGTCAACGCTTTGATAACGAAGAGATTGACGCTTCGGGGTCCGAACGGCCGCGCCAACAATATTACAAAGATTATGCGGCCGAGGCTGCCGCAGGCCATCCTTACGAGAACCGTTCCGGCTTCGCCGATTTTGCCGAAGCAGACGATATTTTTGCGGAGTTGCTCAGGCGGCAGGCCCGGGAATCGAGGCGCGCGCGTGGGGCCGACCTGCACTACCGCCTCTCGATCGAATTTCTCGACGCGGTCAACGGCACGACCAAGCGGCTGACACTGCCGGAGGGTGGATCTCTTGACGTAACAATTCCGCACGGCATTCAAGAGGGGCAAATTCTGCGCCTGCGCGGGAAGGGAGCCCCATCCATCGGTGAGGGCGAAGCCGGCGACGCGCTAGTGGAGGTTTCAATCAATCCTCATCGGTTCTTTGCTCGGCATGGCGACGATATTCATGTCGACCTGCCGGTCACTCTGGCGGAAGCCGTCCTCGGGGGGCGCATCGAAGCGCCGACACCGACGGGCTCCGTTATACTGACAGTGCCGAAGGGATCGAACACTGGCACTGTCCTCCGCCTAAAGGGAAAAGGTGTTCCACGGCGCGGCGGTCATGGCGACGAACTCGTCAAACTCAAGGTCATGTTGCCGTCAGAGCCAAATCCTGAGTTGGAAACATTTCTCACCAACTGGGCACCTGGAACGAGCTACGATCCGCGCCGGGATATGCAGCCATGATCATCAGCAAGCTGGATTTTCTTGATCGCGCGCAGCTCGATCGCGAGACCCTGGAAGTGTGGATCGAAGAGGAGTGGTTGGTTCCCAGTGGAACAGCGACTGAGCCGGCGTTTTCCGAGGCGGACCTGGCGCGCGCGAAATTGATCCGAGATCTAAGACAAGACCTGGGTATCAATGACGAGGGCGTAGGCGTAATCCTGAACCTTCTGGATCAGGTGCATGGCTTGCGGAAGGCACTGGCCGACATGCTTCAGTTCGTACGCGAGCGATCCATCCAATCTGACGCTGGTTCATCGATGGGCCAGCGGCAGGACCGCGAATGATCACTAGGAAATTAAGAGGAGCACTTAGGACGGCACATGATATTATGAAGGTGTTAGAAGATTGGGAGAGTGACCGATGAGCACAACAGAACCTCTTTGCGACCTAAAGATAATAAAAGCGGACTACAGATTGGTCAGTCACAAAGATCGAGAACCTGACCACTGCTTTCGAATAAGGGTCATACCCAACAATCAAGAAATGCAATTTGACATTCCAGAAAAGAATGGAGAATTGTTCGCGGCTGAGCTGGAGGCCCTGGCTGCCATAATCAGATCGCGGGTAATCCGTGCTAGATTAATTGGCGAAGAGTCAAACTGACCCACTACCTGCGACCCAGCGCCTCGACGCAGGCTCGATCTCAATCACGGTTGGCTTATTCGTCATAGAGAAGGACCATGGTCATTGCTTCTGAGTTTGAGCGAGGAAGGTCGGCAGACCGATTCTCAGACCGGATAGGTTTTTGATCAGGGACAGGTGAAATTCGCGCGAACTCTTTGATTCCGAACGCGCAGCTTCATTTGTGATTTTAAACGGGTCCACTGAAGAAGAAAGCCAGCCCGAACAGAACATAGACGCCGACGAGCAGGAGGCCTTCGAACCATGTAGTCTCACCATCGCGGGCGATCGCATCGACGATGAACGCGGTTCCCGCAATGGCGAAGAGATGCAGGGGATTGGAGAACACCAGGTTCATCGGACGACCCATCAGCCAGGAAATGATGACCAGTAGTGGAGCTACGACGAGCCCCACTTGGATCGCGGAGCTGATGCAGATATTGAGCACGAGCCCCATCTTGTCCTGATGAGCGAACCAAGAAGCCGCGAATAAATCGGCGATGGTGCCGACCAGTCCCAGCACGATTACGCCCAGGAAGAGCGGCGAAAGATGCAGTGCGCCCGCGGTCGCTGTCAGCGCTCCTGAGACCATCTCGGCTTCGACCGCGATCACTACCGTTGCGGCAACTACCACCCCGAGAGAGGTCCCCAAGCCCCAGCTCGCTTTGCCTCGAGGCTCGACCGCCGCGAACACGTCGCGATGAGTGATGAGCGTGTAGGCGAGGTTGGCGACGTACAGGACGAGCAGCACGGCCGATGCGCCCAGGCTCAGTTCTTCATCGGTGACACGGAGGTCGGGAGCGTGACCCTCGATGCGGCCCGTGTAATCGAATACGGCCGGAAGCAAGAGAGCGATGACGACTAAAATTAGGAGGGTTGAGAGCAAGCCGGCCTTCTCGGAATTGAAAGTCTGCCGTTCTCGCGTGGCGCCGCCGACAATAATGGCGAGCCCTAAGCCGAACAGGCTGGTGCCGATGATCGACCCGGTGATCTGAGCTTGAACCACAGCCGTCTCACCGCTGGCGAGCACGACGAGAGCCAGCACCAGTTCAGCAATGCTGCCGAAGCTCACGGTTAGCAGCCCGCCGATGGCTGGTCCCACGCGTTCCGCTAGCTGCTCGGTCGCCCGGCGGATGCACTCGGCAAGAACCGCAATCGCGGCTGCGCCGGAGATGAATATCCAGAGCGAAGAGGCACTTGCGAGATATTTCAGTCCCAAGGATAAGGGGACGAAGAGAAGCAAAATGTAAAGGACCGGCGCTGCCACACCCTTATCCTTTCGACCAATGCGCCCACGGATGCGCCTTGCACGAGCACGGAGGAGGTTACCATGACGTATGTAGCCGCCCGAATGCGAAAGCTCCACATGTGTGTCGGCGCGGGGTCCCGGCGCTGATCAGCGTCGTACGTGACACATTCCTCTAAATCATAGACGGCACTGGACTTGAAAAGATTTTTTCGCATAAAATTCTTATAAAACTGATGGATGCCCGAACGACAGCCAAATGAATATTGGGATAATCCCTTATCTAAAGCATTTGGCCATGCGTTTCAAAGCGCTGGCGAAGGAATGTTCCGATCCCAAAACAAGTTTCGAACTCGAAAGCTTTAGTATCGAATTGCTCAATAAAGCGCATGACATCGAACAGCTTTTTGCCATCCGGTAAAGAACCACAAGAAATAAAAAGATAAGCCCTCGGCCAAAATGTAGGTACCTGTATGCAGATAGGCAT
>Ga0209584_10000468_pt1 | contig 12534 bp, 10 predicted proteins | sample NGEPerD_FD_184507 | JGI IMG/M metagenome (GOLD analysis project Ga0209584, IMG submission 184507) | Arctic peat soil microbial communities from the Barrow Environmental Observatory site, Barrow, Alaska, USA - NGEE PermafrostAB12-D... | ecosystem: Environmental > Terrestrial > Soil > Wetlands >...
CCATGTTTAATACTGTAACCATCGTTGGTGTTGGCCTGATCGGCGGATCATTCAGTCTTGCATTGAAAGATCATGGGCTTGTAAAAAAAGTGATTGGTGTGAGCAGGAGTGGAGCTACCGCACAGAAAGCCCTGGACCTGGGCATCGTGGATCAGGTATTACCCCTGGAAGAAGCCATTGCACAAAGTGATTTAATATATGTAGCCATACCGGTGGATGTAACACTTCCCGTAATGAAAACGATTCTCGATCGGGTAAACTCAGAACAAATCGTTGTGGATGCGGGATCTACCAAACAGGCACTTTGTACATTTCTGAGCGATCATCCCGGGCGCAGCCGTTTTATAGCTACCCATCCGATGTGGGGTACGGAATACAGTGGCCCGGAGTCTGCCGTGCACGATGCATTTCGCGGTCGGACATGTGTTATTTGTGAACAGGAAAAATCCGATCCCGCAGCACGCACAGTGATTGAAAATTTATACACCCGCCTGGGCATGTCGCTGGTGTATATGGATGCAAAAAGTCATGATGTGCACGCCGCCTACGTAAGTCATATTTCGCATATAACCTCTTTTGCGCTCGCTAATACTGTTTTGGAAAAGGAGAGAGAGGAAGACGCCATATTCGAACTGGCAGGAGGTGGATTTGAGTCTACAGTGAGGCTGGCAAAGAGCAGCCCTGCCATGTGGGGGCCGATTTTTATGCAGAACCGGGAAAATGTGCTGGATGTACTCAATGAGCACATCACCCAGCTGCGTAAATTCAAGAGCTGCCTGGAAAAGGAAAACTACGATTATTTGCAGGAATTGATGGTGAATGCCAACAAAATTCGTAGGATATTGGAGTAATGATGGTCAAAACAATTAGAGCAGCCCGGGGAACAGGGTGAAGAGCTGTTGAACTGCTTAACAGGGAGGTAATTACGGGACAGTTGAAAGATTAAGAGCAGGTGGTTGATTTAGGATTCTATTTACATGGTGCGAGGCGTTACGCGACAGGCGTTAAGCGTAATAACGTACCTTTGCGCAAAATTTCAGAACCTCATGAGCACATTTGAAGGGCTTGGGTTACACGAAAACCTTTTAAAGGCAGTCACCGCACTGGGTTATACCCAACCAACTCCCATTCAGGAAAAAGCCATACCCGTTTTAGTGAGCGGGACCAAGGATCTTGTTGGCCTGGCACAAACGGGAACCGGTAAAACCGCCGCTTTCGGCCTCCCTCTTTTACACCTGCTTAAAGTGGAACATCGGTTTCCCCAGGCACTCGTGGTTTGTCCTACCCGGGAGCTCTGCATGCAGATCGTTTCTGAAATAGAACTTTTTAAGAAATTCATGACCGGAGTCCAGGTTTTAGCGGTATACGGTGGAACTTCAATTGGTATGCAGATTCGTGATTTGAAGAGAGGAGTCCAGATCGTCGTGGCTACACCCGGAAGACTGATTGACCTGATCGAAAGAAAGGCCATCAATCTTGAAGAAATAAAATACGTGGTGTTGGATGAGGCTGATGAAATGCTCAACATGGGATTCCAGGATGATATCGAATTTATTCTTCAGAATACGCCCAAGCGGGATGCCACCTGGTTATTTAGTGCCACCATGCCGCCGGAAATAAAACGCGTCAGCCGAAAGTACATGAAGGACCCCATGGAAATCACGGTTGGCAAGATGAATACCGCCAATAAAAATACTGATCACCAATATTTTATTACCAATGCGCATCACCGGTATGAAGCGCTGAAACGTATGATTGATTTCAATCCTGGCATATATGGGATTATTTTTACGCGTACCAAAGCAGATGCACAGAATATTTCTGAAAAACTTACACGGGAAGGATACGATATCGATGCCTTGCATGGCGATCTGACCCAACAGCAACGCGACAAAGTGATGGGTGAATTCAGGGAAAAATCACTTCAGTTGCTCATTGCCACCGATGTGGCAGCCCGTGGTATTGATGTACAGGGAATTACCCACGTGATCAACTATGAACTTCCCGACGACGTCGAAGTGTACACACACCGAAGTGGCAGAACAGGAAGGGCAGGAAACACAGGCGTTTGTTTATCCATTATCAATTCCCGCGAACTGGGGAAAATTCGCCAGATAGAGCGTATGGTGCAGGTTCCTTTTCATAAAGTGGAGATTCCAACGGGCAAGGATGTATGCAGGAAACAATTTTTTCACTTTATGGAGAAACTGCTGTCAGCAGATATCAGCCATGGGGACTATGAAACCTATGTGCCTATGCTGGAGGAGAAGTTTGCGGATGTTAGCAAGGAAGAAATTTTAAAAAGGGTTGCTTCCAAAGAATTTTCCCGATTCCTGAAATATTATGAAAACAGTGAAGACCTGAATGTGCGCGCTGTTCAGCGGGACCGGGATGCTCCGGCGCGCGGACTTAGAGAACGTATACCACTTGGCGCTGGTAGGGGATTACCTTCCCGCCCCACGTCTAGTTTTACACCCGGTAACGGAGACTTCGTAAAACTTTTCGTGAACCTGGGAACCAAAGATGGGTTTTATAAAGCCAGCTTTCTGCAGTTTGTGCTGGACATGAGCGATCTGCGCAAAGAGGTACTCGGGAAAATAGATATGAAGGAAATGAACAGCTGGATTGAAATTGACAAAAAATCAGCACCCCAGATGATCCGCGCAATAGATGGTAAGAACTATAAAGGCAGGAGGATCAGGATGAATGATGCAAACTCGAGATAATTGGGGAATTCAAATCCCACACATCATATTGGATATTCAAACACATACACATGGTAGTTACTAAATCGATGAAAGAAATCACCCAGGAAGCCTGGGTAAAGCGCCCCCTGATCATTTCCGGCCCCTGCAGTGCAGAAACGGAAGAACAGGTAATGCAAACAGCGGCACAATTGCAACAAACAGGCAGGGTAGATATTATGCGTGCAGGTATCTGGAAACCCAGAACGCGGCCAGGCAGTTTTGAAGGCATTGGTACCAAGGGTCTTCCCTGGTTGCAAAAAGCCAGGGATCTGACGGGCATTCCGGTAGCAGTAGAGGTGGCTACCGCCAAACAGGTGGAAGACGCCCTCCACTTTGATGTGGACGTGCTCTGGATCGGTGCCCGCACAACCGTCAATCCATTCAGTGTACAGGATGTGGCAGATGCACTTCGCGGGGTGGACGTTCCTGTACTGATTAAGAATCCTATAAATCCTGACCTGGAACTCTGGATCGGAGCAGTGGAGCGTGTCGCTAAAGCAGGAATCAAACAAATTGGACTGATCCATCGGGGTTTTAGTTCATATGGAAATACGGAATACCGGAATGCACCCATGTGGCACCTGGCGATTGAAATGAAGCGCCGTCACCCGGGCATGTTGTTCATCAATGACCCTTCACATATATGTGGGCGTCGCGACATCCTGCAGGAAGTTGCTCAAACGGCGATGGATCTGGATTTTGACGGACTGATTATCGAAAGCCATATCGATCCGGACAAAGCCTGGAGCGACGCGAAACAGCAGGTTACACCGGTTAGGCTCGCGGAAATACTTTCTGCCATCCGCTGGCGTAATGAAGACATAGCCTCAGAAGAATACCATGCCGCACTCGAAAAATTAAGACAACAAATCAATCATCTGGATGACGAACTCATGCAGATTCTGGGAGAGAGAATGAAAATTTCTGAAAAGATTGGTCAATATAAAAAGGACAATAACATTACCATCCTGCAAACAAATCGCTGGAATGCGATCCTGGATAGGGCTTTCAAAAAAGGCGACAAACTGGGACTGAGCCAGGAATTCATTACCAAATATTTTGACGCTGTCCACATGGAAAGTATTAATCACCAGAACAAAGTGATGAACGATTAAGAAGATTCACATATGCTGAAAAGAACTGTTTCATTCTCCGCTTCAAAGACCACCTGTTATTTTGATGCATCTTTTGCGCAGATCGGGAAGATTGTGGATAAAGACAGGTGCATATTTATTACGGACCAGCATGTGTTTGATCATCAAAAGAAGTATTTCAAAAACACAAAATGCATACAGATTCCTGCAGGTGAATCTTACAAGGTTCAGTACATGGTCGACCAGATCATCGAAAAGCTCATCGGTTATGCGGCAGACCGGACAACTACTTTAATTGGAGTGGGGGGTGGTGTGGTAACCGACATTACCGGTTATGTTGCGTCAGTTTATATGCGCGGTGTACCTTTTGGATTTGTGCCGACTTCCATTCTCGGCATGGTGGATGCGTCTATAGGCGGCAAGAATGGTATTGATGTAGGGAATTATAAAAATATGGTCGGCCTGATTCGCCAGCCCGGATTCTTATTTTACGATGTCAGTCTGCTGCAGACGCTTCCCGATGATGAATGGGTAAATGGATTTGCGGAAGTAATCAAACATGCGGCGATTAAAGACGCGCGGCTTTTCCGTGACCTGGAAAAAAATTCCATTAACTCGTATCGAAAAAATAAAACGTCTTTAACTGAACTCATTCGTAAAAATGTCCTGATCAAAACGGCTGTTGTTCAAAAAGATGAATTTGAAGGGAATGAACGCAGGCTTTTGAATTTTGGGCATACCCTTGGCCACGCGGTCGAAAATGTTTATCATTTGCCCCATGGACATGCTATTTCCATCGGCATTAAGGCCGCCTGTCTGATTTCTGAGGAAATGCTGAATTTTAAAGAAACCGCCCGGGTTACGAGCCTTCTTCAACAGTACGGATTACCCATCGATTTACCGGTTGACTTTGGAAAAGTGGTTGAAATTATGCGTATGGATAAAAAGAAAACCCGGGATATCATGCATTATGTCCTGCTGGAGAAACTGGGGAAGGCTGTCATTAAGCCCATCCCGATGGCCCATCTTGAAAAACTACTCTATTCTATTGCGCGTGCGAGATAATTAGCGATGAACATTACCATTTCACCATCTTCTGTAAAAGGCCACCTGCAGGCGCCGGCTTCCAAGAGTTCTATGCAAAGAGCTTGTGCAGCTGCGCTGGTTTCACAAAAAAAAACACGCATTCTTAACCCGGGGTCATCCAACGACGACCTGGCGGCATTGCGCGTCATTCGCGGCTTGGGGGCGACTGTTGAAAATCAGCCTGACGGGTCCCTGCTTATAGAGAGTCACGGAGTCAGACCGCTGAATGATTTTGTAAATTGTGGAGAAAGCGGTCTCGGAATCAGGATGTTTGCGCCGCTGGTTGCGCTCAGCGATTCAACGATCACCATTGAAGGGGAAGGAAGCCTTCTGGACCGGCCCATGGATTTTTTTGATCGTATTTTTCCTGAACTGGGTGTTGAAGTCAGATCAAATATGGGCAGGCTTCCTCTGATTCTGAGGGGGCCATTGATTCCGGCTGATATTCAGACAGACGGTTCCCTGAGCTCCCAATTTCTCACAGGATTGTTACTGGCTTACTCTGCTGTAAATGCAAGAGGCGTTACCATAGGAGTCACTAATCTGAAAAGCCGACCGTATATTGATCTAACGCTGTCGGTTATGCGCGTATTCGGTTTGAAAGTTCCGGAGAACCGGGACTATCGCCAATTTTATTTTTCCGCGGAATCCTGGACTAACCCAAAGCCTACCATCGAATATTCAGTGGAAGGCGATTGGAGCGGAAGTGCCTTCCTGCTGGTTGCAGCAGCAATAGCGGGAAGTGCTGTGATCCGCGGACTGGATCCTGATTCTGCACAGGCAGATAAAGCGATCCTAAAGGCATTACAGGATACCGGCGTTTCACTCAGTGTCGGGAAAAATGAAATACAGGTTGCTTCCGTAAATTCCGGGTCTTTACAGTCTTTTCATTTTGATGCTACAGATTGCCCCGATCTTTTTCCGCCGTTGGTTGCCCTTGCATCGGTTTGCAAGGGAACCAGCTTTATTAAAGGCGTGGGCAGGCTGGCACACAAAGAAAGTGACCGGGCCCAAACGCTGCAGGAAGAATTCAGGAAACTGGGTGTTGATATTTTAATTAGTGGCGATGTGATGGGGATTCAGGGAAAGTCCATGCTTAAAGCGGCCAGGGTTCATTCCAGACACGATCATCGCATTGCAATGGCCACCGCTGTTGCAGCATTGCGGGCAGACGGACCTGTATTGATTGAAAAAGCTGAGGCTATCAACAAATCTTATCCGGCATTTTTTGACGATCTTACCAAACTGGGTGCTTCTATTCATACTTTAGATAAGATATTTTAAAATGAATTCATTTGGCCGTTTATTCAGGATGACCATTTTTGGTGAATCGCACGGGGTAGGCGTCGGCCTGATCCTGGATGGCTGTCCTGCAGGATTATCATTACGGCCTGAAGATTTTCTTGAGGATATTGAAAGAAGAAAAGGAGGTCTGCAAAAAGGAACGACGCCTCGTCAGGAATCTGACCTGCCTATTTTTAAAAGCGGAATATTTAATAGCCATACCACGGGTGCTCCTATAACCATTCTATTTGAAAATAATAACACGCGTTCCGGCGATTATGAAAAGCTCAGGGCCATCCCCCGTCCGGGGCATGCAGATTTTGTGGCCCACGAAAAATTTGGGGGGTTTGAAGATTATCGTGGCGGCGGTCATTTCAGCGGAAGGCTAACGGTTGCACTGGTGGCAGCCGGAGTGATTGCAAAGAAATTATTGCAGCTTAGTCAAACACAGTTGCATGCAGAAATTTTAGAGATTGGCGGACTGACCGATCTGGACGCCGGCCTTCAGAAAGCGATTGATGCCAAGGATTCGGTAGGTGGGATTGTGGAATGCCGCGTGCAGAACCTGCCGCCTTCCCTGGGCGAACCCTTCTTCGACAGTGTGGAATCTTTGATAGCACACGCTGTGTTCTCGATACCTGCTGTACGGGCTATTGAATTCGGAACCGGATTTGCTGCGGCGCGAATGTTTGGATCACAGCATAATGATCCAATAGCCGACAAAACCGGCCGGACTTTAACGAACCATGCGGGGGGCGTTGTGGGCGGCATCAGCAATGCCAATGAACTCGTGTTCCGGATAGCTATCAAACCAACTTCTTCCACACCGAAAGAACAGGAAACCTTTAATCGGGAAACCGGAACCCGCGAATTATTTTCTGTGAAAGGTCGCCATGACCTTTGTATCGCTCTGCGTGTGCCAGTCGTGCTGGAAGCCGTAACGGCACTCGTTTTGACAGATCTCTTGTTGCTGGAACAAAAAATTCCGCGTGTATTGAAGCGAAAGGAGTAGCGACCTTTAAATTTTTTCTGACTAGTTGGTCTGTAAAACATTCAAATCCTGAAAACTCAGGTCCAGTACTTCAAATTCTCCTGTTTCAGGCCAGCTGTAATGCCACCATTCAGAGAAAAGTGGAATGAATCCATATTTTTCCATGAGATGTTTTAGCAATTCCCTGTTTGTTATTCGTTTGGAATCGACCTTATTAAAATCCTGGTAAGCAGTGTCAGAAAAATTATCGAAACCCGTTGGCATGGGTAATAATTTATGTGTTTTGGCGTCCGCTAAAGTGAGATCTACGGAAATGCCCCGGTTATGTCCGCTGCCTTTTGCCGGATTTGCCGCATACCTTTCATCTTTTACAGAATTCCATAAATCTATAGTAACGGAATATGGCCGGTACGCATCGAATATAACGAGCACTATACCCCGCTTCGCCAGTTCCTGGTTCACACTGTCCAGCGCTTCGTATGCTTGTTTTCTGAGAAAGGTTGTGCGGGTATTTTCGGGGTACAAATTCCTGTGCAGGAAATTGTCATTGCCGGCATAGCGGAGATCTAATACGATTCCGGGGATATTTGAAAGGGATACCATCTGTTTTTCGGGATGATTCCGCAAGCTTGCCTTATATAGTGGAATGGTATTGATATAAGTCAGTCCATAAGGACTTACCGGAAGTTTTTGAGCGAATACCCCGAAGGAATAAATTAGAAAAAAAGCCGTCAGGTATGCAGGTTTTACGGAGGTGTTCATTATTTTGTTATTCATTCAATATGTCGTTTCTTTAAAGGCCCCGGCCTGCGAAGTGATCATGGGCGGCTTCCTGAATAATATATAAACCGGGTTTACGCTTATGAAGCATTACCGATCGTATTTTTTGATTGTTCTGATGGCTGTTTCTTTTGTACGATGTAAAAGTAAAGGAGAAAAAGCTTCTGAAAAAGATATCGTTATTAATCCGGCCAAACTGGCTGAAAACACGACTGAAGACATTCACCATACGCTTGATTTTCTGAAAACAGCGCAGGGCCAGCTCAATGACACAGTAAAAATTCATTTTACGGGTTTGATGGATAGCCTGTATGGAGCTAATCAATACCAGCCCATCTGGATCAGGAATGAAAAAACCACCCCTGAGGGCAATTCGTTAATTAACCTCATTCAGAATTGCAGGTTATGGGGCTTGTTTCCCAATGATTACCATTATAATATGTTGTCTTTCATTGAACGGGCATTCGCTCTCGATACAAATGCTGCACGTAATGCCGCTTTTTGGGCGAGGAAAGATCTTTTGATGACTGACGCATTTCTTCAGATGGTCAGGGATCTGAAACAGGGAAGGATTCCCTATGATAGTGTTACACTGCGAACGGATACCGTTTTGCGGGATAGTTTTTACGTAGCCGCATTAAATCTGGCCCTGCAAACGGGGAACATATCACAGGTGCTTCACAATCTCGAACCCCATTCCAATGGATATGATTCACTTAAAAAATATATCGGAGCTTTTCTGGATTCAGCCAGCTTTGCGCCCTATACCTATTTGCCATACCCCTATGCGGATTCGGTGAGTTTTTTTCATCTATTGCAGAAACGATTGGTTGAAACGGGTAATCTTTCTGACACCGTACCGCCAATGGATTCCGTTAAATTCAAGTCAGCCCTCATCCGTTTTCAGAAAAAATATGAATATAAAATCACAGGCCATCTCACCAATTCAATTGTAGACCGCCTGAATAATACAGATCTTGAAAAATTCAGACGCATTGCGGTTACGCTTGACCGCTATAAACAATTGCCTGATTCATTTCCGGATACTTATGTGTGGGTGAACCTGCCTGCTTATACCCTTCGCCTGATGGATCACGATACAGTCGTGTTTTCTTCGAAAGTGATTGTCGGTGGCCCGTTAACAAGGTCTCCGGTGTTGACCAGTGAGATATCCAACTTTGTCACGATGCCGCAGTGGACGGTTCCATACAGTATTATTTTCAAGGAGATGCTGCCCCAGATCATAAAAAATGTGGGTTACCTGGAAAAGGAAAACCTTATGGTGGTTAACGATGAGGACAGCGTGCTGGATCCCCATACCATCAACTGGAGAAGGCTTAACCGGACGCATTTTCCTTATCAGCTCAAACAAAGACAGGGTGACGATAACTCTCTTGGTGTCATCAAATTCAATTTCAGGAACAAATACAGCGTATACATGCACGATACCAATGTGCGCTATATGTTCAGCAAATCTTACCGGGCCATCAGCCATGGCTGTGTGCGGGTAAAGGAATGGAATAAACTTGCAAATTACCTGGTTCGGAACGACAGTCTCCGGTATCCGCCGGACACGCTGAAAGCCTATATCGCCAGGGGTGAAAAACACACAATCAGCGGTTTTCATAAGCTTCCCCTGTATATCCGCTATTTTACCTGTGAAGGAAAAGATGGTAAAATCGTTTTTTATGAAGATATTTATGATGAGGACAGGGACCTGATCCGGAAATATTTTATGAATAAGAGCGTTTATTAAGCCATAAAGCCGAAGCACGGCCGGCTGAACGCGGAATGCCTATTGCTTCCATCATGAAAAAATCCATCCTCCTGCTGACCCTTTTGGCCTCCGCACTTGCCTCGGAAGCACAGGATAAAACTGAAACGGTAACTCCCCAGACTACCCATCACAAATCTAAAAAGACAAAGCGAAAAACCAGTACGGAAAAGATCCACTATGGAACCGCCAGTTTTTATGCGAATAAATTCGAAGGAAGGCAAACAGCGAATGGTGAGATTTTCAGCCAGAAAAAATTGTCCGGTGCCAGCAATATCCTGCCGCTGAATCATTGGGTGCGGGTAACCAACACACGGAACAACCTGGTCGTCGTGCTGCGTATCACAGACCGGATGCACAAAGACAATAAAAGACTGATCGACCTGAGCAAAGCGGCCGCGAAAAAATTAAAATATACGGGTTACGGTCTTGCCCACGTCAAAGTGGAAGTGCTTGGCAGGAAACCTCCCAATGGGATCGCCCGCGATTAAACATTTTCCATAATCAGGCAACAGCCTTATTCACAAGGGCTGCGGCTTCACTGAGCAGAATGGCGCTTTGCACTTTCAGACCACTTTCCTCAATAAGTTTTTTCGCTTCCACAGCATTGGTTCCCTGGAGGCGTACGATAATGGGTACATGAATGGTTCCTATTGAATGATAGGCATCGATAACCCCCTGGGCTACCCGATCGCATCGAACAATACCACCGAATATATTGATGAGAATGGCTTTCACTTTGGGATCCTTTAGGATGATCCGGAATCCGGCTTCCACGGTTTGTGCGTTGGCGGATCCGCCGACATCCAGGAAATTGGCCGGTTCGCCGCCGCTGAGTTTGATCATATCCATGGTAGCCATGGCCAGACCGGCGCCATTCACCATACAACCCACGTTGCCGTCCAGTTTAACGAAATTGAGGTTATATTTTCCCGCTTCCACCTCGGTCGGATCTTCCTCGCCAATATCCCGCATGGCTTCCAGATCCGGATGCCGCATCAGTGAATTATCATCCAGGTTCATCTTGCAATCCACAGCAATGATTTTATCATCGCTGGTTTTGAACAGGGGATTAATTTCCAGCATACTGCAATCCAGGCCCACATAGGCATTATACAAATTGGTGACGAACCGGGTACAGTTTTTAAATGCTTCTCCGGTGAGGCCGAGGTTGAATGCAATCTTTCTGGCCTGGAAACCCTGAAGGGCAGCTCCCGGGAAAACCCATTCTTTGAAAATTTTTTCCGGTGTCTTGTGGGCTACTTCTTCGATATCCATTCCACCTTCTGTGCTATACATAAATACATTCTGGCCCTTTGCCCGGTCTAAAAGAATGGAAAGGTAAAATTCCTTAACGGGCGAGGCCCCGGGGTAATAGACATCCTGAGCCACCAGCACTTTATGTACAATCTTGCCGGCTTCTCCCGTTTGTATGGTTATCAGCGTACCACCCAGCATATTGGATGCGAAATTGCGCACATCTTCCGCATTTTTGGCAACCGCCACGCCGCGTTGCTCTGTTCCCTTGATCTTTCCTTTCCCGCGGCCCCCGGCATGAATCTGTGCCTTCACCACAGCAAATGCATTTCCTGTATTGACTTTGATTTGTTTGTACGCTTCCTCTGCAGCGTTGGCGGTATCTACCGGTATACCCTCCTGAACGGGTACATTATATTTTTTTAGCAGTTCCTTGGCCTGGTATTCGTGCAGATTCATCTTGGAAAAATTTAGACGAATTTAGGCGTTTATCGGTAAATGAAGAAGTGGAAATCCATTCCTGCCGGTGAATAGATAAAAAAGGTATTACCTGATCCTGCTTGTAAGAAAATATTTCTCAGAACATGGGAACATCCTTCAGATTGAATTTTTTTTTCAGGGGCAGAAATAATTCAGCCGCAATCAGCATGCCCGCAACCGGGGCGATCAAATATATCCAGAAAGCTGTATAGATATGCGCTGGAAATGCACTGGCAAAACTTCTTGCGGGATTCATTCCGAAGCCTGAAAGGGGAACAGCCAGGATCACAAAGAGACAGACAAATAAAGCAGAAATGATCCGCGTATATTTTTTAAGCCTTTCGTCAACCGATGTCATCAGCACCATCATCATCATACAGAATGCGATAGTCAATTCGGTGATGGCAGCAACCAGCGGACCTTTCAGTCCCGGAACAGTTACTACATAGTGAACAGGTGCTGAAGATAACAGGTCACCCATCAGGCCGGCCATCAGGTAAACTGCTAAAAGACCACCGGCGAATTGAAACAGAATGTAAAAAAATGTATCCCATGTACTCATCTTACCCAGTCGGAGAAAAGTAATGGTCACAGCCGGATTGATATGTGAACCGGATGGCGCAGTAAGAGGGGAATAAAAAATAAATAATGCCGTGGAACCCATCATCAAACCCATAATGATTCGTCTTGCAAATGGGTCTGGAATCAAAAAATGAACGGAGGACTTGTTTGACTCAAGCATGCCGCCAAAAAAACACGCCGAAATCATAAAAATGGCGAGACCCAGGGCTTCCTGCAGGTAGTGAATCCAGTTTTTATTAAACGACGTTTTAATTTGCGCGAAATCGCCCATTCCCTGGTAAACCCTGATGTTCATTACGCGCATGGTGCAAAGTAAACAGTATAAAAATATCCCGTCTCCCGGCACCAGAAAAAGAAAAAGCCCGGAGTTTCAACGGACCGTCAGGATCCGGTCGATGTTCAGACGGGTTACAAACGCATTTTAGACGCATCTTAGACGCCTTTTAACTGGTATAAGAG
>Ga0209584_10000471_pt1 | contig 12509 bp, 12 predicted proteins | sample NGEPerD_FD_184507 | JGI IMG/M metagenome (GOLD analysis project Ga0209584, IMG submission 184507) | Arctic peat soil microbial communities from the Barrow Environmental Observatory site, Barrow, Alaska, USA - NGEE PermafrostAB12-D... | ecosystem: Environmental > Terrestrial > Soil > Wetlands >...
GTTGGCCGGGTTTCGGCGTCTGTGCCGGATCGGCGAGCATGCTGATCGTGGGTGATCGGCTCGCGGTGACCGCACCGATGTCCCACGGTGTGTTCCCCAGTGTGTTTACCCAGTGTGTTTACCCAGCCGGGTACGACTCATGGCTCCGCCAGGCGCGTCCAGTTCCTCCACCAGATAGACGACCTCACCGGGCGCGTACCAGGCCAGGTCGAAATCCTCCACGGAGCCGAGCACGAACTCGGCGTCGTCGTCGCCGAGGTCCGCGGCGTCGATGACAGCCACCGCGTCGCGGACCGCGGGCCCGGCGTCGGCGCCGTCGATGTGCACTGCCGCTACCTGCGACCATTCCACGGTGCCGGCCACCGTGACCACGGCCCGATCGAGTTCGGGGCGCGGCCGCACCGCCGAGTCGTTCACGTCCGCCGCGACGACCACCCGCAGCAGGGGTTCGGTGGCGGCCGGGCCTGCTGCTTCCACATCACCGGACGGGAAATTGCTGCCGGTCCCGCCGTCCCGGTGCCCGTCGCGGCTTTCCTCCTCGACCGCGGCCAGTAGCCGCAGCGACGCCCGCGAGGCATCCTGCATCGCCAGGTATTCCAGATCCTCGTCCGACCAGTCCGGGTACTCCAGCCGGAGCGGCCCGGTGACCGCGAAACCGTAGCCACCGGCGACGGGCACGCTGCCGGTCGCCAGCGCCCGCCGGACACCGCTCATCGTCGATGGCAGGTAGATCCGCACAGTTCCGCCCCCTCCGCCGCCATCCGTCAGGACGACGACCGCGACCTGCCCCGCCGCCGCGGATGGCTTGCGGGGGAACCCTTCTCGTCCGGAATGGTGGAGAGCAGCTCGTCCACCGCCTCGTGAATCTGCACCGCGAACTCGGCGACGTCCGGGATGGCCTCCCGGTCGGCGGTCATGCCGAAGTACACCCCGCCGTTGTAGGACGTGCACGACACGGCCAGCGCCTGACCGATCGCCAGCGGCGCCACCGGGAACATCGCCTCCACCGGGAAACCCGCTGCGTACAACGCCACCTGCGGGCCGGGCACGTTGGTGATCAACACGTTGTACATCCGGCGGGAGAGCTGACTGGCCACCCTGGCGCCGAGCGCGTGCAGCGTCGGCGGGGCGAACCGACCCAGCTCGACCAGCGAGTCGGCGGCGACCTGCCGCCCGGATTCCAGGTGCCCACCCATCGCGAAGGACACCTGATGCAGGCGCATCGCCGGGTTCGGCTCGGCCACCGGCAGGTCGATCAGGTAGGAGGCGACCGCGCTCCCGTCCTCGCCCGTGCCCGGTCGGATCGACACCGGCACCATCGCCCTGACCACGGTGTGCGCGGTGACTGCCTCGGCCCGGGACAGCAGCCACGACCGCAGCGCACCGGTGATCACCGTCAGGATGACGTCGTTGACCGAACCGCCGTGGGCGCGCCGGATCTTCTTGAAGTCCTGTAGGTCCGCCCGCACCGTGGCGAACCGGCGCTGCCCGCTCTTGGCGTCGTTCAGCAGCGACCGGGGCGCGGGATTCACCGCGCGCCACACCACCCGCAGGATGTTCCCCGCGGTGCCGGCCACCTTAGTGACGGCCTCGCGGACGTCCGATGCGGCGAACCGCACGACGTCCAGCATCTCGCTGGGCCTGGTGGTCAGGTCGGCCACCGCGTCCACCACCAGATCGATCTCACTCGGCTCTGGGCTCGGGATCCACGGCTGGTCCGGCAGGTCGCGCGGTCGCCGGTTGACGTCCAGGATGGCCGCCGCGACGTCGACGGCGCCGATCCGGTCGACCATCGCGTGGTGGGTCTTGTTGACCAGGGCGACCCGACCGCCGGTCAGTCCCTCGATGACGTAGACCTCCCACAAGGGCCGGGTGCGGTCCAGCGGCCGGGAGATCAGCCGGCCGACCAGTTCGTCCAGTTCCAGGTCGGTGCCCGGCTTGGGCAACGCGGACCGGCGGACGTGGTAGGTCAGGTCGAAGTCCTCGTCGTCCACCCACACCGGGCGGGCCAGTCGGCCGGGGACGAACCGCACCTTCTGCCGGTACCGCGGCACCAGCGACAACCGGGACTCGATCAGGTCCACGATGTCGGAGTACTGGAATTCGGCGCCATCCGGGCCGTCGGGTCCCAGGATCACCACCCCGCCGACGTGCATGGGGCTGCCGGCGTCTTCGGCGTACAGGAACGCGGCGTCCGTCGCGGAAAGCCGGTCGGTCATCCAGTCATCGTGGCACAGCCGGACCACTCCGACGCCCCGTCGACCGTCACGGCCCCATCGCAGCCGCGGACAGCTCCTCAGGCGGCTTTCCGAAACCCCGCCGGCTCACCGGCATCGACGGGCGCAGGCGGCTTCCCGGGCTTGTCCGGTCGCTCGAAGAGCTGTGCAATACCGGCCACGCTGAAGCAGAACGCCCCCAGCGCGGTCCCCCAGTTCATCAGGTCGGTGTTGATCACCTCGTCGGTCGCCGGACGGACATAGGCCGCCAACCCGGACAGGAAGAACAGGATCGACCCGAGCTGATTGACCGCGACCACCCACCAGCCCAGCGACCGCGGCATCAGCCGGAACCTGCCATGGCAGATCTCCTCGATGGCCACGTGTCCGGACACCAGGAAAAGCACGCAGCCGATCATCTCCGGCGCCCAGATCAGGTGATCCTGTTGCTTGGTGCTCAGGCTGGACAGGAACACGTCGACCAGGCTGATAGCGAAGGCCAGGGTGCCGACGAACAGCACGAAAGCAGACACCCAACCGGCGCGCATGGGTTCGTAGGCCCACCACCGCCAGCGGGTCTCGGCCAACGAGCCGTCGGCGTCGAAGCTGCGCGGCGAGTTGATCTCCTGCACGATCGAGGCGTAGCCGCCGGTGGAGAAGAAGAATCCGCCGCACAGGAACACCAGGTCGATCGTGCTGACGGGGGCCGTCGACCATTGAGCGAGGACCGCACCCAGGGTGAACAACGCGCCGCCGATGGCGAAGGACACCCCGGCCACCGCGTTGACCCTGATCAGCCTGATCGCCGTCGCCGGACGGGTGCGGATCCGGTGCACCACCCCGCCGACGAGCACCTCGATGTAGCCGCGCTTGCGGGCGTTGCGGGAGTCCCAGGTCGCGGTCCCGCCGTCCGGTCGTCGCCATTGCAGGCTGCTGACGAAGGGACCGCGACCGCCGACGGACTGCACCTCGTCCTGGTCCGGCACCTCGAAGGCGGTCTTCCGCGAAACGAGGTCGGCGCGAGGATCGGTAGTCGTCACCGCGAATGCCTTTCGCTGATCTGGACTGCGTCAGTGCCGGGTCGGGCCGGGTCGCGGTCAGTCTGACAGCAGCGCCCGCCGAGCGGATCGACCGATCAGGACGACGCGCGCGCGACGACCGGCGCAATCGACGAGGCCAGGCTGCGCAGCGCCCGGGTGAGTGGCGAGTCGGGCGCCACCTCGGCGAGCGACAGGCCACGCCGCCACGCCTGGTCGGTGGCGGCGCGGTCCTCCGGGAGTTGTGCGGCCACGCGCGCATCGGCGAAACGCTTGACGGCGTCGGCCGCTTCGTCACCGGATGCCGCTCCGGACCGGCACCGGTTCAGCACGATCCGGGCGGTGACGCCGGGCAGCGCGTCGCCGAGTTCGGTCAGCGCACGGATCAGGCGTTCCATGCCCGCCGGGTCGCCGGAGCCCACGGCGAACACCACGTCGGCCTCCGCCAGCAGCGCCAGCGTGGCGCCGTTGCGCCGCGGCGCCATGGTGTCGAAGGTGATCTCCTCATCTGCCTCCAGGCAGAACCCGCAGTCGACGACGGTGAGCGGGGCCATCTCACGCGCGACAGCCAGCACCGCCGGAATCGCCGACGGCCGAACCTCCGGCCAGCGGTCGGCCCGGGCGATCCCGGTCAGCAGCCGGAGGTCGTCGCCGAGCGACCAGCACAGCGCCGTCATCCCGGCCAGGTCGAGGCGTCCGTTGGCCGCCGACCGGCACGCCCCGGCCAACCCTGGCGACTCGTCGAGCAGCCCGAACGCGCTGGCCACCACGCCGCCGTACACGTCGGCGTCGATGAGCAGCGTGGGGATCCCGGCGCGCGCCGACTCGGTGGCAATACCGGTGGCGACGGTCGTCCGTCCTGGCGCCCCGGTCGGCCCCCAGACCGCGACCACCCGCCCGTTGGGTGGCGGCGCGAAGGCCTCGGCGAGATCCGTGTCGCCCACTCGCGGGGGCAGCGCCCGGCGAGGATCGGACACGGCACGTGCCGGCGCGGCGGCGGGTCGGCCGTCCAGGTCGGCGACCGCCGCCCTTGCGGCCTCCAGCAGGGCCGTCGAGCCGGCGTCGTCCGAGACCAGGGTGGTGATCCCGATGCGTTCCAGCCGAAGGCGCGCCCGGTCGTCCGCGGCCGGGTGCACGCCGACCACCGCGACCCCGGACGCACGCAAGGCACTGACGGCCTCGGTGTCCAACCGGCGCAGGTCGGCAGACACGATCGCCACCGACGCCTGCCCGGTCGTCGCGATGGCCAGCACGTCGCCGATGTCCACGCAGCGCCGCAGGACCGTCATCGGCGATCCGGGCCGGTCCAGCGCAGCGACGAGGTCGTTCTCCCAGCTCTGGCCGCTGCCGGCGGTCAGCAGCCCGGTACTCATCCGCCCTCGCCGCTGACCAGCACCACGATCGGCTCACCGTTCGGCAGCGTGCGGACCAGCTTGTCGGCGTCCGCGGCCGGCAGCATCACCGACACCTGGTACCGGTTGGAGGTCGCGCCGGACAGGCCGCCCGTCGCGGGCGCGGTGACGGACTGCACGGTGATGTCCTTGCCGATCCGTTCGGTGGTCGGCGTCCCGCCGGTGCCCGCGGCTCCCCCGGTCGTCAGGTACAGGTCGATGATCGATCCGTGACCGACACCGGGCGGCATGTTGTTCGGTTCGACGCCGACGGCCACCACTCGGCCTGACGCGGATTCCTCGACGGCGGACGCGGCCAGCAGTTCGCCGGCGTGCAGCGGCGTCACCACGGTGAGCCCTATCGGCGACTCGGCAGCTGAGGTGATGTACAGGTCGGCGTTGTCCCCGAGATTGACCTCGGCGGTGGAAAGATCCTCCGCCGTCAGCACGGTTCCGGCGGCCAGGTTGCGGTCCGCCGCCCAGACACCGATCGTGCGCGCGCTCCCACCGATGACCCGCGCGCCGACCACCACGGCCGCGATCACCAGCAGGATGCCGCCGACCACCCTGACGTTGAGCCACCGGGGTCGGGAGAGCCGCCGCGGGGAGGGCGCAGGGGGCATGGAGGACGAGGCCGGCGCAGACGAAACGGTTGGCACAGCCACGGATTGCCCTCCTGCCTGCCCCCGTCGGCGGGGGCCTCGGGACCGATCGGTGGACAACTGGGTCGTCGCGCCGCGTCCGGTGTCACAATGCCTCGTGGCAAACTACATCATCATGACGCAAGCTCAGTCAAAACGATCAATACCGGCCAAGTGGACGCTACTCTTGCACCTCTCGCTCCGTGCCCACCCAGAAAGGACCGCCCAGCGATGACGACGGACCGATTCCTGACGCTCGCCGATGTCGCCGAGATCCTGAACATCTCGGCGTCTCAGACGTACGCGCTGGTCCGTAGTGGCGACCTGCAGGGCATCCAGATCGGTGGCCGCAATCAATGGCGGGTCGAGCGGTCCAAGCTCGAGGAGTACATCGAGCAGGCCTACAAGCGGACCGCCTCGCACCTGTCGGAACTGCCCACCGCGTTGCCCAGCGACGCCTGACCGCGCGGGCCGGTGTGGTCGAGTGACGAGGTCAGCGCGGCGTCGGCTGCCAGCAGCACCGCCGCGGCGACCTCGAGCCCCTCGATCCGGCCGAGTTCGACGTCCTCGTGCTCGATGTTGATCAGCATGTCCGGGTCGACTTCCTGCAGGGCGCGCAGGAACTCGGTCCAGAAGGCCACGTCGTGCCCCTTGCCAAGGGCCACGAAGTCCCAGGCCGAGTTCTTGGGCCATTCGTTGGCCCATTCGTCACCGCCGAGATTCACCCGCGCCTCGTCCGCGGACAGCCGGCGGAAGCTGTTGTCCAGCACGCCGTACAGCGCGGCATTCTCGGTGTTGACCCGGACGTCCTTGGCCGCGGCATGGAAGATCAGCGGGCCGAGGGCGCGCACCACGGCGACCGGATCCATCTGCTGCCAGAACAAGTGGGAGGCATCCAGTTCGACGCCGACATGGGTCGCGCCGGTCAGCTCGACCAGCTTGAGCACGTCGGCGGTGCTGAACACCAGGTTCTGCGGATGCAGTTCGAGGGCGACCTTCACGTCGAGATCCGCCGCCAGCGCGTCGATCTCCCTCCAGAACGGGGCGGCAATTCCCCACTGGTAGTCAAGGACGTCCAGCGACCCCGAGTTCCAGGCGTTGACGATCCAGTTCGGATGCGTCGCGCCCGGTTCGCCGCCCGGCAGCCCGGACATGGTGACCACCCGGTGCTGGCCCAGCCGGTTGGCCAGTTTGATCGAACGCCGGACGTCCTCGGCGTGCTTGTCCCCGATCACCGGGTCCGGGTGCAGGGGGTTCCCGTTGCAGTTCAACCCCGCGATCCAGACACCGGTCCCCTCGAAGATCGCCAGGTAGTCGTCGCGGGCCGTGTCGCTCACCAGGATGTCGTCGAAGGTCGGAATGTGCGTGGCGGGCAGGAAGCCGCCGGAGTTGATCTCGATGCCGGTCAGTCCGAGGTCGGCGATGACCTTCAGGGCGTCGGGGAGGGGGCGGTCGTGCAGGACCGCGTTGTACACACCGAGTTTCATGCGGACACCATTCCGTTGGAGAGGACGGTCCGGGAGGGGATGGCGACGGCGCTTCCGCCGCTGGCCGCGGACTGGGCGACCGCGGCGAGCAACTGCATGTTGTGTACTCCTTCGTCGAAGGTCGCGCAGCGCGGCAACGACGACACCTCGTCGATGCCGGCGACCTCCTCCAGGAAAGCGCGCGCCTGGTAGCCGAAGGCGTCGTTCTGACCGAAGCCCACGCTGGGCGCATCCATTGCCAAGCCGCCGGAGAGGTAGGGATGCCCTGGGCCGAGAATGACCTGGCGGTAACCGTTCTCGGTCGTGTTCCCGGACGACAGGAACAACTCGATCTCCGCGGGGCGGCGCTGGTCGAAGCGGGCCGCTCCGTTCTCGCAGAACACCTCGAAGATCAGGCTGTTGGCGTGACCGGCGGCCACCCGGGACACCTCGAGGCCGCCCACTCCATTCTCGAACTCCGCGGAAAACGCTGCATAGTCATCGTTCTCGACCGCCTCGTACTCGTCGCTGACCGCGACGTGGTCGTGGCCCATCACATGACCAAGGGGTAGCGGTCGCTGGGTGATGGCGGTGCTCAGCCGGCCACCGCTGACCGAGAGGGTCTGGCCGCAGAGGAATTCCGCGACGTAGGCCAGGTGGCTGCCGACGTCGGCCAGCGCCCCCGAACCCGGGTTGCCCTTGAACCGCCAGCTCATCGGGGCCGTCGGGCTGCACGCGTAGTCGGTCCAGTAGCGTCCGCTGAAGTGCAGCACCTTGCCGAGTTCGCCGGAGCGGACCAGATCACGGATGTACGCGATTCCCGGCGTACGGCGGTAGGTGAATCCGACCCTGGCGATGCTCGTTGCGGTGTGCGCGGCATCCGCCATCCCTCGCGCGTCGTCCAGGGTGTCGCTGAGCGGCTTCTCGCACAGCACGTGCTTGCCGGCCGCGAGCAGACCCTCCACCACCTCACGGTGCAGCGAATTCGCGATCACCACGCTGACCACATCGATGTCGTCGGCGGCGGCGATCGCCTGCCAGGAGGTGTCATTGCGCTCGTACCCGAAGCGCCTGGCGGCGAGCGAGGAGAACTCGGCGTTCACATCGCCGATGGACACCAGTCGGACGGGGGGCAGCACCGGGGTCGTACAGTGCCGACGCGTGCGGTAGGCGGCCGCGTGGGCCCTGCCCGCCATGCCGGCGCCGATGACGGCGACACCGAGTCCATCGGCCATGTCTTCTCCTGTGAAGTCAGTCGAGGCGGGGATTCCCCGGAGAGTGTTGGAGCGCTCCACTTGGAGCGCTCCACTACAATGACATACACTGAATGTCCTGTCAAAGGTTTGGTCGGTGCGTTTTCGGCGCACCGCCGCGGGAGGAGCCTGCCGGATGGTGATGCCCCAGAGCCCGATCCAACGGCCGACCATCTACGACGTCGCGCGGCGGGCGGGCGTGTCGAAATCCCTTGTCTCGCTGGTACTCCAGGGCTCCGGTCGAGTCAGTGCGGGACGCCGGGCCGCGGTCCTGACCGCGATCGACGACCTCGGCTACCGCCCCAGCCGGGCGGCCACTTTACTGGCCAGCCATCGCACGAAGAGCGTCGAGGTCGTCATCGACGACTACCGCAACCTGTCCTTCGTCGGTCTGGTGACCGGCATCCAATCCGCGCTGTCCGCCGACGGCTACCACCTCACGGTGACCGACAGGCGGCTCAACGCCCACCTGGCCGAGCAGGGTGCGGGCAGCCTGCTGTCCACGAATCTGGACGGCCTGATCATCGCCGGCGAGCCGGACGACGAACTCCTCCGCGGTTGGGAAGGGCCGACCGTTGTCGCGGGGTGGCGCACCGCTCTCCCCGACGGAGCCGATCTGGTCGCCAACGACGACGAGCTGGGCGGACGGATGGCCGCCGACCACCTGCTGGGGCTCGGTCACCGCACCATCGGTCACCTCACCGGCACCAGCGGGCCCGCGGCCCACCGACGGGAGGGTTTCACCTCCCGCCTCGCGGAGGTGGGCCTGACGCCCCAGGTCACCGGCGACGGGCAGGACACCTCAGAGGAGGACGGCTACCGGGCGGCGACCCACCTGCTCGGCGAGAACCCCCTTGTCACAGCCATTTTCGCCGCGAACGACACCATGGCGCTGGGCGCGCTTGCCGCCATCCGAGCTCGCGGCCTGAGCGTCCCCACCGAAGTTTCCGTCATCGGCTACGACAACTCGCCGCTGGCGCAATCGCGATATCTGAGCATCACCTCGATCGACGACCGCAGCGAAGCAGTCGGCGCGTCCGCCGGTCGCGCTCTCCTTGACCGTTTCGACGATCCCGGCATCGAGCCGCGCCGCACGCTGATCGAACCCACCCTGGTGGTCCGCGACACCACGGCGCAGGTGAAGCTGTTCAGCTGAGCCGCTTGGGTCCCGGCGACCCGATGCTCGTGCTGCGGGAGCGATGCTCAGGCCGCCGGTGCGATGCTCACGCCGCCGTAACGATGCTCACGCCGCCGGTGCGCTGCTCACGCCGCCGGTGCGCTGCTCATGCTGCAGGAGGTCGGCGCAGGTGACAAGAGCAACGTGAGCGCGAGCCGTCGGCCCGGTTTCGTCCGCGACGGCGTCAGCCGAGCGGCAGCGCCCGGATCATCAGCACGGCGGCCAGCGGCACCAGCACCACCGACCGGACGGTGGCCGCCCGGCGCGGCTCCCACGCGGCGTGCACCGCGATCTCGGCGAAGTCGGCGCCCACCCGATCGATGGTGCCGGTGATCTCTGTGCCGGAAAGCGGCGGCACCGGTTCGGCGACACCGGTCGAGCCGCTGACCGTGCCGCCGACCGAGCCACCGGCCACCAGCACCACCACGGGGGATCTGTCCCGTGCCAAGCCGCGAACCGCGTGCCGTAGATCGAGCCGCAGCGCCACCGCGGACAGCGGCAACGCCGTCGCCGCTGTGAGCCCTTCGACCAGGGCAACCGCGCGGGTTGCGATCAGCACGTCGCGCCCCTGACCCTCTGAGAGCAGCAGCCAGTCCGGCCCGACCCGCGACAGCACTCCTCCGACGGCGGCGCCTCCGGCGACCCGGACCCTGATCGGCTGGCCCAGCGAACCGGCCAACCGCTGGATGAGTCCGACTGCGCCCACTGCGACCCGCTGGCGGTCGGGCATCTCGGCGACCGCCTCGGAGTCCGCGATCTCGTCGAAGCGAGCCTCCAGGTCGGAGAACAGCCGGTCCCAGCGCATGCCTCACCCTGACAAACCTTCCCACCCCAGTCAACACCGACCGAGCCGATCTCACCTTGACAAAGCCTAGTCGGATCCTTTTCACTTCATTCTATGGCAAACGATGTCAAACGCAACGTTCGTTGGGATCCGCCGATGGCTCGTCCCGGCTCACGGTCGTGGCGGGTGACGGCCGACTGGCACCAGGAGATGACGGGTGGTCACCCCGACTCGAGCAAGGCAGTCGGCGCCGCTTGGGCGAAGATGCTGGGCTGCCTGACCGCGCTCGCTGTGCTCGCCACGGCGCTGCCACGACCCGGCGAGCTGGTGTCGACCGTGGTCGACGCCCTGACCGGGGCGGGCCACGGCACCGGCGGTGCCGCAGCGGGCGGTATCCGATCGGCCGAAACCGCTCCCCGGTTCCTGGATACCGCCCAGGACGCTCTGCTGCTCGCCGCGGGTCTGATCGTCTGGGCGCTGCTGGTCTGGGCGCTCGCCATCGCGATCATCGCCGGGCTTGGCCGACTTCCCGGCGCCGGTGGCCGCGCGGCACGAAAAGCGTTGCGGCGCATCGCTCCCGCTGCCGCGGGGCGACTGGTGATCGTCGCGGTCGGGATGACGGCGATCGCCGGTGCCGCGGGGTGCGCGGCCCCGGACAGTACTGGCGCCGCGCTCGTCAGAGTCGCGAATGCGGCCACCGCGTCGGGCGCGGCGTCCAGTACAGATCCCTCGACGCCGCTGGTGGATATCGACTGGCCCGATCCGGTCGATGGCAGCAGCAGTTCCCCAGAAACACCCGCGCCGACAGCCGGCGACAGCCCCGCAGGGACGGCATCCACCGGAACGCAGCCGACCGGCACCACCGATCAGAGCCCGCCGCAGTCCGGCCTCGATCCCGCGGCGCCGGTATCGACGGCCCCCGCGGCGCCGGTATCGACGGCCCCCGCGGTGCCGGTATCGACGGCCCCCGCGGCGGCGAACCCGAACGGGGACCCCACCGACACGACCCCACCCGACTCCACCCCACCAGACCCGGCAGCAGCCGACGCACCGGACACGACTGCGCCGACGGCGATCCCGAGCGCGGCGAACCCGTCACCAGCGCCCACCACAACGGAAACGGGCACGTTCCTTTCATCCACCCCCCGCCCCACGGCCCCGCCGAGCGCCGGTGATCCCGACGCCCCGTCGACTCCAGCCGTGGGTCCTGCCCGCGCAACGGGCACTGACACACCCACACCGGCGCCCGGCACAGCGGCCGAGGCCGACGGATCGGTGACCGTCCAGCCCGGCGACACCCTGTGGGCCATCGCGGCGCGCGACCTACCGTCGGACGCCACCGATGCGGAGATCGACACGGCTTGGCGCGCTCGGTATGCGGCGAACGTCGAGGTGATCGGCGCGGATCCCAATCTGATCATCCCGGGCCAGCACCTGCTACCCGGACATTCCGAAATGAGGCCATGACGATGACAGCAGCAGTGGCGGCAGGTATCACCGAGGATCCCCTGCAGGGCCGTCGTCGCGCACCACGTCTCGACGGTGACCGCGTCAATGGCCAGCGACTGCGTGACGATCGCGTCCGCGAATTGCCCGTCGGCGAGACCCGAGCATGCGGGCTTCCCTATCTGGCCGAGGTGCCCGAGTGCGAACCGCCCTTCGACGACGAGATCGGGGATCCGCCGCGGATCCGTCCGTTCCCCCGCCGGGCGGTGCCCAGTCAGCCGGTCCCCCGACCTGCCACCCGGGCAGCCGTGCGCTCCGCAGCCGTCCAGCCGGTAGCGCCCACGCTCACCCGCGAACAGGACCTCGGAACGAGCCGAACGACGACCAAGGCTCGGGTGACTGCGCCCACCGGCGCGGGCACGGACGGCGTGCCGGGAACCGACTGGCGGACCGCCGGCGATGTCGGCCTCGTCCGACCAAGCGAGCGCGTCGCCCGAACCACACCCGCGAGCGTCGCGGCGCTCGGTGTCACGGGCAGGACGGCCGGTACGTCGGCGCTCGTTCATTCTGCCGGCGTGCCGACCTGGTCGGACGAGGCCGACATCGGAGTGCGTTTGACCACGACGGCCGACCTTCCGTCCGCGGAGCGCAGCGCTTCGGTACTCGCGCGGGCCGTCATCGAGGTGCTGTCCGGTCGCCGACCCCTCGGACAACTACGCGTGCACTGCGCGCCGGATGTCTATGCCGGACTGGCCAATCGGCCCACGTTCGCGTCGGCGTCGCTGCCCCATCTGGTCTCGGTCCGGGTGTGTGAACCCGCCGACGGGGTCGCCGAGGTCAGCGTCGCCTTCCGGCGCGCGGAGCGGGTGCGCGCCCTGGCGTTCCGGATCCAGGGCGTCGACGGACGCTGGCGGATGACCGCGCTGCAGCTCTGCTGACCCGCGAACCCCGTCTGGCTCAGCCGCCGAGCAGCTTCGTCTTCGCGGCCGCGAACTCATCCGGGGAAAGCACGCCTGCGTCCCGCAGCTTGCCGAGCTGGGTGAGCTGCCCGACCAGGTCGTCGGTCGAGGTGTCGTCCGGGGTCGGGGCGGCGGGGGG
>Ga0209584_10000472_pt1 | contig 12480 bp, 10 predicted proteins | sample NGEPerD_FD_184507 | JGI IMG/M metagenome (GOLD analysis project Ga0209584, IMG submission 184507) | Arctic peat soil microbial communities from the Barrow Environmental Observatory site, Barrow, Alaska, USA - NGEE PermafrostAB12-D... | ecosystem: Environmental > Terrestrial > Soil > Wetlands >...
CTGAGCCGTCCGGCCCCGGTATCCGCGGCACTGATCACAGACTGACCGTCGCCGAGAACGACCGTACCGGGCAACCCGACCACCCCTTCCCGCGTCCCCGCATGGTGACCCCCGAGACGATGCCCCTGCGCCGGTACCCCGCCGGCTATTCCCCCTTGACCCCGACGCTGCCGCCGATGACGACCCCGCCTCCGGCTCGTCGACGGCGAAGCAGGCGCGGCATCGGGATCGCGGTGGCCGCGGCGGTCGTCGCTGCCGGGATCGGCTTCGCGCCGTGGATCCCTTCGCTGAACGGCGCGGGCGCGGCGTGGACCAGTTTTCTGCCGTGGAGCGCGCTGCTGCTGGTGCTGCTCGGTGTGGCCGCGCTGATCCGCCGGGCCTGGTGGGGGCTGGCGGCTGTGGTCGCGGCCTCGGTGGTGTGGTCGGCCGTGTTCATCCCGCAGCTGACCCCGACCGCAAGCGCCGGTCGGGTCACCGACCTGACCGTGGCCACCCAGAACATCGGCGCGGCCAACGCCAATCCGGTTGCCTCGGTACGGCAGCTGATGGCCACCGGTGCGGGGATCGTCGCCGTGCAGGAGCTGTCCGGTACCGCGGGCGACGACGCCGCGGCCGCGCTGGACGGCCAGTACAAGTACAGCGAACGCGTCGGGACCGTGGGGTTGTGGTCGCAGTGGCCGTTGGGCACCGTGACGCCGCTGGAGCTCGGTCTCGGCTGGCCGCGCGCACTGCATGCGACGGTCCATCGCACGGACGGCGACCTCTCGGTGTACGTCGTGCACCTGCCGTCGGTCCGGCCCGGTGACACCGCCGCCCGGGACCAGGGGGTCAGCGAACTCGCCGCGCTGGTCGCGGCCGACACCGCGCAGCGGGTCATCGTGCTCGGCGATCTGAACACCGCGTCCACCGATCCCGCGCTGAGCTCGCTGACCGGCGAGCTGGCCGACTCGCGGCAGAGCGTGGACGGCGGCTTCGGGTTCAGCTGGCCGGCCGCGTTCCCGATGACCCGGCCCGATCACGTGCTCAGCCGCGGCCTGACCGTGGTGTCGGACCAGGTGCTGGCCGCCGACGGCAGCGACCACCTGCCGGTGGTCGCCGGGTTCAGCCTGTAGCTGTCGCCGGGTCGGACTATTCGTCGTCGATCAGCCCGAGAGTTGTCCTTCGTGGTGATCACCGGCCGGGGACCATGGCGGGTGCTGGGCCCCCGTCCGAGTCCCCACATGGAGATCACCGGGGCCGTCACGAAGCGGGCGAGGTCTGCGTGGGCTGGATCGTGGTCGGGATACTGAGACGATGGTCAACCGCGCGGTCGATCTGGCCGACAAGTTCACGCTGTTCTCCGAGCATTTCTCGCCGAAGGTGATCGCCCGGCTGAACGACTACGAGATCAAGCTCGTGCGGATCAAGGGCGAGTTCGTCTGGCACACCCACGAGGACACCGACGAGCTGTTCCTGGTCATCGATGGCAGCCTGACGATCCAACTGCGGGACGGGGATGTGGCGTTGCGCCCCGGGCAGCTGTTCGTGGTGCCGCGGGGGGTCGAGCACTGCCCGATTGCGGACGGCGAGGTGCAGGCGATGCTGATCGAGCCGGCCGGCGTGACGAACACCGGTGACGCCGGGGGTCCGCTGACCGCCCAGCACGACGACTCCCTGCTGTAGGCCGTTCCGGAAACTCGCTCGGCCCGGAAACTCGCTCGGCCCGGAAGCTCGGCTCGGCCCGGAAGCTCGGCTCGGCCCGGCCCGATCGCGAGCGCGAGGACCCGTCGGAGGTTGACTGCGGGACGATCACCGAAGATCAATACTGAACAAGGTCAGTGTTGATCGGTGCTGGTGGGCGGACGGGCGAGAAGGTGTCGGATGAACTTCGCGACGCTCGCCGTGATCGCCTTGGTGGCGGTGCTCGGGCCGCTGCTGGCGCTGCCACGACGGACACACCTGCCGGTCATCGTCGGAGAACTGCTCGCCGGGATCATCCTCGGACCGACGCTGTTGGGCTACCTGGACTCCGCGGATCCGACGTTCACATTCCTGGCCGACATCGGCTTTGCGCTGATCATGTTCGTGGCCGGCTCGCACGTGCCGATGCGGGACCCGGCGATGCGGTCCTCGCTCGGTCCCGGAGCGCTGCGCGCCGGGCTGGTGGCGATCCTGGCGACGGCGGTCGGCTTCGGCCTCGCCGCGTTGTTCGACACCGGGAACGGTCCGCTCTACGTGGTGCTGATGGCCTCGTCGTCGGCGGCGCTGATCCTGCCCATCGTCGACTCCCTGCGCTTGGGCGGCCCGCCGGTGGTGGCCCTGCTGCCGCAGATCGCGTTGGCCGACACCGCCTGCATCGTGGCGCTGCCACTGGTGATCGACCCGGCGAACGCGGCACGAGCCGCTGTGGGTGCGCTGCTGGTGTCGGCGGCCGCGGTGCTGGTCTTCTTCCTGCTCCGGGCCGCCGAACGATCCGGCTCGCGCAAGCAGCTGCACAACGTGTCGGAAACCCGCAAGTTCGCGTTGGAGCTGCGGATCAGCCTGATCTCCTTGTTCGCCTTGGCCGCGCTTGCCCAGGCCACCCATGTCTCGATCATGCTGGCCGGTTTCGCGCTCGGCCTCGCCGTCTCCGCGGTCGGGGAGCCGCGGCGACTGGCCCATCAGCTCTTCGCCCTCACCGAGGGTTTCCTCGGGCCGCTGTTCTTCGTCTGGTTGGGCTGCTCGCTGGACCTGCGTGATCTGGGCCGGCACCCCTCGGTGATCGGGCTGGGGCTGCTGCTGGGGCTCGGAGCCATCGTCGTGCACGCCGTCATGCGGGTCCTCGGGCAGCCGCTGAGCCTGGGGGTGCTGGCCGCCGCGCAGCTCGGTGTGCCGGTGGCCGCCGCCACCGTGGGGACGCAGCTCCATCTGTTGGCGCCGGGCGAGGCCGCAGCATTCCTGCTGGGCGCGCTGGTCACCATCGTGGCGTCCGTGATCGCCGGCGGGTCGGCGGTGCGAGCGGGTTTCCTGGCGCCTCCGCCGACCGGTAAGGCGATCGCCTAGGTACCAGTCGGCGTGCTCAATGCTTGCTGATATCGGTGACCGCGGGGTCGTGGGTGATGAACCGCGCGAAACAATGATCAAGATCGAGATTCTGGTCGGCACACCAGGCCAGCGCACCATCAGCGGATTCCGAGGGTACGGGTGCAATGCTCACCCAATAGCCCGGGGTGGCGGTGGTGTAGTCGTCGGTCATCAAAAGTAGTGCCTGGAACTGAGTTTGTTGGGTGCGCTGGCTACTGAGAATGTCCTTGTCGGACGTGTCGCCGTTGACTTCATAAGACCCGATCTGCGGTACCCATTTGTCGATCAGTTGTGCTTCGATCGGCGGTCTGGCTTCGGCTCGCAGCAGTTCCAGCGCCTGATCATCCGATGTCAACTGGCCTTGCGTCAGGGCGGACGATGTTGGAGATACCCCAGACGTTGTTCCATCGCTGCGGCAATCCTGACCGTTGCACGAATTCGAGTTGGCACCGCTGGGAAGGTGCGCCGCCGCGTAGGCCAGGACGAAGAATACGACGACGGCGAGCAGGAACTTGGGCAGGCAGCCGCCCGATTGTGGTTCTTGTCCGCCGGCTCTGCTGCGTCGCTGATTTTGCAGGTCACGCCACATGATGATGTCGTGCTCGCGGTCACTCATTCCCATTGGCACGAATGAACCTCCATTTCGACGACATTCGTTGCGAACCAGTCCGGCACCAGCGCATTCGCGCCGACTTTGCTGCGGCCGAGCAGACTCGACGTCGTTGCCAAGTGGCCGCATGTCGCCCGCCGAACATCAGCAGAGGGCTCGCCCCGAGCAGGGGTAAGCCGCAGGCGTGGTGTGCGCCCGAGAGCAATGCCACGCGAACATCATGACGGCTCACGCCGACCTGTCGTTAACCTGTCGTTAGGCTGTTTGGGTGATAGCGAAAACAGGATGTGACCCCCGGTGATAGAGAAGTCGAATATGCCCCCGTAAATTTGCGAGTGACGGAGGGAGTCTCAATTGGCGGCAGCGACGTGTCACCCAACGTGGAGCAGCACAGGCTGCTGCGACCGCTGGCCGACGACCCCGCCGCACCCCTCATCCGCGGCGGGGTCGTCGGTCTCGGTCGGGAAAGGACCGTTGGCTGGGGTTCCCGATGGATGCGCAATGTGTGCGGGTACGGCTGGGTTTGCCAGGTGCAGCATGTGGTGGTCCCTTCGACGAGGCTGCGCAACGCGTCTCGTGCGAACAGTTTCGCCGCACTCGTCGGCGGGGAACACAGGGTGATCATTGGATCTGGAACGGGTTTGCCCGCGGCCGTGCGTGGGATTTCCCGCTGGCGGATAGTGCGATCCACGCTGGATCGTGTGCTGGTGCCCCAGGACGTCCGAGCCGGTTCGCCCGTCATGGGTGTTCCGGCTATTTCTGTCCGCGGGTTGTGGCTCCTGCTGGGCATCCTGACGCCGGCCGTATCCATCCTGGTGACTGCCGGGCTTTGGCCGCTGTGGCAGCACGATCGATTGTTGGCCGCCATCACCACTTTCCTGGCGGTGTCGTTCTTTGTCATCGGAGTCGTGCTGGGCGCCGAGCGGGGTCAGGGTGGGCCGGCGCTGGCAATGGTCGCCTGCACCGCTCTGCTGGTACTGAGTTGGGCGAATGAATGGGGTGGTGGGCCGCTACCGTTGGCCAGCACTGTCTTGGGCCCGGCTTATCTGGTGGCAGCCGGGTGGGCGCTGTTCCGTTATCCCGATCGATCACTCGCTGCCGGCGACCGGTGGATGTTCCGCCTGATGCTCGTCTGGTTGCTGGGCACCCCATGGCTCGTCGTCGCCACATCACTGCCGGAGTGGCACGATTTTCCGGCCGACACGTGGTGGCCGAGTCCCTGGCCTGACCACGCTCTGACGCAAACCGTCCAGGGCCTTCTCGCGGTAGGAACGGTTGGCTTCGTCGTCCTCTATGTGTGTCGCTGGGTGTTCACGGTCCGATCGGCCGGCCCGGCCGTCCGGAGGCAGAAGATTCCGATCGCGGTGGCAGCCATCTGCGCGGCCACCTTCGCCTTGATCCCGGCGATCGGCGGTGCGGTAGAAGCCCCCGATCCGGTGCTCGACGTGCTGGACTCCATTGCGGCGGTGGCATTTCTCGCTGTACCTGTCGCATTCCTGATCGCAGTGCTCAAGCGGCAGCTCGCCCGTACCGCGCTGACCGATCTGCTCGTCCGGATCGGTCGGAGCTCCGGCACCGCGGAAACTGTCGATGCACTTCGCCACGCATTGGGTGACCCCGACCTGCGGTTGCTGGCGTGGTCCGGCGATGCACACTCCTATCTCGACGAGAGCGGCCAACCGACCACAGTGCCCGGTAGCGACGCCGACTGGCTGACCATCCCGATCAGCACCACTGACGGTGATCCGCTGGCAGTGGTGATTGCCGAAGCCGCCGGCCATCACGACACGGACCTTGTCGAAGCGGCGGTCCAGGCCGTCAGCTTGAACCTGCAGAACACACTGCTGCTCGAGCGGGTCCGGGCTCAATACAGCAGCCTGGCCGCCGCCAGCGGCAGGGTGATGCGAGCCGCCGACGACGAACGCCGGCGGCTGCAACAGGACCTGCATGACGGGGCTCAAACACACTTCCTGGCCCTGGGACCGCTGATCGGAGCGTTGGAAGCCACCACTCCCGATGCCGAAACGGCCGCCGCTCTCGGGCAGATCCGGAACCACCTCGAATACGCGCTGGGTGAATTGCGACAGCTTGGCCGAGGGCTCCGACCGAGCGCTCTACGTCTCGGCCTGGCCGCCGGGGTCAAGGACACTCTGCGGCACTTCCCCATCGCTGTGGACATCGATCTGCCGGACGGGCGGCTGCCGGAGACCACCGAGGTCACCGCCTACTTCGCGATCGTCGAGGCAACCACGAACATCACCCGGCACGCCGATGCCAACCATGCCGCCATCACCGGACGGGTGGCTGACGGATGGCTGACGGTCACGATCGCCGATGACGGCGGTGGCGGCGCGTGCGCCGGATCGGGTGCGGGTCTGACCGGCATCACTGACCGGGTCACCGCGCTTGGCGGCCGCGTCTGGATCGACAGCCCCGGTGGCACCGGCACATCCATCGAACTGGAGATCCCATGCGGGTAGCTCTCGCCGAAGACGACACTTTCTACCGCGCCGGACTGGTCAAGCTGCTGGAGGCAGCCGGCACCCAGGTCAGCCAGGAAGCAGCCAGCGGCGACGAGTTGATTGCCTACCTCCGCCGCGGCCCGCTGCCCGACATCGCCATCCTGGATATCAACATGGCCGGGCGAAAAGACGACGGCTTGAACGCGGCCAGGCAGATCGCGGAAATGTTCCCCGGTGTTGGCGTCCTGCTGCTCTCCGCCTTTGCCGAAGCGACCTACGCCGAAAGACTTTTCGAAGGTGGTTCGGCCGGCAAGGGGTACATGATCAAGGACTCCCTCAACGCCGTCGGCCCGTTGCGGGAGGCGCTCGAGCGGATCAACAACCGACAAACCTACACCGACCCAAAAGTACTCGACCACCTGCTGCGGCCCCGCGATCAGAAGGAACCCACGCTCCGGGAACGCCTCACTCCCCGCGAACGAAGCGTGCTGAGCCTGCTGACGGACGGTGCATCCAACGCCGCGATCGCCGCCAACACTCACATCACGTCCGGCGCCGTCGAAGCCGCTGTTCGCAATATCTACACCAAACTGGGAATACCGGATGACCCTGCTTACAACAAACGTGTGCTTGTCGTCCTGAAATGTCTCACCGAAGAGGGACGCCTGACCCCCTGATCACCGCCGGAAGACGGGAAGAATGTGCCGAGTCACCACGTGCCCAAACGGGCGATGCCAGGACCAGGCATCTCAGGCCAGACCGTGCCGGAACAACCCGCGCCCGGCTGGGTTGCGCGGGAAAAGTCGACGTCCATGAAGACCCGGATCGTGCTGATCGCGGCGGCCGGGGTTGTCGCTGGAGCCGTTGTCGTCATGGCCATCTGGTTCTGGCCGGGTGAGACATCAATCAGCCGCGGAACAAGCCTGCAGAGTGCGCGCTCGAACAGCGCTGGGGTGGCGGCGGGACTGCCAGCTGCCACCGAACCGGACGCCATCCGCAGGTACCTCACTGCGGCGGGGCAGCCGTTGCTGACCGGATTGCACGCGGAGGCGATCGCACAGATGAACGCCGGCAGCTCACCAGCTCAGGAATGCCAGGAAAGAGTCGGTCGACTGCAGCGGGTGCTCCCTGCCAATAATTCGCTAGGCCTGATCAGCGGCGTCCCAGACGAGGTGTTGAAAGAATTGTTCGGCCGGGAGCGGGTCGCACTGGGTATCGCGCTCACCCGATGTGTGACGCCTGATGATCAGCCCAATCCGACCGAAACAGGCGACGGCACCATGGCTCTGACCGATTCCGTGGCGCTCACCGATCTGCGCTTGGACGCGCTGGGTGTTGTCCGATGACACGGCGTACCGGCCCCGGTCTTCGCGACAGGCGGCGTCCTCGGCGGAGCCGGCCACCCGGCCGTGCCGCAGTGCTGGCGGTCGTCGTTGCGCTCGCTGGACCCTTGGCCACCCCGACCACCGGCTTTGCCCAGGACCGGCACGTTGTTGTCACTGGGGCGGATGGCCTTGCCTGGCTTGCGTTGGGTGACTCCTTCTCCTCGGGCGAGGGAATTCCCGGGACGACCCAGATCAAGGACGCACAGGGTAAGGATTGCGCGCGGGCGACCGGCGAGCTGGTGCCCGGCACACCCAGTGACGCCGAAGCCTGGCCGGTGGTGGCTTACAACGAGCTCAAGGACGCCGGATTCAGCTCGATGGACTTCGTGGCATGCACCGGTTCGACCACAGACGCACTCGGCACACAGGTGACGGAAGCCCAACAATCTGGACGCACGACCTGGGATCTTGTCTCGATGAGTTTCGGTGGCAACAACATCAAATTCCCGGACATCGTGTTCAACTGCCTGAACGACCCCGATACGTGGGATCACTTTACGCACCTCGGCTGCGACATCACCCTGGACGCCATCAAGCGGCGGATCGACATGCTCGCGGGTCAAATTCCCATCAACGCCGATGACTATGACGGGACGACCACGTTGCCCCAACTTTATGACAAGGCGGCAGCGTTGGTGAAGCAGGGTGGAAACGTCGTCGTCGCCGGCTACCCACAGATCATCGAGGAAGTGAATCGCTGGCCCGACTGGCGTAAGAACGTCCTGCTGTCTTGTGAGGGTGTGCTCGCCAAAGATGTTCCCATGTTGAGGTCTGCCGCTGATTATCTGAACGAAAAGATTCAGCAGGCGGTCGAGGATGCCGGAAAACTCTGGGCGAGCAGGGGCGTGAGTTTCACCTATGCGGACCTCGAGAACAATGTCTACGAGAGCCCGAATGGCCGGCACGCCTTGTGTTCCGGTGATCCGTGGCTCAATGGCATCACCACGGGCGTCAGTGCGGGAGATGTACGGATCGACCGCTCCTTTCATCCCAAGCAGCTTGGCCATCAGGCCGCGGGCGACTACCTCGCGTCCCTTGTCGGACCGCTGCTGTATGAACCCAACTGCCTGCTCCCTCAGGACTGCGACCCGCTACCCGCGCTCTCCGGATGCGATCACGCTGAACCGGCCCCGGCGGTCGACGACGCCGCTACATACGCGCTACATCAGGATCTCGATGGCAACTACTACCGGCCATATCTTCGGTCCGAGCCGACATCCACCTGCGGTGCCAACAGCATCGTGGTGGCGTACACCGATCAACGCAGTGGGAATCCAACCGCACAAAGGATTGATATCCGGACCTACGACCCTGCCGCGAAACAGTGGTCGCTCGTCAAGACTCTCGATACCCACACGCCGCAAACGGCCAACAGTCAGCCGCATCAGCCGTCCGACGGCTCCTGCCAAAGTACCGACTGCGTCAAGACCGCCCACATCGCCGACGGCGAAGTGGACTTCCTGGTGCAGGGCGGAAATGCCACCCTCGCCAACGGGCTCACGGTGGTGTCGGAGAGGGACGGCGTCTTCAGGCTCGTTCCATTTCTGGACCAGCCGCCGTCAACTGGATCCACCACATACGTCCCGGCGGCGACGTTGGTGGGAAACGAAGTCCACGTGGACGTCAACGCTTGCAAACCCGACTGTGCCAGTGGTGGACATTCGACAGTCGTCTATACCTACAACGTCGCGAAACAGGCATTCGAAGGGACCCTCGGAGCGGGCACCCCAACGTCAACGGCGACCCTTGCGCCGACGGTGCCGGTGACCAGCTTCTATACGCCCAGCAGGAACATCCTGTGCGGACAGACATCGGGACAGCTGATGTGCTTCATCAATCAGCACGATTTCACAGTTCCCGGATCGTGCGACATCGGCCAACCAGGCCTGACGTTCATCGTGGACGCGTCCGGGCCCGCACGGGTCAGTAATTGCGCAAACGACATCAGCATCAAATACAGCCGGGAAGCCGGTGTGGTGGATTACGGGACAACCGCTGATCTCGGGGTGGCGACCTGCGAGGTCTCCGAACAGGGAGTTGTCTGCACCAACTCTGACGGTCACGGAATCAGCCTTGCCAAGGGTGCATGGAGTCAGTTCTGACGATTGACTGCAGTGCTCTTCCATCAGAAATCCAACCGATATGGCACGCCAAGTGATCGTGCCGTTCCACTAGTGGGCCCGAATCCGTAGGACCAAGAAGCGGGATGTGATCAGGGGAGTGATGTTGTGAACGGAAGAGGCAAGGCGGCGGTGGTGACCCTCTGCGTGCTGGCATTGGTTGCCGCGGGGGTTGTCTGTACTGGGTCCAGTTCGGACACCCGGAAGACGCTTCGGCGCCGACGTTGACCGCTGGTCCCGATGCTGCGAACGTGCAGTTCACGGTGACCGCGCTGCCCGGTCCGGCAGTCGATGAATCGTTGGCGTCGTATGCCACTGCATTGGGAATGCCGTACGACATCACCCCGTCTGGCCCTTCGGCCGGATCGACGGTTTCCTTTCCCGTCGACTTACCAGTCGATCTGGCGCAGATCGGCGACTACCAGCCCTCCACCTCCAACCTGTTCATCGCCGTCCATGAGCCCGGTCTACGGATGTGGGTGCCGCTGGCATCCCACTACGATCCAGCAGTTCAGACGCTGAGCGCGGTGGCGCCTCATTTCTCCGCGTTTCGGAAAATGGTCGTCAATGGCGCCAAGGCGGTCGGGTCCGCCGTGACCGCCGGCGCCAACACAATCCTGAACGCGGCGACCGGCGCCTACGAGGTGGCAAAGGACCAGGTCACCGGTATCATGGAATGAACCCAACAGTACTACGACGCAATCAAGAAGACGGTGTCGCTCGTCGTTGCCCCAGCAAGCGATCCCCACCAGGAAACGGTTGATTGCGAAAAGGCAGATTCCAGCTACTCGATCGCTGTCCGTCAGCAGGCCGACAAGTTCCCCGGCTGCGTAACGTCTTCCGCCGAGACAGTTCTCGCACTGGAGAACCATTTCCTGATCCCCGTACGGGTTCGAGGCCCCGCCTGGAGCGGCGCCTCGCACACCGTGGAGCACGTACACCAGCCTCGTGGACTTCATGGTCGGCGTTTACTACAAAGGCCTGAAAGGGGTGTATCTCCCTCCGCATGGAGCCGGAGAGTTGGTGGTCGGTGACACCCTTCGCCGCGCCCACCAATGGACCGGCACACTCGTGATGGACACCTTTGCGTTCGCGATGGCAGCGAGTCTGGGTGCTCTGGCCGTCGTGCCGGGATTCAAGTGGGAGGCTGAGGAATTGACTCTGACGATGCGGCAGACCCTCACCCAAGTGGCGACCAAAGACGGCGTCCTTGACCTGCGCACGTTTTTCGTCGAACTGGAAAAGGAAGTCACCCCAGAAGAGCAACAAGCCAGAACAACTGGAATTCCTTGGTAAACTCAATGACCTCGCCGCCTGCGTTCAGCAGCTCGGACCGCGCCTGGAAGATGCCCTCACCACCGGTTCCGTTGAGCAGCGCATGCAGTCGCTCCTGGAAGGAGCCAGGGACTGCGCCTCCGCCGCCATCCAAGGTTTGTCGAAGGTCGTCGACTCCCAAGCGGCTTCCGTTCTGGCGGGCCTTCCCGACCTCGTCGTGGCCACTCGCGGAATTTGGCAGGCAGCATTCGCCCGGACCGCAGGCGGCGAGCATCCCGGTAACGGTCACCAAATTCGACCCGTCCACCCCCTACCTGCTGTATCGGGATGCAAAATGGGAGCTGACGCTGGTCGGCGGCGAGCGCGGCGCAGACGGCGTGCGCCTTGCCGTCACCTACCGGAATACTTCCAGCACCGCGGAGACCCTTGTTTGTCCGACGGCAACCGGAGGGCATCTGACACTCGAATCCGGCGTCATCGTTCCCATGACGGACTCAATCTGCGCGAGCCAGGTCGGGGGGCAATTCGCTGTCCCGGGCGGTGGAACGTTCAACAGTTGGGGCGAGTTTCCCATCCCACCCGGTCCTGCCCAACACTTCTCCCTCACGTGGTGGAACTGGGGAACCACACCGAACGACATCCCGCTGGCTGCGTCGTAGGTGCCACAGATCGAAAGGGTGTTCAATTCCCTGTTCAGTTCCGCTGTTCAGTTCCGCTGTTCAGTTCCATTGACACACCGGGCACCAGTAGAGGTTTCGGCTGAGCAGCACCTCCCGACGAATCTCGCCGCCGCAGATCCGGCAGGGCAGCCCGGCGCGGCGGTACACGTAGTGCGCGTCCTCCGGGCGTACCCGGCCGCGGCGCCGATGCTCCGGTCGGGTGGTCACGATGCGTCCGGCGCGCACGCCCGCGTTCATGACCTTCATCAGGTCCGTCCAGATCTCGTTGAACTCCTCGCGGAACATGTCGTTGCCGCGTCGGTGCGGGTTCATGCGTTGCCGGAACAGCACCTCGGCCCGGTACACGTTGCCGACGCCGGAGATCACGTTCTGCGCCATCAACTGCGCGCCGATGCTCGTCTTCGACTGCGAGATCCGTGCCCAGGCAGCATCCGGCGAGTGTGTCCATCGCAGGGGATCGGGGCCCAGGCGGTGGTGGATCGCCTTCGCCTCGTCGGGGGTGACCAACTCGCACGCGGTCGGGCCGCGCAGATCCGCCCAATGCTCGTCGGTCTCCAGTCGTAGGCGCAGCATTCCGCGAGGTTCCGGGGCCGGGGCCTTGCCGATCACGAACGAGCCGTACAACCCGAGATGGACGTGCAGGTCTTCGCGCACTACGCCGGATCCGGTCTGCTTGGCCGCGAGGCGGGGCCGTCCGAAGAACATCACGAACAGGTGCTTTCCGTGCGCCTCGGTCACCATCAGACTGAGCCCGTCCAGCCTGGCGGCGCCTGCGGTGAACCGCTCCTGCAGGCTCGATACCCGCAGCGGTTGGTATTCGAAGTTCCGCTGCAGGTCGCGAGCGAGCCGGTGAATGGTGTGGCCTTCCGGCAACGGGTTTCCTTCCGTGTGGTGGTGGTGGGGGGG
>Ga0209584_10000473_pt1 | contig 12467 bp, 11 predicted proteins | sample NGEPerD_FD_184507 | JGI IMG/M metagenome (GOLD analysis project Ga0209584, IMG submission 184507) | Arctic peat soil microbial communities from the Barrow Environmental Observatory site, Barrow, Alaska, USA - NGEE PermafrostAB12-D... | ecosystem: Environmental > Terrestrial > Soil > Wetlands >...
CTTCAGAAGGTTTTCCGAAGGGAGCAATCATTTTTCTCGACCAGGAGCAGGGCGGGCGGATGCTCCCCGAGCAGCGCGCCTACATTCACGCATGGATCGACGGTGTGGTGAAGGGCGGCTATGGCGCGGGCGTGTATTGCTCAGGGATTGCCTTTCGCGAATCGAGCAAAGTATCGGTGGTGACCGCCGACGATATCCACGACAACGCCGCGGGGCGCAACATCCATTTCTTCATCAGCAATGACCAATGCGGCCCGGCGCCCGGTTGTGTATTTCCTGATGCGCCACCCGCTCCCGCCAAGAGCGGAGTTACGTTCGCCAAAATTTGGCAGTATGCCCAATCGCCGCGGCGCCCCGAGATGACCGCGGCTTGCCGGCAGACGTATGCGCCAGACAACAATTGTTATCCGCCGGGCATTGCACCAAATGCTGGACTGCACATAGATATCGATTCGGCGGACTCTGCGGACCCTTCGCATGGACGTAGCCAGTAAACATTGAACGATTGTGGCGTCTAGTGACATCCATTGAACAATTCGGTGTATCCGAAAACGAGATCAAGCACGGTGCCGAATTACTTCGAGGCGGAAAGCTGGTCGCTTTTCCCACTGAGACGGTTTACGGGCTCGGTGCGAATGCGCTTGATGCAATAGCGGTGGCGAGGATATTTGAAGTCAAGGGAAGGCCGAACACCAGCCCTGTCATTGTGCATGTCAGCAGTTTTGAGATGATCGGCCGGGTCGCGTTGTCATGGTCCGAGAAGGCGCGCATCCTAGCCGAGCGATTCTGGCCGGGACCGCTGACGCTGGTTGTTCCCAAAACAACCGAAGTTCCAGACAGAGTGACCTCTGGTTTGCCGACGGTGGGTGTGCGCATGCCGGCGCATCCGGTAGCGTTGGCGCTAATCGAGGCAGCGCAGGTTCCCGTTGCGGCGCCCAGTGCAAACCGATTTACGCAGATCTCACCGACCACGGCCGAGCATGTGCGGTTGGGCCTCGGCGAACGTGTGGCTTACATTCTCGATGGCGGACCGTGCGAGGTGGGTATCGAGTCAACCGTGCTATCGCTGGTTGACGAGGATCCAGTATTACTTCGGCCGGGAGGTATTTCGCGACGGCAGATTGAAGAGTTGATCGGGGCAATCGCCCAATCCGAGCATGAACCGACGGGAGCGCATCCGTCACCGGGGATGCATCCGCGTCACTACAGCCCACAAACTCCGCTATATCTCGTGCACGGTGGTCAGGTGCCGCTGCAAGGGGCCGGAGCTTATCTGCAGATTCAATATCCGCCCGTAGCGTCGGTGCGGGAAGTAGTGGCCATGCCAAACAATGCCGCCGACTATGCTGCGCGACTCTACACTGTGCTGCACGATCTCGACGCGCACGGCTACGACTGGATTGCGGTCGAAATTACCGGGCCCGGCGTGGAGTGGGAGGGTGTGCTCGATCGATTGCGGCGTGCAGCGACTTCCGGAGCGTAATCCTGTCGAACGATTGGCCCCGCACCGCACGCGTGTTACATTCGCACATTCCGGCGAAAATGATGACGTCCGAACCCACCGAAGCTACACCATCGCAAAGCGTAGCGCCAGTCCAACTGCTGCGGCAGATTGGCTTGTTCGACGCCACCATGATCGTAATGGGCGGGATCGTTGGCGCGGGTATTTTCATTAACCCTTACGTCGTCGCGCGCCAGGTACACACGCCCATGTTGATTCTCGGTGTTTGGGTCGCGGGCGGGGTCGTCGCCATGCTGGGAGCGTTCATCTACGCCGAGTTGGCGGCGCGCATGCCCGACGTCGGCGGCCAGTACGCCTACTTGCGAGAGGCATTTCATCCTATCGTCGGGTTTCTTTATGGATGGGTGCTGCTGCTGGTCATCCAAACGGGGGGAATGGCGGCGGTCACCGTCACCTTTGCAAGATACCTGCTGGAGCTGACGAACTGGCCCGTATCGGAGCGCATGGTCGCGGTGACGACAATCTTGCTGCTGACCACCATCAACTGTCTCGGAGTAAAGGCTGGTAGCCGAGTGCAAAGCGTCCTGATGCTGCTGAAGATTGGGGCGATTGCAACCCTGGTGCTGGCGGGACTGTTCCTGATTCGCGCACCTTACCCAATGCTGCATCCGGTGCTGGACCGCAAGCCTTCCATCGATCTTGCCACCGCGATCGGCGCGGCCATGGTTCCGGTACTATTTGCTTTCGGAGGTTGGCAGACCGCGAACTTCATCGCGACCGAAATCAAGCACCCGCAATGCAATTTGTCGCGTGCGTTAGTGATGGGCGTGACCGGAGTGATTGTGCTGTACCTCGGGGTGAATTTCGTTTGCGTACGGGCGCTAGGAGCGGAGGGACTTGCGGCAAGCACGGTTCCGGCATCCGCGGTCATGCACTTGGCCATGGGAAATACCGGCGCGCGCCTGATTGCCCTGGGAATCGCAATTTCAACCCTCGGCTTTCTCAGCCAGTCGATCCTGACGGCACCACGCGTGTACTTTGCCATGGCGAGCGACGGACTTTTCTTCAAGGCGGTTGCACGAGTCAACAAGAAGTCCCATGTGCCGGTGCTGGCCATCGTGCTGCAGAGTGTGTTGACGCTGGTGATCGCGCTCTCGGGCAGCTACGAAAAAATTCTCAATTACGTCGTGTCCATGGATTTCATTTTCTTTGGACTGACCGGCGCAGCTCTGTTCGTTTTTCGCCTTAGAGAAGCGAAGCTAACATCTTTGCCGGACACAGCGATGGGCAGCTATCGAGTTCCCGGACACCCGTACACCACTGGACTCTTTGTCGCCATTTGCTGGCTGGTGGTGGCCAATACAATTTACAAATACCCGGCGAACACTCTGTTGGGAATGGGAATTCTTGCGCTCGGACTGCCCGTGTATGCATTCTGGGCGCGGCGAAAGAAGGGATTGGAGTAAAGACCTCAAATGCATCCACGTACGCACATGCGTTCACCCTACATGGAGTTTGCCAAACTGCGTTCCGGCGCGAAATACAACCTGGCCACCAGCGGAATCATGAGTTATCCGCTGTCTGAGTTGCCGGTGCGCCTCACCGACCTCGAGATCAATGGCCCGGGAGTCTATGGCTATGCTCCGCTGCAGGAGCGCCTCGCGCGCTACAACGGGGTCCCGCCGGAGTGCGTGTTTGCGGCGGCAGGGACATCGATGGCGAACCACATGGCGATGGCCGCAACCTTTAACCCGGGAGATGAGGTCTTGATCGAGCATCCGACGTACGAATTGCTGGAGTCTACGGCGGTTTACCTGGGTGCGCAGATCCGACGATTCGAGCGACGATTGGAAGACGGCTTTCGCATCGATCCGTCCGAAGTCGAGCGCCAGATTACACCTGCCACCAAGTTGATTATTCTGACAAACCTACACAATCCAACTGGCGCTTATGCCGAAGAAGCCACGGTGCGTGCCGTGGGAGAAATCGCGAAGTCTCACGGCGCACGAGTGCTGGTGGATGAAGTCTACTTGGAGGAATTTTACGAAAAGCGTCCGCGACCGGCATTTCTACTGGGCGATCAGTTTGTGGTGACGAGCAGCCTGACCAAAGCGTTCGGCTTGAGCGGCCTGCGGTGCGGATGGGTTCTCGCCAGTCAGGAAATTACCGCCAGGATGTGGCACATTAACGATCTCTATGCAGCAACTCCGGCGCATCCCGCGGAGTTGCTGAGCGTGATTGCACTTGATCATCTGGACAAAGTCGCGACGCGCGCGAAAAATCTGCTGGCGGAAAACCGCAGATCGTTGAACGCCTTCCTGGACTCGCGGACGGACTTGGATTTCTATCGTCCGGGGGAGGGAACCATTGTGTTTCCGAAACTACGCTCAGGCGATGTTGATGGGTTTGTGGTTCTGCTGCGAGAGAAATACGAGACCAGCGTGGTTCCGGGCATCTACTTTGACATGCCGCAACACTTTCGCATTGGCATAGGCGGCGATCCGGAGATGACGCGAATGGGCCTGGAGCGACTCGGCCAGGCGTTGGATGAGTACGGCCGCAAGGCGTGACCGCCGCATTTTCATGCGGTGATGATTGTTTGTATAATGAGTGACGTGAGGTTGGTTCGCCTTGTGCAATCTGGCGGAGACCTTGTATCCAGCCAAAGAGGGGCCTGTAGCTCAGCTGGGAGAGCGCCTCGTTCGCAACGAGGAGGCCAGCGGTTCGATCCCGCTCAGGTCCACCATCTTTTCAACTTCCCGCATTAATTCGCACCATTAGTTGATTTAGTATTTGCGTCACAGCCCAGAATAAGAGCGGCGGCGCGTCGAGAATGTGCCGGCGTCGGCTGAAGGTTGTCGACGAGGCAGGTAGTCTGACCGCTCTTACCCGCCTCGTCGTGTTGTTAGACGCCCAGCTAATGGGATGGGGAAACCGGTGGCTTGGGTGTCGCGGCTTTATTGCCTCGGGGAGGCACGTCGCGAGAACTTCCCGTGACCTTGGTTTCGTCGACCAAGCTACCAAGACTTTCCAGCTCACCAGCACACAGTTTGCCTTCGGGTATGAAGTAGACGTGAGTAACCGCATCCTTGGTCCCGCCCTGTCGAGGCTGGATGCGTGCAGCGTCGCTCTTGGTCGGTCCGTCCGTAGTCAGGTAACGCTTGACGTTCACCGAACGCTGGACTCCCAGGGTCTGGTTGCTGACGACTTCCTTCTCCTCGGCGTAACCAACTATCGCCAGATTGCCGGTTGGCATCTCCCGCAGGCGAAGGGCAAGTTTGTCGAGGACATCCTTGCAATCGTTGTCGACACGCCACGGTCGCTTGGGGTCCTTTTCGAAGGTACATTCGCCCCAATCCTCAATTTTGACGCAAGGCGGGGTCAAAGGCGCCTTGACGTCGACATTGCAAGTGCTGCTCATGCTGAGCGCGCGGTCGTCTGTGGCAGTTCCGGTGACCGCGATGGTTTTGCCCGCATCCGCTGCGTACACGGTGAGGATGGCGGACGCGCCTTGCTCGCTCAACTGGCCGCCCGTAGAAGACCAACTGTAAGTCAGGGGACGGCGATCGGGGCTACTGGCTGCCAACGTCACAGTTGCCGACCCTCCGACAGCGATACTGGCGGGATCGACCGAGCAGCTTACGAGCGGTGGAACCGAGGCAGGCGGCTGCTTGACGATGAAACTTGTCGCGCAGGTGGCCGAGTTCACCTTCTTAATTGTCGGATCGGTCATGGTGGCGTTGACGGAATAGCTTCCCGGCGCCAAGCCCGTGGTGTCAATCTCGGTCGCTTGAGTGGTTGGGCTCGACAACCTACCCCCGGTTGCGGCCCAACTATAATTCACTGCATGTTTCGAGTTGAAGTTAGTACCGGCGGTATTGAGCCTGATCGGCTCGCCCGCGAATACTTCAGCCGGCGTTGGCGAGGCAGCAACCGAGCAGGACAAAGGCATGATGTTGCAGTAACTGCCCACATTAAACACCACACCCGCCGCCAGGCGAACGCTATTCCATTGCGTCGCATGGTCGGTGACGAATCGGTGACGGTAGTTGGAGTAGATATAGTCCACCTGCGCCAGTCGGATGGAGAATCGGGGACTGACCGCGAGGTCTAAGCCTCCGCCTCCGCCAGCCGCGAGATTCCACTGGTTTCCACCGCAACAGTCTGGGGAGATGCTGGCCGCACCGACGAAGGTGCGCAGGAAGGGCGACAATTTATCGGTGTGGTATTTGTACTGTACCCCTCCCAGTGCATAGGACACTCCGGTGGAGTCATCCGATCCATTGACAAGATTAGGGGGCGTAGTGCCACCGAAAAAGTGGCCGCTGCCATCCAGGAGGAGTCCGAAATTGGGGGGTTCCGAAGGTAGTAAGCATTGGAAGCGTCAAAGGCGTTTGGGATATTGTTGATTTTGTAGTCGAGGTCGCCCCATCCGTTGGGGAAGAGAAAGGCGTATCCGCCAAAGATTTCGTCTTCCGGCCGACAAGCGTTTTGCGCGAACGCGGTCGTACCCAGACAACCCAGCCCGCAACTCATTGCAATTAGGGCCACAGCTATGCGTCTTCCCGCTGCTGCAAGATGCCAAGACATTCCGAATCCCCTGTAGAGATCGGCCAGCATAGACCGCCGATGACCGCTTGGCCAGACCTCAAGCCACGATCCCCGCACTAATTACACGCGAGGAGCTCGCAGGTTAGACGAAGCAGCGGATCAACAACAACTGCCGACCGAAGTCAGCAGTTTCGTTAACAACTCGATTCGCTAGGCGGAACCAGGATAGCTAGGTCAGCCACTTGCGTCCAAGCAAACCGGCGAGGCCCGTTCCCAAGAGAAGCAACGTGCTCGGTTCCGGGACTATATTCAAAAACTCCTGGGGCCCATTCAGATTGGTATCGTGCTGGTTGAGTGGCGTGAAGATACCGACCTGGTAGAAGTCGACACCCGGGAAGCCGAGCGTAGCTTCCTGCTGCGCCAAGTTCACCCAGTAGAGCGGGGCGGTTCCAGGCAGCGGAGCATTCGGGTCAAAAATGTGCCACACAGCGTAATTAATGTCCTTCCACTGAGCTTGAGGAGTGACCCTGGTTTGCAACAGAAGCCAGCCGGCCTCGTCGTAGAGAGTCAGTGCCGAAGGCAACTGGTTAAAGCGCACCAGGCTCAGGTTACTGGTGCCCAAGTTGGTGAAGTTCGCCTGCCAGGTATCGCCAGGTGCGCCACCGTGGGCCCAGTCGTCGCACATTACGGTAGTCAGGTTACCGTTGACAGTCACGGTGTACGGATAGCCGAGTTGCCAGAAACCCTGGGTCCTCCATCTTTTTCAACTTCCCGCATCGCCTAATGTCCTTCGCTTCCCGGGTGTTACCTTCGTAACGTGTTCGTAACAATGCATGTCATTTTTTGAATGCGTCTAGCTTCGTCGACTCATAACATTGGAGTACACACATAACCCGACTCGGGTCGTGTGGCTATGTTCTGAAAACACGATGCACTGGAGTCCATTGATATGATTTGCGCCACAGAATTCGTCTGTACGATTAACGAGAGTTCCAACTCGGCAGTTTTCAGGTGCTCTGATGGGCACTATTACGTCGTCACATTTCAAGGGATTACGGATCGTTCGGCATCCCTAGGCACGAAGTTTCTTACCTGCAAACTTGCTAGTTCGATAGGGTTACCGACGCCGGACGTCGAGGTCGTTGCGGTCGAGCAGGGGTTGATCGACCACTCCGATGGACTCATATCGGTGTCGCCGTGGCTTCAAATGTTTAGCGATGCCAAAGACTTTCATGGGACGACTAGAAAAAAAGTAGCTCTGCAGTGTGGCTCTCGTTATCTGGTGGAGCCGCGCGACGGCAAACTCTTCGACTACTTCCCGGAGACAGCCCTGTCGAGGGTAGGAAATCTCAACGTATTCGCCGGCGCTCTCGCATTTGACCTTTGGATGAAAAGGGCAGGTGCCCGCCAGACCGTATTTTGTCGGTCTTCACATGACACTCTTTATAATGCGGCGTTCTTGTATCACGGTTGGGAACCTCGAAAATGCGATCCGATCGGCTGCGCATTTGACCCTGCGAGAGTGGCAATGTATCGTCACAAGGCCGTGTATCAGGACATCAGCGAATGGTGCGACTTTGAGCCTTTTTTGAGCAGAGTGGGAGCGGTCAACAGCCGGATTTTAGAAGGTATTGCGGGACAGATTCCGGCGATATGGTGCGACGGATGTAATTGGGTGTCTCCGTTCTTGAGGGAGTTGCGCAAACGACAAGAAATCGTTCGCCCTTTGCTCTCGCGGTTCCTCTTTGCCAATCCGGATATATTTCCAAACTGGTCTGACACCGAACTAGTCGCGAATGTTCGCGACCGAGAGAGTGTGCGCTACGAGATCGATAACATGTCCGAACTGGCTGTGATGTGACGCAGTCCGCTTTCGCGGTCTTTGGGCGGGGCTCGAATCAAAGCAAGCTAATTCTCGATCTCGCGCCAATTTGGAAAGGGGTTCCGTGACGAGTTCTTGAAGTCCAAAATTAGCTGTCGAACCCGCGCCCTTCGCGTCAGCAATTGGGAGAGCAAGCGCTCCAGTTCTTCAGTGGCGGAGCCATACCATTCCGGCGGTATCTCCTGCGCCAAGGACCACACCAAGCTTTCCGGCAGGTTCTCCACTCGACTCAGCCACGGCTCGAAGCAATCCCATGAGGTCACGGAACGGTATACGTCATTCCGCCCAAATACGCCCCGGAGCGGTGCGTCGGGGAAATTCCATTCGCCGGAATTGAAGCAGAACCCCTGATCGATGAAACTGGCAGTGAACCGATGCTCTCGGTTGCGTTTCCAGAAGACCGATTGTCGACCATCGCAGTTGCATGTCCACTTATCCAGACCCAGAATACCCGCAAAGTCTGACAGGTTGCGGACGTGCACCATCATCGATTCCGGCAAGTAGTCGTATACCTGTCCTTCAAGCGGGGACACAACATAACGAGAGCCGAAGCACAGCCCAGGAGCAATGACGCTGTGCCGTCCTCGGGTTTCTAGAATAAGACCAGGACTGCTGTCGATAAGTTGCTGGTCGACGTGGACAACGGCAACCGTAGGCACTGGTAACCCGATCGACGCAGCCAACCGTGTGCCCAGCCAATCATTGACCAACACCCTCGGATGTTGCGGATTGTTCTGGAACTTGACAACATAATGGCAACCGTCCGAACACTCTAACAGTTGGCTCTGCGCGCCGCCGGGCATCCTGCGGACGTGTTGCACTGCGTTGAGTTGCCGTGTAGATTTTGAAGTGCGATCATTGTCGGTTCGCAACAACGTGTATGAGCTCCCAACGAGAATTCCAATATTACATCGTAAAGTACGTTCCCAACGCGGCGTCCGGGAACGAGGTGAAAATTGGAGTCATACTGCTTGAAGATCAGACTCTCTCAGCTGAGAGATCAGGCCGTGAGCTTCCGTTCGCCGGTGTGCGATTTCTGGAGGACTGGACTGATCTGAACCATGACGTTAGTGATGTCGATCTAGAAGTAATCAGCGCTATCGTTAGGGAAATCAAGGCCACGCTTGAGCAGTCCTCCATTGAACGTAAGTTCCCCCCGCTTGGCGAGCTCTTGCAGGAACTTAGGTCAGCCGCTAATGGAGTCGTTCTGGGGCCGCCAAAAGGCCTGGTCACGTCGGATCCTGAATTGGCACTAGACGATCTGGCCACAAGGTACCTCCGGCGCCCAGAGACGCGTCTTCTTTGAACAAAAGCTAGTCGCGGAGCGCGAGGACCTGTCGAAGGCGGAGTTGGCGCTTAAGGTATTGCAGGAAAAGACGGGACTGATTCAGCCCGACGCGCAGGCTCGCGCGCTCATTGGCGCGGTAGCAGATTTCCGCGCCCAGGTTGCTGCCAAACAGGTGCAATTGCAGTCACTGCGCACCTACGCGACGGAGGACAATCCCGACGTGAAGCGGGTGGAGCGGGAGTTGGCCGAACTGCAGGCGCAATCCGCCAAGTTGTCGCAAATGGAACGTAGCGGGGCCGATCTTGGCGAAGGAAATCTGCAGGTTCCGACGCGGCGGGTGCCCGAAGCCAACCTCGAATACATCCGCGTGGCGCGCGAATTGAAGTACCACGAGAGCCTTTATGACTTTCTCGGGAAGCAATTGGAAGCCGCTCGCATCGACGAGTCCAAGAATGCAGTCATGGTTCAGGTTGTTGACAAGGCTGTGCCGGCGGAACGGAAGTCCAGTCCCAAGCGACTCTTGATCATCGCCGTGACGGCGATCGCGACGTTCTTACTGTCCTGCCTGGGTGTGTTGATCTGGGAGGCCATCCGCCGCAAACAGCAGGACCCCAACGAAGCTGCGCGCCTCGCGCAACTACAAAACTATTTACGAAATTCTACTTAGGGCCTTTATGACAGACTCGATCATCGTTACCGGCGGCGCCGGATTCATTGGATCCAACTTCATCCTGCAGTGGCTGGCGCAGGAATCCACGGCGGTTGTAAACCTCGACTGCCTCACTTACGCCGGCAATGCGGCCAACCTCGCGTCGCTGGGAGGCAATCCGCGCTATCAGTTTGTACATGGCGACATCAACGATCGCGCTCTCGTGAGTCGAGTCTTTCGCGATCATCATCCCTCCGCCATCGTCCACTTTGCCGCCGAGAGCCACGTGGACCGTTCCATCCTGGGGCCGGATGAGTTTATCCGCACCAACATCAACGGAACGTTCGCGCTCCTCACCGAAGCGAAACAGTATTGGGGGAACCTTGGCGCGGAAGATAAGAAACGCTTCCGCTTCCTTCATGTGTCCACCGACGAGGTGTACGGATCGCTGAGCGAAACCGACGCGCCGTTTTGCGAGACGACAGGGTACGCACCGAACAGTCCGTACGCGGCTTCGAAGGCGGCTTCCGACCACCTGGTGCGGGCCTATTTCCACACTTACGGACTGCCCGTGCTGACCACCAACTGCTCCAACAACTATGGGCCGTTCCAGTTTCCCGAGAAGCTAATCCCGCTGGTCATCCTTAACGCGCTCAAGGGTGAGACTCTACCGATCTACGGTGATGGCAAAAACGTGCGCGACTGGCTGTTCGTTGGCGACCACTGCGCCGCCATACTCCGGGTGTTGCATGATGGGCGACCCGGCGAGACGTACAACATTGGCGGACGCAGCGAGCAACGCAATATCGATGTGGTGCGCACCATCTGCGCCATCCTCGACGAGCTGTGCCCTGACTCGCAGTTCAAGCCGCACGAGAACCTCATCCGTTTCGTGACCGACCGCCCCGGTCATGACCGCCGCTATGCGATCGATCCGCGAAAGATCGAGCACGAGCTGCAATGGCAACCGCAGGAGACATTTGAGTCCGGCATCCGCAAGACCGTCGCGTGGTATCTGAACAACCAGCCCTGGGTGCAGGACGTCACCAGCGGAAGCTATCGCGATTGGATCGACACGCAATACGCACAACGGTCGGCGGCTGGCGCGAGCGAGGTGAAACGATGAACCACAACGCGCCGTTAAAGGGCATCATTCTTGCCGGAGGCTCGGGCACGCGCCTGTATCCCGCGACCCAGTGCGTCTCCAAGCAACTGTTGCCGGTGTACGACAAGCCCATGATCTACTACCCGCTCAGCGTGCTGATGCTGGCGGGCATTCGCGAGATCCTCGTCATCTCCACTCCGCTCGACACGTCGCGCTTCGAGCAGTTGCTGGGCGATGGTTCGCGTTGGGGCGTGAACTTCAGTTATGTCGTGCAGGCAGCCCCCGAGGGCATCGCACAGGCATTTCTTCTCGGAGCCGACTTCATCGCCTCGCAGCGCTGCGCCCTGGTGCTGGGCGACAACATTTTCTATGGGCACAACCTATCAGGCACGTTGCGCGTTGCGGCCAGCCGCGAGCAGGGTGCCACTGTGTTCGCCTACGCGGTGACCGATCCCGAGCGCTACGGCGTGGTCGAGATGGACGCCAATGGCCGCGCGATCAGCTTGGAAGAAAAGCCAAAGCAGCCAAAGTCGCGTTATGCCGTGACCGGCCTGTATTTTTACGACCGTCAGGTCGTAGAACTGACGCGTAGCCTGAAGCCCTCGGCCCGCAACGAACTGGAGATCACCGACCTCAACCGGCTCTATCTGGATCGCGGCGAGCTGCATGCCGAGATCATGAGTCGCGGCATGGCCTGGCTCGATACCGGAACCCACGACTCGCTGCTGGAGGCGGCGACCTTCATTCAGACCATCGAGAAACGTCAGGGACTCAAGATCGCCTGTCCGGAAGAGATCGCCTATCGCGCCGGATACATCGATGCCGCGCAGATTGAACGGCTGGCCGCTACCATGTCCAACAACGGCTATGGCCAGTATCTGAAAGGACTGCTCGATACTCCGGGAGGTCTATGAGTTCGGCGGCGCCCGCATACCCGCTTCCATCCTACGGCGCGTTGCGCATTCCAGCCGCAGCCTTCGAGATACTGCTGTACCTGGCGGTAGTCGACATCGCCACGTTGTGCTTTCTCGCCGGATGGCTGCCGGTGAATGGCGCGGTCGTCCTCACCGTCGTTCTGCTCACTTCGCTCATCGTGATGTCGTGGGTCAATCTCGGCCAGGGACGCCACCCTTGCTTCCTGTTTCTGTGCACGCTGATGTTGTTTCAGGGAGGGAGGCTGGTCGGGTATTGCCTGGGCAGCATTTCAGACCCGTTCATGGTGGAACTAATGGTCGCAGAACCATTCGGAATATCAAGGATCGAGGCTGGCGTGGTCATGTTGTGCATTGCCTTATCCGCGATCTGCATCTATGGTCCGTGCCGATGGAATTACCGCCGAATCCCACCGCCAACAGATGTTAACGTCCGCCAGGATTTGCCTTACCTGTACCTGGTCTTTTTTTCAAGCCTGCCCTTCCTTCTCTACAAGAACTACCTGTACTTTCGTTACATCCAGGAGCACGGCGGATACATAGTTTTCTTCAGTGACTACGGTCACCTCGCCGCTAGCTTTCCTTTGGTCGTTCGAGC